>Ga0209007_1000544_pt1 | contig 13959 bp, 9 predicted proteins | sample JacPinW_OM1H0_O2_FD_187961 | JGI IMG/M metagenome (GOLD analysis project Ga0209007, IMG submission 187961) | Forest soil microbial communities from Algoma, Ontario, Canada - Jack Pine, Ontario site 1_JW_OM1H0_O2 (SPAdes) (version 2) | ecosystem: Environmental > Terrestrial > Soil > Boreal...
GGAGTCGCTGGAAAGTGAAGGTGTTAAGACCATCAAGGTTGACACCGCCAAGCCTCACTCCCTCGTGATTAAAGGCTTGCCTCCGGGCAACGAATTGACTGGACGCGAATATAAATTGATGGTCGAAGCGACCGACGGTGAAGGGTCGACGATTGCTAGCGCCGGGATCAAGTCGATCGCGCTGTACATCGACAAAAGTCTGATCGGCATAAATGGTGGCACCGGGGGTAAAGAAAAGACGGAAGGCACGGAAGGCAGATGTAGCGTCTCATTGGGAGAATGTACGGCGATCGCAAATTGGACGCTCAAAGGCACCGAACTTGGTGCGGGCAGGCATGAAATAGAGGTCGTTGTTTTCGATAACGCCGGGAATGAAAAGAGACTTTATGAACCGATCTCGATCCGTCACTCAGCACCCGTTACACTTGGCCCCGGTTCGGTGGATCTCCAGTCTGGCGACTTTACGTTGGGTAGTACGGACGTCTCGATGGGTTCGGGGCTAACTGTTTCTCGGAATTACAGCTCGCGTGCGGTACAGGAGGGAGATGAAGGCCCGCTAGGACCGCAATGGAATCTCAGTCTGGGAACTTCCGAGTCGCTCTACGAAATCCCCGACGGCAGCATCGTGCTCACCGATGGCAACGGAGCTCAGACCGTATTTGCCAAGACTGCAACCGCCACTTATGAATCGCCCATTGGAGATTCCAATCTCACGCTCACGGTCGAAGAAAATAAAACGACCAAAGAAACGCTCGCCTATTATCTGGAAGACGCGACTGATCACTCAAAGGTAAAGTTCACGCTTCCGAGTGGAGGCACGAAGGTCTGGGTTCCAACGAGGCAGGAAGGTGCTGTATCAACCGATACCCTCACATATGCTTACCAAACTGCTGAACAGAACAACGAATATCCCGTACCAACGGGTAGTCAGCCATTCTCTATCACAACGGGCGTAGAAGATAATCTGTGGTTCACGGAGGCAAATGCGAGCAGGATCGGAAAGGTGAACACGGCGGGTGTGGTCACCGAATACGCGCTGCCCTCGGGAGCGATTGGCACTACGATAACACTAGGTACTGAAGGGAACCTGTGGTTTACCGCAAATAACACCAGCCAGATAGGAAAGATCACACCGTCAGGAGCGGTGACTATGTATTCATTGCCTTCGGGCAGTCACCCGGAGGCAATTACGACTGGTCTTGAAGGCAACCTCTGGTATACCGATGACGGCACCGACAAGATCGGGGAGATGTCGACGGCAGGTAAAATAATCGCGGAATACTCAACTGGAAGTAACAACAAACTAGAAGGCATCACGATGGGTCCCGAAGGGGATCTCTGGTTTACCATAGAAACCTATTCCGAGGTGGGAAAGATGACACCCACCGGCACGATGACACTGTACACGGTGGGGGAAGAAAGCGGACCATACGCAATCATCTCGGGACCTGACGGTGACCTCTGGGTCAGCGAGGACCAGAGCAGCGAAGGAATTGCCAAGATTGCCAAGGTGACGCCTTCGGGCTCCGTAACGCAATACGAACTCCCCTCAGGTGGTGTGGCAGAGGGTATGACCCTGGGTCACGAAGGGAATGTGTGGTTTACTAACTACCACTCTAATAGGATCGGTAAGATCACACCATCGGGTACGGTCACAGAATATCCGCAACCATCTGGTAGCCAACCATTCGGGATTACTATGGGCGCCGAAGGGAACTTGTGGTTCGCGGATTATGGTAGCAGTAAGGTGGGAATGATTACGCCGGCCGGTGTGCTTACCGAGCCGACGGAAGCCCTCGCTCCCGTACCTAACAAAGTAGAATGTCCGAAGGAAAAACTAAAAGCAGGATGTCGAGTACTGAAATTCAAGTACGCCACCTCCACAACCGCGAAAGGCGAAAACCAGAGCGAATGGGGAGAGTACAGGGGACGATTGGTCCAAGTACTGTTCGAGGCCTATAACCCGTCGAGCAAAAAAGTCGAAGAACCCGGTGTGCCCGTGGCTGAATACAGTTATGACCAGCTAGGGCGTCTGCGTGCGGAGTGGGACCCACGACTTGAACACCCATTGAAGACTACATACGGTTACGACGAAGAAGGGCACGTGACCGCGATGACACCGCCCGGCCAAGAGTCGTGGGGGTTTACTTATGGTCCGATAGCCGGGGATGTAGGGACTGGGCGACTCCTAAGAGCGACTCAAGCACCGGCATCGGCTGAACTGTGGACAGGCGAACTGCCAAAAAGTACGGAAGTCTCGAAAATCACTGGCTCAGCGGTCGTGGGTAACCGGCTTGCGGTATCTAACGGGAAATGGTCTGGGAGTCCTGTTGTCTACGGGTACCAGTGGGAGGACTGCAATCAAGCCGGTGAAGAATGCCGCACGATACCAGGCGCTACAAATGCTAATTACACGCCTGTGGAAAGTGATGTGGGGTATATGCTTCGCGCGAAGGTGGGAGCTACCAATGGTGGTGGGACCGCGACTGTCGTTACGGCCGCGACAGGAGTCGTCAATTGGACGCTGATCCCGGAGTATAAGGGTAGTTTTTCTGAGCCTAACCGAGCGGAAGGTGAGGAGGGTGGTGTAGCGGTCGATTCAAAAGGAGACATCTGGGTTTCGGTACAGAGTTCCAGCAGTAGCAAGATTGAAGAGGTCAATGGTGAAAAAACGATCATCGGCGCTGAGGGGAGCGGGAACGGCCAGCTAAAATGGCCTGGTGAGATCACAATTGATTCGAAAGGAAACTTTTGGATAGCAGACACAGCAAATGATCGCATTGAGGAGTTTGGATCAAAAGGGGAATATAAGAGTCAGTTCGGGAGTGTCGGAACCACGGCCGGAGAGTTTAAATGGCCGGAGGGTGTCGCTGTGGACTCAAAAGGCAATATCTGGGTTAGCGATACCGACAATGATCGGCTCCAAGAGTTTAACTCGGAAGAGAAATGGCTACGTACGGTGGGAGATGAAGGCAAAGGTAACGGCCAATTCGAAGAACCACGACAGATCACTGTCGATGCAAAAGGCAACGTGTGGGTCGCCGACTATGGGAATCACCGGATACAGGAGTTTAGCGAAGATGGTGAATATCTCCGTCAGTCTCACGCTGCTGGTGAAACCCACTTCGGAGAAGGCGGATTGGAATACCCCGGACAGGGTCCGAACTCCATCGCGATTGGGCCACACAACGACGTGTGGGTCGGCACTTACACTGGAGGCCCGATAGAGGAGTTCGGAGAACGAGGCGAACCTCTCACGCAATTTGGGACATATGGTGAATATGAAGACGCGGAAGCGGAAAAAATATACTTGCCGTACGGCATCGCTGCGACCACTAGCGCTATTTTTGTTGCAGAGGAAGAACACCGTGTAGCTGAATGGTCGACAACTGCAGCACCCACGAGTGGGGAAAGTCACGCGCCTCAACCCGGCTGGACGGTCAACTACAACGTGCCGTTGGAGGGGTCCGGTGCGCCGGCTCAGATGGGCGTAAACGCCACAACGCACAAGCCGGAACCAGAAAAATGGGGTCAGTCAGAAGAAGAGGACCCAATGCAGGCCACGTCGATCTTCCCACCCGATTCGCCTCAAGGTTGGCCGGCGACAAGCTACACTCGCGCAACGACTTACTATCTCGACGAAAACGGACGGCTCGTCAACGTCGCAGCGCCGAGTAAATCATCATACGGATCTATATCAACCACGGAATACGACGAAGAAAATGACGTGACGCGAACGCTTTCTCCGCAGAACAGGATTACCTCGTTGGAAGCGGGCTCTAAATCTGCCGAACTCTCGAAACTGCTCGATACGGAGTTCACTTACAACTCGCCAGAATGTAGGAAAGAAACACCGGAACGAGAAGTAGAAGTCGCCGAACCCGGTACTCGACTCTGCGAAAGCTGGGGTCCCGAGCACGAGGTTAGGTACACACCGAACGGTTATAAAGAATCAAAAGAATCGTTGGCGCGTGAGCACACGGAGTACGTGTACGAAGATATCGCCAAAGGCGCCCCGGAACTTGAAACGAGTGAAAAGACGTCCCTGAGAAAAGCTTACGATCTCGTTACCGAGACCACCCACATCGCGAAGCTCGAGAATGGATCTAAAGAAGAAGTCGAATCGAGAGAGTCTACGACCTCCTACTCAGGACAGGAAGGTCTAGGCTGGAAACTGCGTACGCCAACATCGGTGACGAGCGCGTCGGAGCCAGAAGGCGCAGACGTCACGCATACGACGCTGTACAACAAAGAAACCGGTCAGATCACCGAAACACGAGGGCCATCGGGTCCCAGCGGGGGCACGGCTCACGACGCAAAGATCGTCTACTACACACCGGAATCCGAAGCTGGAGTCACCGAATGCGACAAACATCCTGAATGGGCGGGCTTGGTGTGCCAGACACTCCCGGCGAAGCAGCCGGAAACGAGTAAACTACCGAAGCTACCGGTAACCGAAACGACCTACAATATGTGGAACGAGCCCGAAACTGTGACCGAAACGATACCAGCGTTCGAAAAATTTGAACTCACTAAGCGAACCAAGAAAAATACATATGACCCTGCTGGACGTCTGGCGAGCAGCGAAACGAGCGCCACAGGAACTACCGATGCGAAACTACCGAAGGTTACCTATACATACGAACCGAAGCAAGGCATGGTTGAAAAGGAGAGCACGACGGTTGGAGAAAAAACTGAGACGATCTCAAGCGTGTACAACACGCTTGGCCAACTGGAAAGCTACACCGATGCGGGCGGCAACACCGCGAAATACAAGTATTACGGAGCCGAAGACGATAATCAGATCGAGGAAGTCAGCGACAGCAGCGACGCTGGCAAAAGCAGCCAGACCTACGGGTATGAAGCAACGACGAAGCTGCTCACGAGCTTGAAAGACTCCGCAGCGGAAACCTTCACGGCGTCGTACAACGCTGAAGGCAAGATGATCAGCGAGACATATCCAAACGCGATGTGCGCCAACTACACCTACAACGCCGTCGGCGAAGCGATCGGTATCGAATACATCAAGACGACCAGCTGCTCGGAAAGCAAACCGACGGTGTGGTTCAGCGAAACGCGGGTGCCGTCGGTAAGCGGAGCGACGATCAACCGCACAAGCACCCTCGCGAGCGAGAAATATACATACGACACGCTTGGCCGACTCACCGAAGTCCAGGAAACACCGACTGGCGGCGGGTGCAGCGAGCGACTCTACCGCTACGAAGCAGAATCCAACCGCACGAGCTACACTTCGCGAAAACCAGGCAGCAAAGAAGAATGCGCGACCAGCGGTGGAACCGAAGAAAAACACACCTACGACGAAGCCAACAGGATGACCGACACCGGCATAGAATACGAAAGCCTGGGCAACGTCACGAAACTGCCGGCCGCAGACGCGGAAGGCCACGAACTCGCAAGCACATTCTATGTTGACGGAGCCGTTGCGTCCCAATCCCAAAACAGTGTTACTAACGAATACCAGCTCGATCCGAGCGGAAGAGTGCTTGAGACAACCACTGGCACCAAAGAAGTCATGAGCTACTACGACGGCGCTGGTGAAGCCGTCGCGTGGACATGTGAATTGGTCGCAAAAAAATGCGAATCGGCCTCCAAATGGACACGCAATATCCCGGGAATCGATGGGACATTGGCTGCAGTGCAGACGAACGGCGGGACTCCGGTGCTGCAACTTCACGACCTGGAGGGCAACATAGTTGCGACCGCAGAACTAAGTACAACGGCGACTAAACTGCTCACGACGTACAACAGTACCGAGTTCGGCGCGCCGAACGCAGAAAAAGCGCCGCCGCCCTTCGCCTGGCTCGGGGCGAGCGACGTATCGAAGTCGCTCTCCTCAGGAGTGATTACGTATGGAGCTACTTCGTACGTGCCGCAGACCGGTCTATCGCTACAAAGCGAACAGGTTGAAACGCCGGGATATCCGATAGCGGTGGGTGGCGGAGCCCCCGCGATCTTCGTGGCCGAACCGGGGATTATGCAAGGAGCGGCGCGGGAGGGTGCGGAAGCTCCGGGACTTGAAGCGGGTAGGCAGCGCGAAGCCGCTGAAAGGGCGAGTGAAGCATGCGTGGCAAGCGAAGCGTGTGTGGAAGACCCCGAAGAAGTGAAATACTTTGGGAAGACTGCGTCACTTCTATTGGAGGCTAGTGCTAACGCTACTGGTGGAGCACTCAAGGCCATGTCCTATCTTGGTTTTGTCAAGGACGTTCTTGGCACAGCAACGGATTTCTTTGTAAAATTGGTTGTTGATCATTTTACCACGGACGAGCTGGAAGCATGGTCGATAAGTCTTGGTAAACAATTGGGCTCATGTATTAAAGACATGGAAAGTAGATATGGCGAGCGCAAACCTACGTGTCGAGTTGCTATTAAGACAGATGTCGTTTGGGAACTTAACTTCTTTGGTCAGCGCCTTGCAGGCATTGAAATCCCAAACTTCTTCGCTGAACCGATAGTGTCTTATTGTGAATTCGGAGACAAATGGTGTTATCGCGTGTAGGTGCTGCGTAGCTGTCACCGATCAATATAGGATTGACCTCGATAAATGATATGGTTGGATGAGATGAGTTCACTGAGCCTACGTTACAAAAATTTCAAGCAGAGTATGCGCAACGCGAGCGAGCGTGGCGATAGAATAGCTAGGCTTTCGGTGTTTCTAGGCATTGCAGGGGTATTGGCAACCGCTGTTGGTCTGGCTGCAGATGTGCCGAATCTAGCTGGAGCCGGCGTGGTCATAGGCGTGGTCGCAATTATTATTGCTCGTATTGCACGGCGCCGGGCTGTGGTTGCTCAAGATGACGATCGAGCGAGTCTAAGTCGTTATGGGCAGATAATGGGATGGCTAGCTGTGGCCCCATTTTTGGTGCTACTTGTGATTGTCATCGTTTTGGCCGGCTCGTTGATCCTATTTTTTACCCACGTTAGTTGAGTGCGCTCGCGTGCATGGTAAAGGCAAGCTGGTGTCTATCAAACCGGGGGAAGAACCACGTCATCCTCCAGCACTACCTGCGAGCGTTCCTGTATACTGCGTTGTACCGTACCATTGGGTGGTGATAAATGTTCGTGGGGCAGCCTAAAAGACATAGAACACACTGGACTTGGCGCTCGGCCACGTTTTTGATCAGCTCGGGATGCTTCTTTTTGTCTGCTGCGCCTGCGATGGCGGTCATGAAAAAGCCGGAAGTGGGTTATTTCGCTGCTTCTCATGTGGGCACGACTGGCGCGACCATAGAAGTGCCGATCAATCCCGAAGGCGGCGAAACCAGCTACGAAATCTGGCTGGAATGCCAGAACGCCCAAGAGAACAATCAGGACTGCGAACCGCTGACGGTCGGTCCGCAGCGTCAAGAAGGTATTCTCTCGCCTGGTTTTGAACCACAGATCGTGACCGATGCGGTGACTGGCCTTCAGCCCGGATACTTGTACAAGTATGGGGTGATCGCGACCAACTCGGCCGGCAGGGAAGGCTATCTCGGCAATGGCTTCATCACCTGCCCGTCCCAGGATTCTTGTCCTCGTCAACCGTTCCTCGAGGGGGAGTCACTGTGGGGCATGGAAGGCGCGATACGCGAGGCCAACGAAGCTCCTCTGATAGCCGAACGGGAAGCCAGGGAAAAGCGAGAAGCGGAAGAACGCCCGGCGAAGGAAGCGGCAGAACGGTCCGCCAAAGAACGCGCAATCCGCGAAGCGGGCGAACGCGCCGGCAGAGAAGCGGCGGAACGAGAAGCGGCGGAGCGGGCTGCGTTGGTCCGTGCGCCGATATGCGTCGTGCCGCGCCTCAAGGGGGACTCGCTGACGGAGGCACGCCGTACACTCGATAGGGTTCACTGTCGTCTGGGCAGGCTTACTGAGCCTCGCGGCCAGCGCGGGCCGCTCGTCGTCGTCAGGCAGAGCGTTTACAGTGGCAGCAAGCTGGCGGCGGGCTCAAGAGTGTCACTGACACTCAGCCACGGCAGGAAACGATAGTGCGTGCCTCCTCAAAGCAACCACAGGGCTCGAACTGTTCATCGCGCCCAGGGGGGCTGCCGATATGGGCGATCTCCGTTGTTGGGACCCGTAGTGAAGGTATCGGCGTCGAGGAGGATGTCCCCGCGCTCGGCATCCGGTCGCCGTCCATGTGCCGCCAGCAAGATGATCGGCGACGGTCGTTGATACGTGCCCGGACAAGCATCCGGGCGCGTAGGTGATCTCAAGCCATGACAACGACAGCCCGGCTGTACGCCCCTCTCTCGAACTTTGTCCTGCTTGGTGGTCCTAGCCATTCCTGGCACTCACCGATCCTTCCCTATGCGCGACGCGTGAACGAAGCAGCGGCCCTTCCCTCACTCCGGGTTTTGTTGTCCCGCGGGCTCAAGCGGTAGTACGGCCGCCTCCGACTCCCTCCCGACACGCCGTCCATTTCCCGGCTCATCACCGGTTATAAGACGAGACGCTCCAGCGGTCATCCGCAGACCACCGGGCCGGGGAGGGCCTCCCCAGTTCCCGCCGCCACCATCCGAACGTTCCGAGCCCTCTACGCCGGGGAGTCCTTCAGAGCTGCACATCCAGCTACCCGGACCGGACCTTCCCCGGCAGGCGACGACGAGCTTATGTCAGATCAGGTCATCCCATCAACCACCTCCGACTCTGGGCGCACTCCGGAACTTTGTGTATTTGGCGTGATCTAAAGGTTCGCAGTGGGCGGGCGCTCGGCGACGGATGCGCCGCCTGGATACTAGCCAAGACTTCTTCAAGCTTTGTCGCGGCGAGAGCGATCCTCACCGCCGTTTGGTATGCGTCACCCACGATCAACGCGGGAACCGGCGCCACCGGCGAGACGACGGCGTACTCCCAGGGTCCACCGAACACCCCGCTATATATCGCGCGTTGACGCCCGTACTTGGCCTGTAGCAGCGCCTCGGCGACGAGGATGTCCTCGCCCTCGAGTATCCGGGCTATGCCCGCCAGCGCTTCGACCGGTCGGCTTGGCCTCCCACGAGCGTTACACGCCGCAATCCTGACTGATGGATTCGCCTGGATGCGCTTGATCTTGGACGCGCCTGCTGCGGTACGGAAGTACAGCGTCGCGTCTTCTGTTGCGAACCAGAGCGGGGTCGGCACGGCTTGGCCGTTCTTGCGGTATGTCGCGACTAGGCAGTAGTCGTGGTTGGCGAGGCGTGCGAAGTCGCCGGCGCTGGCAGGGCAGTTGCCAAGCAGCGCTGCGTCGCGATGGCGTATCCGCCGATAGAGGTTGTCCACGACCCCGCTCAACTCGTCATCCCATTCCCCCACTCGTCTCTTCTATGGCTGCGGTAGGCGCAAAGCCGCAATGATCCCTGCCTCGCCGCCTGCAGCTGGACGGTGTAGCTGGCAGGCGACGGGACACGGGTGTCTACCAAGGAGGGCGAGGGTTAACTCCCCCTCTCCGATCCACCGCGCCCCGAACCTAGCAAGAAAACCCGTCGCGACAGCGTAGTTCCAACATCAGTAACCCTTATTCCGGATGCAGGATTAACACGGGGTTTGTCGTCGGGAAGCGCCCGGCGAATCGTGGTCCTGGCTGCAGGCGTGGTCGGCTTCAGCGTCGCGGCGCCCTTGGGTCGCCGAGCAATGTTCGTTCTCGCGGTTGCCCTGCTCGCCTCCTCACCTTGGCTCGGGTTGTGGACGATGGCGCCGCTCGCGGTGGCTGCCGTGCTATTCAGGGTCGCGCATCGGCGTACGCCAAAGTCCGCTTACCCGAATACGTCCTTCTCTGGGCTTGGCTCGGGGCTGAGCTCATCATCGGGACCTGCGTCGCGCTAACAGGCGGCCCGGAGGTCGCTACGCTGACGTGGCTTGCAATCCGATCGTGACGCTCCCTGCCCGGTTCTCTGGCCGCGTAGTGAGCTTGGGGGTGGCCGTCGCACTCGGGGTGATCGTGGCGCTCGCGGACGACGGGCTGAAGCCTGCGGTCCATGTCGAGCAGCCGCTCGCGGTCGATGCCGGCGAACAACCATGTGTGCAAAGCCATGCCGTCGGATCGGCAGCTCGCCGTCCGCGCATTACCGAGCACTCCACTGCCTCAACCACAGTAAAGCGCTTTGTTGGCTAAACCTCACACTGTTCCAACATCAGTAACACTTATTCTGGATACACGACGTTAATAGATATTGCGTTGCAGGCGCCGTTGCAGCCGCGCGACGTGCTGTAGCCACACCCGTTGTGTTACTACAGTTCACGCGCCGAAATAGTGACCCGGACCGCCCCGCAAGGTAGGTAGGGGCGGCCCAGGTGCGATAGCGGTAGGAAAGCGACGAGGCATTCCATCCAATGACGTTCGGTCTCGCGCTTGTAGTTCGGGGACTCGGAGGCTTCGACTCCGGGTCCCCATACTTCTCGGCACGCGCCGCAGCAACCTTGAGTCGCGGAGCGGCGCTGCGCCGGGAGGCAGCGCGGGGCGAAGACCGACTGTTCGGGACTTCGCCAGCCATCCGAAAGGTATGCTTTGGGCAACGATCGCGAGACACGAGTGTCTACGACTCCGCGTCTCGCGGAGGGCACACCAAGGAATGGGCATTCAAGGCGCGACAGAAACGCAGCGGGCCGGGGTTCGGGCCGATTGGCGAACCTGTCTGGCATTCGTGACGAGGAGGACTCAAATGCGACGTAAGTTAGGGTCGACCGCGCCCCAAGGACTGCGAATCCTCGCGTGCGGTGCAGTGTTGGTGGCCGCGACGACGGGTGCATCCGCGGCGGCATCAGACGGCCGGATGATGCTGTCGGCGAGCGCCGCGAGGACGGTCACTCTCTCCGAGACCGCCCACCTAGAACCTGGCAAGCAAGAAGTGCCAGGCTCGGAAATCTCAGAGAGCGGGCGAGCGACCGGCACCTACGACGTGCCAGTGCTCGCGGGCCTGCAGCTTGACGCTCTGCGCCGCGTTGGCCCCGCTCGCAGCCCAGGCACCGGCGACGAGAGCCACCGCGAGGCGTCGAGCGAGTCTCATCGCGCTGGTCCGCGAACTCCGCTGTGGGCCTAGTATTTCGCGGTGCCGGAGGTCACGGCCCACATCTTCAGAGTGTTGCGGTTGATCGCTCCCCTGAACGAGAGGTACCCGGACGCGTGCCGGTAGGTGCAAAGTGCGGCCAAAAGCTGCCGGGCAGGCGGGCTCGCCGCCCGCCCGGCGGTCGGTGGCCCGCTCAGGCGACCAGTCTGAGCCTCGGCCGCTGCGGCTGCTCGGCTGGCGCGGGCGGACGCGGCGGGGTGCTGGGCGTGTTGCGCGCGGCGCTCCACACCTCGTTGAAGGGGCGCGGCCCCAACCTGCGCAGGTCGTGCATGGCGAAGGCATAGTGGCGGTCGAGCATTTCAAGGCTCGTGCCGCACTCTTCGGCGACAATCTGCGCGTCCTCGGCGCGTAGCCGCACGGAGATTCCGCCGCGCCGCAGCGAGTATGGGGTGGCGCCGAGGATCGCCCGGAACTCGTCGCGTTCGGCGACCTTCTTGACGGCCGGCGTGAGGAACTTGCCGCCCCACTTTTCGCATTGGTTCTTGGTCAGGTGCACGGCGCCGGTCTTCTCGTCCGGTACGCCGCGGCTCTTGTCACCGAGGTCGCCGGGGAACACGAAGTCGACATCGCGCGCCTGGTGCCCCCAGGCGCGCAGCGCTGCCCGCCAGCGCTGAAGGTCAGCCCACAGCAGCGGCGGCATACTCGCCCTGCGTTCGGTGGTCTTGTTGGTCTTGCCGTACTCGTCCAGTTCTCCCCAGGAGATGACCTGCAGGATCTCGGCGAAATCCTCCTCCAAGCGTTCCCAGCGCAGTCCCCAGATTTCCTGGTTGCGGGCGGCCAGCCCGTACTGCGCGCTGACGACCGTTGCGTCCCGCAGCGCGAGGATCGGGTCGCGCCCTTTGGTGCGCAAGAGCATCTGCTCGCGGATCGCCTCGACCGCCTGCGGCGAGAGCGCCCACGCGGCGACCTGGCAGTTAGCACGCCGTCCGGTGCTGCCCCGGCCGCTCGCCCCGCTTCGGCTGGAGCGCCGGCGGCTGCGGGTGCGCTCGGTTGCGAGCAGACACCCGTTGGTCGATACCTCCTCGATCAGGTGCGAGGACGCCGCCCAGGAGAGGATCGCCGAGAGCACTTTCCAGGCTTCGCCGCGGCGGCTCTTGTTCAGCCCGGCGGCGCGCATTTCTTCACGCCAGCGGCGCGGCTCGTGCGGCTCGTTGAACAGCACGACGGGCAGCGCGGCCAGCCGCACCGCGAACGGTTCGCGGCCTACGGGTTCCCGGCAACAATCCTGGCGCACCCCACCGAGGATGTAGATGCGTGCGCTGCGCTTGTAGCTGTCGAACGTCGCCGGGGCGAGACCGCCCTCGAGGTCCGGATCGGCGTCCACCGCGAAGTACAGCTCGGCGACCTCCCCGAGCGTGCGACCCTCCCGCGTGCCGGTTGCCTCCCTAGCGTCGAGGTCAAGCAGAAAGCGGCGCAGGCTCTCCGGGCCGAGCTGCGCGGCCCTGTTGTAGTCGCGTACCCATTCTCCGGCAAGCGCCGCGGACGCGCACGTCTTCGTGCGTTCGCGGTGATCGTGGTCGTAGTAGCCGAGCAGATAGGACTTCTTGCCCTTCTTGCCCACGCGCGGCCACGGATTCTTCTTCCAAGGTCTCGACACTTCAATGCTCCTTTGCTCTCAGCGGGACGGGTTTACGGCAACCCGTGCGCGCAACTCCGCGAGGTGCTCAGGCGAGAGGTCATAGCTTCCTGGCGGCTCTCTCCCGAGCGGCGGATGACGACGGGCCGCCGGGCGGCGGGAGGTCGCCGTGCGCCCCCCGTGCTCGTCGCGGTCGGGGAGCGCCGCCGGCGCTCTCGCCTTTTCGTTCGCGGCCCAGAACTCGTCGATCGCCTCCGCCGGTATCCGGTAGTGGCCTCCCGGCAGGCGGTGGTGGCGGATTCGATCCGAAGCGATGTAGCGGCGCAGCGTCCGCTCACAGACGCCGAGCTCGAAGGCCGCCTCGCTGCTGCTCAGCGGCCGGCGCTCGGATGCGGGCGATTGCAGGTCCATGACAAGAAATCGAGCCATACGGCCCGCTGCCCTGGATCTTTTTGCTCCCGCGCCCGTCCCACCTCTGCGGCGGCCGGGCTACTACACGCTCAGGACTCGCTCCCGGCGCCCTGCCACCATCCGAGCGAAACTGCGGTAACGATGCGGTAGCGGACTCCCGGACTACTCTGGAATATGCTCATTTGCAGGGATTTCATGGTGGGGGACCTCTTCACTCGTAATGAAGGGGTCAGGAGTTCGAGTCTCCTCGTCGGCTCTGAAAAGCCCCGCAAATACGCGCTTTTGCGTTTTGCCTATCTCCCGTAAACGTCAAATATGTCCCGAATGTGTCCCGAGAAAGTGCTAGCGTATTCGTATGGCGCGGACTGCCGACGCTCCAAAGACCGTTTCGCAACTGCCACGAGAAGCGGCTGGTCGTGGGACTGCTCAGGCTCTCAGTGGTCATGTCTTTCGAGTAGAGCGCAAGCGCGGGCCGGCTTGGTACGCGAAGTACCGCCTCCCAGACGGCCGCCAGGTGCAGCGCAAGGTGGGACCGGCGTGGACTGGGCGAGGTAGGCCGGCCGCCGGGTATTTCACGAAGCGCACGGCCGAGGATTGGCTGCGGGACGTATTCGAGCAGGCGAGGCGAGGCACATTGCCTGGATTGGTACGTACGGGGGCCACGGTTGCCGATGCGGCGGCGGAGTACCTGCGCTATATCGAGCACGACCGGATGCGCAAGCCGTCCACGGTGCAGGGATATCGCTGGATCGTAGACGCGCGAGTCGTCCCCGAGCTGGGGACTACTCCCCTGGAGGACGTGACGGCCGAGCAGGTCGAGGCCATGCGGACGGGGCTGTCGATCCTGGCCGACATCAAGACCGCCGACACCACGGCCGGGGTGGGCCGGCCGCGCCCGGCCGCGCTGCTGCGCCGGTTCGCGCCGATCTTCCC
>Ga0209007_1000545_pt1 | contig 13948 bp, 11 predicted proteins | sample JacPinW_OM1H0_O2_FD_187961 | JGI IMG/M metagenome (GOLD analysis project Ga0209007, IMG submission 187961) | Forest soil microbial communities from Algoma, Ontario, Canada - Jack Pine, Ontario site 1_JW_OM1H0_O2 (SPAdes) (version 2) | ecosystem: Environmental > Terrestrial > Soil > Boreal...
GCACCGCGATTCTGCAAAGCGCGGGGACGCAACTGATCAGCTTTACAGGGTCCACGGAAGTGGGGCGGATTATCAGCGAGGCGTGCGCGCCCACGTTTAAGAAATGCCATCTGGAAATGGGGGGGAAAAACATCATCATCGTGATGGACGACGCGAACCTGGACTTGGCGGTGGATGGCGCGATATGGGGCGGGTTTGGAACGAGCGGGCAGCGTTGTACGGCGGCGAGCCGCGTGGCGGTGCACAAGAAAGTTTACGGCGAGTTTGTGGCGAAATTTACGGAGCGCGCGAAATCGTTGCGGGTTGGCGACGGGCTGGACGCGTCGACGGACATGGGGCCGTGCGTTAACGAACAGCAACTGAAGACGGTGATGAGCTACGTCGAGATCGGGAAGAATGAAGGAGCAAAACTGGCGGCGGGCGGAAAGCGCATCGAGGATGGAGATTTGGTACGCGGATGGTTCCACCAGCCGACGGTGTTTACGGATTGCGACCCCAAGATGCGTATTTGCCAGGAAGAAATTTTCGGACCAGTCGTGAGCGTGATTCCGTTTGACACGTTTGACGATGCGTTGGAAATTGCGAATGGCGTGCAGTATGGGTTGTCGGCTGCGATTTACACGCGCAACGTGAACAATGCGTTCCGCGCGCAACGCGATCTGCAAACGGGGATTGTGTACGTGAATGCTCCGACGATTGGGGCTGAGACGCATCTGCCGTTTGGCGGGATTAAGAATACGGGCAACGGGCATCGCGAGTCGGGAGAAGCAGCGCTGGATTTTTACAGCGAGTGGAAGACGATTTACATCGACTACAGCGACCGCTTGCAGCGCGCGCAAATCGACAACGCGGAGTAAAACGAGGAGAAAGACGGAAACCCCGACCCTTTGCTGGCGAAACGCAAAGGATCGGGCACCCGTAAGAACAAGTTCAACTTCAAGAACAAATTAACTGCAAGATGCCGGGCCTGCCTACCGGTAGGCAGGCTGAAGCCCGGCGCTACGTAAACGCAACGGATCGGGCACGCGGGCTAGCGCGGAATACGAACTGACGGGCGGCGGGCGAAAACTGACGGCGAGCGGCTAGAGTTTGTCGCGGAGAAAATGAAAATGGCTGAACCGACGAAAGAAGAATTGCTGGCGCGGATTGCGGAACTGGAGAAGCAGGCGGGCGGATCAAAGCGGAGCGGAGCGCTGGAGTTTCGCGTGGGAGAAAAGGGCGGCGTGAGCGTTTATGGGCTGGGACGGTTTCCAGTCACGTTGTATTACGAGCAGTGGGTGAGGCTGTTGGACGCGTCGGATGGGCTGCGCGCGTTTTTGGAAGAGAACAAGCACCGGTTGAAATTGAAGACGAAAGAGTGAGGCGCTTCCCTTCGGCAAGCTGGCCCTCGGCGGATCGTCAAAGCTGCACATGCAGTGAAAAGCAGGTCCCTCGGGGCGCCCGCAAAGAACGCGGTTCGGGATGACAAACAAACCTCGCGCTGCGGATTTGAGACTTTCAGAATTTGGTGATGTCCACGGGCGTCAAACCTTTTTCGGCGCAGTGGTCGTGGTAGCGCTTTAGGAAAGTTTGCCAATTTTCGACGGCGACGGTGTTGCCGGCGTCGTCGAGAAAATTCAGCGCGCCTTCGATCACGGCAAAAACGATGGTTTCTTCCTTCCCTACCATGCGCGGAGAGTGCGTGGATCCCGCGACTTCAAAAACAACATCGCCAACTTCGGAGGTCCAGCCCTCGTCGTAGGTCCACGCGCCTTGCACGGTGTAAACCACCACCGTGCCGGGGTGGAAATGGACTTGGAGGGCGGCGCCTAGTTGCGAACGAATAAAAAGGACGATTTGCCCGGTGACGGGATTTAGTTTTATGAGTTTTATAAAATGGCCGGGCGCCCAAGGGATCCAAGGGAGCTCGCTTGGCTTTATGTGGCTGGCAAGTGCTTTGCGGGCTAACGGCGCTACCTGAACGTTGTCCATGGCGGAGCCTCCGTGGCGGATTTGGCGTGGGTGATCGACGGGTATTCTACACCCAGGATATATCGGAATCCGAATGGAAGATTTGGCGAGGCGCGCGGTGTTTCGATTCGTGAGTTAAGGATTGGGAGAGCGGGGCCGGTTGTGCTGCGATTGTTGCTGGTCGCATCTGCGCGGGCGATGGCGTAAGATTTCGGACATGAGACTAACGTTGAGTTTGGTGATTTTGTTGGCTGGCGTGATAGGGTCGGGATTTATTGCTGCGAAAGAGACGCCTCCGGACGCGCTGCTTGTGCTGTCCAAGAACGACCAGACGCTGGCGATCGTGGACCCGGCGAGTCTGCAAGTGATCGCGCGGATACCGGTGGGGCACGATCCGCACGAAGTGATCGCGTCGGCGGATGGCGGGACGGCGTATGTGTCGAACTACGGTTCTGGCGCGTACAACACGTTGGCGGTGGTGGATCTGGTGGCGCAGAAAGCATCGGCGCCGATTGATTTGGGAGCTTTGCGCGGGCCGCATGGGCTGGCGTTCGTTGGAGGCAAGACATGGTTCACGGCGGAAGCGGCGAAAGCGATTGGGCGTTACGATCCGGCGTCGCAGAAGGTGGATTGGATTCTCGGCACGGGGCAGAATCGGACGCACATGATTTATGTTTCGTCGGACATGGCGAGGATCGTCACGACCAACGTGAGTTCCGGGACAGTGAGCATCATCGAGAAGGCGGGGAGTCAAGGCGGACCACCTCCGAGTGCTCCCGGCGGGTCGGCCGGTGATTGGAATGAGACGGTCGTGCGCGTGGGGAGCGGGTCCGAGGGATTTGACGTTTCGCGCGATGGCAGAGAAATTTGGGTGGCGAATGCCGGGGACGGGACGGTGTCGATTATTGATTTGGCGAGCAAGCAAGTAACGGAGACATTGGCTGCGGACGTGAAGAGCGCGAATCGGCTGAAGTTCACGCCGGACGGAAAGTCGGCGCTGATTTCCATGTTGCGTGGGCCGGACGTGACGGTGATCGATTACGCCAGCCACAAAACGGTGAAGAGAATTGCGGTCGGACATGGAGCAGCGGGGATGGTCATGCAGCCGGATGGGGCGCGGGCGTTTGTGTCGTGTTCGCCGGATGATTATGTGGCGGTGATTGACCTGCGTTCGTTGGAAGTCGTTGGGCATATCGACGTTGGGCCGAATCCTGATGGGATTACCTGGGTGACGCGGCGGTAGAAATTGGTTGCCGACTTTTGGACTAAGACAAACAGCAGATCCTCAAAACGTCAGCCCAAAACGCGGTTCGGGATGACAACGTTAAAGGCAAAAAACGAAACCAAAGCCAAAAGGCAAATCTAAAGACAGGAGTTAGAGCGAAGGCGAGATGCCGGGCTGAAGGCCCCGGCGCTACACTTAAACCTCAGACAATTTGTTTGCTTACGGATTACCTCGCCGGATTAATTGCGGGCTTCCAACGCTCAAAGAATAATTTTGGGATTAGCGCTACTGGGGCTTGGCGTCGGCGGCTGGTGACGCAGGGCTGGAGGATAGCGACGAACTGGCGCTGGTGTTGACGGCGCTGGCGGATTGTGCGGATGCAGAAGTCGCCGCAGACGGTGGGGACGATGCGGCCGGCTTGCTCGGCGTAGGTTGAACAGGCTTGGGGGCGGAGACGCCTGCGATGCTTGAGCCGAGGCCCAATTTTTGCAGGCTTAGCGCGTTGATTTTGCCGGAAGACTCCAATCCGTTTTCGGATTGAAATTTCTGCATGGCGGAGACGGTGTTCGAATCCCACTTTCCGTTGGGATCGCCCTGATAGTAGCCGTGACGCTGTAGCGCGGTCTGAATTTCGGAAATGCGAGCGGGCGTGGGGGCTTTCTGCGTCGGCTCACGCCTTGAATGATGCTTCTTCGAGACTGTTTTCTTTTTGACGGCGGTCGTTGAATGCGTTGTTGATGACGAATTCGAACCGCTAGTGGAAGACGATTGAGCGAAGGCGGGAACACAGGCCAGCAGTAGGGCTGCCGAGAGCGCCATGAATTTTAGGGTTCGCCTCATTGATGTGTAACTCCCCTGCCCCATTATCGCCGAATCAAAGGCCCGGACAAGCTGCGCCGCAGCCATTAAGCGCGTATCAGACAATGAACAAAACGAACCGTAAATCCTGACCTACAAAGAATTTTGAAAAAAGGCTTCACGGTCAAGAGCTTCTGTGAGAACTAAAAATCCGGCACCTCAGCGGCTGAAGCCGCACTGATTTGAGGCAACTTAACGGCACGGCTCAAGCCGTGCCCTGACGACCATCAACGTTGTCACACAGGCACTGAAGCCCCAAAAGCTCGGTCGGCTACGGTGGGGTTGAAGCCCCGCCTTTCTGTTAACCGTTCAAATCGTTGAAACACGGTCGGTCCGAAAAGCGGCGGCAAGCCGGCGCACTCCAAATGCGCAACGCGGAATTTTGCGGCCCCGGGGCCGACGACGTTCACGGGCTAGCGCGCAACGCCGCAGTTCCCTTCCGGCGTGAACTTACTGCGCTGCGGGGACGGCCCCGGCCAGGAAAACTGTCAGGACGCGGTCGTTGTTGCCGCGCTGGGCGACTTTGAACAGAACGTCCTGGCCCGGCTTCAGTTGGGCCATTTCGCGGCGGTAATCGGCCAGGTTGTTGATGGGCACGTGATTGATTTCGGTGATCACGTCGCCACGGGTGAAGTCGATGTCTTCGGCGAAGCTTGCGGGATCGACTTCGGTCACAACCACGCCGGTAAGCTTGCCCATTCCGAGCTTGTGCGCGAGGTCGGGAGTGAGTTCTTCCACGTGCAAGCCGAATTCGCCAGGGGTTTCTTCCTGCTCGGGCTGGTCGTCAACTCCCGATTGCGCGGACTGCGGGAAAATTTTCGAGCGATCCGCAACGACGAGTGAAACGCTCTTGGCTTGTTTCCCGCGAACGTAATCGATCTGAACAGACTGGCCGATGGTGGTTTGCGCGATGGGGTTCACGAGGTCGGAACCGGTGTGCACGGGCGTGCCGTTGACGTTGGTGATCACGTCGCCGGGCTGCAATCCGGCCTTGTCGGCCGGGCTGCCGGGTTCCACTGCTTCTACGACGATTCCGTACGGCGCGCCGAGTTCCTTCAAGAGGACGGGATTATTGCTGCGTTCGTCCTGGAAAGTGATGCCGATGGAGCCGCGAGTGACTTTGCCGTTGGTGATGAGCTGGTTATAGACGTTGATCACCGCGTTGGAGGGCATGGCGAAACCGACACCTTCGAACGAGCGGCTTTCGGTGTAGATGGCGGTGTTGATGCCGATTACTTCGCCGGCCAGATTCACGAGCGGGCCGCCGGAGTTTCCGGGATTGATGGCGGCGTCGGTCTGAATGAAGCGCTGAAATTGATGGCCCACGTTGGAACGATCTTTCGCGCTGATGATTCCGGCAGTAACGGTGGAGTTCAGTCCGAAGGGGCTGCCGAAGGCCAGGACCCAATCGCCGACCTGGACGCCATCGGAATTACCGAGCTTGGCGGTGGCGAATTCGTGGTCGGCTTCAATTTTGATCACGGCGAGGTCGGTGTCTTTGTCGATGCCGATTACATGCGCGTTGTAATGTGTGGGATCGCCGTCGATGGTGACTTGAATTTTTGTCGCTTGGTCAACGACGTGATCGTTGGTAAGGATGAATCCCTTTTTGTCAACGATGACTCCAGAGCCGAGGCTGCGTTCAGCGTCTTCACCGCGATCCGGCGAATCGAAGAAGCGGTCGAAAAAATCCTGGAAATCACCCTGAGGGCGCGGGCGCTTGGCGCCTTTGGGCTTTTCAATTACCTGTGTAGTGGAAATATTTACGACCGAAGGCCCGACCTTTTTAGAGATCGTGGCGAAGCCATTCGAGAGCGTGACGGGATCGGGAATCACAAGCAACGACGCGCCGCTGGAGGCGGTTTGATCGTGCGTGGCCATGGCGCGGCCTGAAATGACCGTGCCGATCACGATCCCGATGCCCAGCGTGGCGATGATCAGCAAAGTGGCGAAAATCTTTCGGCGCCTGATCCAGCTATACAACTCCTGAAATTGAAGAGCCATGCTCGAACTCCTTTGGATTGCGCCGAAAAATGAATCGCGCCAAAAGCAAACGCGGAGGCGGTGAATTGTAAGTATAACACTCATTTTAACCCGGAGAAGCGCGGGGAGTTGCGGATTGCCGTTGTGAACAAGAGGGCGTCGGGCGTGGGGCGGAACTGAGCCAGCAAGGGGATGGCAGATTCGAAGAGACAATAAAAAACCCGGCGCGCTATGAAGACAGCGCCGGGTTCCAATATTCAGCTATCTAATACAAAGAAAGGAGTGCAAGTCCAATGTTCACTGGACGTTGGGGCTATTTACTCGCGATCCGCTGGGATATTCGAGTCGTCGAGGGCCAGCGGCTGCAAGTCCTCGATGCGAGTGTCGAAAATATCCACGGATGAGCCGTCCTCGCGAGGTTCCAGTTTTTTCTGAGCGCGGCGTTCAGCTTTCGCGCGCGCCTTGTCCATGCGCTTCATTTCTTTCTGGCGCTTTTTGAATGTAGTGGTCATGGCTATCTCCTTGGGTTGGAATTAAGGCGGGCAACGTCACCGCCAACAAAAGTTAACTCGAAAAAATTACCAGCGAGGTTCGCGAGGCTGGCGCGCGACTTCGCGATAATCCTCGTTGGAGAATCTCTCGCGACCGCCCCCGCCGCTGCCGCCTCGATTGCCGCCGCTGCCGCGATTGCCCCCGCCCGAGTTTCCTCCGGGACCGCTGCGTGGTCCGCGAGCACCGCCGCCGGATTCAGACTTGGGCCGCGCTTCGTTCACTTTTAAGTTACGCCCGCCGAGATCTTTTCCGTCGAGCGCCGCAATGGCCTTGGCCGCATCCGCGTCGTTCACCATTTCGACGAAGCCAAAGCCGCGCGCTTTGCCCGTCTCACGATCTGTCGCCACATGAACCCGCGCAAGCTGGCCGAAGGGTTCGAAAAGAGCACGCAAATCCGCAGCAGTCGTTTGAAAGCTCATATTGCCTACAAAAAGATTCTTCATACGTTTTCTCCTGAAGCACGACTCTCGACTGCTGCAAAGATTTGGGTCACTCGGCCGGACGGACGAACAACAAACGCCTGGAAACGGCGGCGAAAGACCAGACCATATCAAATCAAGTGAGGCAGGGCAAGGCACGACCCGTAAGTGAATTTGTCCCCATCACATTTACGGAGCGCACTCCTATTCTAACATGTTTCGTGGGAAAAAGCGGCGCGGGCCTGAAGAAGGCGCGGCGGTTTCTGACTACAGGTCGGAATGGAAGCACTGGGCAACGACGCGGGACACCTGGATAGCGCGGCGGCGAAAATGTTGGCGTCGCGCCTTGGAACGGTAATAGAATGCACGGCTATGGAAGTGGAGCCCTTTCGGGTGGTGACGCAGCCGGGGACGCGCGACGGGCTGCACGTGCTCGCGCTGAGGGGTCCGCTGACGTCAACATCGTCGCCCGTGTTTACGGAGGCTGTGATTGGAGTGGCAGCGCCTCGGCTGATCCTGGACCTTACCGGAGTGCCCATGATCGATTCGGTGGCGATTGGGGCGCTGGTGCGCGCGTTTGTGTCGTGCCACAAATCGGGGCGCAAGCTGGCGCTCGTGGGGATGAATCACCGTGTGCAGAACGTGCTGCACATTACGGGAATCGCACCTCTTTTCGATTCGTACGAGACATTGGCACAAGCAGAACAGGCGTTGGGCTAGCAGCTCGGGCTTGCCGAGCGTGACAATCTTCCTGGTGGATTGAACGATTCCTGAAAAAACTGCTCGGAACTGAAGCTTCATCGACATTTCAACCTGGAATTTGCTCGAGTTGGAAATACTGCCGGGACGCAAATACAAAAGCAAAGATCCGAATGAGGACTGAGGGAGAACAATGAGACGAGGGGCGATTTTGTTGCTAGTTACGGCGGGGCTGGCAGTTTCGTTTGGAATTACTTCATTGGCGGCGAGCTATTCGCAGCAGCAGCCTACCTATCACGTGACCATGGTTCCCGCGACGATCGTGACGATTAATTATCAACATCGCAGTGGGTCCACCACCATCGGATTCCAGGGTTCGCCGCTGCTGCCCTTTGCAAAAGGGCGCGCGAAGGTGACGGGGAAAGTTGGGCGCATACAGATCAATGCGGAATTCAGCAAGCTGGAGCCGGCGCAGAAGTTTGGACCGGAATACCTGACGTACGTGCTGTGGGCGATTACTCCGGAAGGCAAATCGAATAACCTGGGCGAAATTTTGTTGAGCGGAGACAAGACCAAGATCGATGTGACGACTTCGCTGCAAACGTTTGGGCTGATCGTTACGGCGGAGCCGTACTTCGCGGTGTCGCAGCCGAGCAACGTGGTGGTGCTGCAAAACGTGGTGCTGCCGGAGACGGTGGGAACCATCGAGCAGGCGCCGGCCAATTATCAATTGCTGGATAAGGGCGCGTATAGCTACCAGGTGTCGAGCGCAAGTTCGACGATGTCTAAGTCAGACTCGAAAGTTCCTTTAGAGCTTTTTGAGGCGCAAAACGCGGTGCAGATCGCGATAAACGCGGGAGCGCAAAAGTATGCCGCGGATGCGTTGAACAAAGCGCAGAGTTCTTTGTCAAACGCACAAAACCTGATGGCGAAAAATGGGAACAATAAGCTGATCGTCCAAGCATCGCGCGACGCGGTGCAAAATGCGGCGGACGCGCGGCACATCGCGCTGGAACGGCAGGATGAAGAGCGTGCCGCACAGGAAAAGGCAGACGCGGCACGGCGCGAGGCGGAGGCAAAAGCGCAGGCCGACGCTGCGGCAGCGAGCCAAGCGCAGGAAGCGGCGGCGCGTCAACAGGCGGAAATGCAAAGGCTGCAGGCGGAGCGCGATGCGGCGCAGGCTGCGGCGGCCAGCGCACGAGCGGATGCGGACCGATTGGTCGCGCAGCAACAGGCGGAGCAGGAGCGTCTGAAGGCGCAACAAGCGCAGGACGCAGCGGCGCAGGCGGAACGCGAGAAACAGCAGCTTCGCGCGCAATTGTTGGAGCAGTTCAATCGTATTCTTCCGACGACCGACACGCCCCGCGGGCTGAAAGTGAACATGGCGGACGTGCTCTTTGCGTTTGGAAAGTATGACCTGCAGCCTCCGGCGCGCGAAGCGCTGGCTAAGCTTTCGGGCATCGTCATCGGGCATCCGGGACTGAAGCTTTCGGTGGAAGGCTATACCGACAGTGTCGGCAGCGACGAAGTGAACCAGGTACTTTCAGAAAAACGCGCCGGCGCAGTGCGAGACTATTTGGTGCAGCAAGGCGTGGATCCGGCGTCAATCAATGCGACGGGATTTGGGAAATCCAATCCGGTGGCGAGCAACGACACGAATGCGGGACGCCAGCAGAATCGCCGGGTGGAAATCATAATTTCCGGCGAGGTGATCGGCACGCAGATTGGCGGGGCTTCTCCTCCGGCGCAACCACAACAGTAAAGAACCGGATTACAACTTCAGCTCGCTACAGCCTTCGCATATCGCATTCGTACCGGCATGCAAACACAACATCGTGCTTGCATGCCGGGCACGCCAGGAGTTACAGCGATCGCAAATAGTTCAACAGATCTTGCTGGTTCTGAGGCGAGAGCTGGTTGAACAGGCTGATTACTTGATTGGCCTCCGAACCATGGCCTTGATGGTCCTGAATCGCGCGGAGTAAACCACCATTGGCCGGAGTAGCGCGACCGTCGTGCAGGAAGAATATCCGCTGGCCTACACCCCATAACGGAGCGGTACGGAATTGATCGCCCGAAGCGGCTCCTTGAGAAATGTTGTCGGCGAGAGTCGAGCCCATATGGTGCAGCAACAGATCGGAAAATAGCTGCGCGGTCTGATTACTGAGCCCCGGAGTGAAAGCGGATGTGCCGGTCTGCATTGAAGGCGTGTGGCACATATCACAGTGAACGTTGCTGAATTGGGACTGCCCGTTTTGAATGGATTGCGTTGACGGGTTTCCCGGAATTCCCTGCGCAGACTGCGGGGGTGGCGCGAGAAAACGCATGAAGTGCGCGAACTCCACGACATCGCTGGCCATCGCGTAACCGGAAGAATCGAAGTTCGTGGAATCTTCCGGAGTCGCATTGTAAAGACACGCAGCGGGCGCGTTGTTGCGCTCGTTCGGAAATAGCTCGTTGGTTACGCCTATTTCCACGTTGTAGGCCTCGCCGGCAAAGATATCGAGCGATTTGTTCTGGGCTTTCCAGCCAAAGCGGGTGATGGTCCCGTCGTTACCGCTGGTGTTAGGTTGGCCTGAAATGCCGAGAGACTGCTTGAGCTTCGCGTTCGAGTTCATATTCGCAAGGATGGTGGAGTCCGGAATGCTTTCGATCAGGCCCGCGCCAAAAACGGGCGTGGGAATTCGAAAGATAATGTTATTGAGCTGTTGCATCTGCTCGAAATTCGGCTGCGGCATGGTGCAGCCCGAAGCGTCCTGGCGTCCGGCGATGGTGAAGACGTCGTGAACACCGCCATCGGGTGTTTGCGTGACGGAGCCATGAGAGCTCACGACAAACGGGAAGCGCGCTTCGCGCACCGGACCGTCAGCAGTAATGAAGGAAGGTATCGCGTTGGTCCCGCCGTAATCGGTGGCCGCCAACATTTGGGGATTCTGGCCAATGAACGGATATTGGCTCTGGCTCGGACTCGAACCTCCTACCACCGGCTGGGCATGGCAGCTTGCGCAACTGTTCGAATTGAAGCCTGGCCCTAGTCCCTTCCCGGGTTCGTTGGGAGCCTCACCGGTTACCGAATCGGTTTGAGCGAACCGAGCCAAGCCGTCCTGGAAAAATTGAAGTTCGTAGGATGAAAGAGTGGTAAGCGGCTGGCCCACAGTGCTGCTGGAGGCGCGGACGCCGGGATCTTGCGCAGTGGTTGCCCGCCCTCCGCTGGCACCACTAGGACCCGGTTGACTGCGATCATCTCTTTGAGCTTGAACATAAAGGGCGGTGGACAGCGAAATCATGCAAACCAATACAGAAACCAGAAACCGAATACTTTTCATTGGTCCCTCCCCAGGAAACGGACTTGAACGGGCACACGTGTGCCGTGAGTTAAAGAACATGGTGCGATTCGCGAGTTAACCAGGCGGGGGAGTTAACCGTGTGAAACTGTCACAGTGCTATCGGCGGCGGGTGGTCGATAATTTTCAGCTTCACGCTGAATAATGCGCTAGACCATACGTCCGAGTGGAAAAACGGTCAAGTTGATTGGGGTACAGTTTGGGTACAGTTTAGGTACAGTGTCGATAGGGAGAAAGTACTGGAAGCAAAAAAGAGGAAGCGCATCCTCCGGTATTGGAAGCTGTCTGCTGGACGGAGAGCGTGGAGCGGAGAGGACGGCGGGAACAAGCCCCGCCTGCTGTGGGCAGGTCCTACACTTCGAAGGAACCGGCCGGCTTGGAGGGCGCGGCGAGCGACTCCTCTCTCGATAATCGGCGTAGATCGAGCATAGATATTGAAGCTGCCGAATTGTTCTTCGCGGGCGCGACAGGCCAGCCAAGAATCTCTCACAATTAACAATCTAAAATAAAAGTAAAATCCCTACCCTCAACAGGTTAGCAGTTCACCTTTGTTACACAATCATTTCACCTCGCGTGCATTGCCATTCTGAGATTAGTGAGCCAAAGTGCGGTCGTTCGAGGGTCAGCCCAGATCGAGAACATTCGGCGCGATACCAGCCGCCGAAGCGCAGTAAAGGAGAAGAGAGATGCAAGCCTTCGTAGGTTTTAGTCTACTGGCTCCGTGGGCGTCGAAATCTCGCTCGGCAACAAATGCTACCGCAGCCATGGGAATCGTGATGGACGTTCCGTTCGATTTCGTTGTGGGCACCTATAGTGTTGCCGCAGGTAATTACCGCTTCGAGGGGTTGCGCAGCCCGACTCCGGGAGTTTGCGTGTTAGCAGTGCGTGGGGAAGATGGGCGAGTTTACAAACTGGCGGTGAGCATTTCAGCCAGCCACAGCGCGGGACGTTCACGATCGAAATTGATTTTCCACCTGCGCAACGAGCGGCATTTCCTGAGGGAACTGTGGCTGGGAGGAAGATGCCTGAGCCTGGAGTTGTATCGCTCGCTTCAAGATTTTGATACGGAGCAGGAGAATCGAGAAACAGAAGTGATTTTGCTGGTGGAACCTGATCGTGAAGGCCATGCAGTTTACGTAATCGAAGATTCCGGCTGCACCGCGTGATCCCATGTTCCTGGCAGACACCTGGGGACTGATTTCGTTCTCCCACCGGTCAACTGACTGGCCCAGCACCAGTCAGTGGCCGGGTGTCTGGCCTCGCGTATGGTTTCCTCCCTGGGGCGATGCTAGAATCGCCGCTTCGCACAGTCTGGCTGGAGACATGGCGAAACCAACCCAAATCTACCGGTTCGCCGATTTTGAAGTGGATGTTCGCGCCCGCCAGCTTCGCAAGCACGGAACAAAAATAAAATTGCACGGGCAGCCGTTTCAGATGTTGTTGATGCTGCTGGAGCCTGCCGGCGAAGTGGTGAGCCGAGAGCAGATGCAGGAAAAACTCTGGCCGGCGGATACGTTTGTCGATTTCGAGCACAGCCTGAATACTTCGATCAAAAGGCTGCGACAGGCGCTGAACGATTCGGCGACGGAGCCGCGGTTCATCGAGACGCTGCCGCGCGTGGGTTACCGGTTCATCGCGCCGGTGACCGCGAGCTCCAGCGACGAAAATATCGGCGAGTTGGCTGCAGATTCTTTCCACGGTCCCTCCGCCGTTAGCGGCACCCCAGGAGCCACTACTCAAGCGTCGTCCCCCCGACACTCGTTAGCGTGGTTCCTGGGCCTGGCCATGGCCGGAGTGGCGATTGCGGGGGTGTTCATAGCGTTTAACGTGGCCAGAACGCGGGACCATTTGACTGGAATTATCCGTCCGGCAAAGAACGACGCCGGACTTTCGGCAACCGCGAAGAAATCGCGGCGCTCGGTAGCTGTTCTCCCGCTGCAAAATCTTTCGGCTGATCCGAGCCAGAATTATTTCGCGGATGGAATGACGGACGAACTGACCACCGATCTGGCGCAATTTGCTGACCTGCGCGTGATTTCGCGAACTTCGGCGATGCATTACAAAGACGGAAACAAAACCGCCCCGCAAATCGGCAAAGAACTAGGGGTGGACGCATTAGTGGAAGGCTCGGTAGAGCGCGTGGGAGACCGCGTGCGGATTCGCGCACAACTGATCGACTGCGCCACGGACCGCCATTTGTGGGCGCAAAGCTACGACCGCGAGATGAAGGACGTTTTATCGCTGCAGACTGAAGCGGCGCGGGAGATCGCCGAACAGATCGGGGGCTCGGTGGGATTGCCGCAGCTTGCTTCACGCGGGACGAATCCAGCGCCGGTGGATCCGGAGGCTTACGAAGCGTATCTGAAAGGGCGATATTTCTGGAACAAGCGCACGCCCGATGGGTTGAACAAGAGCATTGAATATTTCGGCCAAGCGATCACAAAAGATCCATCGTTTGCAGCGGCGTACGCCGGTTTGGCGGATGCGTATTCGTTGTTGGGATCCGATGTATTGCCGGCGGACGCCGCCAATTCAAAAGCGCGCGCGAACGCTTCCAAGGCCCTCGAGCTGGATCCGAATATAGCGGAAGGGCACGCAGCGCTGGCATTGGTGGAGTTTTACTACGATTGGAACTGGAAACAATCGGAGCAAGAGTTTCGCCGCGCGATCGAACTAAACCCGAATTACGCGACGGCGCATCAGTGGTACAGCTACTACCTGACGGCGATGCTGCGTTTTCCGGAAGCGGTGGAGCAGGCTGAAGCGGCACAGCAGATCGATCCCTTGTCACTTTCGATCAATACGACTTTGGCGTCACGGTACAGGCATGCCGGCAGAATGGATGACGCGATACGGCTTGATGACCGCACGCTGGAGATGGATCCCAATTTTGTGCCGGCCCATTTTTCGCTCGCGGG
>Ga0209007_1000546_pt1 | contig 13944 bp, 6 predicted proteins | sample JacPinW_OM1H0_O2_FD_187961 | JGI IMG/M metagenome (GOLD analysis project Ga0209007, IMG submission 187961) | Forest soil microbial communities from Algoma, Ontario, Canada - Jack Pine, Ontario site 1_JW_OM1H0_O2 (SPAdes) (version 2) | ecosystem: Environmental > Terrestrial > Soil > Boreal...
GGAGCCGGGGTGCTCTCCGATGAAGATCAAACAGCAGACCGTGCGGTAGGTGAGCCGCATATCGAGCCGCTCGAGCAGTCGCCCGCCATCGCCTGAGACGCTGGCCCGCTCGGGCACGCTGACCTCGGGGGCAGTGCGCGTCAATTCCTCGCCGGCGGCGCTCGGCCCCAGATAGGGCAACACGATTAGCGCCATCAGCTGTCCATGCAGCAAGACCAGCGGTCGCGCATCGGCGGAATCACTCGCCCCGCTTCGCTGAGATGCCCCAGATCGCGTGTCTGGGCGCATGAGCAGGGCCCCGTGGATGACCGAGAACGCGCCGCCGACGATCCCCTCGCCGGTGAGCAAAGGCGCTCCACTGGACCCACGCGCCCGTGGCGCCCCGGCGCCAAGCGCGGCGACCAGCTCATCTAGCACTCGAGCGCGATGCTCCAGCACGAGCCGGCCCGCCCCCAGAGCCTCGATCACGCAGACCCGCGCCAGCTCGGGCTCGGCGTCGAGCAAGCCAAGCAGAGCGGCAAGCGCGTGGCGCACGCGGTCGCGCCAGGAGCGCCGCGAGCCGTATGCCTCGACGATGACCTGCCTCGCCTGGGAGACGCCCCACTCAAACGCAGCCAGAAAGCAGTCCTCGCGCCCTTCGAACAGCTCGTAGAACGTGCGCCGCGAAACGCCGGCGCGCGCAACGACAGGCGCCACGGCCGCCCCGATATAGCCCTCAACGGCCGCGACCTCGATCATCGCGCTGAGCACCCGCGCGCGCTGGATGTCCTCGACCTCCTCGCGTGAGGGCACCCCGCCACCACCCGGCGCCACCGCATCAGCGGTGCCGCGAGCATCGCCCCGCGGCCGCCGGAGCGTGGACAATGACGTGTCGTCGCTGCTGCCTAGCATCTCTCCCCTGCGCATGACTCTAGAGCGAACGCGGGTCGCTGTGGGGAAATACGCGGGCCGCGCTCTGGAGGGCTATTTCTTCCCCTTGCGCTTGACCTTAGCTCTCGCCTTTGTTTTCTTGGACTTCTTGACCTTTGGGCAGCCCGTGACGCTGATCGGGGTGGACTGGTGGAGAACCGCCCCGTTCTGGCCGGTGAATGCGGTCGGCATCACGAGCTTGGTCTTGCAGAGGTTGCCGTTTGCAGCCAGGGCTGAGTATTTGCCTTGGGGCAAGCTCAGTTCGAAGCTTGCGATTGGAACGTCGGGCACGTTCTTGAACGTGCTGCTCGTGATGTTCGTTTTGTTGTTGATGAAAGTGGATCCGACGAGGTCTACGGTCACGCCGTAACCTTGCAAGACAGCGATCAGGGATGGGAATTCTTCCCCTGCGTGCGATACGAAGTAGGCTGGTCCTTCGATCGGGACTGGTAGGACTGGCGTGATCGCCTTCGCGTGACCCACGATCGATGCTGCGGGACAGTTGGCTGGGTTGGCTTCGAACACCTTCGCCGTACACGCCTTCTGCAGCGTCGTCAGACGAGAGGGGAGCTGCTTTGGCAGGTCTACCTTGACGCTGTTGATGTTCGACTGCGACGAGGCCTGATTTGCTCCAAGGTTTCCTGTGGGGTAGACGATCTTCGCGGTCAGACTCGCACCATTAGCTCGGGATGTTTTGCCCGATGTAGAAACCTTGAAGTTCGGTTGGAACAAAAGGCTGCGACATGACCCCATCTGGAAGTGGCTTGATACTGGTGCTGTCGCTCCTTCGAAGCTATAGGCCGTGCCGGAGAAACTCATGGGGTTACAGCTCGTCGGATTGAACATGAATTCCGGCCTATCGATCACAGCATCTATCTCGCGAATATCGGTCGGGATACCCTTCACCGTCTTCGGGAACGCCGTCGTACTGATAGTCAACTGGCTCGTGTGTGGGTCCACTTCGATCTTTGCTCGGACTACTTCGGTACCCAGATTGAATGGACCGGCGACTATCGGCACCGCGATAGATAGGCCGAACGGAGCACCCTCATACGGTCCCGTCAAGTAGATCGGTGCTGGTGGAGCACCAGGCTCAGGCAGCACGAACGGGTACGGGCCAGGACCAACCTCAGCGACAGTATGTCCGATCTGCGAGGCACTGGAGCATGTTCCTTGGGCTGCTTGTGGTTCCTGGCAGAGGGGGACCTTGGCGATCATGCCTAGTAGTCCCTCTGGTGTCTTGAACTGTAGTTTTTCGATGTGCTGCTGCCCATCATTACGCGACAGCAACATCGTGAAGTCCGTATATCCCGCCGCCTGATCGGTCGTGGCACCCGCGGTCATCGTCGGCGTGAACGGTAGTGGTCCCGTACAGTTCGACGCACTGCTGCCGCCCGGCCCTGCAGTGATCTGGAAGTTGCTTTCAGACAGCGCATCCGCAGTCGAGGGGCTACTCCACGGCGCGAAGTCCGCCGTCGCGGTATACACACCACAGAACTGTGGTGTCACTAGCGCTGCTTGCGCACCGCCGCTGAAGCTCAACACGAATTCGTTCAATGGCGCGTCTGGGGTTCCCGGGTCTTGTGGGGTGCCCTTGAATGTTGTAGTGATCTGACCCGTCTGTTCGTTCAGATGGACCGTGCCTATCAGCTTCAGATAGACGCCTTCGCCTTCAGCGGCCACCAGCAACTGTAGGTTCGGGGGATTCGATTGCAGGACATACACATTTCCTTTCAAACGTCCTGGCAATAGTGGGGTTGAGATTTCGTCGGTCCCGACCTTAGACGCCGCAGGACAGGATGGTGAACCGTCCATTGTTTCCTTTTCGGCTTCAGGACCACCGATATTCTCCTGCCATGGTTGGCAGGCTGCCAGACCAGTGGCTTGGCCGGGGTTGATCGCTACGCCTTCAGGCAACACGACCGTCGTTTCCTTCAAACCGGGAGTCGCCAACCCTTCGGGGTTCAATCCCTGCGGGACCTTTACGATCGTCGATAGGCCTGCCGGGGTATCTGAGAAGCTAGTGTCCGGTGCAAGTTTTATGAATGGTTGGAAGTGCTTGAGCTTGTCACAACCGGTGATCCCAACAGGAACGTTTTCGCTGTTGTGCCAGGGAACATTGAATGGTGAGCTGTTCACGCTTTCGTTCTCCCATGTCCCGACCTCTTCGAAGCTGAAGTTGTTTTCGCCTGGTTCACGGCCCGGCCCCCCACAAGCCGTCGGCAACGACAATAGTGGTTTGTCTGGGGCTCCTGTGTGGTGTTCGCTTGGATTACCCCAGATCGTTGTCGTGTTGAACACGATCTTGCGCTGAGGAACATTCGCATGCTCAGTAATACCATAGTCCCCACCGCTACGTACACGCGCATCGATGAACACGTTAATATTACCCGCCAAAGTAAACGCGATCTCCGCAGCGATACCCGGCGGAGGCACCATATTATACACCGGAAAGGTGATCAGCCCAGCCCCTGACACAGATGTGACATCTTGACCGATCTGACTGTCAGATCGACATTCACCAGAGTTCTCTAGTTCCATGCGAGTGCACTTTGGTACCGCACCGGGTTCGCCGACGATCCCCGGGGGAAGACTCACATTCATAAATCGCGGTTCGCCACCACTCGGCTTTTCGGCTCCGCCACCCACACCCGTGCTGCTCGACTCGAACACTACAGTGATCTCATACGGGTGCGAACCAGCCTGCGTATCTATCGTACCATCAGGATTGGTAACCCACGCATCCGCGTCAGCAAGACCGAACAGTGCCGGTTCCATACCGTAATGCACCGGGACAGTCGCATTCGCGACATCCAAAGCACCACCACCGCTCACCGCCACACGATCCGGTTCACTCACTGGGGACGCCGACACGTTCACAGGAATTTCAATAATGCGGGGGTAACCACTGTGTTTGATCGGTTCCAATTCGCATGTAATTTCCCGCGTGCCAGTACATTTGCCGCCTCCAGTGATTTCCGAGGTCTTCGCGACTACACCGGACGGCAATACGTTCGTCAGCGTCGGGCCGGTAGTGCTTTCTCCAGCACCGAGATTATATACGTACAAGAGTAGACGCCCTTCGCCTCCGGGTGGGAGATTAGTCGGAGCGAAACGCCCAATCACCTCATAACCAGGCGCTGGAGCATCAGCCGCCGCGAAAGACGCAAACATCAACGCCAGCGCACAAACTACCAGAACGGACAGCACGAAGCGCTTCAACATTATTTCCTCCCCTTTACAACTGTCCGTGAGCCCTTACGAGTCTTCTTCAACGGCCCATAACGTTTCCTAGCCCGCACTTCACATGTTGCTCGTTTACGCTTCGGCTTCTTATGACAAACTTTCAACGCATCAGCTAGCTTCTGAGCGCGCGATAGCGTCTTAACCTTTACTTTGACCGCAATCGTCGCTAGTGGCGCGAAGTTGCCGACGCCGTTGAATGTGACGCTCGACGGTGTCGCGAATGTCGGCGGCGGCGAAGGCACACCCTGACAACCAGTCCCCGTACACTGCGGCGGAGAAACCGGCTTCACGCCGTCCACCCTCACATCATAAAGATCAAACGTTTCGTTCTGGTCTTCCGGAGTCAACTGCGCGCGCGTAGCTACGAACACATCGCTGCCGCTTTCGCTAGCGCCTATCAGCCACGAACCGGATTCGCTTGTACCACCGGAAAGCAGGAACACACACCCCCCATTCACCCCAGAACCACCGGTACAACTACCAGATCCTTCGCGCTCCCACTCGTACACATCTTGCCTGCCATTCGTATCCTGCGACACCAACGATGATCCACTATCGAAAAACACACGGTCACCGTCTTCGCTGATCCACCGCGGAAGACCGGTAACGTTCCAACCCACCGGCAGATACCCTGAGGAGACTTCGCGAGCCGAACCACACGAAGCACAAAACAAACTGTTCGACTCAGCCTCATACACGTACACCTCCTCAGCTCCCGCATTCTGATACCCGTGTGGATAGCCAGCCACACTCAGCGGCTGGCTAGAGATAAAGACAAGACCGTTACCGTCGTCGGTAACACGAGATGTACGCGTATTCAAGCCAGGCTGCCAGTCACCCGATTCAATTCCTTTGGTCCCTCCGGAAAAGGGTTCCACGTTACTGCCATCTCCATCAGATAGCGTCCCTATAAATATAGGACTGGTGCCATCTTGCAACAGGTACAGGTTTGGTTCGCCCTCCATGGGCAGAGCGCCCCCGCTGCTCGGACCGGAAAGTACTCCCTTGGCGACGAAATAAATACTTTTGCCGTCTTCACTTACCCCCAACACACTGATTACGCCTGCATCAGGTCCGGTCAAGGATTCCGTTGCTGCGTGATCGGGTTCGGGTTCAGCGTTGAAACGATAGAGATCTCCACCTTCGGTATATAGCGCGTAACGCCCATTCGATGCAGACGCCCAATACCGCGCTTCACCACCGGACACCTGAACCGTACAAGCATCACCAGACACACTGCATTTGTCATTCACAACAGGACTCTGTGGCTCGGTGGGATTCTCACGCAGAAAAAGACCGGTAGACCGCTCCTCAGCAGGTTTATCTTCGCCGTACAACGTTTCAATGCTCGACCAATACACACGACTACCATTCGCAGAGATCACACCGGAAAAGTCAGGAGAGTCTTTTCCTGCATCGCCAAGTGGCGGTGCGCCAAACGTCGCACCAGGCACAACCTTCCCCTCAGGCGACACGTCAATCAAACTCAGCTTGCCGCTGACAGAATCGTACAGGTAGTTCTCATTTAGGTAGTTCCCGTTTTCGCTTTCAGCGATTTCCTTCTTAACATCATTCTCGAGTTCCGTTTCAAGCACACCACTACCAGCAAGCAATGCGTCGTTAGTCTCAAACAACAAATCGCTAAAACTCGAAGACCCACCCGCAAAAACAGGTCGTGTTGAGTTACCACTTAGGATGGCAACGCCTTGGTTCTGACCAAAATTCCCAGCTGACCGGTTTGGCTTGACCTCATTTGTATAAAGTGGCTGATAGGAACTTCCGCTAGTTCCACGCGCATAGAGCACTTCATAGCCTTCACCTAGCGCATCTTCTGCAAGCGCCGGATTCGTGGGTTCGGCCGGCGTGCCTGAAACAAGTACCCCAACCGACAGATCGCTCGAAAACCCCTGGTAGAAAGTACTGAAGACACCCGCTGGCTGAATACTTCTAGTAATCCAACCACTTGCAAGGCGTTTAGCCAAGAACTGATTGCCTATCCAGTTTCCAGCTTCTCCGTTGCCGCCACCCGAAGTAGCATCGCCCTCATACGCCACAGCAGACCCATCAGCCGACACCTGGAACAACCGCGTCGTAGGAATTCCTTCCACGTCTTCCGAGACATAGCCCGAAGCGGTTGGTACATACACATCCGCGTTCTCATTCTCTGGTGGAGTGACCATTTCATCAACACGGTTATCGGGCAGGCCCTGGCTGCCAGCAACACTCGCTTCACCAGTCTTGAAGGTCCCGTCGGACGACTGCGCCCTGCCCATATCGTTGCTCGCGACGATCCGATAGTGGTATTCACCGTTGGGCGCGAGACCGGTCAACCGCGCCTGGACACCGGCAGGCCCATGCTGCCCACTAACACTAGCCGCCACAGTGCTAGACCCGTAAGCTTCGCTCGGACCGTATTCCACCTGATAAGTAACCATTTCCCCGTGCGGATAGATTTCAGCGCTGACCGTCGCTTCGGTCGAACTGACATTCGTGACCGACACTCCCGTAATCGCGGGTGTAGCGCGCCCGGTCACCTGCGTCACTTCATTGCCCTGCGCCTGTTCGCCAAAGGTGTTGCTCACGACCAGACAGAACGTGTAGTCCTCGTTCGGTTCCAGTTCCATGGCTTCGACCTGAACCCGATCCTGCTTGGCTTCAGCGACTTCGACAGGCGCCGTGCTCTGCCCGCCCGCACACGTGCCGTTCGTGTTGTAATCCAACTGATAGCTCAACCGACCTTTAGCACCGCCAGGATTCAACTCGCCTTCAAACGTAGCCGTAGTCGCCGTGATCGCACTCGCGGGTTCCGTAGTCACAGGAGCTTCGAGCGATGAGGATGTCGTGAACGTCGCCTGATCACTGACGGACTGTTCGCCTTTGATCCCATTGCGAACTAGCAGACACACCGTATATTCAGTGTCAGGCAACAGACCCTGCAGCGTTTCGCTGACGCCTTCTTTGCCCCCGCCCAGCGATATACCGGGCGACGCGGGTGCTTTGCCTTCCCCTTCGCACCCCGCTTTGCCCTTCTTATAAAGGAATTCGTACGTCCCCAGTTCATAAGTGCCCGGACCGCCTTCAACACCCGGGTTCAAGACACCATGAACCACGGCGGTAGTGGGCGGAACAAGCGCTTCCACCGACACTTCAGGAGTTTCAGGAGCCGCAGCCAACGCAGGCACACAAACCCACACAAGCCAACCGACCAGCACACAACACACGACCATGACCGGCAAGACCGGCTTACGAGCAAGCATCAAGGACCCCTCCTCCGGGCTGCGACTCTGGACCCGCAGCCGAACTTCTCTCCCGTCGGCTGCTGTAGAGAAGCTTATCCGAAAGTGAGTCTAGTTGTCAATGGCAAATATAGACGTGTGCTGAAGGAACGAGACATGCGCCCCCGTGTCACGCCGAGCCCTGCGGTTGCGGGCTTTTCGCGGACCTCTTGCAGTGGAGCGGCGAGGGAGCGCTCGGGCTTGCTCAGCCGAGCGCGACCATGCGGTCGATCGGCACGCGCGCCCGCTCGGCGATCTCGGGCTCCACGCGCACCTCGAAGCGCATCTCGCGCAGCGAGTCGCGCAGCTTCTCGAGCGTAATCATCTTCATGTAGACGCAGGAGGCCTCGGCGTTGGCCGGGATGAACTTGACGTCGGGGGCAGCCATTTCCAGCGGGTAGAGCATGCCCGTCTCGGTGGCCACAACCGCCTCGCGCGGCTGATTGGAGACGCCCACCCCTCCAATCAGAGACGCGCTTGCATCGCGCTCGAGCTGATCGGCGTAGCGCAGCATTCCGCCAGTGGAGAGCATGTGCACGCCCTCGGCGGACACGTCGCCGGCGGCGACGTACTCCATGATCGAGGTCGTGCAGCCGCACTCTGGGTGGATCAGGAAGTCGGCGCCCGGGTGGGCGGCGCGAGTCGCGTCGATATCCGAGGGGCGGATGCCAGCGTGCACGTGGCACTCGCCGTCCCATACGTGCATCCGCCTGCCCAGCTCCTTCTCGACGTAGGCGCCCAGCCACATGTCGGGGCCAAACAGGATTTCGGTGTCCGGGCCACGGGTCTCGTAGATGTGGCGCACGACATCGACCGCGTTGGCAGACGTACAGCAGTAGTCGGTCAGGGCCTTGACCTCGGCCGTGGTGTTCACATACATGACCACCACCCCATCTGGATATGAAGCGCGCCACTCCCCCAGCTGCTCGGCGTCGATCGACGCCGCCAGCGAGCAGCCCGCGTCCAGATCGGGGATCAGCACCGTCTTCTCCGGACACAGGATCGAGGCGGTCTCGGCCATGAAGTGCACGCCGCAGAATACGATCGTCTCGGCATCCGAGGCGGCCGCTTGGCGCGAGAGTCCGAGCGAGTCGCCCACGTAGTCGGCGACCTGCTGCACCTCGGGCACCTGGTAGTTGTGCGCGAGGATCGTGGCGTTGCGCTCGGCGGCAAGCGCGCGCACCTCTGCGTGCAGCTCAGTCGTCTCGGCCTCGGTGAGGGCGGGCAGCGGCCCCTGGGTTGGGATCATCGGCAACGTCTTCATCTCGCTACCTCCAGGATCAGGGACAGGTCGAGAGCGGGGGCGGAATGGGTGAGCGCACCAACCGATATGAAGTTTACCCCGGTGAGCGCTTGTTCCCTGACGCTTTGAAGCGTCACGTTGCCGCTTGCCTCAAGCGTGGCGCGACCGCCGACCTGGGCGACGGCGGCACGTAGCTCATCCACGCTCATGTTGTCGAGCAGCAGCCGCGGAGCGCCGGCGGCCAGCGCCTCCTCGATCTCCTGGGGATTGCGCACCTCGACCTCCAGGGTGCCGGCGAGCTGGGGCGCCGAGCGGCGCACGCACGCGACGGCCTGCGCGATCCCGCCCGCGGCGGCGATGTGGTTCTCCTTGATGAGGATCGCGTCGAACAAGCCGACGCGATGATTCGTCGCGCCGCCGGCGGCCACCGCCGCCTTCTCCAGCGTGCGCAGCCCCGGGGTGGTCTTGCGCGTGTCGAGCACAACCGTGCCCGTCCCTTCGACCTCGCGTACGAAACGGGCGGCGAGCGTCGCGATGCCCGACAGGCGCCCAAGGAAATTGAGCGCCGTGCGCTCCCCCGTGAGCAGCGCGGCGGCGGTACCTTCGATCGAGAGCGCGGGCCCGCCCTGCTCGCGCCATTTGCCCTCGTCCACCAGTCGCTCGAAGCGCATATCCGGGTCAAGCAACGTGAAGGCGATCTCGGCCGCGTCCAGTCCGTATATCGCGCCGGGGGCCTTCTGCGTAATCAGGGCACGCGCACGCGTGTCGGAGTTGACGGTGGCGCCGGTCGTAGCGTCGCCGCTGCCGACGTCCTCGCTCAGGGCACACCGGACCAGCTCGATCAGCTCATCGTTGCCCACCGGCATCGCTCCCCGCCCGCCTGCCATCACTCGCCGGCGGTGGAGGCTGACTTCAGTAGATAGGCACGCACGAACCCATCCAAATCCCCGTCAAGCACGCGCTGCACGTCGCCCATCTCGTGTCCGGTGCGGTGGTCCTTGACCATCGAGTAGGGGTGCAGCACATAGGAGCGGATTTGCGAGCCGAAGTTGACGTCCTGCGCCTCGCCCTTCTCGCGTGCGATCTCTTCCTGGCGTTCGCGCTCCTGCTTCTCCACCAGCTTCGAGCGCAGCATCGCCATCGCCGTCGCCCGGTTGGATGTCTGCGAGCGCTCGTTCTGGCATTGCACGACGATGCCGCTGGGACGATGGGTGATGCGCACGGCCGAGTCTGTCTTGTTGACGTGCTGACCGCCAGCGCCCGAGGCGCGATACGTATCGACCTGCAGGTCGTCCTCGTCGATCTCCACCTCGCCACTGTCCTCCACGACCGGCGCCACCTCGACGCCGGCGAAACTGGTTTGGCGTCTGTGGGCAGAGTCAAATGGAGACAGGCGCACGAGCCTGTGCACGCCCCGCTCAGCCCCGAACAGGCCGTAGGCGTTTTCGCCTGAGACCTTGACGGTGGCCGACTTGATGCCGGCTTCCTCCCCTGGGCTAACCTCCAGCAGCTCTACGTCAAAGCCGCGTCGCTCGGCCCAGCGCATCATCATGCGCAACACCATCTCGGCCCAGTCCTGCGCATCGGTGCCGCCGGCGCCGGCGTTGACGCTGACGAGCGCGTCGCCGGCGTCGTAGGAGCCGGAGAAAAGACGCTGCTCCTCCAGCTCAGCCAGGCGCTGCTCGACTGAGAGCAAATGCTCTTCGACCTCCTGCTCGAGCGATGGCTCCTCCTCGGCCATCTCCACCAAGCCGTCAAGATCGTCTACGTCGGACTGCAACCCGGCGAATGTCTGTAGGCGCTTACTCGCCTTGGCGTGCTCAGCCGAAACCTTTGCGGCGGCATCGGCGTCGTCCCAAAAGCCCGGCGCCTGCATCTGCGCTTCGAGCGCCTCGATGCGCTCGCTCAGTTGAGCGGGGTCAAAGATAGTCCGCGAGCAGTGTCAGCTGCTCACGGATGGCCGCAAGGCGTTGCGGCGTCGACTCGCTTGTGGGTGCGGTTGCCATCGCCCGCAACGCTATCAACAGTCGCGGGCGCCACAGGACTCTCGCACGCCGATCGATGGCCGACCACGCGTGGTCGCCACATGCGCAGGTCGATTATTCGACCACATCGGCGGTGGCGAACGCTGGACAGGAAAAAGCCAGTAACTGGACTACGAATCTGTTGCGATCGACACGGACTTGTGTACGCTGTCGTCATAGCCGCTATCCGTCACGCCGCCACCGTCAACAGGGCGCCTCGGCGCTTCGTCGTGCACAACACGCACGAGCAGATTCAACTTGCCGCCGTTCGCGTGGTGGCCGCCAAGGGCTATCACGAAACCGCCGTTCGCGATATCTGCGCGGAGGCGCAAATCTCCGCACGTTCCTTCCGCGAGCACTTCGCAAGCAAGGAAGAAGCCGTCTTCTCGGGGATCGAAGCCGGCGTGGACCTGGTGATGGGCTTCTGCCAGGAGGTGTACCGAAACTCGCCGAGCTGGCCGGACGCGGTGTGGGACGGTCTGCACGCATATGGCGAATGGGTGATGAACGAGCCGGCGTTCGCACGCACCGGGATCGTCGAGCTGCTGTCGGTCGGGCCCTCCGCACACGAGCTTGCACAATCGCTGATGGACGTGTTCTCGATCTTCCTACAGCCCGGCTACGACCTGCTCGACCCTGCCGCCGCGGGCAGACTCGACCAGCCCGTGACCCAAAGCTTCTTCGAACGGCTCTACATCCAGATCGCGGAGCACTCACCGGAGTCGATCCTCACGATCATCCCCGAGCTGGTCCGCACGATCCTCACCCCGTTCATGGGCCCACAGGTCACGGAGCAGTTCATCTCCAGGCGCGAAGTCTCTACGCGCCGTGACAGCGCTTGAACTTCTTACCGCTCCCGCACCAACAGGGGTCGTTGCGGCCGAGTTCGTGCTCTGAGTCGGTCACGCGCTGCTCGACGACCGGTAGCGCTTCGACGGGCTCGCCTTCGCCGTTGTAAGCCGCGCCGTCCACGCCTGCCGCCGCGGCGGCTGCCGCTACCGCGCCGGCGCCCATGGCGCTGGAGCCACCCGAATAGGACACGCGACCGGCACGGGTCGAGTTGCCCGAGGCCGCGAACGCCGGACTGGGAATCCCACCCGCCCCGCCCTGCCCACCGCCATTCTGGCCATCGACGGTGACCTGCACATTGAAGATCATGCGCGTGAAGTCCGCCCATACGCTGTTCATGAGATCGCCGAACAGCTCAAACGCCTCGTTCTTGTAGGCGACGAGCGGATCGATCTGGGCGAAGCCGCGCAGGTGGATGCCCTCGCGCAGATAGTCCATGTCGTACAGGTGCTCGCGCCAGCGTTCGTCGATGATCTGCAGGATCAGGAAGCGCTCAAGCGCCCCCATCAGCTCCTCGCCAAGCTCTTGCTCGCGGGCGTTGTAGTGCTCGAGCGCCATCTCGCTGACCCGCTCGTTCAGATAGCCCGTGTCGACTGTCTCCGGATCAAGCTCGTCCTCGCCCAGCTCGACCGGGAAGAACTGCCCGAGCGCGGTGAACAGTCCGTCTAGATCCCAGTCCTCCATGTAGTCGCCCGGCGTGTACTGGTCGATCGTGCGCTCGATCGCGCCTTGCACCTGCTCGCGCGCCTCCTCGCCCATCGCCTTGCCTTCGAGCACGCCGTTGCGGTAGGCATAGACGATGCGCCGCTGCTCGTTCATCACGTCGTCGTATTCGAGCACGCGCTTTCTGATCAGGAAGTTCTGTTCCTCGACCTTCTTCTGGGCCTTCTCGATCTGCTTGGAGAGCATCCCGGCCTCGATCGGCTCCTCGTTGCCTTCCTCGTCGAGGCCCCCCAGGCGGTCGAGGATCTTATAGATGCGGTCGCCCGCGAACAAGCGCACCAGGTCGTCCTCGGCCGAGAGGAAGAAGCGGCTCTCCCCCGGGTCGCCCTGACGGCCGGAGCGGCCGCGCAGCTGATTGTCGATGCGCCGGGACTCGTGACGCTCAGTGCCGCAGATGAACAGACCTCCCGCCGCCGTCACGCGTTCGCGGTTGGCCTCCACCTTCGCTTCTATCTCCGGCAGCAGCTCCTTCATGCGCTGCTCGTAAGCCGGGTCCTCCAGGGTGACGTCTCGCTTTGCCAGCTCGAGTCGCGCCAGATGCTCGGGATTGCCGCCCAGCTTGATGTCCACCCCACGACCGGCCATGTTGGTCGCGATCGTGACCGCGCCGGGCTGGCCGGCCTCAGCGACGATCTCGGCCTCACGGGCGGCGTGCTCGGGCTTGGCGTTCAGCACGGTGTGGGCAATGCCGCGCTTTTTCAGGCGCTCCCCCAGAAGCTCGGAAACCTCGACTGAGATCGTGCCGACGAGCACCGGCTGTCCGTTCTCGTGGCGGGCAGCAATCTCTTTGACGACTGCCTCCCACTTGCCCTCCTTGGTCTTATAGACCTGATCGTTGCGGTCGTCGCGAACCATCGGCATGTTTGTCGGCACCTGCACCACCGGCAGCTCGTAAATCTTCATGAACTCGGTCGCCTCGGTCAGCGCCGTGCCGGTCATGCCCGAGAGCTTGTCGTAGAGGCGGAAGTAGTTCTGGTAGGTGATCGTGGCGAGCGTCTGGTTCTCCTCCTGGACGCGCACCCCCTCCTTGGCCTCCACCGCCTGATGTAGCCCTTCCGACCAGCGCCGACCGTCGAGGATGCGTCCGGTGAACTCGTCGATGATCTTCACCTCGCCTTCGATCACCGCATAGTCCACGTCGCGCTTGTACAGCGACTCGGCCCTGAGCGACTGGATCAGGTGGTTGACGAGATGGCCGTTCTCGGCCTTGTAGAGATGGTCGATATCGAGGAACCGCTCCGCCTTGGCGACGCCCTGCTCGGTGATCGCGACCGTCTTCTGCTTCTCGTCGAACTCGTAGTCGAAGTCCGCCACGAACCCCTTCTTGGAACGCGGGTCCATGCCTTCGGGTGTCTGACCCGCCTTGAGGCGTGGCGCCAGGCGGGCGAACTTTACGTAGAGATCCGCGGCCTGTTCGGGGGCGCCGGAGATGATCAGCGGTGTGCGGGCCTCGTCGATCAGGATGTTGTCGACCTCGTCCACGACCGCGAACGGGTGTCCGCGCTGTACCTTCTCCTCGAGCGACTTGGCCATGTTGTCGCGCAGGTAATCGAAGCCGAACTCCGAGTTGGTGCCATACACCACGTCGCACGCGTAGGCCAGCTGCTTCTCGTCGTAGGGCTGCTGGTTCTGCAGCACCCCGACACTCACCCCGAGTGCCGTGTAGAGCGGACTC
>Ga0209007_1000547_pt1 | contig 13921 bp, 10 predicted proteins | sample JacPinW_OM1H0_O2_FD_187961 | JGI IMG/M metagenome (GOLD analysis project Ga0209007, IMG submission 187961) | Forest soil microbial communities from Algoma, Ontario, Canada - Jack Pine, Ontario site 1_JW_OM1H0_O2 (SPAdes) (version 2) | ecosystem: Environmental > Terrestrial > Soil > Boreal...
TCGAAGCCGAGCTCAGAAGGTTTCCCTGAGAGTTGTGAGATCAGATGTGATTCGTACGAAGGCACCGCGAGGGGCATTGGCTTCACTTCTGTTTTCTGCCGAACTGCAATCGCCGCCGGTATCATAGCCAGCAGCGCGTACCACGCTGCCATGGTTTGATCGAAATAAGAAATGCCAATAAACGCAATCACATTGGCAAACAATGCCGACCCCAACGCCCAGATGAAACGTGCCGTATTCTTGTCTTTTCCTGCAGCGCGCCGTCCGCGTCCCAAATACTTGAAGCCGTAAACCAGGACGGCCAGAAACAAAAGAAAGGGCAGCAGTCCCGAGTTTTCACACATGGCGACGTATTGGTTAGCCGTATCCCACATATCCCAGCCCCAAATACTCGTGTCTTTTATTCCGAACATCCACCAATCCGTAAAATGGCGGATGCACTGGTCGACCAGCATATATCGGTGGAAGGACGACGAACCGCCCGATATGTCTATCTTCTCGATCAGGCTCCAAACCGGCCCATGCATCACCACGTGGAGCGTAGCCAGCAGAACTACAATTCCCCAACGTATGGCGCGCATCCATCGGCGGGCGGGCCAGAGGCATAGGGCGAGGATTCCGGCTGCATAGCCCAGCACTGGCGTGCTCGAGTTGCACGCAAATGTGATTACCGTTGACGAGAGAATACCGAGCACCGCAATCTTTCGATATTTCTTGCCCTTCCACCACAACCCTACGAAAAGAGGCACCAGGACCGCACCGAAGGTTCCAGCCAGAATGGAGTGGGCAAACGGGCCCTGGGCCCGAATTTTGTCGTCACGCACGGCGAGCGACGCGTATTCAGCAACGCGCGCTCCTCCGAAGACGGCGTAGGGGTTATGCCTGGTCGCAACCTCGTAAGCCATGATCGGGGCAACTACGGCAGCGATGCAGGCCAGTGTCTGAATCGCGCGTACCACATCTTCCTCGTCCTGAATCAGGAATCTCATGAGGAAATAAACTCCGAAGACGGTGTACAGAGTTCCTAATTGATTGATGACCGCTCCGCCTTCCTGATAGAGCAGGATTCCATCGATCGCGACGACGACGGACATCGAAATAACCGCGATATCAATTTTATTTATTCCGCCAGCAAACAGGCGCGCCTTCGAAGAAGCCTTCTCCTTAATCATTCGAATGATGCCGAAAAGGGCTAAAAGCCGCAACATGGGAAAATGCGCCGGCCCAATCAGGAGAACCTGATCCGTAGGCACGAGGAGGGCTGTCGCAAGAAACACAAAAATCACTCTGCGTCGTGGCGACACGCATATCAAGACGCCTGCAACGAGAACCACGAGCAGAATGACCGGATGGATGATAGAGTCCGATACACCCCCGCCAAATTTTAGGTGCGCGCGTCCCATGATCTGGCTCTAGTTACTCTGAAGGAGGCGCTCGGTTTAAGCGCCAGGAGGGAAAGGGGTAAAGATCGAGGCCCTGATACCGATCTCGCGACGGCTTAAGCTCAGGGCCTCTCAATTATAATCCTGCAAAACATGCTGCGGGTTTTGCAGGTCTTGCGATACCGTTGAAAACTCAAAATGCTACTGAACTGAGGCCTGAAGTCCTGTAGGAGGGTTAGGAGACGCTTGGCTCCCACTAAACTCATACGCTCCAGCACTCCAGGCTCCGCTGGCCGGGCGCGGCACCATCGCGATCGCAGGAAAGCTGGCAATCTTGCCACCGCTTCCACTTGGCTCACTCACTGCGTCACTGGTTCCACTGCACAGCTCCGAGTCAACCGAGGAGGTGCTGCAAGAACTACTCAGGTTCGCACCGGCCCCGACCGTAGCGTTTGTAGCCGCTGTCGGAGCATAATCATTGCTAGCCGTGTAGCCTTGCCCACTGGCGACCGAAGTCGTCTGAAAAACCTCGCTGCCATTGTCGATGATGTTGCAGGTTCCTCCCGTCGCGCAAACGTGCACGCCACCCAGTGACGAGAATCCAATGAAATGGTTATTCTGAAAGTATCCTGTGCCGTTCCATGGAGTAAGCGGACTATTCGCAACCTCAAATTTCAACTGGCAGGTCGCGTCTCCCATCGTATTGTTGTAAATATAAGCTGACTGAGTCCCAGCACTATTCGAAACTGAGTTGAATCTGATGCACCCTCCTGGGATGGAGCCAACCGTAGAGTTCATGTTGTTGTACATCACGTTATTGAAAAAATAGATGCTGGTCCGCACGGCGAAGTAGATGTCCTCCGTCGAGTACGTGTTCCGCATGATGTTGTTGTAGAAGTAAAGCGGATCGCCCGTTTCCCCTGCAATATTGTTCAGCACATTCGGATGCTGCTGAATGCTTCCCGAAGCGAATGTCGGGTAAAGGTATTCAAGAACATTATCGTGAACCGTATGGGTATTAACCGTCACCATGAAGTTGGAGAGGTAGCGAAAGATGCACTGGTGGACGTCCCAGGCCCTGCCGTAAATTCCCTGACCGCTAGCACAGCCGGACGAGCTATTTCCGCTCCATTGACAGCTAGAGCTGTTGGCGGCAAAATGCGGGGCGTCCGAGCCGTCGAAAATATCGCCGACGTATTGGTTGTAATCGTTGGCGGCGCCGCCGCCTAACGTAAGAATGCAAGGGAAGTTATCCGACGCTCCTGAAGTCATTGTCCAACCGTGGCAGTAGAAATTAGACACGATGGAGTTCGTGGCGCTGCCACCGGGTTGAGCAAGCATCCCGTTATCCGAAACCTGCGAAGACCAGCAGATCCCAGTCATCTCGAAATTATCAAAAGTGATCCAGCTGGCGTTTAGGTTTACGAGCTGCGAGGCGTTGCTGTAGTCGTGGGTGCAGCCGGAGACGAAACTCGTGCTGGTCGGATTGTCGCCGGTCATCACCGGACGCGCCCAAGAGCTGCCCGAATACCATGTCTTATCGACACCAATATAAATAGCGCTACCGTTCGATCCGCTCCATTGCCAGTTCCATCCTCCGCCGATGAGTGGCGAGCCCGCACCGAAATGCCAGGTGTCGCCGCCGCGGAAGATAAACTGGTCTCCAGCCTGGGGGCTGACCGAAGAACAGGTGCCGGAACAATTGGTCATACCGGGAGCATGCAGCCATGGCGAAGTATTTGAGGTTCCACTGTTCGAGTCGCTTCCATTGGCCGCAATGTAGTAGGTGGTCGCGGAAGCCATTCCGGAAGCGATCGAGCTTATCGTTAACGTGAGGATTGCAAGACGAACCAAACGATTCATGGCTGGGGGGGTCTCCTGTAGACTCGCAAGATCGATGCTTGCCAATCTGAGAACAGGCTATACCCGGCCAAACACCTAGCCAAGACACACAAGGGCAGTGACCGAAATCATGAGGACAGGTACTCCTGTAACTGTCCGTTTGGATTGGAGTTCCGGACCCCGTCCAGGGCCTCCTGCACGGTCAGAATTCGGCAACCGCTGCGCAGGGCGCAGGAAACGGCCGCTTCGAGCAGCTCCGGAGTGCAGCCATAGGGCGATGGCTGGGGACGGACATCATGGGTGTAAAAAATCAGCCAGCTCTTGCGCTTCATATTCTCCAGGATCAATTCTTCGGCGTGCGCGGCCCCATCGAGATCGCCGTAGATACTGTTCGCCCGAAGCAGATTCAAATCGATTTCCGGACCATTGAAACCTGGGAAGATGCTTCTGGCGCTCGCGACGGTCAGGCTTCGCTTGGCCTGCAGGGTGACGTGGCCGAACGGATACGCGAAGTTGCTGGATTCAAAACCGGTCATTTTCTCGATTGCCTGTCTGCCCTTCTCGACGTCCTCGCGGAAGGCGGTGCTGGAAACGGAACGGCAGGAAAGATGGCTGAAAGTGTGGCTGGCCAGTTCGTGGCCTTTCTCCAGCAAAGAATCAACATCCTGGGAGCGGAACTGATCTCCGAGCTCGTTTGAGGTGTTCATCAGGCCGGCCGCAGCGTAATAGGTGCCTCGCGCTCCGAAGTGTTCCAAAACGGCTCCTCCGACCGAATAAGCAGTGCGGGGAAAATCGTCGAAACTGAACGACACTATAGCCCCGCGATTTCCGAAGGGGATGGTCCGCCGGTACACCGAACATAGCAGCCAGCATCGCGCCGCACCCAGCCTCGATCGGAGACTCACGTTGAGGGCACCAAGACGCCGTCCTGGACGGCGATATCGATAACACCGTCGTCGGAAACTTCCCTTCCCTTGCGAAATACGACGGATGACACTCCGTCCTTGATTTCAATCTCTTCCATGGAAAGATCGTCAAACACCTTTCCTGACGGTGCATTCCGCGGAGTCTTTCTGTAATTCGCGAAGAAATCACCACCCGTCTCGGACAAGTATTTGCGGATTACCCAGGCAAGAAATGCGTGTTCCACCCGCTTGGACTGAATGCGGCAACTGAACATCAGGTCGGTCATTCGAGGCTCAAGGCGATTTACCACGGAGAAGCCAATCACACCGTAGGTGCCAAACCGATCCTCGCAACTCAGCACGAAAGTATCGATGTGCGGGGTAGACAGGAGGCCTCGCAACACCCCACGGTCATACCGATTGCCGGAGAAGTTCATCTGGTTCGTACGTTGTGTCAGTTCGTGAACGCGCTCAAGATTCTCTTCGGTCATCGGACGAATGCTCAGCTGAATCTGGCAGTGCCGCAGGAACGCCATGTAGTCGTTGCTGAAACTCTGCGCCAGCGACTGGCGACTCGCCTCCACTTTATAGAGCTCGCGCCGCATTCGGCTTTCGGCGGTGATTGGAACCTCCAACTCGTTTCGTTCGGTAAGAGTGCCGTAATGTTCAGCGTTCAGGAGTTGTACTTCCGGATAGACAGCCTTGACCTCCGCCAGTTCGAACTCGGAGTCATCGATAAACAAAATACTGTCCAGGCCAATATTGAGCTGTTGGGCAATCGCTTTAATTCCCTGGCTTTTCGGCTGCCAGGAGATCTGCGGACAGAGGAAGTACTGATCGAGGTCAAATCTCTTTAAGACTCGGAGAGCATCTTCGGAATTGTTCTTGCTGACGATTGAGTGCAGAATTCCGCGCTGATCCAGGATCTGGATGATGGTCGCGATTTTCGCCTTCAGGCGCAACCGGTCCGCGCCATCCTCGACCAAAACGCCCTCCCAAAGAGTGTTGTCGAGATCCCATACGACGCATTTGATCTTCTTCTTACCCTTTTCAATCTTCGTGCCTTCCGCCAATTCCGTGACGAAGTCCATCAATCCGAAATACAGAGTCGTTTCATTGGCCTCGTCGTTGGGAATAAGATCAATGCCAAACGCCTGCCGGACGTCGATCAGCGCGGTGATTTCCTCGATCGGAACGCGGATGCGGTGAAATCCGGGTGTCAGTTTCATTAGTTTCTGAAACGGTATCTTAGACCGCTCATCAGTCGCGCGCATGGTCAGCGATAGGTAGACATCATGCGATTCTGGGTTGTAGCACTCCACGAGGAAGCAGGCCGGGAGAGCTTCTCCACTCGAAACCGGGCCTGCCATTCTCTTCTTAAACCCATACCGCTTGGTCGCAGCCTTGATCCTTACCAGAGTTGGCAAAGGGAATCGTTGCAGTACGCTCCCGATCCGGTAGTCTCTTCTTTCAAGCCTCTCGGCCTTTCCGGCCGAATGCAAACGGACATTACCGGGGGTCCATAGTTTCCCCCAGCGCTTAAATCGAATTTTCAGAAGGTAGGAGTTCGCAGCCGCGGGAGATTCGACTCTCACCATTCCATCCGTAAATCTGCGGCATTTTCCGTCCTGTCGCGGACTGTAAAGATCGCAAGTTGTGTAACACGTTGGCCATACACACTCTGTGCAGTGTTCGCTCCATGGCAGAACTGTTCTGGAGCGTATCCGTGCTCTGAGGTGCTCGAACGATCGCCGCACCTCTGCAGGAATTTCATCAGAACCCTCTATTTCGTTATTCGCTTCAGTCTCGTACATTGTCAGAATTAGTAGCTAGGCTTTTCGCAGTCTTGAGCAGCGATTCGGTTAGGCGACTCTCTTGTCGGTCTGTAAGCGGTCGAACTTCAAACCGCCCACCAACCGCAGGCAGGCGAAACTTCTCTTGAACCGCGCAACGGCATCGGCTCTCTTCGATGGAGCACACAGATAACGGAAAGCAGCGCCCAGCAGGCGGATAGAGTGATGGATAGCAAACGAAGAAAGAAACCCCATCTGAGCTAGCACACCGTAATGCTTTTTCCAATATTGCCAGCTTGCACGATGCATCTCTAGATAAAAGCGAAGAGGCGCATTTGCTGAGCTCGCACCACCATAGTGAATCGCGCCGGATTCCGCGAAGAAAACGACTGCCTGGCCAGCTTCGCGGAAGCGATAGCACCAATCCACATCTTCTCCGTACATGAAAAACTGTGGATCCAATAGGCCGACTTGCTGCACCGCGTTTCGACGAACTAAAAGAAACCAGCCGTTCAATACTTCTACCGGCGTGGTGGTCTGGTGATCAAAATCGGACATCAAAAGGCCGCCGAACAAGCGGGAACGTTTAAACAAAAAATCGAATCCGATGGCTCTGCAGAAAATGTTCCAGACGTTCGGAAAGCGCATCGTAGAGCGTCTTACCTCACCGTTTCTCGACAACATTTTAGGCCCCACCATGCCCACGCCAGGATGGTCAGAAAGGTAGTGGATCATAGGGGAGATGCAATCATCCAGGAACTTTACGTCTGAGTTCACCAGGCAAACGTAATTCCCCGTACTCTGCACAATCCCAATGTTGTTAGCCTTTGCGAATCCAAAATTTTCCGAATTGCGAATCACTTTGAATTCGGGAAACATTTCCGTAATCACGTCCGGTGTTCCATCCGTGGAAGCATTATCGACAACAATCACTTCAGCGCAGATATTCGCGCAATGTTCTCGTAAAGAGCCCAGACATTCCATGACGTACTCTTTGGCATTCCATACGACGATAACTACGGAGACGCGTACGGGCTCAGGATGTGACTGGGGCAATGGCAATGGGAGGAGGATGGGTTCGGCTATCTTTAACATTTCGAACTCGTTTCGTGAATACCGCTCTGGATCCGCCGTTGTTGGGATCCGTTCTTGGACCGCGCGATCCATGTGACTCAGCAGACAGCAATTCCTGCCTCTGAAGGGGCTAGGGCCTCTTATCCAAGGTGTCTGTATAAAGCCCTGCCGGCTAACGAAAGGGCGCCTGGCGACACATGGCCGACCACGAATCTTGCGAGTTTCGACTTCCAGTTCGCGGCAGACGGCTCAAACATGTGAGAAACATTGTCCGAAGCCCCATATCTCGAATAGGTCAAGACGGATTGCGTGGTACCCCATCGCTTCTTGAACGTAATGAGACCTCGTTGGTCGGCGTCCGTGCGTCCAAAGTCGAACGAATGAAGCCCTAACTCTTTGGCCTCTCGGATCGCCTTCCACAGGAGCAAGGGCATACCTCCAAGATTGTTGAATCTGAGGTCACTGCCTCCGTACTTGTACACCATGGTGTCCTTATAACGTACTGTTATTACCGCCGCTATCGGCCGATCGCCCTTGGACGCTATGCGAATTTTGAGGGCCGCGCCGAAGCAATCCATCAGACTGACAAACCATTTCCAGGGCTGCGGTGGTCGGGAGTGCCGTTTACGTGTAACGGTGTGAAGCTTGTAAAAATAACCCAGGAGTTCTTCCGTAGACCCTTCGCGATACAGTAGACCCTCGCGTTCCGCTCGCTGTACTTTCCTCTGTATCGAATTCTTGTGACAATTACGGAACAGCGTATCGACGCCCGGGCCAAGATCGAGGTGATGGAAAGTATAACGTACGGATGCCTGCTTGAGCGAAGCGGAAATTCCGAGCGGTTCTAGCGAGCGCGTTTCGATGTAACGCCATCCTTCGAGCCGGGATTCTTTTTCCAGGGCTAAAGTGATCGCGTTCAAGTCTTCCTGTGTGTCCACCAGGGGCGCGCAGTGATCCGAAAACGGCAGCGAAACGAGGCGTCGTCCTGTGAGCCAGCTTTCAACCTGGCAAAACACTACGCCGTTTTCCAGTTCGCAACCGGCCGGCGAAGTGGTATAGGAAATCGGCTCGTATCCGTAGGTGCGGGAAAGCGCCTGCAGCCAGGCCGAAGAGTGAAAGAGGGAGGCACATGGATGCCTTTCGACGAATCTTTCCCAGCGACGATCCTGGAGGGGCTCGATACAACGGACCACACTTGGTCCGGAATCTGCCTTCCTCACTTCCGTGAATTCAACGTTGGGGACCATGAATGTTCGCTGCTCTCGTCCTGGTATTGCAATCTCGGATCCAACGTCAGGTGTCATCAAAAAGCATCATCGCCAAACAGCGCTCTGGGGGTCTGCAACAGAATTTTTATGTCGAGCCATAAAGACCAGTTTCGAGAGTATTGCAGGTCAAGCCTCACCATTTCGTCAAAGCGGACGCGGCTGCGGCCTTTTACTTGCCATAGACCGGTGATTCCGGGCTTTACTTCCAGAACGCGTCGGCGATGCCAGATGTCATACACTTCGCATTCGTACGCTATCGGTGGCCTCGGGCCAACCAGAGACATCTCACCCTTAAGAACATTGATAAACTGCGGCAGCTCGTCGAGGCTCGTCCGTCGGATAAACCGTCCAACCCGCGTGATCCTCGGATCATTCGTCATCTTGTAAACTGCCTTGCTCCCGCCCGCTGCTCTTCCATCGTGTTCACCTCTGATGACGCGTTTGATGAACGTCTGATGGATTTTGTGATCATTGTTCACGTACATGGATCGGAACTTCAGAAAAGTGAAGGGTTTGCCCAAATGACCGAGACGCTCTTGCTTGAAGAAAATCGGCCCCTTGGAACCCAGTTTGACCAGCAACGCGACCAAAAGAAAAGCCGGAGCCAGGAACAATAGTGCTGCGGCGCTTCCGACGATATCCATCAGTCTCTTGACGGTGCGTGCAGCGCTCTGCGTTTCATGACGATGCAGAAGATCGGGATACAGGGTTGGATTGCCTTGTGAAGTGTCCTGATTCCAATCCTCCGGAAACACATGCATGGAGATGCCGATCTGGCTGAAACTCTGAAGCGTAAGGTTGTGTCGCAGTGTTTCGCTGACGCGACTCATCACCGTGCTAAGAATTGAGCCCCGCTCATCGATGCTGATTTCCGTAAACATCACTCCTACCACTGAAGGCGTCTTGTACCAGCCGGTGACGTCTGTCTCTCGTGTGGCCAGAGACAGAGCGGACAGAACCTGACCTAGCACTCTGCCATTCGCGCCCGTGCAGTGTCCCGCATCCAGAAGCATGAGGAGAAATGGCTGGCGGGAACGCTCGGTCCGCTTCCGCTCCACCGCAATCATTTGACGAAAGGATTTTTCGTCCAGAATGCTGTCTTCGCGGTGCTGTGCCGGCTGACCCGTCGCGGGAATGACATTTGAACCCGAGCGACGTGCAGGCATAACTCTCTCCCCTGGTTTTGTTCTATCGTTTGGGAGGGGGGAAAACTGATCTTTTACTACCGACATGGGACCTCTGTCGCTGCTTAGGGCAGGAACTCTGTACGAATCGAAGTCTGGAGGATACGAATCCGCAACCAGCTACAGTTTCTGATCGGCGAGGTGGTTGCTCTGCGGAGATACACAGGGCACAAGGTAGTCTTCTTGCTTATTCACAACGATTTGGTTTAACGGGATTCCGAGTTGAAATTCACTGTGGATACAAGCCAGGGCTGCTCTCACGTCCTTTTTCGCCACCACAAAGGAAATTGTGCACTCGGTTGAGCCTTGGGCCATGGCGACGATGCTTACGTCCTCGCTATCGAGGGCGCGAAACGTGCGCCCCACAAATTTGGCTCGCCCGCGCACATTCTGGCCGACCACAGCCACAATCGCAACCGTAGAATCGACGGTGATATGTTCGGCTTTCTCATGAGCCAGGTCGTGTGCAAACTCGTGACGAAGCGCTTCTACCGCGGTTTTGGCGTGCGCGGAACCGATTACGAGGCACAGATCATTTTGTGAAGAAGACTGCGAGATCAGGAATACATCGGCTCGAACCGCAGCGGTGGTCCGCACCGTCCGGCCAAGAACATCCTGTACCCCAACCATCCCGGGGCCGCCAACGGTGATCAAGACGACGTCACTAATCGCGGCAAGAGCCGTCACTCGAGCATCGCTGGGGACACCGTTCGGCGTAATCCTGGTCCCATGCAACTCGGGAGCGAATGTGTTGCGGATCCAAAGCGGAATGCCGGATTGCGCTACCGCTCGCAGCGTCTTCGGATGCAATACCTTGGCGCCGAAGTACGCGAGCTCAGCTGCCTCGCGGTAGGAAATCTCCGGGACCGTGCATCCTCCGGGTACCAGTCGCGGGTCAACCGTCTGCAAGCCATCCACATCGGTCCAGATGATGACTTCATCAGCATCAACCGCGGCCCCCAGGATTGTCGCCGAATAATCAGATCCGCCGCGGCCGAGAGTCGTGAGAACGCCCTCGGGAGTCGCCCCGATAAAGCCCGTCACCACCGGGATCGTACCCTGTTCCAGCAGCGGACGCAGCCGAGTGGCGCAGCGCTCCCGCGTAAGCTCCATACATGGGTCGGCCGCACCATGACATGCGTCCGTTACAACCACTTCCGTGGCCTCGATCGCTTCGCTTGCCATTCCCTGCTCCGCGAGGGCCCCGGCAAGAATCGAAGCGGAAAGACGCTCGCCGAGGCTTGAGATTGCGTCAAGGGATCGAAGGGTCAACTCGCGCAGAAGGATTGCTCCTTGACAAAGGCGATCACCCTCTTGAAAGAGATCGTTAATCTTGCGATCGATGCGCCTGCGTTGCTCGGCGGACTGAATCAGCGCGCTGATCGCGGTTTCGTGTTGCTGGCGAATTTGTTGAAAGATTAACGCGACGGGAGCGTGGCTTCCGGCTTCTGAATGCCTGGCCGCCTCGATCAATTTGTTAGTCACGCCACCCATGGCGGAGACGACCACAACGAGGTGACTCTCCTCAGTCGCGGCTCGGATAATTTCCACGACCTGTGCGATGCAGGACGCATCGCCCACCGACGTTCCGCCAAACTTCATCACGCGAATTGGCTTCTTCAGATCGCGCCGGTGTTCCTCTGTAAGAGGGTGATGTTGCAGGAAGTGCCGGCTTTGGAAGCCGGCGCGCATAGTACGGTTTGTCATTGGAGGTGTCATAGGCGTGGAAGCCGAACCGTCGATAGAGTTTGAACTGGAACTTCCTTGGAAGACCGGAGACTCCGTTTCCAACGTTTTGCTACGCAAGCACGAAGCAACTCGGGCTCTTCCCAGGGCACATCGTGATAGCCAGAAATCAGAAACGGGCTTGCTGGATCTCTCAACCATTCCTGCGGGAAGAGCGTGATCGTGTCGTTCTCGGTCACCTTCGGACCCGCTCGAAAGGGATCTCCAGACAATGCCGAGTACAAAGCCGCGGGAAGATCACGCCCTGACCCGAGACTCAGATGTCCGACTTGGGTTGAGCGAGGATTGATTTCGATGAGAAACGCATTTCCGGTGTGCGACTCCAGCATAAAATCGAAGCCGTGTACGCCGGAGAGCTTCAGTCGCCGGACCAACTTTTCCGCCGCCGTTAACATTTCGGCGTTTTCGATGAAGCGCACCACGCTCGATGGCCCAGCCGAATCCCGCTTGTTGAGCACCTCAAAATGAAGGCTAGCCAGGACATTTCCTTCCCAACAGGCGACCGTGCTGGTAGCTTCGTGCCCGGCAACAAACGTTTGCGCATTGACGACCGAGCGATGGCGAAGCAGCGAAGGCCACATCAAAGTCTTGTCCTGATCCACCACCGCCCGCTTTGCGGCTCGGGCCATAAGGGGCGGCGCTTGCAGAGTGCGAAAGGCGCGTTCGGCGTGTTGAAACGTATTTGCGACCCGGACCCCTTCGCCTCCTGAAGTCCCATCCGCCTTCAGGACAATGGGGAATCCGGTTTGAGCCACCCAGATCTTGAGGTCGTCAATAGTTTCAATGACCCCAGTCTTCGGAGCGCGGATGTTTTCTTTGCCAGCCATTTCCATAAAAGCGGCCCTGGCGTAGACAATAGGAAAACTCTCCGAAGAACCCAGTGAGCGCTCGATCAGTTCGCAAACCGACCGACCGCCATTTGAGCGTCGCTTCTCCTTCTCGTAGAGTCGGTGCAAATGAGCCGTGGCCAAGTCATCACCCGGAACAATTAGGTCGGGTGCCGCCGCGGAGATCGCATCCGCAAACGACTTCAACGGCATCAGGCCACGATAGGTGTGCGTTTTGCGCACTACGCTCATGCGGCCAAGTGGATGTCGGGCAGGACAGAGAGCATCCACTGTGCACCCCGCCACGGCCATAGCCATTGCCAATCGGGCCGGTGGGAACCACCCAGATGTGGTGGCTATCAGAACGGTTGGTTTCACTTATCCAAGCCTCCCGGCCTCGCCGCCTGCCAGAAGCTCCGAATACAAGGGCGCAGCGCTGGCCCGCGCGAAGATTTTCTGCTCCCGTTCTTCCGGGGGGAAGATTTGGAAAGAAATCACCACTTGGCTGTATTGCACTGAATGTAGCTGGCTTCGGAGAGTTTCGGTAACCCGAGTCGTGATTGTAGCCATCGTCGAGTCCCGCTCTTCGGTTCCGATTTCGGTGAACATCACCCCCACTACATGACCGTCCGCGGACCAGCCAGTCACGTCTGTCTCTCGGGTAGTCGAAGCGAGAACGGACATAACCCGATCGAGTGTATTTCGAGCCTTACCCGCGACCAATTGATTGTCCAATTCAAGCAGCGCCAGGAGAAACAGCTTGCCTGACCGTTGCGCCCTTTTCTTCTCAAGGGACAGCATCCGGCGAAAAGCTTCTTCGTGCAAGATACTGCGGTCTGCAACCGAGAGCAGCCTTCTAGGAATAGAACTCAAATACGAACTGCTGTTACGTCGTCCGTTCACAATGTCCTCCGCTGATCTGCTTCGTTGGGATAGGGGCCCAGAGGCTTAGTGGTTGCTAGAAATCTACGGGGGGAGGAACCAAAACACGGACGGTTGCTGAGGTTTTACTTATTCCTTGGGTTGATCGGGTATCGACGAACTGTACCGCTGATAATAATCTTTGTGTGCGGCGCTGGCGCTGCTATTGACCAGTGCTCCCAGCAACTTCGACTTGTCGACGGCTTCGAGACCGCGCTGCAATTGCTTTTTTTCCGTCGTACCTTTTCGCGTAACCAGCAAAATTCCATCGGCCAGGCGGGTCCACAGGCTTGTATCCGCCAGGGGCAGCACTGGTGGAGAATCGATCACGATCCAGTCGAACCACGTCTCCAACTGTTCCATCAAAAGAGATAGTTTTCCTGACTGCATCAACTCCAGAGGATTTTCCGGCGCAGCGCCGGCGGGAAGAATCCAGAGTCCGAGACTCTCCAGTTTATAGATATTGATGCTTTCGGTTTGTCCGCTGAGCCACTCGGCCAGGCCCGGAACTTTCGCGATTCCGAATAGGTTGGAAACATTCGGCCGGCGGAGATCGCCGTCCAGCAACAATGTTTTCTGCTGCTTTCGCCGGGCCAGTGTGCAAGCGAGGTTAGCAGCGACCGTACTCTTCCCTTCCTGCGGGATCGTACTGGTGATAAGAACCTTTCTCAGCGGGCGATTCTGCCGAAGATGACGCAAGCGAACCGCGAGAAAACGAAACTTTTCCGCGCCCAAACTGCCTTCCTCGGCCACCGAGATCAGGTGACTCTCCTCTCGAATCACGAATGGGAGAACCGGGCAGCGCTCGACGTCCTCGGTGGACGCCGGAGCCGGCGGGTTCGCATCGAATGAATCGGCGCTCGGCAGTTGCTCGGTAGCGAGCGTGGATCCGCGCATCTTCAGTTCGACAGACCTTAGCAGTTCAGTAGGCAGGGACAAACCGGAACCTTCAGCCCCGGAGTTCTCCGCCTCCGCCCTT
>Ga0209007_1000548_pt1 | contig 13904 bp, 9 predicted proteins | sample JacPinW_OM1H0_O2_FD_187961 | JGI IMG/M metagenome (GOLD analysis project Ga0209007, IMG submission 187961) | Forest soil microbial communities from Algoma, Ontario, Canada - Jack Pine, Ontario site 1_JW_OM1H0_O2 (SPAdes) (version 2) | ecosystem: Environmental > Terrestrial > Soil > Boreal...
CTTCGTCATAGCCGGTCTCCTTTTGTATTGCGCCTCGAGCGCGTTATCACTGGGAGCTTATCGCATCCCGCCTGGAGACCGGCATTCTCATCCCATCTGATAGCAACAGTCTGGACTGATACACTGCGCTGTGTGAGGCGCAGCGACGGTGCGTGAGTATGACTTGATTGCAGAGTGGTATGCATCGGTACGCACCGATACAACAGGAGTACCTGAAGCGACCGCACTAGCTTCATCGCTCCCACGCGGATCCCGTGTTCTGGATATTGGGTGTGGTAATGGCATTCCACTCACCAAAACACTGCAGAGCGGGGAACACCGCGTTGTCTCGCTTGACAGTTCCGGCGCGATGCTCCGTCATTTTCGACTCAACTACCCGGCAATGCCCGTCGTTCAGGCAATCGTGCAATCCTGCCCATTCATCGATAACATCTTCGATGCAGCGGTCGCTTGGGGCATCATGTTCCATCTCAATCCCGAAGATCAGATCAGGGCAATAGCGAACGTCTCGCGTGTCCTCAAGCCCGGTGCACCTTTCCTTTTCACGTCAGGAGACGAGGACTGCTTCCACGGTAAAGTAAGCACCATGAACGGCGTAGAGTTCCGGCATTTTTCATACAGCACCGATACTTATGGGCGCGTGCTTCGCGACCACGGCTTCACATTGGCTAACGTCCACGCCGACAGCGGGAATAACACCTATTACCTCGCGAAGAAAGCCGATTCACCGAGTTGATTGTTGCAAAATCGCGGTTACACTAGGAGCCATCAGAACGCGCTGACCATGCGAGCGTGGGGATCGTGTCAACGAGAAGGCGGGCGGCCTGTTCCTGCCGAGCGTGCTCGGAGCTTTGCTCTAACGATGCCATCGCGTCATTATAGATAGGCGGTCGTAGCTAAGCGTCAAAACCAATCCGCCGATTCAGAAGTTCTCTAACAGCCAAATGTTGGCACTGACGGCTTGGCTCTGAATCGCCAGGTGGCGGCCGTCCGGCGAAGGCATGGCACTGGGAGCTAGGGAAGGTAGAAACAGATCGCCAGGCCTCCGGAGGCCTCCTTTGAAGTACCACAATTTCCGTGCGTGTCCGTTTAGGTCGAGATGTAAAAGCGTTGACCCTCCGTTTGCCAAAGCGGAAACAAACAATCCATGGCCGTCGGCGCTCCAGTCCAGACTGTAGAGTTTAGATGAAGCTCTGACGGAAAAGTGCAAAGACGAATTGTCAGCCATAGATAGCAAAGTGATTGTCGATTCTGACTGTTTGAGAACTGCAATCCGGGTTCCGTCGGGTGATACGTCCCAATCGTATTGGGCCGCGGGCGTTGGCCCGATTCCAAATCGCGCCCTCGCGCCTCCGCGTCCCCGGATTGGGTCCACCTCCGTGAACAGGAGTTCGGTGTGATCGGCAGTCTCCTCCGCAAGAATGCATAGCCTCGATGGATGCCGAGCACAGCGAAACCGGGGACCGGCGCCGAACGATGAGGTCAGCACCAACTGCGGCTCGCCGCCTGAGATTGGAATCTTCATCAGGCGAACAGGCTGTGCTGTACCCCAGCCGTTCGGATAAGTCAGATAGAGAACCCAGGCTCCATCCGGACTGACGCGGGCGGCCGTGGCGGAATCCTCCAACATCGCGATTGATTGGACAGACTCCTCCCCATCCGCTTGGCGAAGCAGTTCGGGATGGCCATTGCGGTCGGAGAGGTAAACGATCATCTTACTGTCTTCGGTCCATCCGACGGGGGCATTCCATCCCTCGTTCAGGGTCAGGCGAACTGGGGAGCTGAGTCGTGTTCCGCCGGCCCTAAGATCAGCCATGTATAAGGTGCTCTGCACGGAAGATCGTAGAAATGTGAAGCGCTTCCCATCAGCCGATAAGCCTGGGTCGTCCATGCGGAATCCCGACCAGTTGGTCAAGCGCTTGGGCTTTTCGACTGGCTCCCCTGTTCGCGTGTCAAGTTTGACTTGCCAGAAATTGCAGGTTCTTTCGTCCCGGTCAATCAGAGAGTAAATAATGCGTCCATCCGGGGACCAGACCCAATCGTTAGCAAACCGCGGGTACAAGTCTCCAATCGCGAGAGCAGCGGGCCCACCTTCGAGGGGGCGACTCTCAAAAGTCATTTCCCCTCGGTCCGCCAGTTGCCGCAGTCTGACGTAGGCGAGCCTGCGACCATCCGGGGAAAAGTCGGCGCCACCGAACGCACTATCGCTTTCTGCGACGAACACCTTGTGAGCGTCGGTCCCGTCAGTCCGCATGATCCACAACTCGCGATAGTAAAGTTTGCCCAAGTTCGCCCCGAACGCGATCCAAAGACCATCATCAGACAGAGCCCAAGCCATGCCATCGTCGCGAATCTTGCGCATGGATCCACTTGTCACCGGGACGAGCCAAATGCTCGGTTGCTGCCCAGACGGAGCTGCATTCGCGACAATCGCGGATCCATCTCGCGCCCATCGGTCGACGAGTATCCAGCTTTGGGCCATCCCCTTGAAATCTGCTGGCGTTGGGATGTCCTGGACAGTGCCGGTATCAATTTGTTGAATGTGGATCCCCTTGACGTCGGAGTAGGCGAGCAGTTTGCCGTCAGGCGAAAGGACGCCGCTTCCTACCGCATTTTCGCTGGAGTTGCTAGTGAGACGTCGCTGCCTCAGATAACCACTTTCCTTCGCATTTTCCGATCTGTAATACGTCAATTGAATCTTATTCAACCAAGGCAGGTCGACGAGGCGAAACCAAATCCCAGCGGCGAGTAAGAGACAGGTCAGAATCCCACCCGCGACAAGGCTCCACAGTTTTCCGAGTGCTTGGCTGTTGCCGCTTGGCCCGTTTGGCAATGCCTGGAGAGCCTTAAGGTCATTGCGAATTTCGGATCCTGTCTGGTAGCGAGCCTCCCGATTTTTTTCGAGTGCCCTATTGATAATACTTTCCAACTTGACTGGAACTTTGGGATTCAGCTGCCGGACTGGCCTCGGTGCATCGTTCTGGATTTCTGCATGAAGCATCGCAGCACTATCTCCGGTGAAGGCCTGCCGTCCCGCCGCCATTTCATAAAGGACAAGACCGAACGAGAAGAGGTCGGTCCTGGAATCCAACTTCTCACCTCGCACCTGCTCGGGTGACATGTATGCAGCCGTCCCAAGCGCGGTTCCGGTGCGGGTGAGATGCAAGGCAGTGGTTAATTCTTGATTGGCAGGGTGAGCCGTCGCGGAGCCCTCTTTCTCACTTGCGGTGGTTGGATCTTCGAACTTGGCCAAGCCAAAGTCCAGAATCTTAGCCTCGCTACGATTCGTCAGAAAGATGTTGCTCGGCTTAATGTCCCGATGAATGATGGTCTTCTCGTGCGCTGCCGCAAGTCCGTCCGCCATCTGCACGGCGATGTCGAGCACCACATTAATGGGCAACGGAGCTTCTCGGGCGATCCGCTCACGCAAAGTTTCTCCCTGCAGTAAGGGCATCACCATAAAAGGGTGCCCTTCGTGCTCGCCGAATTCGTGAATGGTGCAGATGTTGCGGTGATCCAAAGCTGAAACGACTCGTGCTTCCTGCTCAAAACGTTCCAGCGCTTTCGGGTGTTGGCCGAGCTCCTCCGGCAGGAATTTCATCGCAACCAAGCGACCCAGCTTCAAGTCTTCTGCCTTGTAGACGACTCCCATTCCTCCGCCACCCAGAATCTCCAACACCCGATAATGGGAGACCCTCTTGCCGAGCAGGTATGGAAAGGCTGGCTGGGCTTCTAAGGAAACCGTATCGGTCGGTGCTTGCGCCTGGGCAAAGCTGGGCTCTGCCCACTCGATCGGTCCCCTCCAACGATAGCCACGTCGCGCTAGAGTCTCGACGTAGCGAGGATTTGCTGCGTTATCCCCCAAAGCCAGCCGCAACTTCTTGATGGCGGAGTTGATGCTGTTTTCAAACTCGACCACCGTGTCATTCGGCCACAGCCGTTTCTGAATTTCCTGTCTCGAGATCACTTCGCCTGGCCGCTCCAGCAACATGGCCAGAATGCGGAAAGACTGTTCTGGCAGCTTGATCTTCTCTCTGTTTTTGTAGAGTTCTCCAGACCGCAGATTGACTTCGAAGAACTCGAAGCGGGCCAGGGACGGAGAGTGGGCAGGTTCGCTCACGGAGATACACCTGCACGCTTGAGGTTCAGCCTGTGTTCAATGGAATTCTGGTCGTGAAAGCTGAGGTCCCCAAAGCGTGAGAAGTCTAACATTCCTGTCCCTGGGAATAAAGCTGAAAGGGCGATCCCCAATCGTCTCGTCTTCAGGGGTAGCACCATACGTTTCTAGAAGATAGGTCACCTGTCACCTGATTCCCAGCGTCCGGCGATTGAGGGCGCCCTGGCCACGTTACATGAAAGTCACCTACAAGTCACACGCAGTGCATTGAACGTCGTTTTTCCTTTGTGCAAAGTCACAGTGCCAAATAAACGGCAGTACCGGCACGCTTTGACACGGGAACTCCGTCGACGCCCACTTGAAGGGGGAAGCCGATATGAAATCCAAACTAATTTGTGTCACCACAACCACGTTTATCGTTATGGCGGTTTCGCTTCAACTGGCTGCACAGCAGCAACACGCCACGCACCATCATTACAAGCTGATTGAAGTGGGACCGCGGAGCTACATCAACGGATTCGAATACTACGGTCCGGTTCAGAACCTGAACGCGCGAGGGATTCTTATAGGGTGGGCCGACACAAATACGCCGGACCCTTATCCAAACTTTTGCTTTAGCCCGGATTGCTTGGTCACGAATGGGTTTCGGGGGCCGAACCACCAGAATGGCAATCTTCCAGCCCTTACAAACGGTGTGAGTAGCGCAGCTCATTGGATCAGCGCAAATGGCCTAGTTGCGGGAGGTTCCGAGAACGGTGAAACGGACCCATTGGATCCTGGATTTCCCGAGGTTCGCGCTGTCCTCTGGGACAAAGGCGGAAATATCATGGATCTTGGAACGTTGCCGGAAGGGGGATATGAGAGCTCGGCGCATTCGGTCAACAGTCGCGGCCAAGTGGCCGGATGGGCTCTGAACACCACTTCCGATCCCTACTCCCTCGCAGTATTCAGCACTTTTTACGATAATTACGAGCCTGTTTATCCGTACCAGACGAGAGCATTCCTTTGGGAAAACGGTGTCATGCAGGATCTCGGCACCCTAACGAAGGATGGAACCGATGCCATGGCCTTTGCCATCAACGAAGCTGGCCAGATAATTGGGATCTCGTACACCAACTCGACGCCCAACCAAGTCGCAACCCGTTGTTCCGGCGCCATACAGTCGCTGATGCCAACGCAGGAGCCGTTCCTTTGGGAAAACGGCAAAATGATCTCCTTGAAAAGCCTCGGAGGCACATGCGGCTTCCCACACGACATAAACAGTCACGGTCAGGTAGTTGGGGCCTCCGATTTGCTGGGAGACCAGGTAATGCACCCCTTTCTCTGGACGAAGGCCAAAGGCATGCTGGACCTGCTGAAGGACTCGACGACATTTACTGGAGTTTGGGGTATCGCCACGAAGATGAATGAGTCGGGGGAAGTTGTCGGATGGGCGAATTTAGCGGGAGATACTCAGACCGACGCATTTTTTTGGGACGGAACGGTGCACGATCTCGGGAATATCAACGGTTGTGCCCATGCTTGGTGGATCAACACACAAGGTCAGGTTATCGGCCACTGGGGGGCATACGTGGGGGGATCTACTCCCTATCTCGGAGATGGTGATTGTGAGACGGGGTCATTCCTCTGGGAGAATGGCGGCCCAATGGTCGACTTAGCTACTCTTGTTTCTTCCGACTCAGGGATATCGGTTGGGAACGGAGCATTTGATATCAATAATCGGGGCGAAATCGCCGGCCTTGGGACTGATGCTAACGGCAAAACACATGCAATCCTATTGATCCCTTGCGATGAGAATCACCCTGACGTTGAAGACTGCGACTACAGCCTCGTCGACGCAGCTACTGCGGCTCAAGCTCGTACCCAGTCTTCGCCCTCTGCAAACGAGAATAATGACAGGTCGACTGAACGGCTGGATCCGCTACATGGCCGACTAACGCGCCATCGCGGTTTTTCTGGCGTGTCTTCCGGGAACAAGTAGCGCCATAGGTTGTGTGAGAAGGGGAGGCTCATATGAAACCCAGATTGATTTTTGTCTCTGCAACCACGTTCGTTTTGATGGCGGTTTCACTTCAACTGGCCGCACAAAACCAAAAGCATCATCATTACAAGCTCGTCAACTTAGGGACCTTCGGTGGGCCACAAAACTATATCAACGGCGATGATCTTCTCGTGCCATATATGGAGGCCGCCCAAAACCTGAATGGCGCCGGGATTCTTATCGGATGGGCAGATACGTCTACACTCGACCCCTACAACCCCTTTTGCTTTAACGGCGATTGTTATGTCTCTCACGCATTCGAGTGGCATAACGGTTTTAAGACCGACTTAGGTGTTCTTCCGGGGGGCCAAAACAGCGCTACCTCCTGGATCAGTGCAAACGGTCTGGTAGCGGGGACTTCGCAAAACGGCGAGTTGGATCCCCTGTATCCAGGCTTCCCGGAAAACCATGCGGTCCTCTGGCGGGATGGCAACATCATTGATCTGGGAAGTTTGCCTGAAGGCGGGTATGAGAGTGGCGCCGAAGCCGTCAACAGCCGAGGGCAAGTGGTCGGGTGGGCCTTCAATACGGTTCCCGATCCTTATTCAATGGGCGACTGGTCGCCGCTTTATAACTTTTACGAGCCGTACCCCTACTCATACCAGAACAGAGCCTTCCTTTGGGACAAAGGAGTAATGCAAGATTTGGGCACGTTGGGGACCGGAACGGATGCTTACGCCATAGCGATCAATGAGCGAGGACAGATCATCGGTATCTCGTACACAGGTTCGACGCCCAATCCAGTAATCACTGGCTGCTCGTCCGCCGGAGCCGCAGGCGGAGCGATGCTCCCAACCCAGGATCCATTCCTTTGGGAGAACGGCCAGATGATCGATCTTGGCACTCTTGGCGGGATCTGTGGCTTTCCACAGTCGATCAACAACCGTGGTCAGGTGGTCGGCAATTCGGACTTGGCCGGAGACGCTACAAGCGATCCTTTTCTCTGGGAAAAGACGACTGGCATGCAAAACCTGGGCACTTTGGGTGGAAGTTTTGCCGGCGCTGAAATGATTAATGATTCAGGTCAGGTTGTCGGTGGATCATACCTATCCGGAGACAACCAAGCTGATGCGTTCCTCTGGGATGGAAAAATGTATGACCTTGGAGCGCTCAACGGCTGTTCATGGGCATTTGCGATTAATTCGAAGAAGCAGGTAGTCGGCAATTGGGGAGAAAACGGCTGTCAGCAAGGTGCATTCCTTTGGGAGAACGGGGCAATGGTCGACCTCAATACGATTGTGTTGTCCACGGCGGGTCTCTCCGTTGCGGGAGCAATCGAGATCAACGATCGCGGCGAAATTGTGGGCTCTGCAACGGATGTTAACGGCAGTTCCTATGCGATGCTTTTAATTCCGTGCGACGAGAACCATCCTGGCATCGAGGACTGCGACTACAGTCTTGCGGATGCAAACACTGAGGCTCAAGGTCGCGGACAACCTTTCGCCACTGCGAGCGAGAGTAAGGGCAGGCCGATTGGATGGCGGGAACGGCTAAATGGCCGACTAATGCATCGTCGCGGCTTTGGTGGTGTGCGTTCGCCGAACAACTAGGTCTCGCACGAAGAACCTCAGAACAAGCAGCGTCAAGAAGCGTGGTTTCTTGTGTCTGTCTTTCTTCTACAATTTCTAGAGTACCGATTCGACCAAGCAAGATCCTCAATTCCACTCAAGGTTCCTAAAGACGAACCTATGACCCAGACGACACGAGACCTGACAGACGCTCAATGGGGGATTCTCGATGGCCTCATTCCTGAACCATTGCGCCGCCCAGACGGAAGAGGCCGACCGTGGAAGGACCGTCGTCCTGTCTTAAACGGAATCCTTTGGGTACTGCGGACTGGCGCTCCATGGTCGGATCTGCCTGAGCGCTATCCCTCCTACCAGACATGCCATCGCCGATTTCAGCAGTGGGTACGTTCAGGAATCATGCGAGGGGCTCTCGAGGCATTAGCAGAAGACCTGCAAGTTCGAGGTCGGTTGGATGTTCGCGAATCCTTCATCGACGGTAGCTTTGCTCCAGCTAGAAAGGGAGCCGAAGGTCGGCAGGACCAAGCGCGGCAAAGGAACGAAGATCATGGCTGTCGCCGACAGCCATGGTCTGCCAATTGCCGTGTGCGTCGAAAGCGCTACACCTCATGAAGTGAAATTGGCCACATCCACGCTTGTCCGGTTGATTGTGCCGGAAGCGCCACAGAATCTGATCGGGATAACGCCTACGATTCACGTCTTTGGTGATTGGCGGAGTCTGCCCGCCGGCAAAGAGTGACTTCTTCATTTCGTCGGTCTCATAGAACCACGCCTCCGCAGTGGACGCCGCGTCGCTGAGGGGGGTAAATGCAAACGGCGCGATGACGATACGTCGACCGTTGTCGACCTCGGTCATATTCAACATGAGCGCGGGCGCAGCTGAGGTCGGGTCCCAGTGATTGAGGAATGACTGCTCGAAGGGATTTTCTCCACCCGGCTCGATATTTCGCCAGGCTCGCTCTAGACCGCGACTGAGCGCCTCCGCGCGATCCGCTCCAGCTACCGGGAATGGCAGAAACCGCTGTAACAAATCGGGGAAAAAAGCAGATGCGATGATGGGCGATAAGAAGTCGGTTTCGATAAACGACCGTGTGCGTTGCTCCAGGGGGCCCGTTGCGGAACTCCCGAACTTGCACGGCTCCCACGCTGCATTTGTTACGTGCTTGCGGACAAGGCTATTAGACAGGGCCGCGCCGAGACTCCCGCCGGATACCCCACTGATGGCGAACACATGCTGCGCAAAATTGGGGCATTGATCCTGCATGCGGCTCAGAAATAGCGCAACACTCGTATTATTGGCGTCGAGGTGAGCACCTGAAGTGCACCAAAACGGAAGCTTCGGCCAAGCTGTTGCCGATGTATCCAAGCCTGAAACATGCCTTGCTCGACTGGAAGTCTCAGAGTCTTTACAACCAACCGGAGCATTTCATCTTTCCTTCGGAAAAACTGAAAGGCAACAAACCACTCGATCTGGCGTCAGTGCTCAAGAAGAAGGTTCAACCTGCGTTCAAGAAGATTGGCATCGCAGGCGTGGGCTGGCACACTTTTCGGCACACGGTGGGAACCATGTTGGCGGAGATGGACGAGCATCAGCTCACATCCGCGACTACTTGCGGCACAGCAACCTTCACGTCACGAACAAGTACCTGCAGGCGACATCGAAGACCAAACGCTTGGCACAAGACAAATTGGTCGACGCGATTTTGCCGACGGGTCTTTTGCCGAAGACAAACCTAATCCAATGAGCACTGTCTGGAACCGTTCGGGGATGGACTATTCTCGTTCGGCGCTTATCGTCCCCTAACATCCCCTGATTTGCCGGACGCTAGGGTTGCAAGTGCTTGAAAAGAATGGCGGGGACGACGGGACTCGAACCCGCGGCCTCTGCCGTGACAATCTAGGCACCTCAGTATTTTCAGCGACTTACATTCTCAGCGGGAGTTGCCAGTCGCTGTAAGGAGTCGCAAGAATCAGTTTCCTGTGGGTAAGTTTGTGGGTAGAAATATTCGAAGGATCAATAAAGGTGGCTAGCGGGCTGGGAGTTGGTAAGCGCCCGACCCCACCTTCCGAATCACGGCGTGGGTTCATAATACCGGGGCATGACTCCAGTCGCGGACAAACCCCTCACCCCAGAACTGCGTGAAGGCAAGATGAAGTCAATCCGCGCTCTCGCCAAGAGAGCAGCCTGACTTGCATTCTGAGCGCTAAGGCCTGCTAACGTCAACTGAGAATCGACCTCATCTCAAGGTGTACCAAGGTGCGACCACCGGAGATCAACTGAGTCTTATTCTCGTCGCAGCGTTTCGGCTGGATCTATAAGAGCGGCTCGGCGTGCGGGCAGAGCGACTGCAAGCAATGCTGGCCCGATCAGCACTAACGCAGAGCCCAGCAAGACGGACAGCGATGTAGAATGCGCGCCGTAGAAGCGCGAACGAAAGACGTAGCCAGTAGCAATCGCGCAAGCCAGCCCCAGCATTGTGCCCGCCATAAGCCAGCGACCCTCTTCGTAGAGCAGCAGCCTGACGATTCTCTCCCGCGAAGATCCAAGGGCTAAACGTATGCCGATTTCCTTTTCGCGCAGCGAGACTTCATAGGCAAGCAGGCCGTAGGTTCCAAGCATTGAGAGAAAGAGTGCGACCACGCCGAATGACATGGCCACTTCCATCAGGAATACACGTTCCGAAACCTCGCTCGACATTTCTTCGGCCATCGTCTCGAACGCGAAGACCGTCGCCTCCGGAAACTGGGTTTTGACCCTCGTCCTAACTGCATTCTTTAACAAGGTGGGGTCGCCACTCACATTCAGAATGAATCTGGCAAAGCCATTGGGGTTCTCAGCGCGCGGAATGTAGAGGTCCGGTCCTGGTTCCGAGACCAGATCGTAGTTGTGCACATTGCCCACGACACCCACTACCGTAGCCCAGCTCTGGCCCTCTGCGATGTGGATCTCCCCCGTGTGCACGCGATGTCCCAGCGCGCTTTGCCCCGGCCATTCACGCGCAGCCAAAGCCTGATTGACGATTACGACATGATTGCGGCCATCGTCTTCCGCATTAAAGTCGCGACCCTCCAGCAGCGATTGCCCAATGGTGAAAAAATAAGCCGGGCTGATGGCATACGAGTTGGGATTGATATGGATCGGCCGCCGGCATCGTTCCGGATGCACATCGGCACAGAAGTCGTAACGATTGACTGCGTGTCCGAGCGGTTGATGATCCGTCACGGCGACGGACACTACGCCCGGCATTTGACGAAGGCTCTCCGCCATCTGCGTCAACTTCAGCTCCGCTTGCAGTGCTTCGGGCTTCGTCAGATGGTCCGAACCCAACTCGGCCTTCAACATTAGTAGATGATCCGGCGCGAAGCCGAGCGGCTGGTGCAAAAGTAGATACACGCCGCCGATCATCCATCCCGCGCAGGCCAGAAGCACCACGGTGAGACTGAGTTGCGCAACCACCAGCAAACGTCCGGCGAATCGCAGGCTGCGTCCCGCAGTACTTCGTCCCACACCCTGAAGATCCCGCAGCAGACCCGGTCGCAGTGTTCGCCAGGCGGGCAGGAGCGTGAGGAAGAAAGTGACCGCAGCGGAGACTGCGATCACGAACATGATGACTGCCGGACGCAAAGAGGCATGGGCCAGCCGAGGAAGGTGTAGTGCCGTTGTGCTCTTCAGTAATCCCAAAACAACGAGGGCGAGTCCAAGGCCACTGGTCGCGCCAAGGCTAACGAGTACTGAGCTTTCGATCATCAGTTGCCTGAGGAGCTGAGCAAGCGTGGCTCCGAGGGTCGCCCGCGTGGCGAATTCGCCCCGTCGCCGCGTGTTACGCGCCAGCAACAGGCTCGCAAGATTGGCGCAAGCGATCACCAGCAGTAAGCCGCAAGCTGCAAGGGTCATCAGAAGCGCAGGCTTCGTTTCCGTGCCAACCAGTAACTCAATATAGGGAAAGACCACGGGCGGTTCCTTGAGCGCAGCCGCGTAGTCGCGATACTCGTTGGGGTAGTCCTTCTGAAGCGTTTGCTCCACGCGCGCCAAATCGGCATTCGCCTGGCCAACTGTCACTCCTAGCCGCAGCCTGCCGATCAATTCAAAACTGCGGTCGCCTCGCGAATTTGGCCGTTCCTCGCTGTCGCAGCCTATCTGAACAAAAACTTCAGGCTGATTCAGAGCGTAAGACCCCTCAATCGTCTGCTCCAGCGGCATCACCCCTGCGATCTGAAAGTCTCGTCCATCCAGGTTCAGCATTCTGCTGCCCAGCTCGTTGCTTCCTCCCAGACGCTTCCAGAAACCGCCGCTCACCACCGCCAGAGGAGCGCAATCCTGCTCATTCCCCGTAATCGGCCAGCTCGTTCCGAGTGCGAAGCGAGTTCCCAGCGTCGAGAAGAAGCCTTGCGACACAGCCAGAATCCGATGCGCCGCGGCATCGGTTGTCTTCTGTGTCGGCGACCACTGACGATATGCAGCCAGACTGCTGAACGTGGTCGAACGCGACTGATAGTCCTGCATCGTGGGGATGGAAACACTGCGGTCCGGTTGGGATTCCACGGCGACGAGTCGATCTGGATGTGGAAAGGGCAGCGGTTCCAGCAGCACCGCGTCGAGAACGGCGAAGATCGCCGTCGACGCACCAATGCCCAGGGTGAGCGTCAGTATGGCGGTGGCGGCGAAACCCGGACTTTCCCGAAGCTGACGAAACGCATATCGAAGAAGTGCAAGCATACTTCGAGCCCCCCCAAAGGATGCGGGAGCCGCACGGTCACCTATCATAACCCAGATGGCTTTGTCGATTACTGGCGAAAAATCGCGATAGCACTTATGTTCCGATTGTTTTCGAACACTTCAGATGTGAGCTGAATCGAAAAAAGTCGAAATTTGAGCCCTATGTCCTGGTTACAACAGCCTGGACTTAGAATATCGGCGTCGGTATCAGGCCAGATCATTCAAATAATTTTCGAGCGAATGCTGATCCTACCCGTCTGTCTCAATAGAAAGGGCTTATGGCTCCGATCGAGGGATGCGGCTTGGCATTGTATTCCGTTGAGGGCGCGCGATCGGAGCTCGACCTCACTGCTCTCGCGGAGACGTACTCCGGTCTTCTGTTCCGGGTAGCCTACTCGGTGCTGCGAAGCCGCGCGGAGGCCGAAGACGTAGCGCAGGACGTCTTCGTTCGAATTCTCAAGCGCAGCCCCGACTTGCTGACAGTACGCGACTTGCGGGTGTGGTTGATTCGTATTACGTGGAATCTCTCCATTGATCGACGGCGGCGCATTCGTCCCGAACAGATCGACGAAGATTTCGCGAAGAGTCTAGTCGCGACCAATGCGCCCGCAGACGAGGCCTTGGGCGACGCTCAATGCATAAAGGCTGTTCTACGTGAGTTGGAAAAACTGCCGAGGGCAGAACGGCAAGTCTTGCTGCTCTCCACGGTGGAGGAACTGGAAACGCTGGAGGTTGCGAAGGTTCTGGGGAGAAGTGAGTCCGCTGTGCGAGCGTTGTTGTTCCGGGCACGAACACGGCTCCGGGAGCGGCTCGACAGAGGAGAAGGCAAATGATAAATAGTTCCGAGGAAGCAATTCGAAAAGTGTTGGCGGGTCTACGAGGCTGCGATGTTTCCCTTGAAATGGAGCAACGCGTCCTTAAAGCGGTACACGATCAAGCATCGGCCGAATCTCAATCGGGGCGTTGGTCCCGGCCGCTCTGGCTAGTGAATTTAGGGGCGCCGACCATATCACGGCGCTTGTTTTTCGGTGTGGTTGTGACGGGAGTGTTGGCTATTGCGCTTGCGACCCCTTTCCTTCATCGGGCCCCTCGGATTGGCGACACAGCTTCACAATTCAAGAAAGTGGCTTCACGGCAGGTGGGCCCACAACCTCTGGCGACACCAAGTCTGGTCGCGAGTAGCGCCACAGTTCCTCCGACTGCCTCAGACTTTCGGTTGTCAGGAAAGAAACGAAAGCGCGCGGTCGGAGTCGCTCGCCACAGCGATTCGCTGGCTCTACGCGAGCTGCACGCGGCGAGTCGCCCGGCCCCACCGCTACCACTGACACGGGAAGAGAAGATGCTATTGCGACTTATACATACGGTTGGTCCACAAGAGTTAGCGATGCTCAATTCCGAACTACGCGCAGAACACGAAGCGGAAGCCGACGCAGAATTCCAGCAATTCTTCGGACAAGTAATGGCAAAAAATAACGAGCAAAATTGACCGCAGTGGAAGGAGAC
>Ga0209007_1000549_pt1 | contig 13823 bp, 9 predicted proteins | sample JacPinW_OM1H0_O2_FD_187961 | JGI IMG/M metagenome (GOLD analysis project Ga0209007, IMG submission 187961) | Forest soil microbial communities from Algoma, Ontario, Canada - Jack Pine, Ontario site 1_JW_OM1H0_O2 (SPAdes) (version 2) | ecosystem: Environmental > Terrestrial > Soil > Boreal...
GACGAGAGGTCCGGGTCGGCGGAACCAGTGACACCGAGCATGGCCAGGAGGACAGCCGGAACGACGAACGTGTTGGTCACCCGATACTGCGTGATGATCCGGAGCATCTCGGTTGGATCGACCTCGCGAATCAGTATCGTGTGGCACCCGGAGTAGAAGCCGATCAAGGCGTACCCGCTGCCGCCGATGTGGAACAACGGCATTGGGACCATGTTGACGCTCTGTGGTTCTAGGCCGAGGGTCGGACCACCCTGCGGGAGCAGCGACATCAGATTTCGCTCGGCGAGCATCACGCCCTTGGGCAGGCCGGTCGTGCCGGACGTGTACAGCTGGAGCACGACGTCGTCGGGTGACGAATTGGCACCCGGATCAATCGCTTCTCGGCCGGACAGCCAGTCGTCATATGTCTGGTGAGCCCGGTCCTCACCGACGACCACGATCTTCCTCACGCTCGCCAGGTCCTGCGCGATCGAATCGACGAGCGGGGCAAACTCCCCCCCAACGATGAGTAGCTCCGCTCCCGAATCGTTGATGACCGCCGCTATTTCGGGTCCGGCCAGCCGCCAGTTGATGGGTACGTGGACTGCGCCGAGCTTGGCGCAGGCAAAGAGGACCTCGAAGAACTCCGCCGCGTTCTTGTCGAGGAACGCGATCCGATGGCCTCTCCCGAGACCGTCTGCCACCAGCGCCTGGGCCACCTGATTCGACCGCTCGTCGAGTTGGCGGTAGGTGATCGTCCGATCTCTTGCCGTGAGGGCTGGGCGGTCGCCGTGGTCTGCTCCGTGGTAGCGGAGGACCCCGGCGAGCGACGTGATCGAAGAGAGGGGGGTCGTCAAGGTCTACTCCTCGGGGAACAGCTGCTCTGTGTAGCCGAGATACGACAGGCCCACGAATAGGTGCATATCCGCCATCTCGAGGGCTCGCTCGATCGCCGGGCTCACCGCGTTCGTCCGCTCCTCCCGCAGCCGCTGGCGGAGCTGGACGAGCCGATCTCTCTGCAGCATCGTTTCCGGTGCGAGCCCAGAGGACTCTGGCTTCCTCTCGATGTCCATCGTCTCCCTCAGTGCGACCCGAAGGCAGCAACCGGGCGCTCGCCTTCTGATCGGTGGTCGAATAGGCGCCTTGTCTTGAGCTCGTAACGGGGCAACCGCTCGCTCTCGACGACCTCGACCTCGAGGTTGACCCCCAGTTGGGCCCGGAGGTGCCCCCGCAGCCGCTCCGAGGCCTCCGTGCGATCACGGCACCGTTCATCCGCCTCGACTTTGACGAGCATCCGGTCCATGCCGTCCACCCGGGTGATGTGCAGTTCGTAGTGGTTGGCCAGCCCGGTCACGTCTCCGATCAGGTTCTCGACGGCCGTCGGATAGATATTGACCCCGCGGATCGTCACCATGAAATCGGAGCGGCCGAGTACGACCCCGGGAAGGTGCTTCCAGGTCCAACCGCAACCGTGGTCGGGGTGCGGATCGATGCGGACGATGTCGTGGGTCCGGTACTTGATGAACGGCTGGGCGAAGTGGGTGTAGCTGGTGATCACGTGCTCCCCGACCTCGTCTGCGCCGATGACAGGCTCGCCAGACGCCAACCCGATGGCATAGGAGTGGCACACGTCTTCGATGACGTGGACGCCACCAGCCCACTGGGCGCACGACTGCCCGATGAACAACGCCTCGCCGATGCCGTAGGCGTCGTAGATGTGCTCGACACCCCACTCCTCGGCCAACCGACTCCGGGTGACCGGGGTCGAGAAGCCGGCCTCCCCGCCGCCGGCCAGCATCTTGACTCCGGCGAGGCGGACGTCGAGTCCTTCCCTCTTGGCCACCTCTGCGAGGTGCAGGAGGTAGGTCGGGGTGCCAGTGACGATCGTCGGCCGAAGCTCGATGATCTGGCGGACTCGGTCGGCAGCGGACATCCCTCCCCCCGACTGGATAGTGAGCCCGAGGTTGCGCGCACCCCAGTAGAAGCTCCACAGCCCAATCCACATACCGAAGTCGAAGCAGAAGTACATCGAGTCTCTGGGTCGAATCCCAAAGTCCCAGAGGCCGTAGCAGTACTGCGTCCCGGCTTTGTGCATCTCGTACTGGGTAAACACCTCATTGAGGAAGTGACCGGTCGTGCCCGTCGTGTGGAAGTACTGCTGCCAAGACTCGGGCGGGAGTGCCAACCCACCGAAGGTGCCCGAGGCAGTCTGGTCCGCGAGATAGTCGGGCTTATCCGTGAATGGCAGGCGGTGGTAATAGTCGTCCCAGGTTCTGATGTCACCAGGCTTCACGCCAGCCGCGTCGTAGAGCCTCCGGTGCAGGGCCGAGTGCTCGTAGGCCCAGCCCACGAGGAGACGGATCCTCTCGAGGTGCAAGGCGTCGAGAACCTCTCGGTTCGCGGTTTGGCTGGGGCGATTCCAGTAACGGTCTTCCTGCATCCTCACCCGGTAGCGCGTTTTTACCACCCAATGGGCAGAGTAAATGTCGCCGACGAGAATTTGTCAATCCGGTCGTCGCCGCTGCCGCGGCCTCGTCGACGTTCTTTGTCGTCGGGAGAACGAGGTGCACTCCTGGTCGGGGTGCCGTTCACCCGTTGCCGCGGGATCGCGATGTCGAAATCGCGGTCGCCTGCGGCTGCGTCATCGGCGCGCGAGACGGTGATCTCCTCACGCCTGGCCAGCCGAAAGCCCGACGCGGGTGGCCGTGGAGCGGCTGAGGCAGACCGGGAGTTTCTATTCCACCCACCCGTTGACAGATTTATTCGTTGCTGCCAGAATCGGCTCCTCGGGGAGGGAGCCCTCCCGCGGAAAGCGTTGACTGGGGGAGGCTGCGATGTGGAGTCCACGATTCTTGAAGGTCGCGAGCGTTGGGTTGGCTATCGCTCTGGCGTCCTTGACCATGACCGTGTCGACCAGCGGCGCTAGTACGACGAAGCCGAAGGGTGCCCCGATCCTCATCGGTCTGATCGTGGAAGAGAATGACCCGGTCGCGTCCTTCCCCGAGGCTCAGTACGCCATCGACGCGGTGACCGACTACTTCAACGACACGCAAGACGGGATCAACGGACGCCCGATCGTGCTGAAGCTGTGCATCACCACATTTGCACCCGCGCAGTCGGCCGCCTGCGCGAACCAGATGGTCCAGGATCACGTCGTCGCCATATTCGACCCGTTCAACATCGGCGAGGCGGCCGAGGTTCCCATCGTCCAGGCCGCCAAGATTCCTGACTTCGCGGGCGGGATCGCCTCCAACACCTACACGGCGTCCTACTACACGCTCTGGAACTCCTTGTACACCCTGGCCGCCGCCAATGTCGCGGTCATCACGCAAAAGTTCCATGCAAAGAGGATCGCGACCGTCAGCATCAACACCGGTGGGACGACAACCGGCCCGGGGAATGATCTTCCCGCCTTCAAGAAGGATGGTGTGACCGTCACCCAGGTTCTCACGCCCCTGACGGCCACGGACTACACCTCATACCTGTCGACCGCGCTGGCTTCGAATCCACAGGCTCTCATCGTCTCGGAGGCGGGTCCCGGCTGCCTCGCCGTGATGGAAGGGCTCCAGTCGCTGGGCAGCAAGATCCCAGTCCTCAGCACACCGGCCTGCATGTCCACCCAGATTTTGGCGCAGGCGGGGTCCGCCGCTTATGGCTGGTACTCAGTGCAACTCGGACCGTTCCCGGACGACAAGTACGTCCCCGACTCCGTTCTCTATAAGAGGATCATCGACAAGTACGAGAAGGTTCCCAACTTCGGCGACGCCGCCCCCAGTTCCTTCTCCGCTGCCTACGCGCTCTACCAGGACGTCCTCAAGGCCCTCCCATCGAAGGACATCACGCCGAAGGCAATCCACGCCAAGGCGTTGTCGCTGAAGTCCGGCCACCAGTTCATGGGGACGTCCTTCTTCCCGTGCGGGACGATCAAGGTCTCCCCGTCCGTCTGTGGTGGTGCGGGGGAGTACCTCTACCAAGACCAGAACGGCAAGATGGTCGACGCGAACAAGGGGCACCTCGTCGGCGCCAACCTGTCCGACGTGACCTGACCTCCTGATCGGCGATTGACGGACGACCGGCAAGCAACACGCCTGGTTATTGTCCAGTGATCCCCGATCGTCGGGTTGCCACCCGTTGGAGATCGCCTCGGTTCTCGAACCGGCGGACAAGGTCTTTGGCCTTCATGAACACGCACAACCGCCAAGCAACACTCTTTCGATAACCCAATGAAGGCAGGGCCCCTACGGGGCGCGTTGGTCAGCAAGACCGCCGCGCGAGAGCACTAGGAGCTACGTGCAGGTACTGGCATCGCTACTGGTCGGGCTTGGCGCTGGCGCCGTGTTCGCGGCCGTGGGCCTCGGTGTCGTGCTCGTGTACCGCGGCTCGGGCGTGGTGAACTTCGGCCAGGGTGCCTTGGCGATCTGGCCTGCCTACGTCTTCGCCCAGCTGCGGAATGACGGGCACTACGTCCCCCCGCTGCCGTTCGTGCCGACGATCGACGTCGGTGGGGGAGCGCTGTCCTTCTGGCCAAGCCTGGTGCTCGCGCTGGCCACGTCCGCCGTCCTCGGTTGGGTATTGCACGCCGTTGTGTTCCGGCCCCTGCGGCAACGTCCGGTCCTCGCCAAGGTCGTGGCCAGCGTCGGCGTGATGTTGTACTTCCAGGCCCTGATCGGGCTGCGCTTCGGCCCCAACCCCGTTCTCTCCCCGCAGGTGCTCCCATCGGGAGTCGTCCATCTTCTTGGCGTCGGCATCCCGGTGGATCGCCTGTACCTGGCCGGCCTGACGGTCGTGGTGGCCGGCGGGCTGTGGGCCGTCTATCGGTTCACGAGGTTCGGTCTCGCGACCCGGGCGGCTGCAGAGAACGAGAAGGGCGCGTCGATCCTCGGCTTCTCACCGGACCGCCTCGCGAGCATCAACTGGATCGTCGGGGCGGTCATTGCGGGCATCGGTGGCATCCTGGTCGCACCCATCACCACCCTCAGTCCCGGGTTGGCCAGCCTCCTCGTGGTGCCGGCGCTCGCGGCTGCCCTCGTCGGGAGGCTCACGTCCTTCGGCCTAACGGCGGCCGCGGCGATCGTCATGGGTATGGTCGAGTCCGAGATCACCTACCTGCAAACCGCGGTGTCTTGGTTTCCCAAAGAAGCCATCCAGGACGCGGTGCCGTTCATCGTGATCGTCGTCGTCTTGTTCATATTGGGAGACAAGCTTCCGACCCGGGGGGCTCCCGAAGTCGGCCGATTGCCCCGGTCCATGGTCTCGCCCCACATTGGCCGGTCGGCTGCCATCGCCACCGCTATCGGCCTGGTCTGCGTCCTGACCTTTCCGAGCCAGCTCCGCTCTGGCCTCATCGGGAGCATGGTTGCGGCGATCGTGTGCCTGTCATTCGTCGTTCTGACGGGCTATGTCGGTCAGATTTCCTTGGCGCAGATGGAGTTCGCCGGCATAGCCGGGTTCATGGTCTGTCACTTCGGCGGCGATGGAATCCCCTTTCCATTGGCACCGCTGCTCGCGGCCGTGGTCGCGGCCCTGGTCGGCATCCTCGTCGGCATTCCCGCCCTACGTATCCGTGGCGTGATGCTCGCGATCGTCACGTTGGCCACGGCAATCGCGATGGATGACTGGCTATTCGCCTCCCCCCTCATCGCCGGCGGCTTCACCGGGGTCACCGTCCGCCCCCCGAACCTCTTTGGTCTTCACCTCGGTATCGACGCCCATGTGAACCACTACCCGAACCCCCTGTTCGGCGTCTTCGTGCTGCTCGTGCTGGCAGGCTCCTGCGTCCTCGTCGCCCGGCTGCGGCGGAGCATGCTCGGACGCCGGATGCTGGCAGTTCGCACCAATGAGCGGGCGGCGGCGGCGGCCGGAATCAGTGTCACCTCCACGAAGCTCGCCGCCTACGCGATCTCATCGTTCATCGCCGGCCTGGGAGGGGCGATGCTGGCGTACCAGCAGATCGACCCCTCCGCTTCCAGTTTCACCGCCCTGACCTCCGTTTCGGTCCTCGCTATCGCCTACCTCGGCGGGATCGCGAGCGTGCCGGGCGCTGTGCTCGCGGGGGTGATCGGCGCGGGCGGACTGTTCTTTGTGGCAGCCCAGCTCTGGGTGCATCTCCCCCCGGCCTATCAGCCGATCCTGGCCGCGGCGGGGCTCATCAGCGCAGCCGTGGTGAATCCCGAAGGCATCTGGGTGGTAACGGTCGATCAGATCAGCGCCCTCGGCCGGCGGTTTTCGACGTTGCGCCGAAAGCCCGCCGAGTTGGTGGCGAGCGTTGACGCCGCTGGCGGCGTCCGTTGAGCCCAATGCTGGACATCGCCGAGTTGTCGGTGGCCTACAGCGGCCTGCGAGCCCTCGACGACGTCAGCATGCATGTCAACGAGGGCGCCGTCGTCGGGTTGATCGGACCCAACGGCGCCGGGAAGACAACGCTGATCGATGCCGTCACCGGGTTCACGAACACCGTGTCCGGACAGATCTCCCTCCGGGGCGACCGCATCGATCAGCTGCCGCCGCACAAGCGAGCCCGGCGAGGGTTGGCCCGCACATTCCAGACCGCCGAGCTCTTCGACGACCTCACGGTGGCGGAGAACCTGCAGGCAGCTGCCGACCGGCCAAGTCTCGCGAAGCTCATCGTCGATGCGGTCCGACCGGGACCGTCACCCGACGACCTGCTCGGCTGGGCGCTGGACCTCGCGGGCGTCCCCTCGCTCCGGGACCGATCGCCCCGCGAGTTGTCCACCGGCGAGCGGACGCTCGTCGGCGTCGCCCGCGCGATCGTCACGAAACCTCACATGCTGTTGCTCGACGAACCCGCCGCGGGGCTGGGAACGGCCGAGAGCCAACAGCTCGGACAGCGCCTGCGCTCGGTCGCCGACGCCGGCATCACGGTGTTGCTCGTCGATCACGACGTCAGCCTGATTCTCAACGTCTGCGACTGGATCTACGTCTTGGAGTTCGGTGCGATCATTGCGTCGGGGCTGCCCGACGAGGTTCGCACCAACAGCAGGGTCATTTCCGCCTACCTCGGCAGCACGGCCGACTCGGTCTCGACGGCTATAGAACCCGCTCTCGGTCTCGCCGCGGACGACCAGCCATGAGCGACGTTCTGAGCGTGACGGGCCTCGTCGCAGGGTACGCCGATCTCGCCGTGGTCAGGGACCTCCATCTCTCGATTGGCGAGAACGAGATCGTGGCCCTCCTCGGCGCGAACGGCGCGGGGAAGACCACCACGCTCCTTGCTATCTCGGGTCTCCTGGTGCCGATGGACGGAGAGATCCGGTTTCTCGACAACCGAATCAACGGGTTGCCGGCTCACCGCATCGCCCGGCTGGGGGTCGGACATGTCACCAGTGACCGCGCGTTGTTCTACAGCCTCACTACCCGAGAGAATCTCGAGCTCGGCACGCGCAAGGGCGGCCTCACGCTTGAAGCCGTGCTTGAGTGGTTCCCGGCGCTGGAAGCGCTCCTCAACCGAAGAGCAGGGCTGCTCTCGGGGGGTGAGCAACAGATGGTCGCACTCGGCCGCGCGCTGATTGGGCGGCCCCGGCTGTTGATGGTCGACGAGATGAGCCTCGGATTGGCGCCCGTGATTGTCGACCGGCTGCTCGAGCGCCTCCGAGAGTTGGCCAATGAGACCGGATTCTCGATCCTCTTGGTGGACCAGCATGTGAATCTTGCGCTTGACCTCGCCGACCGCGTCTATGTGCTCAGTCGTGGGTCGGTCACGTATGAGGGTTCACCCGAGGAGCTACGGCAGAAGCCCGAGTTGGTCGAGGCCGCCTACCTCGGCACGGCGTCCGCCGTCCCCGAGGGGACAGGTACGGTCGTCTGAGTCGAGCGGCCGTGCCGGGCGGCCAGCAGGCCCCGATGACCGCTGCCTGGCGCTCGCGAAGACGGAGTCGAAGTTGCGCCGACGGGTTGTCAAAGCGACGGCTCGCCCGAGGCGGTTGTCGCACCCCGGCCCGATCTCTACGCCTCTCGGCAGCCGGCCGTCGGCTCAACTGAGAGCTGAGCGCCGTTGAGCCCCTCGGGCTGCAACGGGTGGATCAAGGTGTCGGAGGGTTCCTACACCAGCGCCGCGGCGTGCCGCTTTGCTCGCAGGGCGTCGGTCGCGTCCTCGTCGACCCGCAAGCCTTCAGGATCCTCCGCCGGGTCACCCACCACGGCGACGCCATAGTCACGTGCCGCCCCCGCGATGGTGACGTACTCGTCCCGCACGTCGAGCAGCACCCTCTGAGGGTCGCGTCGGAAGGGATCGCCCCAACCGCCCGCTCCGCCGCACACGAGCCGCATCACCATACCGGCCGAGGCCGGGACAGTGTCTTGGAGGAAGTGGTTGACCCCCTCGGGATCGGGCTGGTTCGTGTCGGGGTCAAGCATTCCCGCAAGGGGTGTCGACTCGGCATAGGCCTTCGCGTCCAGCTCCAACGGGAGGAAGCTCGGGGGCAGGGCAGGTGCAGCCGGGTGCCACAGCCAGCCGGCTGCCAGGCTGCCACCACCACCGCCGTTCACCCCGCGCGCGGGTACGCGCTGCGAGCCGGTCACGCGGTGCTGGCCGGGTAGGAGCCACAACGTGTCGGCGACGCTGGCCGGCCCGCTGCGGTGCAGACCGGGCCCGCCCGTGTCAGGCAGGTGGTCTCGGCGCATGATGACGACCGGGGTTTCTGCCTCAGCCGGTTCGCAACCGCTGTCGATCACGTTGACGAGCGGGGTCAGTTGGTTGGCGTCGCTGTCCCCGGACTTTGTGGCGCCCCACGGTCCGTTCGGCGTCACGCTGTAGAGGGCTGCGCTGAACCACGGCCTTCCTTCGGGCGTCTCTCCGTACGCGTAGTGAAGCATGCCGCCACCCGAGAACGCGATGGCCTCATCGCCGACCGCCTCGTTGAGGGCTTCCATCGTGGCGCTCACGATCGCGGAAACAGGCGTGAAATAGAACTGGCAGGTGTGAGGCGGCGAGGAGTTCACGAGGCTGTCGACCGGCAGGACGATGTCCACGTCGCGTAGCGACCCAGAGGTGAACGGAGTGAGAGGGTCGAGCAAGTGCTTGAGGGCGATGGCGACGGCGGTCTTCGCGTCGGGCCAACCGCAGTTGACCGCCGACAAGCTGGACGGGGACGATCCGCCCAAATCGAACTCCGCGCGCCCGCCGCGCTTGGTGATGCGCACACGCACGACGGGCTGTGTGTCAACCCGCACGCCGTCGGAGTCGAGGCGCTGCTCCCCTTCATAGATACCGTCGGGCAATCGGCTGAGCGCGATGCGCATCGACTCGGATGACGTGTCGCACGCGTACCGCACTGCACCGATGTACGCATCGTGGCCGTACTTGAGCACCGTCTCCTCGAGGAGTTGCTCGCCCAGCTCCAGCGACTTGCTGATGGTCTGGATGTCGGGGAGGATCACCGCTCCCTGCCGGGTGTTGTCCAAGAGCAGGTTGAAGGTCGAGCGCACCGGCTCGCCCGCGTGGTAGAGGAGAATCGGCGGCAACACGAGTCCGTCACCGTAGAGATCCTGTTTCGTGATCTCGAAGCCACCCGGCACCGGCCCGCCGATGTCGAGCAAATGGGCCCGAATGGTGACGCCCCCGATCAGCCGGCTCCCTTCGAACGCCGGGCGGATGAAGCACATGTCGTTCAGGTGGGTGCCAACGCGGTATGGGTCGTTGACCAGGATCAGGTCGCCTCGCACGAGTGTCTCGAGGCCGCACTCCTCAAGTGCTATGCGCACAGCCTCGGGCATCGATCCATAGAACAGCGGCGTCGTTTGGCTCACCGCCGCCATGGCGAAGCCCGTCTCGGGTGGCCCCGCGATCGTCGCCGACATGTCCGTCGACTCGCGGATCACAGGGGAGAAGGCGTGGCTGATGAACGAGTTGCTCACGTGATCGATGATGTACCGGAACCGACTCGCCAACACCGATGCGGTGAAGCGATCGCAGCCATACTCCGCAAGGAACTCGTCGTCGGTTAGGTCGCGAAGCGCCTTGTTCTCTTTGATGATGGACACCGCGGGACTCCTCCTACTACTCGATGACCAACTGGCCGAAGTCACCGACGGTCAGTGTTCGTCCTAGTGGCAGCGCCGTCGTTGAAAGAGCCTCCCGGATCACCGCCGGCCCCACAATTGTCTGGCCGGCGGTGAGGGTATCCCTCTCGTACTCCCGCATGTTCTCGCCCGGCGCGCCACCGTGGTTACGTTCCGTCGAGGGCACCGGCTCGTCGCGCTCGTTGCCGCGAGCCACCTTCTCGTAGATGACCTTCTTGGTCGGCACCACCAGTTGGACCCTGAACGTGACGGTTTGTACCGGAAGAGCCGCGAAGCGGTTCCCGTTGCGGCGTTCGTACGCGTCGTGGAAGGAACGGATCATCGTGCCGATCGCGCCAGGGGTTATCTGGCCGGGCGGCACCTCGACCATCGGGGTCTCCCAGCTCTGCCCGAGGAGCTGGCCGTCGAAGGACCGGACGAACTGCGCGCCTTCGGCCCCCGGACCGAGACGAGCTCGCAACCGGTCCTCCATCGAGCCGTACAGGGCATCGAGGCGTGGGGCGGCTTCGTCGTCCAAGAGTATGTAGGCGCTCCGGTGATCCGAGTACACACGATCTGCGCTCACCAGGCCCATCGCGCTGAACAACCCCGGGTGAGGCGGGACGATCACCCGTTGTATCGGGATCACATCGAGCAACCCCGGGAGGATCATCGGTCCCGCGGCTCCGAACGCTAGGAGGCTGAACTCGCGCACGTCGATGCCTCTTCGAATGGCGATGTTCCGGATGCCCTCCCCGATGTTGTTGAGCGCGATACCCCAGGCGAATTGAACACGCTGGGTGAGGGACAGTGTCGTGTCCAGCCCTTCGAACGCCTTCTGAGCCAGATCGACTCGCAGCTGCATTTGGCCGTCCAAGAACCGGCTCTCGTCGAGGAGCCCCATCAGCAGCGCGGCATCGGTCAGCGTTGGTAGGCCGCCTCCCTGGCCGTAACACGCGGGACCGGGGTTGGCGCCGACGCTTTCGGGGCCCACCTGCACCTCGCCCGTCGTCGGCGAGACGGACACGACGCTTCCACCCCCGGCGCCAAGCGTGACGATGTCGATCGACGGGGCGTTGACGAGGAGGTCATGTTCCAGTTCGAACGTCGTGTTCGTCCACGGGCGCCCATCGATAATGGCGCTGATGTCGCATGAGGTTCCACCGACGTCCGCACAGATCAAATTGGGCTCATCGATGAACCGCCCGAAGTGGGTTCCCGCCACCGTTCCTGCTGCGGGACCGCCCACTACCAGCTGGAAGGGGCGCTCCATGGCGTAGTCCGCCGGGAGCAGCTGCGCGCCGCAGTCGGCATAGTTGAACGTGCCACGGAAGCCGAGGGACCGGAGCCCGTCGTCGAGCCGCTGAGTGTATTCGGCGTAGGTCTTCTTCATGATGACGTCCACGACAGTGGTGGATGAGCGGGCGTACTCGCGGGCCAGCGGCGAGACCTCACTCGAAATGGAACAGGCCACATCGCCGAGCTCCTCGGCCACGAGTTCGCGAAGGCGCCGCTCGTGGCCGCCGTCTACGTAGGCGTTGATCAGGCAGATAGCCACACCTTCGACGCCGCACCTTCGCAACAGCGCCAGTTCGCGGCGGGCCTGCTCCTCGTCCAGGGGAATCAGTACGTCTCCTTGCGCGGTGATCCGCTCACAGATGCCGCGCCGCAGATAGCGAGGAACCAATGGCCTGCTCGTATCTCCGACTCCCCGGCGCCACGACATGTCCATCAGCGCCGCAATGGGACGCCCAATCCGCCCTCGGTCGAGGACGTCGCGGTGGCCCAACGTGGTCAGGAACGCAATTTTGGGGATCTGGCGAGTGATGACCGCGTTCAACCCGGCAGTGCTGGCCAGGTTGAACACATCCGCTTCAGCCACGGACACTCGTGCCGCACCGGCCAGGACGGAGCGGTCACTGGAGACGACATCGGTCGGAACCTTCGCCACGACAACGCGGCCGCCATCGATCGCCACCACATCGGTGAAGGTTCCGCCGACGTCGACGCCGACCATCTCGACGCTCATCTCGGGTCCCGACACTCGAAGGTTCCTTCGTACGACCAGATGGCAGTCACGTCTCGCCTTCTCGATCCCGCTCTCGCATCGACGACGTTTGCCGGACGATATCCGTTGGTCCAGAAGTCGTCAACCGATGAGTCGAAACAATTCGCGGAGGTGACGCGACCCGCTGGCGAACGGCGGGCAGCCGGATCGCACAGGGCGTCCGAACGAGGGATGCAGAGGTGCTCTTGGTCGTGCACCGACGATCGAAACAGGAGCCGCGGCGGGCGTCGGGAGCGGTAGCGAAGGCGCCGGCTCGCGCCCTGTCATTGGTCGAACGCCGCCTCGGCCAGACTTGGCGACTCGGAGTCCGCAGGCCCGTGTGCCAGTGCGGCTGCTAGCGCCACTTCCAAGCCGGCTGACGCTTCTCCCGCCAGGCCGTCATCGCTTCTCGACCGTCTTCAATGGTCTGTTCGGCGGCGAGGGAGTGCTCCAACATGTAGGCGGTGTCCCAGTCGACGAGCGATCGCTCCATACGGTTGATCGATGCCTTGCCGAGGCGCAGGACCAACCCGCTCTTGGGAGTAATTCTCGCCGCGATCGCGAGGGCGGCCGGCATGAGCTCATCAGGCGTGACGACCTGCTCTATGGCGCCGAGCCGATAGAACTCTTCCGCCGAGACGTCGTCGCACGTGAAGAACATGGACCGAGCCTTGAAGATGCCGACCATTCGTGTGAGGGCGGCGGTACCCCCCAGAACCCCGATGTTCGCCTCATTCAGTCGGAATCTGGCCTGGTCGGACGCCACGATGATGTCGGCCGCCCAGGGGAAGCCGATCCCGGCACCAACGGCGATTCCGTCGATCGCACAGATGACCGGGACGGCGCAGTCGTAGATAGCGTCGATGGCCTTCTTCCACCCGCTCCCGGGGAGGACCCGCTCCATCGGCGACGGATCTTCGGGCCCGGCGCTCCGGAGGTCGATGCCGCCACAGAACACCCGGCCCACAGCCGTGATGATGGCGCAGTTCACGTCCTTGCGATCCCCGAGAGATTCGAACGTCTCGCGTAGGGTCGCACTCCCGTGCCGGTCGAGGGCGTTGACCGGCGGCCGATCGAGCGTGACCACCGCGACGAGAGCCTCAGGGTCGACCTCGAGCCGCACACCATCCGTGAAGAATTCCTCCTGCAACACTTTGGAACCCCCAATTTCCGGCTCGATGAGTAGGCCGTCTTGAACCGTAGGACAAAGTCTTGAATAATGTCAACCATCGGGTCGACGCAATCCTTCTCATCCGGACAGCTGTCGAGGGAGAGATCTTTCGTCATCGATAGCCGGAGCCGGCGGGCGCGCCAAGGCCGTTCTCGCCGAGCGCAACGCCCCGCGGACTAGTTCGTACTCTGCCGCGCCAGCGGGGACGAGGAGGTGTCGAAATGTTCGACAATCTGGTCCCGGACCTCTCCGGGAAGCATGCCCTCGTGACGGGCGCCAGTCGTGGCATCGGCGAGGCTTGCGTGCGAGCGTTGGACGCCGCGGGGGCCCGGATTGCGCTCGTCGCTCGGACGACGGAGGCGATGGAGCAGATCGCGGCGGAGCTCCGGCACGATCCCGTGGTCATTACGGCCGACCTGGCCTCTGCCGAAGCGACGTTGCGCGCGGCGGACGAAGCCTTGGGCGCGCTTGGAGCGATTGATCTCCTCGTGAACAACGCGGCGTCGATGATGACCGGTGAGCCGGTGACTGGGATCACGGCAGCCGGGCTGGACGCCCAATTCGACCTCAACCTGCGCAACGTCGTCGTGTTGACGTCCCGCCTCGGAG
>Ga0209007_1000550_pt1 | contig 13732 bp, 14 predicted proteins | sample JacPinW_OM1H0_O2_FD_187961 | JGI IMG/M metagenome (GOLD analysis project Ga0209007, IMG submission 187961) | Forest soil microbial communities from Algoma, Ontario, Canada - Jack Pine, Ontario site 1_JW_OM1H0_O2 (SPAdes) (version 2) | ecosystem: Environmental > Terrestrial > Soil > Boreal...
ATCCCCGCCGTCGCCATCGCTATCCTAGAAGCTGCCAAGCCAACTAGGAGCGATAACTATGAGCGGCCTCAGCCTCGACCCGGCCGGAAATCATTTCGTGCTTCGAAATGAAAAGCCCGACGGCACCACCGCAACAATGTCTTTATCGCCAGACGAAGTTGTAACGCTCGCCGCAATGGTGCCAACCATGATTCAAACCGCGATGGCGATGATCCGGCCCTTGCCCGCGCGCGCATGCGCGAACGCTTCGCTCAAGCACCGCAGTTGTTCTTCGCGCTCCAGCAGCTCGATGGGCGCCTCCCGGTTGTTCCATGCCTGCTCAGTATAGCCCCGCCTGGCGTCCTGCCTGCCCGTGAAGAGGCGCACGTTTCAAAAGCCGAATTATCGGAAAAGCGTGAACGGCGTGAACAAGCCGACCCGCCGATTTGCTACATTCTCGCCCTGCATGAACGACACCCCGACTCAAGACCCCCGCCGCGAGCTGCAATCCATGCTCGCGTCACGTCTGTCGCTCATCGTGGTGGAGTCGCGCGAGGAAGCGCGCGTTCTCTCGCTGGTGCGCGAAGTGAGCCTCAAGGTTAAGGAAGGCCGCGGCTGGGGTGTGTTCCAATGGACCGTCACCGAGGGTATGCAGCGCATCGATATCGATCTCGGCGGTCCGCAGCGCATGCTCGCGGATCCTGAGCAGCTGCTGAAGCATCTGAAGGCCACGCCGATGCCGGGCATTTACGTGCTGCTCGATTTCCATCCCTATCTCAAGGAACCGGTGAATGTCAGGCTGCTGAAGGACATCGCGCAAGGATACGGCCAGGTTGCCCGCACCATCGTCCTGATGAGCTATGAAGTCACGCTGCCGGATGAACTCGAACAATTTGCGGCGCGTCTGCATCTTGCGCTGCCCACGGCCAACGAGCGGCTGACGATCATCACGCGCGTCGTGCGCGAGTGGAATACCGCGAATCCCGGCAAGCCATGCGGCCTGGACCGCGAGGTGCTCACCAAACTCGTCGATAATCTCAATGGTCTCACGGCCTCGGATGCGGAGCGCCTGGTGCGCCACGCGGTTTTCGATCATGGCGCCCTCACGCTCGAGGACCTCTCGGCCGTGCTTGCCGAGAAATACGAGCTCCTGAATCGCGGCGGCTCTCTCACGTATGAACCGGCAACGGCCAAGTTTAACGATGTCGGCGGCATGCAGAATTTGAGGCACTGGCTTACCAGCAGGAAGCCCGCATTCGACGGCAGCGCTCCGGAACTCGATCCGCCGAAGGGCATCTTGCTCTTGGGTGTACAGGGTTGCGGCAAGAGTTTGGCGGCGCGTGCCGCGGCGGGAATTTTTGGCGTGCCGCTCGTTCGCTTGGACTTTGGCGCGCTCTACACCAAGTGGCAGGGCGAAGCGGAGAAGAACCTGCGCGAGTCGCTGCATTCCGCCGAAGGCCTCTCGCCCTGCGTGCTGTGGGTCGATGAGATCGAGAAGGCGCTCGCCGAGGGCGAAGGCGACAGCGGCGTTTCGCGCCGTGTGCTCGGAACCTTTCTTACCTGGCTCGCTGAACAGCGTTCACGCATCTTTGTGGTCGCCACGGCGAATGACATCTCGGCCCTGCCCCCGGAATTGATCCGCAAGGGACGATTCGATGAAATCTTTTTTGTCGATCTGCCCGGCAGGGACGCGCGGGCGGACATCATCGCCATTCACAGCCGCAAGCGCGGTCTTAGCTTGAGCCCCCCCGAGCTCGCGGCACTCGCCGGTCGCTGCGAGAATTTCTCCGGCGCGGAGATTGAACAGGCCATCGTCGCGGCGCTCTACAGCGCGCATGCCGCGAAACAGCCCGTCACCGCGGCCATGATCGCACACGAGATGCAGAGCACCCGGCCCCTCGCCGTGGTCATGGCCGAAAAAGTCGCCGCCTTGCGCGAGTGGGCCAGCAGCCGCACGGTGTCGGCCGACTAACGCCGTCGCGGGACGGCGCGACCCATCGGTGTATGATGGGGGACGTTGCACGGCACAAAAATGCCTTAGGGGAGTTCATTGACGCACGCAGCCATCGTCGGCTGGGGCAAATGCCTGCCGCCATTGATTCTGTCCAATCAGGACCTCGCCACCTTCCTGCCCACGGATGATGAGTGGATCACGACGCGTACGGGCATGAAGGAGCGGCGCATTTCGCATGTTCCCGGGATCGAGCTTGCCATCACGGCGGCGCGACGCGCCATTGCCTGCGCCGGCATGTCCGGCAAAGACATCGAGTTGGTCATCTACGGCAGCTGCAGCAACGACGAGCTCGTACCCAACAGCGCCTCCGGTGTGCAGCAGCGCATCGGCGCGACCCAGGCCGCAGCATTCGACGTGAACACGGCCTGCACCAGTTTCATGTATGGACTGTCGATCGGAACCGCCATGATCAAGAGCGGCGTGGCGAAAAATGCCCTCATTATCGGCGTCGAGCTGATCTCGCAGTACATGGATTGGGACAATCGCAATGTGGCCGTGCTGTTCGGCGACGGCGCGGCGGCCGTGGTGCTCAAGGAGTCGCCGAGCGAAACCGGCGTCATCGCCGAGAAGCTGCAATGCTACGCCGATGCCCGCCAGATCCTGCGAGTGCGCGGCATGGGCACCATGTACGCCAATCTGGGCGTGCAGTATGGGCAGACCAGCTGGGATTTCGACGGCCAGGAAATTTTTCGCAAGGCCGTGCAGGGCATGAGCGAGGCGAGTCTCGAGGTCATGCGCCGGGCGGGGGTGACCATGGCGGATATTGGACTGGTCGTCCCGCATCAAGCGAACCTGCGCATCATCGATGCGGTCGCCAAGCGCACAGGAGCCGGCGCGGACAAGGTATTTTTGACGGTGCAGAAGTACGGCAACATGAGCTCTGCCACCGCGCCGGTCGCCCTGGTTGAGGCCGTGGAAGAAGGCCGGGTCGCGCCGAATAGCTTGGTGCTGATGCCGGCATTTGGCGGTGGTCTCACCTTATCGTCGCACCTCATCCGCTGGGGCGGGCGTTTGACGCCACTCGAGCAGAGCGATGCCGAGCTGCCGCCGACCAACAAGACCGCGCTCGACATCGTGAATGAGATCCGGGCGCAGAAGAAACTGGGCCAAGCCGAAGCGAGCCGCTTGCAGAACTTGAGCTTTCCGGAGAACCGAACGGGTTAGCTCGCGGCGCAGCGGGGACTCGCGATCCGACTAGCGGAATTCGCCGGTCGGAGACTCGAGCGATTCGTACAGGCTGAGTCGAGCAGGCTCCGGTAGCGGCAGCCGGCGCGTCGGCTTCTTCGTCAGGAAAGGCAGGATGACGGCGCCGAGCAGCACCAGCCCCATTAGCGGCAGCATGCCCGCAAAGGATCCGGTCATGTCTTTGGCGCGCGCAACCAGGATGGGCCCGACCAAAGCGGCGAAACCCCACGCCGTGAGAATCAGCGCGTAGTTCAGGCCCATATACTTCGTGCCAAAGCAGCTGGCGTTGAACGATGGCATCGTCCCGAAACCCCCGCCGCAGCAGAACAGCACCACGGATGTGGCTGTCAGCGCGAGCGTCAGATCATGGATATCGCTCAACAGAAACAGCGTCACCGCTTGAATGGCAAACATAGCCGCGAAGGTCTTGTTGCAGCCGATTCGATCCGACACGGCGCCCCAGAACAAGCGGCCAAGCGCATTGAAAATACTGACGAGGCCGAAGAGCGGCGCGACCGCCGCGGCGGAAACTGAAGTCAGATCCGTGAGGATGAACACCGCGTTTGAAATGATGGTGATGCCGCCGATGACGTTGACGAAGAGTTGCAGCCACAGCAGATAAAACTGCGGCGTCGCAAGGATTTGCGAGGGCGAGTAGGACTCGACCGTGGGCCTACTGGCAAGGACTTTAGCTGAAGCCACGCGATAGCCCGGCGGCGGATTGCGAAACACCAACGCAGCAGTCAGACCGACGAGCAGAAATACCCCACCGGATGCGACGAACACCTGCATGACCGCGCCGATGTCGGCCGCTGTAAAGATTTGCGCCGGCGTGAGGCCCGGCAGATTGAATTGGGTGCCCCTGGCGGTCGCGGCCGCTTTCGCGGCGAGGAAACCGCCGGCGTGCAGCGCAGCGGCATGGAAACCGGCGAGGCGCGGCACCAACAGGTTATAAACGAATGCACCCAGACCAAAGCCCGCGGCGACGAGACCGCCCGCGAGGCCCTTGCGGTCGGGAAACCACTTCGTGACCATCGCCACTGGTGTGATGTAGGCCATGCCGGCCCCGATGCCGCCCATGATTCCGTAGGTCGCATACAGCCAGGGTGCGCCTCCTCCGGGGGTTCCGAGACCGGCGAGCACATTGCCCGCCCCCCAGAGAGCGACTCCCACCATCGCGACGTTTCGCGGGCCGGCCCGGTCCTGCCAGAAGCCGCCGATGAGCGCGCCCACCGCCGCCAGCGAGAAATTCGCGATGGCGTAGGCCCAGGTGGTGGTTCTCAGGTCCCAGCCATACGCGACCAGCAGGGGCTGAGTGAACAAGCCCCAGGAATACAGGCAGCCAATCGTGACCATGACCACCGTTCCCGCGAACGCAATGACCCATCGATTCGACCTGCCTTCACTCATAGATAGTCTCCCTCTAAGCAGAAGATCGGATTTCGGCGGGCAAAGCGGTCATGGGCCGAGATCTTTTCCGGCCTGGTACCGCGCAAACCCGGGTCCTGGCCCGGCTATTTACGACGGTTCAGCAGCGCTATCGGGTTTTGTGTTCGTGAACAACCAACGGGCTGCGGGAAGCGCCGCGAGAGCGCCGAGACACTGCGCCAGGATGAACGCGGGAACATGGGACGGCGAGATACCGGCAAAGGTATCCGACAGAGAGCGCGCGATGGTGATGGCTGGATTCGCGAACGAGGTGGACGAGGTGAACCAATAGGCCGCTCCGATCCAGGCAGAAACCATCCAGGGTGCATCCTGGGCCTTGCGATGACCTAGGACGACCAGCAAGAGACCGAGAGTTGCCACGAACTCGGCGAGCCATTGACCCATACCGGTTCGCGCATGAAGCGACGATTGAATGAGCGGCAGCGAAAACATCGCGTGGGCCAGGATAGCTCCGGCGCAGCAGCCGAGGATCTGGATAGCGGCGTAGGCACCGGCATCGCGCCAAGGTAATGCACCGCGAAGCGCTTGGACCAAGGATACGGCGGGATTGAAGTGCGCCCCGCTCACGGGTCCTAGGAGCGCAATCAAGGTGGCGAGAATCGCAACGGTGGCACCGGTATTTGCGATGAGCGCGACAGCCAAGTTTCCGGCCGCGAGCCGCTCGGCCATGATTCCTGAACCGATCACGGTCGCCGCGAGCAGGAGCGAGCCCAAGCCTTCTGCGGCCATGCGCCGAAACATGACCTCAGACCTCCGGTGTCGCGGGGCGATGCCCGATCGCGCGCAGCTTCTCGCGCAGCGTCATTGGGTCCAGGGATGCGATCGGCAGCTGAGTGAAGAGCTTGATTCGGGATTCAAGCTCTTGGAGCGCCTGCCGAAACGCCAAGGCCTTGTCCGCATCCGAGCCTTTCACTGCCGCCGGATCCGGGATGCCCCAGTGTGCCGTCATGGGCTTTCCGGGCCATATTGGACATACCTCGCCGGCGGCGCTGTCGCAGACGGTGAAGATAAAGTCGATCGGCGGCGCTTCCCGCGCCGCGAACTCGTCCCAGCTCTTGCTGCGAAAGCCCTCCGCGGGCAGATTCATACGCTTAAGAAGATCGAGCGCCAGCGGATGTACCTGGCCTTTGGGGAAGCTGCCGGCGCTAAAGCTCCGGAACCGACCACGGCCCCAGTGAGTTAACAGCGATTCAGCCAAGATGCTGCGCGCCGAGTTGCCGGTGCATAAAAAGAGCACGTTATAGATCCGCCCGGCGTTCATTTTGCGCAGCAACTGGCAGGCTGTGCCGGTTCCAGCGTATGGAACGTCTCCCACGCAATTCCGGCGGGATCGGTGACCCAGTACTTATCCGATTTCGCGTAGCAACAGAGCTGCTCGTTCTCTTCCACCAGGCCCGCGTCCGCGGCTTCCAGTTGCGCCCGCATACCACGCAGTTCCTGGTCCGATTCGACCTGGAACCCCAAATGATTCACGCCCACCGACTGGCGATGTGTCGAAATCGCGAAGTTCACGCGCGGATCCTCCAGCATCCATTTCGCATAGTCGTGCCGGATCACCACGGGTTCCGCCGCGAAAAGCGCACGATAGAAACGGATAGAAGCCGTAAGGTCTTTGACGCTGACATGCACGTGGAATCGTTTCATAGACTTTTTAAGCCGCTTTCGCCGTGCGCTTCGCCGGCTTCGCCTGCCGCGCCGGTGGGCAGCATTCGGCCGCACTCTCGGCGCAGCAGTTATCGGTCAAATAGCCCACCAGCGCCGTCATGGCGGTGAAATCCGCCGAGTAGATGAGCTGGCGGCTCTCGCGACGCTGGGCGATGAGTCCCGCGCGCTGCAAATTCTGCAGATGGAAGGTCAGGGATGAGGGAACGAGTCCCACTCGCTCGGCGATCCGGCCAGCGGATAATCCGGCGGGCCCACGCTCGACCAGCAGTCTGAAGATCGCGAGCCGATGCTCGTGTGCCAGCGCTCCTAAGGCGTCGATGACCCGGGGTGTCTTCATGATAGTACGATATTTCGACTAATATCGTATTGTCAAGCGCCGCGGTCACAACACCAAGAAGGCTGGGTTATTTATGGCAGAGCGCGGGTTGGCGCGGCAACATACAATGCGCGGATGAACACCCATGCCGCCCCTGACCAACCTGCCCTTGGAACGACTCTGACCGATGAGGATGTACGCGCTTGCGTGCGCGTCCTGCGCCTCATCGAGGCGGATCGATCGCACCTTACGAATTTAAGCCAAGAGCAGCGGCGCGAACTCTTGATGCTGGCCGGCTTGGTCGCCAAGCCCGATCGGCATGATGTTTCCAGAATGCTGAAGGGATTTCGGCGTGCCAAGCGTCAAATTTCGCAGGAACATGACCGCAAGATCATCGAGCGCGCGGGATTGCGCATGCAGCGGCACTCCAAGGTTTACGCACCGCTCTGGCTCGAGCGGCCGAAACCCGGGGTAGAGAGCGCTCACGCCGAATTCCATCAGGAGCGCAATTGCTATGTCTGCAAGCAGGCCTTCGCGAAAATGCATCGCTATTACGACTCGATGTGCGAAGAGTGCGGCGAATTCAACTACGCCAAGCGCGAACAGTCGGCGGACCTAAACGGTCACACCGCGCTCATTACCGGCGCGCGCGTCAAGATTGGTTTTCAGGCATCCCTGAAGCTGCTGCGCGCCGGCGCACAGGTGATTGTCACCACCCGCTTTCCAATCGACGCCGTCGAGCGTTACTCCAAAGAGCCCGACTTTGGCGCATTTCGCGCGCGCCTGGAAATTCATGGACTCGATCTGCGGCACACGCCAAGCGTGGAGTTGTTCACGCAGTTCTTGTTGGAACGGCTGCCGCGACTGGATTACCTTTTGAACAATGCCTGCCAGACCGTACGCCGGCCCGCGGGTTTTTTCGAGCACCTGCTCGCGCGGGAAAGCGCGCCGCTTGCCGGGCTCCCGGACGCGTGGCGCGGGCCGCTTGCGAGCCACGCTGAGTTGCGCGGACGCATCGAGGGATCGCAGCTATCCCAGGAACCACCGGAATTAAAATCTGGCGCCCTGGTCGCGGCCACGCGAGGCCTGCAGGGCGAGGGGTTGCTTCACAGCGCGGCGCTGTCGCAGCGGCGCTACCTTGATGAGGACTATCAGGGCGGTGAAGCGCTGTTTCCCTTGGGTCGCTACGATGAGGATTTGCAGCAGGTCGACTTGCGCGAAGTGAACAGCTGGCGATTGCGCATGCACGAGGTCAAAACGCCGGAATTGCTTGAGGTGCAGTTGGTGAATGCCATCGCGCCCTACGTGCTCAACGCGCGCCTGAAACCGCTCATGCTGCGCACCGCAGGGCGCCACAAGCATGTGGTAAATGTCAGCGCAGTGGAGGGTCAGTTCTACCGGACCACCAAGACCGACAAGCATCCGCACACCAATATGGCCAAGGCAGCGCTCAATATGATGACGCGCACCAGTGCGCCGGATTTCGTCAAAGACGGCATCCACATGAACGCGGTCGATACCGGATGGGTGACGGATGAAGATCCGGCCGCGCATGCGGCGCGCAAGGCGAATTTAGGATTCGCGCCGCCGCTCGACATCATCGACGGCGCGGCGCGCATCGTCGATCCCATATTCAGCGGCAGCCTAAGCGGCGAGCATATTTGGGGACAGTTCTTGAAGGATTACAAGCCGGCGCCTTGGTGAGGCAACATGGTGTCGTGTTGAACGGCGCGCGGGCAAATCTATCGCAGTTTCAGTGCGATTGCGTCTCGGGCGCGGTATTCGAGTAGCGCTTGCCGGACGCAGCATCGGCCACGACCGTGCGCGTCGATGGACTTACAGTTGGGCGCTTGGCGGATAACTTCGCTTCGATCGCGCTGATTTTGGCGGCAACGCCGGGGGTGTTCGGCGCGAGGGTCGCGACGCGCTGATAGGTTCGGAGCGCATCGACGGGGCGATTTGCGCGCAACAGCGCATCGCCCAAGGCGGAAAGCAGCGACGGATCGCTCGGGTTGCGGCGAATCGCGTCATAGCAGGAATCTACTGCACGGCAGTCTGGTTTTCCTGCAGCGGGTGTCGTCGCGGCCATACACGGCGCTGCCAGGGAAGCAACCAGGCAAGCCACGCCGGCGGCGGACCCGATCATCCGCGCCAACCGCCTCATGGTGAGATATCTCTGGCCAAGCGGATTCCAACACTGCTGGTTCGATAGTCCACACCGAAGTGATTGCGATAATTGGCCCTGACAAAGCTGGGGGTGCTGAACCAGGAACCGCCGCGAAGTTCGCGCTCGGCGCAATCGCCGCTCATGCGCGCCGCGCCGTCGATGGGCGCACCCTTGTAATCCGCGTTCCAGCAGTCCTCGGTCCACTGAAACACATTGCCCAGCATGTCGTTGAGACCAAATGAGTTCGCTTTGAAGGATCCCACGGGCGATGTTTGGACGAAACCGTCGTTGCAGGCGAACACGGCCCAGCCCGGGAAGCGATGTGCCGCGCTTTGATCCGCAACATTCGCATTGACACAGGCGTCCGAGCCGTCGGCGCCCCACGGCTGCGCGGCCGCCCCGCCGGCGCGTGCCGCGTACTCCCATTCCGAGGCGCTCGGCAGGCGGTAACGCTGTCCCGTCTTCGCCGACAGCCAAGCAACGTAGGCCTTGGCGTCATTCCAGGACGTGCAGGTGACCGGATGCGATCCGGTCTGCACGAAGCCGGGATTTTCCCAGTTGTTTTCCGCGCGGTGCCGCCACTCACCGTCGTAGGTGTCGCAGCCCTGCATGTCCCTGCCGGTCGACGCTATGAATTCGCGGAATTCATCCACGGTGACGGCGTTGGTCGACAACGCAATCGGTTGGGCAATCATCACCCAATGCAGCGGCTTTTCAAACGCAGAGCCATTTTCAGTCGGCGCCGATCCTTGCTCGAATCGACCCGAGGGCAGAACCGTCAGGACAGGACAGGTCGGACAGTCGCGGAGTGTCGTGCCCGGCTGCATCACGATCGCCGTTGCGGGGACTGGATTGCTCGGCACCGGCACCGGTGGCGAACGATGGCCAACGAACCAGAGCGCCGTTGCGAGCAACACGATCGCTGCGCCGATCCATACCGCTCGCGGCGCGGCGCGGAAATTCCAGTGCCAGTCGCGAACAATCAAACGGAACCTGGTCAGTAGGCTCAAGGCGGATGCGGCATGCGCTCGCGGGAGGAGGACTTCCACTGGCGGAAGCACTTCCTCTCGGGGCAACGTTACGCCCGCTGCGGGTGCGCGCTGTTGCGCAGCCGCTTGCCATTGCGCCGCGCGCTTGGCCTCACTTCTGACGGATGCACCTAGTTTTTCAATCAGTGCGTCGCTATCCCGCAGCTTTGACTGCAGGTTGGCAACTTGGGCGCGTAAACCATCGAGATCGGTGTTCGCGGCAGCAACGCGCCTTTGCGTAGCCTGCAATTTTTCCTCGGTCCTTTGCGCGCGACCTTCCGACTCAGCAAGCGCCTTGGTGTGTCCCTGGCGCAGCGCCGCGAGCTGCGTATCGCGCTCCACCAACGATTTGCGCATCTCGACAAGAGTTTTGTTCTGTGATGCCAGCGATTCACGTGCGGCGCCGATTTGCGAATTGCTATCGGTCAATGAACGTTCGAATTCCTGACTCTTGCGCCGCTCCGTTTCTAGCGCGGCGAGCGTCTCGGCGTGTTGGCGTTGCAGTGCGACGCACTGCGCATCGCGCTCCGCCAGCGCTTGCCGCATTTCGGCAAGCATTTTGTTCTGTGCCGCCAGCGAGTCGCGCGCGACGCCGATCTGCGCATTGCTGGAGGTGAGCGTTTCAAGTTCAGTACGCAACGCGGCGAGTTCTGCATCGCGTGCGTCGAGGGTCTGGCGCATTTGCGCGGCGACCTTGTCTCGGCTCGCCATGGAATTGCGCGCCGCCCGCAATTCCGCCTGGTGGCGTTCCGACTCGCGAAGCGTGCTGTCCAGGCGAGATCGCAGCGCCTCCTCGGCGGCGATTCTCCCCGATAAAAGTTCTTCCGCCTCTCGAGCCCTGGTTTGCTCCGATTCCAACGCACCGCGCACGTTCAGCAATTCGGCCGAAAGCGCAGCAGGATCCAATTGCTCCTCTTGTTCGATTGCGCCAATCGGATCGCTCTGCTCTGTCGCGCCCTGTTCGATCGCCTCATCGAGAAGACCCAGCACTTCTCGGTACGCGTACTCTGGCAGCGGTTGAATCAATTCACTGCGGCGCAGAACTTCACGCAGCTCGCCGGGAGAGACACCGGTTGCCAGCAAGCGCTTCAATTGAAATTCGACTTCCGTGTACGGGAGGCCGCCGATCTCAAAACCTTTCAAGACCTTCCTGAAAGTGGCGGCGGCGAACGAATGGCGCGGATCGCTTGTTTCAGCGCTTTTACCGACAATACTCATATGATTTTTTTACTCGACCGCAGCGACTAAGGCAAGGACTGTATCGCCGCATCGATCGCGACAACCATTTGTATTTTTTTCAAACGGACTCGAATCGATTGAGGGCCACGTTTTTACGTACGGAATCGGCGCGAAATACCTGCCCGTTGGCGGTTATGTAAACTCCCGGCGGCAGTACTTGGACGGCGCCGACGGCCAGGCCCAAGTTGAATGCCGCGTCGCTATCGGCAAAGCGGGCGGGTTGAAGAGCGCCCGTCAAGATGATGGTTTTCCCCGGAAGCCCTTGCAGCTCGCGCGCCGTCTCGACCATGGTATCGGTGCCGTGAGTCACGATGATGCGACTGGCCTCTGAGGCGGCAACGGCGTCGCGGACAGCGATTCGATCGGCCGAAGTCATCTCTAAGCTGTCTTTGCGCAACAGCTCCACGATGGGAATCTCGGCGGTCACGCGGGCCTGGTCCAGGATTTGGCGAACCATGGGTGCACCGACCTCGTAGCCGCCCTTCGCGTCGAAGTACACCTTGTCGATCGTGCCGCCCGTTGTGAAGATCGTAATTTGCATGGGGTGTGCATTATAGGTGGGTATTTGAGTCCTCGAGCGGCTCGATAACGTCGAACTTGCCATAGTCAACGTGTATGGTTCCGTCCGGCGCTTCTTCGAGGATGTCATGGAAGGTTGAATTCCATCGTATGTCGGCGCAGAAATATGCGCCCCGCGCCATCAAGATCTGGCCCGTGTTCTCGTCGGTGCCACTCAGGCTCAAGATAAACACCGCCTTCGATTTCGATAGCGACTCCGCGGTCTCGGAGTGCAAGGGGCTGGCATCATCGATGACGTGCATGAGGGTCCAGCCGAGTGCGAAGACGGGGTGTTGGGAGCGTACCAGCGGCAAATCCACGATGCGACGAATGCGATAACCCTCTTCGGTTATCTCGTCACGCAGCATGTGCAAGCGTGCCGTGGCATCTTGAACCACATTCTGGCGCTCATTCACAGCACGAAATAACAATGTCGTTTTACCGGCAATGGGACGCACGACGGCATTCTTCGAAAAAAGGAAGCGTGCCTGGGGACGCGAAAATCGGGCGAACATGAGGCCCGTGATGAGCGCCAATGACATGAGACCGACGAAAATCTCGATCATCGCGACCACATGGCCATAGAAAGTTTCCGGATGCATCTCGCCATAACCCACGGTCGCGAGAGTTTCCACACTGAAGAAAAAATCGCCCGCGAAACCAGGAGGATTCAAGTTGGCGATGCATCCCGGGACTAGGTAGTAGAGAAAGCCGAATATAAGGTCAAAGACGAGAAAAAAAGCGGCCAGAGTGACGAATAGGCGGGGCCAACTCACGGTCATGAAATGGTGGAACAGGTCGTGAAATATCGGGCTGGCGATCCCCTCGGTGACGATTTGGCGTGGGCCCAAATCGACGACCCTGCGTCCCACGGGTTTGCGGACGGCGGGCGCGTGACCAGAGCCGGATGGACTCTCCGATTGATGCTTGGGGACGCTCATAAGACACATTTTAGGCCACGGTTGCTGCGCGCAGCCAGTGTTCATAAGAGTCGCGGGAGCGGATTTGGGGCTTTATCGGAAGCGATTTCAACCAGCGCGAGCTGGTGAATCAGCGCAGGCGAATGCCTCGATGTCGATGTCCCGGGATTTAGCGCGCTTTTTTATCGGGGCCTGTCGTCGCAATGCGGGTCGTGGTCGCGATCACAAGGTCGCGCATCTCGCGGCGGATCGCGATGCTCGTCGGCATGATTTCGATCATGGTTTCTATCGCCGCCGTTGCAGCCTGTGACTCCTACGGCTGCCATCATCATTAAAATGCCGGCGGCGGATTTGTAAACCATCATTTGCGTGTTCCTTCTCTGTCGGGTTAGTACAAGAACACAGAACGGAATGATGCGCATGTGGATGGCGCCCGCGAAGCAGCGTAGGGGCCTGCCTACTTTCGTGGCGGGCCTGCTCACCGACTCAGGATATGCCGTCGCGCACATCGGCCGAGAGTTTGGTCCGCAATACCTGCCCTGTGTCGAGCAAAACCACGGTATGCAAACGGCCGGCAGGAGAGCCATCGCTCGCCGGGTTGCAGAGGACACTGACGCGGTCGCCGCTTTTAAGCGAATTTTGCGTCCAACCGAAACGCTTCAGGACGGCAGGGCTGTTGGTGATGATATTCCATTTAATGGGCTCCCCGCGACCATCGGGCTCAAGCACAAGCGTGATTGTCGAATGTGGATTGCTCCAGTGGAAAGTCTCCACTGTGCCTTTGAGCGTGCGCGTTTGATTCAAGTCGTAGGCGGCGTACGAATGATGCGCGAGGGAGGGCACCGCCATGAGTGCTGCGGCACAAAATAATGCCGAAATCACCCCGGGGCGCCATTGCCAGAGTTTCACGCCGATTGATCCTTATGCCTATCCGCTCGAACAGCAATGCCTTTCGAGTTTGCACAAGATCACGGCCGGCGGTCAAATAAGCGCATACTCGAAAATACGCGGTTTACTGCGAATAAGAAACGCGGCCCCACGGGCCTGACCCAGAAGACTATTTCGGCGCGAGCAGACACAGGCCTGTGATCGGGCCGAAGGCTTCCTCGCCACTCATCACTTTGACGACCTTGTAGTAGTCCCAGGGGTATTTGGATTCCTGCGGGGACTTGACCTGCATGACGTACATGTCGTGGATCATCAGGCCATCCG
>Ga0209007_1000551_pt1 | contig 13722 bp, 10 predicted proteins | sample JacPinW_OM1H0_O2_FD_187961 | JGI IMG/M metagenome (GOLD analysis project Ga0209007, IMG submission 187961) | Forest soil microbial communities from Algoma, Ontario, Canada - Jack Pine, Ontario site 1_JW_OM1H0_O2 (SPAdes) (version 2) | ecosystem: Environmental > Terrestrial > Soil > Boreal...
GGAAGGCTTTTCTCCGTCGGGCACCGAGGCGGCCTTCAATCTGATCCGTCGCCTGAGCCGCAACATGAGGGGCCGGTCCTAGCCTGACCGGCTGAGGTTCCCAGGTTCCGGGCTTCCGAGACTTCGTGCGCCTCTTTGGCGCGTGCCTTGCAATCCCCTGCGCTCATATGGAGCAGATTTTGTGGGTGACACGCAACAGGCGGTCTTTATTTGATATTTCATATGATAACTCATATTGTGACGGCTCAATAACGGGAGAATCTGCGATGAATATAACAATCGGACGGCGTCTGACCGTCAAGCTAGGGGTTGCAGGCCGCCGATTTGCCGCTTGCGTAGGCATTGCCGCCACATTGGCCGCACCGCTCTCGTCGCCGGCCCAAACGGTTGCCGCGAGTTCCACCGGCCTCGAGGAAATCGTCGTCACCGCCAACAAGCTCAATGCCCAGAAGGTCCTCGATATCCCGGCCTCGATCCAAGCCATCAGCGGCGAGTCTTTGCAGAACATCAGTGCGTCGGGAATCATGAGCATTGCAGGAGAGGTTCCTGGCCTCTCGATTCAAGATTTGGGCCCAGGCGATAAGAAATACGTCATCCGCGGCATCAACTCCACCGGCGATGCGACGACCGGTGTGTACTACGGCGAAGCGGTGATCAGCGGCTCGAATGCCGATGACGGCGGCGGCTTCGAATCCGACATCCGTCTGTACGACATGAATCGCGTTGAGGTGTTGCGCGGACCCCAGGGTACGTTGTACGGCGCGAGTTCCATGAGCGGTACGATTCGCTTCATCCCCAATTCTCCCGATCTCAACACTCTCGGCGGCTATTTGACGACGGAAGGCTCGGAGACCCAGCACGCCAGCGGCAACTACAACATCAATGGCGAGGTCAATCTGCCGATCATCGATGGCGTACTTGCTCTGCGCATGGTCGGATGGAAGCTCTACGACAGCGGTTACATCGATCAGCACCGGGTGGGCGAGGGCGTCACGGGCGTCACGAACATCGGCACAGCGACTGCGCCGAATTTTCAGACCCTGCCGGTCCAAGGCCTCGGATTCGTCAAGGGCGTCAACGATGACGATGTCGGCGGCGGACGGGCCATCGTGCGCTTCCACCCGAATGACAATCTGACCATCGATGCGAACTACACCACGCAAACCGAATCCTCGAACGGTTCATCGCGCTACACCCCGGCCGGGGTCGCGGCGTTTAGCGGTGGACCCATCCCGCCGATCCAGGGTTGCGACCTGTGCAATACCGACGTCACGTTGAGTCCCTGGAACGACCATCTCTCGGTGTTTGGTCTGACGGTGGAATACAACACCGGCATTGGCACGGTGACAGGCACCACCAACCAGTACAACCGCACCACTGATTTCACATTCGACTCGACACCGGTTCTGGTGTCGTTTGATGTTCCGGTTCCGGCCGAAACGCTCGAGCCGCGCACGCGCAAAGTCAATTCCAGCGAACTGCGCTTTGCCAGCGATCTGAATTCTCCCGTCAACTTCGTGGCCGGCGTGTACCGCGAGCACGAGAGCCAGGATCTGGCCGTACAAGTCATCGCCACCGGCGCCAATGGTTTGGTGACCGGTCCCTTCAGCTCGTCGAACGCCGACGATGCGTTGAATTTCCCCGGTGTGGGCAACACTTTCTTCGGCCGCACCGACACGCGCAGCGACACTCAATATGCGGGTTTCGGCGAGGCGACCTGGAAAATCACCGACGCATGGAGCGCAGTCGCGGGCGTGCGTTACTTCACCGAGACTTTGAACGGCGTGCAGACCCAGACCCATCCCTTCGGCGGCTTTCCGGGCGCGCCCAATTTGGTGCCTATTGTCGATCCGGAGGAAACCTTCAACAAGGTCACCTGGAAGATCAACACCAGCTACAAGTTCAACGAGGAACTGTTGGCGTACGCGACGGTATCGACCGGCTTTCGCAGCGGCGGTTTGAACGCGGTCAGCGAGCCGTTCGAACCGATTCCTTCGGCGTACTCGCCCGACTCGTTGACCAATTACGAGTTGGGCGCCAAGGGGCGGCTGTTTGGCGGCCTGTTCGACTATCAGGCCGACATCTACTTCATCAAGTGGGACAATATTCAGGTTCAGGAAACCACCGCTGACGGCGCATTCGTTTATCAAGGCAATGCGGGTACCGCGCACGTCAAGGGCGTGGAATTCGAGTTCACCGCTCATCCCATGCAGTATCTGTCGGCCAGTTTTGCCGGCTCGTATCAAGACGCTTTTCTCACGGAGGGCGCGGACCCGGCGCAATATGCGCTGAATCCAACCCTGGGCAGAACGGGCGATTCGATTCCCAACGTTCCGAAGTTCCAGCTCAACTTAGGAGTGAACTATACGGCCCCCATTACCGGCACCTGGCAGGGAATGGTTGCGGCGGATGCGACTTATCGGGGTGCGGTGAACGCGTATTTTGCGTCCAATACCGAGTTCAACATTCCATTGGCGTCCTATACTCTGTTCAATCTGCGGGCCGGTGTGATCAACGGTCCGTGGAGCGTCACGGCCTTTGCCCGCAATCTGACCAATAAACGTGCCGAAGTCTCCGCGATCAATTCCTCGCAGGATCCCGACGCGTTGCTGACGGTGCGTCCGCGGACCATCGGCTTGACCGCAACGCGCAAATTCTAGCGAAGGAGGGCAGCATGCGCCGGGTCGTTGCATGCTTAAGCGCCGCGGCACTGGCGGCCGGCTGTGCAGGATTGGCGATCGCGGACCCAAGCGGCAAAGGACTGCCGCTCTGGGATTTCTACAGCGCCACGCTCCGCCACGCCAAGTACATCGACCTAACCCACGCCATCGCGCCCGGCGGCCCGCTCGGTGAGGGTTTTGTCGACTTCAGTGTGGGGCCGACGCGGGCGGGCGTGTCCATACCCGGAGTGATCGAGAAGGGCGAGCCCTTCAGCTACGAAAAGCACGGCGTGGCCATCACCGCCTATGAGCTGCCCATGGATCACATCGGTACGCAATTCGGGCCGCCGGCGCATGAGAACGAACACGGCGCGACCATCAGCGATATTCCGCCCACCGTGGCGCTGCGTCCGTTGGTCGTGATCAATATTGCGCCCAAAGTCGCCTTGGATGCGGGCTACCAGGCCGCCGTTGTCGATATCAAGGAATGGGAACGCCGCCACGGACCGGTTCCTGCAGGATCCGTGGTGATGATTCGCTCCGACTGGTCGAAAAAGTGGAATGATCCAAAGCGATTCACGGCGCCGCCGTTCCCTGGCGTAAGCTTGGCTGCGCTAAAATATCTACACTTGGAGCGGCACATTCTTATGCACGGGCATGAACCCTTGGATACCGACAATACCGCTCCGGAGTTCGTGGCAGAGAAGTGGCTGCTGCAGCATAACTTCGCTCAGGCTGAAGGCGTCGCAAATCTCGATCAAGTTCCGGAAGCCGGCGCGCTCATCACGATTGGCTTCGCCAAGTTCGAGGGTGGCACCGGTGGACTTGCGCGCTACATCGCCATCGCCCCGGCAAGTTGGCCGTTCGGCGTGACGATCGCGGAAAAGCCGGGTGCGCCGTTGCCGACCCACGCGCATGCGCTGCGCCGGGGCGCGGACGGCGTGATGCGGGAAACACCATGAGTGGCACCAAGACAGCGCCGCAGATCGCCAATCGCAAGGGCTACTACTACGAGGTCAAGGCAGGCAAACGCTATCTGTGGTGCGCCTGCGGGCGCTCCAAGTCCCAGCCCTTTTGCGATGGATCCCATGCCGGAACCGAATTCCTACCCATGGTCTTCAAGGCCGAACGCGACGAAGATGTGATTTTTTGCGGCTGCAAGCAAACCGGCACCGGCCCGTTCTGCGATGGCGCCCACAGCAACCTGCCGGGCGGTTATCTTACCGACGACCCGAATAGCCCTGAAAATCGTGCCGTGGCGCAGGTCGTGGCGGGGTCCGGTCCGATTGTTCAGCTCGATGGACAGTGCTATGTCTTCTCCACCGCGCGGGCATCCTTGATCGAGCGCGGCGCGATGCGCTACTGCCAAGTGGTCACGCCGGCGCTTGGCGCCTTATTTCAATCGCAGTTCTATGCGCAGGTCGCGGGCGGCAGCTCGCCGGTGATCGCGGCTGACGGGCGCCATACCGTGCTGTTCGTGATCGAGGGCAGGGGCGACATTGAGATTGGTAATCGACGCTTCGCCGTGGAACCGCTCACGGGCGTCTACGTGCGTCCCGCGGAAGCCTATCGCGTGCATAACAAATCCACGGCGCCGCTGAAATTCTTCGTTTCCAATGGGCCCGGCAGCGAGGACTTGGTACTGATTGACGCCATGCCGGCGATTTTTGAGGCGCAGTTTCCAGACCGCATCGCCTCGATCGACCCCTCGCAGCGGCACAAGATGGCCGAGCGCTACTATCAAATGCTGGTCAATCGCGAGCATGGATCGACGGTGGTCACGCAGTTCATCGGCAACATTCCGCTGTCCAAAGCCGAGCCGCACCGGCATTTGTACGAAGAGGCGCTGATTTTTCTCAATGGAGAGGGTGTCGTCTGGACCGAGCGGACCAAGACCCCCGTGTCGGCGGGAGATGTGCTGTTTTTGCCGCGCAAGCAGCTGCATTCGGTTCAATGCACAACACCCGGCGGATTTGATATCGTCGGGGTCATCTATCCCGGGGACAACCCCTCCATCAATTATTAGAGCACCATGGCCACCCACTCACAGACCCTTTCGACTCTGGTTGACGGCATCCTGCGCGGCGGCATTCGCGTCGTCGACTTGACGGTGCCGCTGGAGGCGGCGACGCAAACGATTCGCCTGCCCGAACAATTTGCCCCCTCCAAACCGTTTGCCTTGGAGGAGATCTCGCGTTACGACTCGCGCGGTCCGGCATGGTATTGGAACAACATCAGCTGCGGCGAGCACACGGGCACCCACTTCGATGCGCCAATTCACTGGGTGACGGGCAAGGACTATCCGGACAACGCGACCCACAATATCCCGGTGGAGCGCTTTATCGGTCCCGCCTGTGTTATCGACGTCTCCCCGCAGGTGCGCAGTAGCGCGGATTTTCTGCTCACGCAGAGCTTGGTGGAGCAATGGGAAAGCCAGTATGGCCGCATCCCGAGCCGCGCGTGGGTGCTCATTCGCACCGACTGGTCGAAGCGTCCGGGCGACTCCTTCCTCAATTTCAGTGCCGACGGTTCCCATACGCCTGGCTTCCATCCGGAATGCGTGCCGTTCCTTGCGCGCGAACGCGACATCCTGGGAGTGGGCGTGGAGACGGTCGGTACCGACGCCGGCCAGGCACACACCTTCAATCCGATGTTTCCCTGCCATACCATCATGCACGGCGCCAATCGCTTTGGGCTCGCGAGCCTGACCAACTTGGATCAGCTGCCGCCGACGGGCGCCGTGGTCATTGCGCCGCCGCTCAAAATTGTGAACGGTTCAGGCAGTCCGCTGCGGGTGCTGGCGCTGGTGCCGGTGTAGCGAAGCCAAGAACTTGCAGATCAACGCGATCTCGGCGGCTCTGGTGGCGTTGGGTCTCGCGGCCGGCGCCGCGCGCGCGTGGGGCGATGAGTCCGCGGCGCGCCAACTCTCCATTGATGCCACCGTGACGGTGGGCGCATTGCGTCCGTTGAATGGCGTGCAGGCCGAGGATGCGCAGGGCGCGGCGTTCTATCGCACCGCGCACATCGACCTGGTGCGCATTCCCGATGCGGCTGGCGCCGGCGATATCGACGCAATTTTCCCCGACATGAGCGCCGATGTGGAAAATCCCAAAAGCTACAACTTTGCGGCTTCCGATCGCTTGGTGGGATCCATCAGGTCAAGCGGCGCCGAGCCGCTATTTCGAATCGGGCGCAGCGCGAACGCCGGCGGCGAGCCGCCGGCGGACCTCGATAAGTGGGCGCAGATCGTGCGGCATGTTGTGCTGCATTACAACGCGGCGTGGGCCAAGGGCTTTCGGTACGGCATTCGCTATTGGGAGATTTGGAACGCACCGGACTCCAAGCAGTCTTGGAGCGGCTCTGCGGCTGACTACTACTATTTGTACGACAAGACCGCGCGAGCCATTCAAGCGGCCGACCCGGACGCGTTGATCGGCGGCCCAGCGATTTCCAAGCCCTTGATCGCCGGCGACTATCGCGAGAAATTCATCGACTTCGTGCGCTCGAATCGCCTGCCGCTCGATTTCTTCTCCTGGCATTTTTATGCCGTGGACTCGAACGATCCCAATGTCTTTGTGACGATTGCGAGGCAACTGCGCACCATGCTGGATGCGCGCGGCTTCGGCTCCGCCAAGAATGTCTTGGACGAGTGGAATGCGGACCCGGCCGAGGAGGATGCGGACAACGCCGCACAGGGAGCATTCGCGGCGAGCTCGCTGATCTATATGTTGGGGGGTCCCATCGATGCGCAGACCTATCGTCGCAACGCGGCGTCAGTTCGCTTAAGTAACGGTGCAGCGGATGCGGTTGGATCTGCGCTGGGCGCTTTTGGGACGCTGAAGAGCACGCCGTTGCTGATTCGAACCACCGGCGGCGACGATTCGGGATTTGCCGTCGTGGCCGGCCGATCCAAAGACAACCGCCTCGTGCAAATCCTCATCAGCAATTATCAGGTCGCTGCGAAATACTTGCATCCCCGCAACAACTGGGACACCTCGCTTCCGGAGCGCCGTACGCTGCAATATTCCAACAATGGCGGCTATGACGTCACGGTCAGCCTGCCGGCGTCAGGAAAGTATCAGGTGAAGCGCTATCGGCTCGGCGACTCGAGCAACTTTGCGCTGCTGGATCAGCGCATCGAGTCCGGTCCGAGCATCGAGCTGCAGGCCGCGCTGCCACCCCCGGCGGTCGAACTCATCGTCATCAGCGCGAAATAATCTAAATAGGGTTTAAGCCGAGGCGCAATAAATCGGCGATCTCCGCGGCAATCTGCGCCTTGCGCTGGTCATCGCCGCGAACCAGACCCTTGGCGAGCCAGCTGCCGGCGCCGCGCATGAACAGCAACAGGCAATCGCGGTTTACGTCGCGCATCGAGCGCTCGTTGTGCGCCTCCCGGCACAGGGCGCGGTAAGCCTGCACCAATTCTCTGCCGCGTTCCGTCGCGAGGATCTTCTCCGCCTCGCTCAACGAGTCGTAGCCGGTCGAGGAACGCAGCGGCTCGATGTCGTCGCGCTGGTGCGAGATTGAATTGGCGCGCAGCACCGCGATCAGCGTATCGATCGCGGGGCCTCCCTGCGCCGCGGCCTGCTCGCGGATGAAGGAAAAAATCCGATGTGTGCGGGCGTAGCAAGCCGAGAGGATGGTTTGCTTATCGCCCACGTAGTGATAGAGCGTTCGCTTGGTCGCGCCCACTGCGGCCGCGATATCGTCGAGCGAGGTCGTGTCGACGCCGCGGCGATTGAACAGCTGCGAGGCGGCCGCGAGAATCTTTTCGCGTTTCGCATCGAACTGCGCTTCGCGGTCGAATAGGTCCGCCGATTGGCTCAGCAGCGGGGCGAAATCGATGGGCGGCGGATTGACCTCGCGCGCGCGATCGGCGCCCCAGCCGTTCGCCATGATGTCCTTGGCCGCGGCAATGATGTCGCGGCGGCTGACGCGCAGGGCCTCCGCCAGCGGCGAGTTGAGCGGAATCGAGTGAATGATGCTGATAATCGTGCGCGCCACGATTTCAAAATCGCAGCAACGAATGCGCCCAGACTTGGCTCCCGTTTCGAGCAGGCTGGCGAGCCGCGCGACGACCGCCTCGAATATTCCCAACACCGTTTCACGCGCCGCCTGGTCGAGCAATCCCACTTCGCTCAAGGCAGCCAGCTCCGGCTCCGCCGGGTCCAACGTGCTCGAGATGAAGTTGCCGAGCACTTGCAGCGTACCGCTGCCGGACTGGGCGGCCTCTTCCAGCCGCCGCGCCATGATCTCGGCGGAGCGCAAATAGACCTGAAACATCAGGTCCTCCCGATCCTCGACATAGTAGTACAGCGACGCCCGCGAGAAGCCGAGCTTGTCGGCTACGTCCGTCAAGGAGGTCATCGAGATGCCTTTGGAATTCAGTTCCCGCGCCGCTTGGTCAAGCAGCTGCTCACGGCGCGACTTCGCCGCCGTCTCGAGGCGCGCGGATGCGGCGCTTTTGCTGACCAGTCGCATCGCGCTAATATTCTACGGCGCAGCCCTGCGGCTGGGTTTCGGTTTTTTGTACGCGCCGTCCGGCCACCAAGTCGTCCAGCGCGGATTTCACGTATTCGTGTCCCGCAGTGTCGTCCGCGAAAACTTGATCGTCCATGGCGCCTTCATATGCAAGCTTGCCGTCGCGATTGACCACGAAAAAGCTCGGCGTGGTCTTGGCGCCATAGCTGCGCGCGATGTTGCCGTCGACATCGAACAAGAAGGCAGTGACCGTGGCGTGCGTTTGCGCGATGCGTGCACGCGCTGCCGGCGGCGTGAGATATCCCGCCTTGTCGGGTGCGGCCGTATCGATGGAAAGCCAGACGATTTGCCGTGAGGCTGCGTAACGCTGTAGGGCCTGCATTGTTCCGCTTTTGTACTTGACGGCCGTGAAAGGGCAGACGGGGTTCGTCCATTCCAGGACCACCAGTTTGCCCGCATAGTCGCGCAAGCTGTGCTGCTTGCCATCGGCGCCCTTCGCTGTGAACTGCGGCGCCTGCGCACCGACATCGACGCGGCCAAGTCCCGTGCCTTGCGCCAATCCACCCAGGCCGATGCAGGCCGCCGCAATCGACATGATTGAGGCGGCCCGTGCTGCGATTCCCTTCAGCGAATCATTCGACAACACGGGCCGCCACGAGGGTGCTACTGGCCGCCTCCGCTCTTCTCGGGTGCCGCCGCAGGCGCTGCGGGTGCGGGCTGTCCTTGCGGCTGCGACGCCTGCTGGCGACGCTTTTGCGCATTGGCCTGAGCCGCCGCCAATTCATTGGGCTCGATGAAGCCGTCATGATCGGTGTCGATCTTGGCGAAGGAATCCGCGAACTGCTTGCCGATCGGTCCGGTCATTTCCGACATGTCCAGCTTGCCGTTCATTTTGGTGTCCAGCATGCCGAACAGGCGATTGTCATTGAGCTCCTTGTCGTACGCGGCGTACTGATCCATCTTGTCGGAGGTCTCGCCGACCCACTCGAAGTGGAATGCGGTGTAGAGCATTTCATCGAAGGACTGATCGCCCCACGGCACCACTCGATTGTGATCCGGATTCGCCGGATTTCTCACAGAGTTGTCGTAGGTGTAGACGGCCAGCAGTTTCGATCCGGCCGCAACCTTGACCGGTTCAACGAAGTTGTACTCGCGCTGCCAGTTGAAGTCGTAATGCGGCAAGGAGACCAGCAGGGTTTTCTTGCCGCTCGGGTCGATCACAAAGAACTGCGAGGACGCGCCGCGGTAGTGGGCGTGCGGGAACGCACTGAACAACAGCATGTCCTTGGGGACGTCGATGTACGCCTGCCGCTCGACGCTTTCCTGGTTCGCAGGAATCACGAGGTTCGCGTTCAAGACGACCGAATTGCGCATCACGTACTTCGGCTTCTTATCGTAGAAATACAGCGCGATCTGCGAGTGCTCGGTGACTTGCTGGCCATACGGCGTGTAGTGAACCTGGAAGCCGACGGCGCCTCCGGGGGGCAAATATGCACCGGTGTCCTTCGGCTCGACGAAGGACTCCGCACCGACTGCATAACCGCCCAGCGAAGTTCCCCACTTGCTCTCATTCGCGACTTGTCCGGGTCCCGGCACTTCCGCCAGGTAGCCGGTCAGAATGTGGTGTACGGTTTGGCGATTCACGACCTTGATGGTCGAGGCGCGCAACCACTTTCCTTCCTTCAGCGGATTGACGACGTAGGGACGTTGATAGTCGACGATGCCATTCGCCGGAATGGTGTAGGCGGGAATATCCAGCACCAAGTCCGGTTTGCCCAAAGGCCATTCCGGTGCGACGAACGTCTTCGCCGCCAGAGGATCGGATCCGGTGCCGCGCGGCGCGCCGGCTTCAACCCAATGCACCAGCGTCTTGATTTGCGCGGCCGACAAGCTGCGATCGCCAAGGAAATGCCCAACGCTGGGATCGGCGCGCCAGGGCGGCATGCGCTGCGTGCGGATCATTTCGCGAATCATGGATGCGAACGGCGCGATCTCTTCGAATTTGGTAAAGGGCATCGGACCAATGCCGCCGGGTTCATGGCAGGATACGCACTTCTCCTCGAACATCGGCGCGATGTTCTTCACGTAGGTCACCTTGCTGGTGGCCAATTTCGCGCGCTCTGGGAAGTCGATGATGCATCCGACGGATTCGACGCGGGCGACTGCGACCGGCTTGCCGGCGAGCATGGAATCCAATGCGTCCTTCGCCCAGGTGTGGTCGGCGGCGGCCTTCTGGCGTTCATAGGTGACCTTGTCGTCGATCGGTCCACGGTAGACGATTTTCCAGTTCTTCGGATCGATGACGATGACTTCCGCGGTTCGGGTCACACCTAACTGCTCGCCGACCAACTGATTCGTATCCATCAGAATCGGCAGGTTGTAGCCGTAGGCCTTAGCCTCCGCAACGATCGCTTCGCGGCTGTTCGAGGGCGTGGAGTTCAGCATGAAAATCTCGACGCCCTTGGCCGAGTATTGATCCTGCAACGCTTTGACGGCGGCGCTGGTATTGCGGCTGACCGGACAGTTGTTCTCCTGCGTGATGAGCACCACTGCGCTGGCGTCTCCGAGTTGACGCAACTCATGCGAATGCATGTTTTGGTCTGGGAGCCGGAAGTCATCGACCGTAACCGGCAACACAACTTCAGCAGCTGCTTTCGCAGCCGGAGCTGCCGCCGCGCTGCTTAAGCCTGTGTAGCTTAGGCCTGCGACCGCAATCAATGCCGCTGCTGCGGCAGATGTACGTGTCTTCTTCATAGTCGTTAACCTTCCCCTGTGGTTCGCCATGGTGTGCGCGCGCCTAGTGAGCACGCTTATGTCTACGTTTCGGTGTCATTATGCCACCGAATGTGGGGGGATGACCAGAGTTGTATGGCCAATTTCCCACGCCAGGACGCGGCTTTCCGCCCTTATTCAAGCGGCCCCAAGGTGGTCTTCAAGGCGCTCATTCGTGCGTTAATGTCCCATGAATGTCTCTCATAGACTCCGCCGCGGCTTGATCTGGGCCGGCGGGACGCTTCTCGCGCTCGCCGTTCTGGTGGTGTTGACGGCGCTTGCGTTGGACGCCGGTTATCTTCGTGGTCCGCTGCTCAAAGCACTTGCGGCACACTCAGACCGGCCCATTCGCGTGGACGGGCCCTTGAGGGTGCATATTTTCTCCCGCAATCCGCGTCTGGTGGCCGAACGCGTCACCATCGGCAGCCCACCGTGGGCGTCTCACGGCAATACAGCGGAAGTCGGCAAGATCACCGTGGTGTTTGCCGCGCCGCGCCTGGGACAGGCGCTGGTCATCGAGCGGCTGCAGATCGAGGACGCCACGCTGCATTTGTTTCGCGATGTCACGGGCCACGCCAACTGGCAACTCAGGAATCCGGATCAAAACGCTCCCCGGGCTCTGATCGTCATCCGTTCGCTGTCCATGACGGACGCCCACGTGCTTTTGGAGGATGCGCAAAGACACCGGCAATTCGACGGTACGGTCTCCGCGGGCGATGCCGACGGTCCGCAGGGTGAGCAGCCGCTTCGCATCGAGGGGAAGGGGCAGCTGAATGGCAGGCCCGTCAACTTCGAGATCACCGGCGATGCGCTGCGTACCGCAAGTCGCGGCCGGCACTACGCCTTCAAATTCAGCGAGCACTCCAGCGGTTCGCATCTGGTGGCCAAAGGCTTCTTGCACCAAGGATTCGACCTGCGTACCTATGACGCGACCTTCGAGGCTTCGGGCGCCGATCTTAGGGACATGTTCTACCTAACCGGCACGAAATTGATCGACACCGGCAGTTACCATCTTTCCGGAAGTCTGGCGCGCCGCGGCTACACCTCCTCCTTCACCGACCTGACGGTCAAGAGCGGGCAGAGCGATTTGCATGGATCGGTGTCGATCGACTCGGCCAAAGGGCAGTTGAATGTTGATGCGGATTTGAACTCGCAATTCTTGCGTCTCGCCGATTTCGGTCTGCGCGCGGCCGGCCGCGATCCGGAACCCGTATCGAACCAATTGCTGTCCCGTGCGGCGCCTGATCCGGCCGCACTGCTTCGGGGCAAGGCAGCGGTGCAATTTCGTGCGCTACGCGCGGAAGCGGGGCGCACGATCTTGAGCGATCTCGCCGTGACATTGACGAACGATCACGGCGAACTGACGATCACTCCGGTGTCTGCGCAAATAATGGGCGGCCGCTTGAGCGCTGAAATCAAGATCGACGCGCGGAAAGAGATTCCGGCCGTGCACTTAGAAGCTAGAATCAATGATATGCAACTGGGACAATATCCGCGCAAAGACCCTGGACCACCGGCCATCGAGGGGTCGTTGGCGGTGAGAATCAACCTCACGGGCCAGGGAAAATCTCTGCATGATGCGGCTGCCAGCGCCGACGGCACCGTGGTGGCAAGTTTGCCCAGCGGCAAGCTGCGAGATTCTCTGGCCGAGCTCACGGGCATCGACCTCAGAGGATTAGGATTGCTGCTCGCGAAAGACAAAAAAGAGGTGCAGGTGCGTTGCGGGATCGCGAGTTTTCAGGCGCATGATGGCACGCTGACGGCAAAGAATTTCGTGCTCGACACCGAGCCGGTGCTGATCGCGGGCGAAGGATTTATCCGTCTGGAGACCGAGACTTTGGACCTAATTTTGCGCGGCTATCCCAAGCATGTGCGATTTTTTCAATTACGCTCGCCGATTGTGATTCACGGCACGCTCAAGTCGCCGTCGATTGGAATTCAGGCGCACGATTCCAAACTGGTGCTCATGGATCCTGGCAAGGCGAAGGATGCCGACTGCGAGTCCCTGCTCCAATGAATCTCTCGGTTGCCGTCAGCAAAAGCGACCATGCGCTGGGTCCGGAGGATGCGCCGGTCACGTTGGTTGAGTACGGTGACTATCAATGCCCTTATTGCGCCGACATGAATCCCATGATCAAGTCGATTGCGAAGGCCATGGGCGCGCAATTGCGCTTCGTTTTCCGGCACATGCCGCTGCTCGAGATGCATCCCTATGCGCAGCATGCCGCGGAGGCGGCGGAGGCGGCCGGCGCCCAGGGAAAATTCTGGTACATGCACGATGCCATTCTTCAGCAACAATCCGAATTGGGCACCGACTTGCTGCATCAGCTCGCGCTGAAAATCAAACTCGATATGGTGCAATTCTCCGCTGATATCGAGGCGCGCCGTTTCCGGCCGAGAGTCAAGCGCGACTTCATGGGAGGCATGCGCAGCGGCGTTGCCGGGACGCCGACATTCTTTATCAATGGCAAGCGGTACGAGGGGGCTTTGGATCACGCCTCGTTGTTGTCGGCGATTGGACGGGCGTAGTACGTCGGCGTGGTGATTTTGACCGGGTGGTGTGCGCTTGTCAGGGAGGGTGAGCAGACTCGAGGCCCGAAGGCCACAGGGCCTCGAGTCTGCTCATCCTCCCTGACGAGTGTCTGAGCCGGTCAAAATCACCACGCCGACGCGACGAGCGTGTGTCGACATTTGAATTTTCGGTCTACGCGTTCGCGTGAGGACACCCAACGACGGTAGCCATTCGAAACTCGTCCTCCGGCACCGCGAGTTTGAGCGTCCTGTGTGAACGGCCTGGGGGGCTGTAGAG
>Ga0209007_1000552_pt1 | contig 13699 bp, 19 predicted proteins | sample JacPinW_OM1H0_O2_FD_187961 | JGI IMG/M metagenome (GOLD analysis project Ga0209007, IMG submission 187961) | Forest soil microbial communities from Algoma, Ontario, Canada - Jack Pine, Ontario site 1_JW_OM1H0_O2 (SPAdes) (version 2) | ecosystem: Environmental > Terrestrial > Soil > Boreal...
TTGCGGTAGGTGAGGCCTGTCCCAGCCAGCAATCGACGCATCGCCTGATCGAGGTTCAGCTGTGCATCCAGTGCCTGAGCCATCAGGCCGTGCACCAAGACTCGATCGAAGAGGATATTGGTTTGTGTTTGGCTTGCTACGGCGCGCAAGGATTCCGCCAACGTTTGGCTCGGCAGATTGAATTTGACGGTCACCTGTGCGTCGGCCTGGACCGTACACGACAACAACAGCCATCCCAGCACTACCCTAGCCGATAGCGAACGTATCCCACTATGCATGGTTATCTCCCCCTTATCAGGAGATGACGTTGCAGCCGCAAAAAAACCTCAGCGACGCCTCGAAAACAATGGAATTTTCCCTCATTGAAGTCGCTGGGAACGGACGGCAGGCAAGCGCGGGAGAATCCGCTAGGGGGCAGAAACGGAATGCTGGACGGGCGCCCCTGAAAGAACGATCGCGTCCTTGCGCTCTTCCACGGTCAGTCCATAACTTTGCGCCACCGCGTGTGCGAAGCTCAGCGAATCGCCGGTTTGAAAGAGCCCCGTCACCCGCACCGCTTGCGCGCTCGGCTGCTCGACCACGAGCTTATCCTTGTTGTAGCGATTCAATTCAGCCGCCGCATCGGACAGGTTGGTATCGTCGAAAATAATCTCACCACGCCGCCACGCCACCGCTTTATCGAGCGGTGTCACTTCAAGTCGCGCTTGCGCTCCCAACAAGGTCAACTTTTGTCCAGGCTTGAGCGTAAAGACTTGCGGCGTAGCGGCCGCGCTCACACCTTGGTTGCGCGAGGATGCGTCCGCGGTGACCGACACGCTTCCTTCGACCAAGGTCACCGCCGTCTGCGTCGCGTCGCGTCTGACGACGAACGAAGTACCGAGGGCCTTGATCTGGCGATCCCCCGCTTTGACAATGAAAGGCCATGTCGGCTTTTTGGCCACATCAAACAGTGCTTCGCCTGATTTCAGTTCCACCCACCTCGCATGGGCATCGAAATTGACGGCAATGCGCGTGGCGGTATTGAGGAATACGTGTGTGCCATCCTTTAGCGTGACCAAGCGTTGTTCCCCGACCTCAGTGGTTAAGTCAGCCGCCGGTGCAAGCCAGAGAATCATCCCCACAATCGCCAAGAGCGCCGCGGCGGCCGCCATTGGAAGAAAGCGCTGTTTTCGGGGCACGCCAGGCACCTGAGTCTCGAAGGGGGTAATACGCCGGAGGTTGGCAGATTCCTCCCAAATCTCCGTGCACAGCTCCAGCGCCCGTACGTTCATCGGGCTCGCCTTAAGCCATTGCTTTACGCCCGCCATGGCAACCTTGTCTGGCTCGCCACTGTGTAAGCGCGCCACCCAGACGCCCGCTTCCGCAATGCGCTCGGGCGGGATTAGGTCAGAGTTTCGTTCGAATTCTTCATTCATTCGCGCTGTCGCTCGATGGTCAGAGTCGTGAGTGCGCTGGCGATGTGCTTCTCAACGGCACTCGTGGTCACGCCCAGGTTCCGCGCAATTTCGGCGTGACTCAACCCTTGCAGCCGATGCATGAAGAACACTTCGCGCGTTCGGCGACTGACTCGGTCCAATGTCTCCTTCATGCGCAGTAGGCGCTGCTCTGCGGCCAACACCTCCTCCGGTGCCGGTCCCAGATCCAATAAATCGAGTACCTCGACAGGCTCGGGCTCGAAGCGGTCGAGGCGCGAACTTCGGTGCAGGTCCACCGCCAGATTCATGGCGGTGCGGGTTAGGAATGCCTCGGTGTTTCGCACTTCACCCACTTTGCGCGTGTAGGCGAATAATCGAACTACCGCTTCTTGGACGAGATCTTCCGCGTCCTGAGGATTCGATCCTCGGCGGCGAAGGAGCTTCTGGAGCTGGCGTAGTTGACTCTTCAGCACGCGCATTTTGCGAACAATGACACGACCCGGCGGAGACTTCCAGAAACGTCCGAGAGGACGGCAATTAATGGGTAGCAGCTGAGGTTTTTGGTCGGGTAAAACGTCTTAGGCCAATCGGGATGAGAATGGCCGTTCTGGGGCGGAATCTCGACATTGTCAAATTGTCCTCGAGACCATTTAGCTTAGCGGATTCACACGAGGTTTATGCTGGGGTCAGAACAATAGGGAAAAGGGACTTCCATGGGCATGTTCACCCGGGTTTCTGCGGCGTTAATTCTAACTCTCCGTCTGACATGTCGCGTCGTTGCCGCGACGGCTGTGGTTGCCATCCACGTTGACTTCAATCCTCATATCGGGGGGCGGCAATCGTCGGCGTGAATCTCGCGGCCAGTGAGAACTGCGATCAACGGTTCGGTGGGCGCGCTGATTTGATCTTACGGATTGGTAGAAAGCGTGAAGGCTGACAGGGTGTTGCCGGCGGGCACCACCAGTAAGCCGTCCCCTGCCGCCAAACCTGAAATGACGTTGCCGTTTCCTGAATAGATGGCGGCGCCGGTATTTGTCGACCAGAGTTGTGCGCCTGTTGAGGCGTTGAGCGCGTAGACCTGTCCGCTCGAGGATCCCACGATCACCGCCTGGTTCACAACGATGGGTGAGGTAACTAAACCGCCGTCGCCATTGAAACTCCACAGGGTCGAAAAATCGCTCAATGACTTGGCCGTTAACGTACCCGATTTAAGGAAGAACCCCGTCGTCGAGGTAATCGCTGGAACCACGTCGGCCGTAAAGGTGCCTAGCTGAACACCGGTTGTCGCATTGACATAAATGCCATTCGCCGGGTCACCCATGAGCGAATAGAGCACATTATTGGCCACCACCGCGGTGCTACCACCGCCGCCTTCGCAAGCGCTGCTGTCTTGAAACAAACTGGCGCCGGTTAGCGGCACAAATCCGTCGGTGCTGCAGGGCGCCGCGATATAGACTCCCTCGGAGGTGACGGCCGGCGTACTGCCAGTCCCGCTCGGGGTAAATTGCTGCCAAACGATCGCGCCGCTGCCCGCATCGATCCCGTAGGGAGCGGCCCCCGTGTTTCCGGCGACCAGGTAAACAAATCCACTCGCTGCCGTGGGTGCCGTCTCAAACGCGATGCCGAGGGGAAAAGTGGTCGTCCAGTCCGTCTCTCCCGTTTCCGCGTCATAGGATTGCAGCGTTCCGGGTCCGATGCCGAACGAAGTGATCACGAAAACCTTGCCGCCGTCGTAGGCGGGAAACGCCCACCCTTGCGGAAGCTGAATCGGGCCCCAGACGATATGGCCGCTCGCCTGATCGAGCGCGACCAACTGGCTACCGGTTGTGCTACCAGCACCGATCTTGACGGTCACGAACACTTTGCCATCGGCGATCAAAGCATAGGAGGGCTGGCCGCCCAGATTGACACTCCAAGTGCTGGAGGTTGGGAAGGTCAGCGAGTTAAAGGCTATCGCTCCCGCGTGATCTGGTGTTATCTGGAGCGCCACGGCATCCGGGGACGGGTTCTGAATACTGACAGGTAAGGCCGCCGTGCTGACGCCGGCGCCGTTTTGGACCGTGATCGACGCCGAGCCAGGCGCCGCAATATCGGCAGCGGGCACTGTGGCGCGCAGCACCGAACTCGATACCTGGCTGGTCGCCAAAGCGGTGCCGTTCCATTTGACCACGGCGTTCGGTGCGAACGACAACCCCAATGCGGTCAGCGTGAAATCGCTACCGCCCTCAGTGATGACGCTCGGAAATACAGAATTCAGGGTCAACGGGGGCACCGGCGCGACGGTAAAGTTCACCGCATTCGAAATGGGCGCGTTGGGGTTCGAATAGGCTTGAACCGAGACGGGCGTCGTGCCGACGGCCATTAGTTGTGACGCACTGATCGACGCCGTCAGCTGACTGGGCGAGACAAGAAAGGTCGTGAGCGGCGTGCCGCCCCAAAGCACGACAGAACCAATCGTAAAGTTGGCGCCATTGACGGTTAAAGTGAAAGCGGGCGATCCAACGATGGCCGAGCTTGGGGCAAGACTTGCTACCGTCGGATCCGGGCCCGGCGCCAAAACCAGGAGCGTCGCCGACCCTGACACCTGCGCATTCTCCTGATTCGAGCTCTCGACCGTGATACTGCCTTCCTCTGGCGTGACCAGCATGCTGGCGTCGATGGTGGCCGTTAATTGAGTGGGGGACACGAAGGTCGTGGGCTGAGCGGATGAATTGAAAATGACAATTGAGTTTGTCGAGAAGTTGGTTCCCGTCAGCGTCAGCGTAAAGCCCGCTGCACCCGCGACCACGCCGCTCGGACTGATACTGGTCAAGGTGACCGGGTCCGCCTGAACGATGTAGGTCACCGTGATGGTCAGAGGACTGTCTTGAATTTCCTGACTACAGGCGCTGTCGTAACAACCGTGCATCGTGATCGTATCGGTATAAATACCGACACCAAGTGAGGCAGGCGATCTGAAGGTTATCGTGTAGCTTATGACACCGTCGGCACCGGATCCTTGAATCGAGGCAATGCCATTGTTCGTGTACGAGCCCCGGACGTAGTACGTGGTAGGGACGGTGGCGTTGCTCACGATCCATGCGCCATAGCTATCAGTCGGTGCGGAGTCAGATACGGTTGCGCTTACTCCGAGCGTCGTAACATTGCCGAGCCACAGGGTAGCCGTTGCCCCCGCGGGTGGCCCGCTGGGCGGAGCGGTCTGGGTGGCGGCGGTGGCCGCAATGGTCTGACTCGGTGGATTCGTCTGGACCGGCGTAGGCGGAGTTGTACCGGCGCCCGATCCACCCCCGCCGCCACAACCTGCAGCGGATACGGCGATCAAGAAAACTGCGGCGATCCGAGCAAACGTGGCAGTTGACATCGAAGTCCCTTTCTCTGCTCCCTTAGGATTACTCTCTCATAATCTATGATCGATGGCTATGAGAGGGCGCTGCCGATTCACGTTTAGTTAAAACGGCCGTTACCCCGAATATTTCCCCCACAGTCAGATGAGTGCCGGCGACGCCAGGAGCCAGTATTTCTTTGAGGTGCTACGTGAAGGGAACTCGGTGCCGCGGGAGGCGGACTGAACGCGCTGGGAGCAAGCCGACCGCAGGCAATCCTTTCCCGCGATCAGCTTGCCCCTGACTTCATCAAACGTTTCGATAGGCGCTGTCCCATCGAGAATCCCACGCTCTTGGCGGGCAATGAGAAGGTAACGCGTCATAGTTGCGGTGCCGTTTCGGAAAGATGGTGTTTGTGTAACTTCTTCATCTGGCCGGACCGTTCGTGCCGCTAACGCTGTGAATTGCGGGTGGATAAGTCGTACAGTGTTTGCCCGTGACGAGAACTGTAGGGCATGCCCCTTAAAGAGGAGTTTAAATGTACCGAATGTCATGGCTTGCATTGGTTGTGCTGGTCCCGATCAGCAGTGGGGCCGTCGAGATCTATGATCGATTTCCAGACAGCATCCATCCCGGTGAGCGGTATGTAATCTATTCGCATGGCTTCATTGCGGAGGGCGATGATCCCAAGCCGGTTTCGCCGCAATATGGGCTGTATGATTTTCCGGCGATCAAAGAAGCGATCTTTGCCAATGGCGATTTCAATCTCATCGCTTATCAGCGGCCGAAAAGTTTGGACGATTCCTATGCCGAGACATTGACGTCCTGGGTGAGGCGCCTGGTCGACGGTGGCGTTAAGCCGTCGCAAATTACATTGGTGGGGTTTTCTCGCGGTGCGTATTTGACTGCGTTGGCGTCAAATGATCTAGCGGACGTCGGGATCAATACGGCGCTGCTGGCGATCTGTGAGAAGGGGGACGTGTCGGGCGCGCCGAATTTGTCCTTAGGCGGAAATTTCTTGTCGATCTATGAGAAGTCGGACTCGATGGGTAAGTGCAACAAGCTGGCGGCACGTAGTCACTTGACCTCCTTCAAAGAAGTGAAAATCTCGACTGGGAAGAAACACGGCGCATTCTTTCAGCCGTTGCCCCAGTGGTTAGAGCCCTTGAAGGCCTGGATCGCCACGACCAGTCGGTGAGGAACAATCGGGTCGCAAGGTAGTTGCGAAATGTCATGGGTTTTCGCGACGACCTTGCAGTTCTTCCAACAATATACGGGGCGCCCGGCCACACGGAGAATATGCCGTTCACATCGCAAAGATGACCACTCGACATAAATTCGTCGGCGCTCGCTGGGTTGGATGTGTAATGCGCCCACACGATCCCACTCCTCAGGATCGACAGGAGTTAGACCCATGCATGTTTCAACTTTAATCCCCGCAGCGACGATACTGGCCGCGTTGAGCTTTGGCGCTCACGCTGACACATTAGGCCCCAGCAATATCAGTTCGGCTCGCACAGCTGTCTATTATGGGGATCTCAATATCAAAACTGAGCACGACGCCAAGATCATGCTCGAGCGAATCGAACAAGCGGCCAAGAAGGCATGCAGTGGTCACGCTACTTTTGGTCCCTATATTGGATCCCTGGAGCGCACCTTTGAGCAATGCCGCACGGAAACCGTTCAGCGAACAGTGGAACAGCTCGGCGCACCCATCGTGACGCGCATTTATTCCGAAGCAAGGCCGCGATAGTCATCGCGCCGGCCGCGTTTTGTTCAGATAAAAGGCAAATCACTTGAAAGGAGAGAAGGCCTGGGGTCTTACGTCGTGCGGGTCACGTTCCGTGAGGATCAATAGCCGGCGGATGCCGCCGCGGTTTAGAAAGGCGAAGCCGAATCTTGGTGTGCTTTCAGGTTGCCAACCTTCTTCGGTGAGTCGCTGTAAAGCCGCGGTCATGATACTTCCAAGGTCGGCACCAGGTTCGAGGCATTGGCATTCAATGATTTTCCATTGCAAGTCGAATAGAACCACGTATCGCGGTGTGTTGGCGCGGGCGTAGACATTATGGTGATATCTGGCCATCGCGGAAGTTTCGCCAGTGATTGACACGGCGTCCATTCAGTAGTGGGCGAGGGCGAGTACTGTATGGGGCGTTCAGCCGAGACCCATGAAGTTTCTGCGAGTCGGTTTGGGGCTTGATACCGCAGGCATCGGATTCGTGGTCTCGCTTGTGATGCTGCTGTTTTTTCCCTCTTTTTTCCGGCCGACGATACTCTGGCAGTGCAGTTCGGGCTGCTGTGTCGGCAGCTAGTGGACGGGTGCTCTGCAGTACTAGCCTAAAATCTGAGGGTCATTCGACCGTTCCGACCGTCCGTGGCCCACGGTGCGGCCTTCAATGGCCTGAAATAATGCGGTTTCGCGCCATCACCAGGGCACCTGCAAAAACGCGAGTCCACAAATGTGAGTAACGCTCATATCATGGCGCCCGTAACGGCAAGTAGGGATTTGTACCTCTCGCCCCCTGTAGATGCCCGGCATATCGGGCTGCCTGAGTGATTGGATCAACACACTGTGAATGAAATGAGGAGCTGGAAATGTTGCGTTTAATCTTGGTTGCTTCGATGGCTATGCTTTGCGCTTGCGCCCATGTGCCGGTAGAGCAGACGACTTTGCGAAATGCACATGGCGGGACGACGACGTGCAATTTGGAAGGCCGCGGTCTCGTCTCTTTTGAGTTGGGCAAGTCTCGCTATGACGATTGCGTCACGAAAGCGCATGCCAACGGGTATGAATAACGAATGTTGCGGAAAGTCGCATCGCAAGATGATTGGCTGGCGGCGGGCAGGGATCTCCTCTCCAGGAAAAAGGCATTGGACCATGAGCGCGACAGGTGACCCAGACCCTTCAAGTCCGCGCGGTAGATGCCCCTTCCTGTGTGATCGCCCTTCAAGGGGCGGAGCCAGCCTCTGATCTTGATGATGTCGAGTGCGTCTGAGTCTGAACCGACATCAGCGCAACCGTTAGCGCAAGACACGCGGCTATTGTCCCGGACATGACGGTGGGGACCCAGAACAGGAACCGCCATGCCACGAGCGCTGCGGCGAACGACTCCAAACACAGAACCGCCACAATCGGGCGAACTCCGAGTCCGCGCCGCGGCACCAGCCCGGACAATTGCCAGAATAGGATTGCGTGCCCAATCAGGTACGCGCTGAGCATCCAGCCAAATCCCTCATAAAAATCGAAATAGCTGCGTCTCAGGCCCATCACGTCGAACCGGTAGGTCTGCATCGCGACAACGACGTCGTGTGCACGTGGATCCACCGCCAGCGTCCACGGGCTTCCGAAACTGTGGCCGGCCGCCAGCAACACGGTCACCAACGCAGCGCCGCGCAGAATCAGCGTCGGACTCACGGCGCACGCCTCTCGACAGTAGCCTGTTCTGCGACCGCAAGAATTCCGGTGCGTGTTTCGGCGGCTTTGACAAATTCTGCCAGCACGGTCACCCAGCCGTTGTCCAGCATGTCGCGCAGTGCCTGATAGCCTTCGCCGTGACGCTCGAGGCCGCGATGTTCGAACTCTAAGCGAGTTTTCGTGGGGGCCTCAGCCACAAACCGTACGTGGATCTCCGAGGCGCGACCGAGGTCGGGATCAAATGCGAACTTTGTGTTCAGATGCCACGACAGCACCACTCGGTGTGGCGGTTCCCAGGCGAGAACATGTCCCCATGCGCCCTGTCTCTCCTGCACATCGATCTCGTACCATCGCCCGCCCGTTCTGGGTTCCACGATGACATCTCGAAATGGCGTATCGCCCACATGGTGGGTAGCCGGCCACCACTGTCCCATGTGTTCGGTAAAGATTTGAAACGCGTGTTCCCGTGAGCACTCCACGAGGAGGGACTTTCTAACGACGCTTTCTGCTGGTGTGCCCGCTAGCATGTCGGACATGTTTATTCTCCGTCAGTGAAGCTGAGAAACTGCCTTCGGCGGCAGTTTTGAAGTTAGCCAAAACACTGGACCACAGTGAATCAAAATGCGTCTTCAATGCCTCAACGCCCGCCTGATCGATGTGATAGATGCGTTGCGTTCCGTGGTGGCGGTCCTTGACGAGGCCCGCATCCTTGAGCACCCGAAGATGCTGCGATATTGCCGGCCGAGTCAGTGGAAAGCCCTGAGCCAGTTCGACCACCGGCAGCGGTCCGTCAGCCAAACGCTTCAGAATTGCAAGTCGCGTCGGATCACCAATTGCGTGCAGTCCATTTCGAAGGTTAGTCGTCATTTACGGTAAGCATATACTTACTGATAGGGGGACGTCAAGCGTGAGTTGCCGCTGTTGTGAGTGGGTCGGTTTGACAGAGCCGTCCGGCTGCGCCGCAAGAGGGGCGATGGCCCGGGCGGCGAAGAGCCAGGGACGAGCGTAAGCTAGGACTGAAGTTCGGGGTCGAGAATCTAACTAAACTTGCGGTAAGACCCAATCCATGGAAAACAGCATTCTATATACGTTCAGCACCATCGCTCAGGCACTGGGTGGAGCGTTCGCACTTCTTTCAGCCTTTGTGCTGTTTCGATTCCAATCCCTGGATGCGTCCATGTTGAATGCATCAGTAGGTTTACGGTCGATCTGGAAAACACCGGTGGACTTGGAGACCTACGATACCCTGCGAGGTCTCTCGGTTTGGCCATCGTTAAATAAAGCCATCGAGGCGCAAATCGCGAGAATGATCGCGGCGCATGAGGAACCTAGCTTTGGAGTCATGGCGACGAAAATACGGCTGCGTGCTGGGCAGAGCCTTCACGGCTTTATTACATGGTCGTTCTGGTTGGCGGTTTCACTCACGTTCTTGGTGATGACAGGTTCGGTCGCCGTTATTCCGTATGCACATGAAATCGCGGAGACGCATAGCCTCAAATGCATTCATGTGCTCAACCTTGCCGGAGTGGTGGCATTCGCGTTGTGCATGATCTCGTATATGTTTGTGATCTATGCGGCGCTACTCAGCCGCTACGGCAAGAGCGTCATTCAGCCGCGAATCGACGCGTTGATAAAAGGCTCGTAGTCGTCAAAATGGATTTCGGCGCAACGTGAATACAGTCCGAGAAGCATCGATCATAAGAGCTATCGAGCTCCCGGACGTACAGCCAGCGGGGAAAGTGTTGGCAAGCGCGTTCCGCGGCTATTCCTTCTTCGAGTATTGCTTAGGCGACGCCAACGACTACGAACGTCTGGCGGCGCGAATGTTCGCGGGCTTCGTTAGATGGACAATGCTCTATGGGAAAGCGTGGACGACAAACGATCTGAATGCAGTCGCGCTCCGACGGCCGCCAGGGACCAGAAGCATCGGATTCTGGAACGCCATGCGTTCAGGCCTCGTGTTGACCTTTTTGCGGATGGACGTTGCCACGAGGCGACGATTTGATCGCGCAACTCCGATCATCGAAGAGACTCACAAGTCAATCATGGGCGATCAGCCACACTGGCACTGTTGGATGATGGGCGTATTGGCGGCTCGCCAGGGCACAGGGGTCGGCGGACAACTTATGAGGTACACGTTTGAACAGAGTGATCGCGCAGGGTTGCCTTGTTATCTCGAAACCTTTAGTGAAAGCTCGGTGCGTGTCCATGAAAGCCAGTCCTATTCGATCAGAAAAGCGGTAGCAATTCCTGATACACCGCTCACTTTATACGCCATGGTACGGTCGCCACAGTGAGGGGCAGCGACAGGATGTCGCAACGGACGAAGTCCGTGAGGCGACTCGGAGTCACGCCTTTGAGTCGGCCCGGCCAGACCAAGAAGGATCGCCTGTCCTTGCGGTTTGAGCGGTTTAGGGCGGCGTATTGAGAGTCGAGCGTGCTTAGCCAGCTGTTAGCGATTCGAGTATTATTTGAGCGCCTCGCGACCTGCGAAACGCCAAGATAGGTCTAGCGCCATGGAGAGCACAATCGACAACAAGATACCTGAGGCTCTACCGACAGCGGTACGGGCGTGGCTGTCGCAGGCTTCCCAAGCTCTGATCGAAAGCCTGGGCGAAGATCTCGAAGCGCTGATCTTATTCGGCTCGGCGGCCGAGGGGCTGATGCGCGCGAGTTCTGACGTCAATCTGCTCGTCGTCATGCGTCGGTTCGATCCGGAACGAATTGACAGGGCAGGTGGCATGCTGCAGGACGCGGCGGCTGCCGTTGAATTGCATCCGATGTTTTTGCTTGGAAGTGAATTGTCGCTTGCCGCGGAGTCGTTCTCCGTGAAGTTTGACGACATTGGTCATCGACACGTTGTTCTGTACGGAACAGATCCTTTCGCGGGTCTGAAGATTCCGCGCGTGCAGCTGGTGAGGCGCCTGCAACAAGTTCTGTTCAACCTGACGCTGCGGCTGCGTACCCTCTATGCCGTTGGGCGCGCGCGTGAGGAGAGCTTGGCCGCTTTCATCGCGGATACCGCAGCTCCCTTGCGTCGCAGTGCCTACGCGATTTTGGAGTTGCGAGGTGATCGCCCGTCCTCGCCGAAGGCCGCGCTCGAGTCGCTTGCCGCTGAGTTCGGTGGCGACTGGGCTAGCGATCTGCAGAATCTCTCCAAGGCGCGGGAGGATCTGCACCTCGACCCGGGGATGGCGGGAAAGCTCATCCTGAGGCTGGCCGAGCTATCGGAGGCGCTGCGAGAACGGGCTGCGAGCCTTAGCTGATGCGACCTTTCCCGTTCAATCTGACCGGGCCCGAATTTCTGTTTTTCTTTGCGGTGTTCGGGTTGTGCGTAGCTCTTTTTCCATTAATTCGCCGTCGCCGGCAGGGAAATAATGCGCTTGATCCGCTGCCGCGTATTACCGACCCGATTCAGATCGCGACGTTGCGCGGGGGTTACAGAGAAGCGGTGCGCATGTTGGTGGTCACTTTGGAAGAGCGGGGATTTCTTGCGCAGGATGGCAAGACTCTTAACGCGGTGGCAAAGGATGCGGGCTATCTTAAGAACAAGCTCGAGATCGCAGTATTCAACTATTTCAAGAGTGGTAAGCACCCATCGGGGGTTTTCAATGACTCAGCGGTGTGCATCGCCGGGTACGCGGTGGAAGAGGCACTGGAGAGTCTCGGCTTGCGTGCTACCCGCGCGCAACGGTTGAACCAATGTTGGCTTAGCATCGGGGTTTTCGGGGCAGTGGCAGCACTACGCATCGCGCTTTCAGGGCCCCCATTCCTTTTCTTGGTGTTTGAAACCATGGGGCTGATATTGCTCGCCGCGTGGGTGAGCCACCAAGGAATGACGGCGCGCGGGGCGCGCTTACTGAATCAGTTGCGGGAGCTATTCGCGCGCTTGAAAGCGCGCGCGCCCCGCATCGGACGCAATGCTCAAGGACAGGAAGTGGCCCTGCTCGCTGCGGTATTCGGGTTCAGTGCATTGCCATCTGCGTTCGCGGGGACGTTGCGAATGTTGAGGCCACCGGCCAATTCGAGTAGTGGCTGTGGGTCGAGCGGTTGTGGTGGAGGCGGCGGCTGCGGCGGGGGCTGTGGAGGCGGGTGCGGCGGATGAGCGGCAGTGATCGTGTGGGACTCGCATGGCGCGACGAACTGGCGGCGCAAATCATGCTGCATCTCGATTCTATAGATCATCTGGAGATCATCGCCGAACGTGAATGGTCGGGATCACGTCGTCGTCTCGACGCGCTTCGCGATTTGGCGCGTCAGGTTCCGGTGAGCTTGCACGGCGTGTCATTGGGACTTGTATCGTCGGGCGATGTATCGGAGGAGCGGTTGGGACGGCTCGCGCGGCTGGTGGAGCGGGTCGAACCAGATCATTGGTCGGAGCATATGGCTTTTGTTCGAGCCGGGGGAATCGAGATCGGCCACTTAGCCGCCGCACCGTACGCGCCAGGAACGCTCGCCGGTGCGTTACGAAATCTCGAGCGAGCGTGCCAAGTAGTCGGCAAGCTACCGCAGCTGGAGAATATTGCGACGCTCCTGACGCCGCCGGGCAGTTGTTGGACGGAAGCGGAATTCATCGGCAAAGTGATGGGCGGGGCCGGTGCAACGATGCTGTTGGATCTGCACAACCTCTATGCCAATGCGTGCAACTTTGGTCAGGATCCATTCGCGATGCTCTATTCACTGCCGCTTAAGCGAGTGGGAAGCGTGCATCTGTCAGGAGGACACTGGGAGACCGGCCGCGACGGTCGCTCTAGACTCGTCGATGACCATATCCACGATCCACCCGAGGCCGTATACGAACTGCTCGAAGTGCTGGCTTTCGAGGTTCCACAGTCTCTGTCGGTTATCATTGAGCGCGATGGACACTATCCGGATTTTGCGGCGCTACTGGAGCAGATTGCGAGAGCTCGCACGGCGCTGGCCCGAGGGCGCGCGCGACGCGAAGCGGAATTGAGGCACGTTGCATGAATACCAATCCCGTGGAAGTTCTGTTGGCGCGGTTGTTTGCCAGCCCCGATGAGGTTGAGCAGTTTTTGCGAGACCGGGAGAGTTACGCGAGGAATTGTGGATTGACTGCCGGACAAGTCGCGGCTGCTCTCGAGATCGACGCCGCGTCACTGCGATTTGCCGCGAATGGCTTCGAGCGGAAGCGGAAATCGCGCTCACTCGCCTGATGCCGTGACGCGGCCAAGTGTTCCGCAGAGAGTAGACGTGCGCGCCATGACCCTTCGTGACTACCTAAATAGACGCAGTATGACGGCCTCGCTCGTCATGCTGGCATTAATCGTCGCGAGTTGGATCTATGCGTTGAAGCAGGGGTGGGACGGTACCTGGAAACCCATCGCCGGCCTCGTCTGGATGGCTGTTATTGTGCTGTACATCTTCATCATGAGGTTCACCCGTTGCCCGAAGTGCGGAGAACGGATTGATTACATGGACACTCGCCGGCGACGATATGTGAAACGGATGGGTCTTGATTACTGTCGTAGCTGCGGACTGCATCTAGATGAGGAAGTAGCCAGTACCAAAAGCAATTGAGCACAAAT
>Ga0209007_1000553_pt1 | contig 13679 bp, 9 predicted proteins | sample JacPinW_OM1H0_O2_FD_187961 | JGI IMG/M metagenome (GOLD analysis project Ga0209007, IMG submission 187961) | Forest soil microbial communities from Algoma, Ontario, Canada - Jack Pine, Ontario site 1_JW_OM1H0_O2 (SPAdes) (version 2) | ecosystem: Environmental > Terrestrial > Soil > Boreal...
CAATTCTTCCCAGGTCTGACGTTCTCGCTCCGCCTTCCTCTGGTAATCCGGGATTTCGCTCTCTTCCAACTTCGACATGTGTTTGGCGTGCGCATCAATGTTGTCCACGTCGGCCGGAAGCTCCTGGAATTTCGGATAGACAATCGCCAGTTCGCGGCGCTTGCCATTGAGCTTCTCAAATGCGGTGGCTGCGCCCGTTTCGGCCTCATGGCAAGTGCCACGGCAATGCCGTGCGGCAGCATCCTTTGAGGGCAACATTGTCAGGATGGAAGCGCGCAAGTCGTTTAATTCACGAAGCCACATCGAAACATCGCTAGCCATACGCACGCGGTCGAATTCTTCCTGAAGCCTCGCGAGCTGCTGCGCCAGCGCTTCGACCGAATGTTCGAGGTGCTCCACCCGCGCCTTGAGCGGACTTTGTAGCAATCGGCGTTGCTCGCCTACTGCCTCGTCTACCCGGCTGTCCAGTTGAATTGTTTCGCTGGCGAGCTGTGAGAATTGACCCGTATCAATGGCGACAAGACGCTGATCGAGTAGTGCCAACTCCTGCAGCAGTTCCGGCAGGCGCCGCGCACGCTCCAGATCGTTTCGCAGGTCGGCACCAAGCTCAAATGTCTGCTCAAACTCGCCCACAAGTCTGGCAACGGCATCCGCAATCGGCTGGAGTTTCCGTTCCTCCGCGTCAAGCTGCTGTAACTGAGTCTCTTTCCAGACAAGTTGTTGTTTCAGCCCGCGTTTGCCCACAAAAGGATGGCCATCGTAGAAACGCGGTCGTTCGACGAAAGCACCGCGGCTCATGAAGCCGTCCGAAAGAATGGCGAACTCGTGATCTCGCAGCTCTTGTCGTCTTTCGACACACATCAGTGCCCCGAAGAAATGGCTGACCAACGCTGCTGCGACCGGATGACTACAACTGATTTTCTCGGCCAGCGAGCCCTTGCGAGCCTCGCGGTGCCTTTTCAAGGCCTTCATCGGATTAACGAGGGACTCGCGGCCCTTGTCCCCCGTCAATTCGGAGGCGCTGAGTCCGTGATATATCTCTTCGGCCAGATCGTACTGATCGGCCGCCACGACCACGGCGAACTTGCGGGTAAATGCCACTTCGATCGCGGGCCGCCAAAATTCGTCAGTGACTTCGCACAATTCCCTCAGATTATGAGCGGGCAATCCCGATCCGCGAGGTGGCAACTTGCTGTTGAGCGCGTCGAGCAGTCGCGTCGGAAACGGCAATTTGCCGAGTCTAAGGGCCGCTACCTCGGCGCGCAGTACGTCCAGGCGACGGCGCACATCGGACAGGGATTCAACCGCAGGTTTGGCAGCCAACTTCGTTTCGGCGATTAAACTCCGCGCCGCTTCCGTCAGACCCGCGAGCGTCTTGCCCGCATTGTCGACTCCCCCTTGCTCGACGGCGGCGAGCGCCCGATCACAAGATGCGATGGCTTGGGGATTCAGTTCTAATGGCAATGCGTGCAGCAACGCCAGCCAATTCCGGGCCTGCCGAACGCGATGCGCGAGCGCATCATTCACGCTACTCCCCGTCGCGGTCAGGGCGGCAATCTGGCGTTCGAGCCTCGCCCGTTGACCGGTCAATTCATTGAACAGCTGCCCTTCCGGTATCGCATTGATAGCGGTTTTGAGCTGGGAGATTCTCATCCGCAGGTCGGGAATGAGCGCGTCGAGTTCTTCCAGACGTTGGCCTTCCGTCGTGAAGGATTGCCGCGCGGTTGCGAGTTCACGCTCTTCAGCTGCGAGCAGTTCAAAGGCGTGGATGCGGGATAATTCCGCTTCCAAATACCGGTGGAGTGTGGCCTGGCGTCGGAAATCAGTGACCGAAGCGAATATGTCACGGATTTCTTTCAGTCTTTCATATTGATCGTTCAGTTCCTTCAATTCCCGCTCATACGCGAGGAATGTGCGATAGCTCGCCGCGACATCCGTCACATCGAGCTTGTCGGCTGGAAGGATGAACTGACGGCAGAAATCATTGAAGCTTCGCAGGAACGTGAAAGACATTGCGGTTGGGAGAAGGGAGCGAAGCAACGACCGCTCGAAATTAAGATGAGCAGGTTGCGCCATGTCTCGCAGGTAGGCGTCAACACCTTCGGTGTAGATACGCCCCTGCCGGGACTCGATGAGGTGCTTGAATGCCGAATAGTCGAGAGGACGCTTGGAATCGTCGAGGAAATTACCGCGCTCAATCCTATTGGGAACAAAAAAGGGAGTGATTTTGCCCTGCATATCGGCGGCGCTGCCGAATTCGACTCTTAATCCCCAGGTTTCCGAACGTTTCGCCCCCGGCCATTCGAATTCCAGTGCGGCATAAGTGATGGCGCTTTCACGCATGTAAGGATTAATGTCGTCGCTTTCCTGTTTCGTGTCGCCGAGACAGTATCCCTTTAACGTTCTCTCGGAGCGCTCACCTGTTGCCGATTGATTGAAGCGAACGAGCCGCTGATCGCCGACGAGCACGAACTGAATGACGTCCATCAGAACCGATTTTCCAGACCCGGTGACACCCGCAAGCAGTACGTTACCTTCGAAGGGAATGCTGTCCTTGTAGCCGTACCAATTTAGGGCGTGGAGCCGTCGTAGCGCGATCGTGCGCGTCATTCGGCGTCCTCGTCGTTCTGGTTGGTTTCATTAGATTCAGCAGTCAAATCCTTGGAAGCCGACAAGTATCTATCCACGTTCTTGGACCAATCCTCCAAATCCCCGAAAGGGATTATGCGCTTGAGTGTTGTCAGGATCTCGATAGCCGACCGCTCCGGCATCGCATCAGGCCCGCAATCGTGTTTGGCTTGGCAGGTTTTTCCTCAAGGGCTCGAACTTCGCGGCGAGCGCGTCATTGAGCTGCTGGATAGTCAAGCGAATGGGAGGAGGCTCACCGCGGTCACGCACCGCCGTATCAAATTCATACCAAAGGGTGAGCAGAACAAGTGTCGCGTCGAGTCGCAGATGCAGCAAGAACGCGGCGCTCTGCGGGACGGCTTGCACGGTCCGCGTTTCATGATCCCAATGCAGCCTGAAATCAAGCAGATCGGCAAGCTCGTCCATTACGGCACGATTCTGATGCGACCAGTGATATAGGTTGGTATCCGTCCCCTCAAGTCCCAGGATGGAGCCGTGCGCAAGCAAAGTACGCAGGGATTCTCCCAGCAGTTCTCGATCATGATCCGAGAAACGTCCCAGAAGGACTGCTGCCATCTTTGGCGTGTCTTTGTCCGTCATTTCTTCATCAGGAGAAACCGCTCCACCCTGTACCGCAGTTTGCTGTCGAACGCACCGATATCCGCCTCTGCCTCAGCTCGCGGTACGCTGATGTCGTATTCAGCGTCAGTAGATCGGGAGTGCAACAAGCAGGCAATCACATCTGCCATATCCTCGTCGTTGCGCACGTGCTCCCTTAGCAAGTCGGCGGAGTTCCAAGTCGTTCCGCGACCGCCTGGCAGGCTACGGACAAATCGATTGGCGCGATTCACGGTCAAAGAGTCGCGGATATTTCTTTCAAGCTGCGCGACAGCCCTGTCATGCTCGCTGGAATCAATGTCATCAACGGGCTCGATGTCCCCCAGACTGCGTCGAAGTCGCGGCGTGTAGAGAGAATCGATCCCGCTGGGCAGGCGCACGTCATGCAGCAAGAGCCTCGGAAAAGTAAATCTGGAAACGTCAATCTCTGGCATTCTCAATCCCGCGAAGTGCTTATTGATCGTCTCGAAGAATATCTGGACCTTGCCGCGGTTCTCGGTTGCCGTTTCCTGCAGATAGCGAAACCGCGCTTGCGAACGCCGCGTAAAATCCGCAGTCCGCCCCTCGAAGACCATCACGGGCTCGACCACTGAGGTGTGACACACATACCAAAAGTCGATAGCTGACGGCCCATCAGTCGGCTGTCTCTCGGACCCACATAAAATCAATCTAATCTGAGATGCAGTGTGCCGACTGAGTGCCCACCATTTTTATGTGGCGTGCGGCGGAGTATACCGCGTGGAGGTAGATTATCGGTCAAATTCCAAATTGAAAAGCGTGTTCAAGACCCTCTCTACAGCTGTACGGTAGATGGCAATGTCACGATCGCTGACATCGACCGTCGCTCTTTCATGTATGAACTTATTTCTCAACTCGTAGTAATGGTTGGCTACGTCGATGATGTCATAAGGAATCGTGATCTTCGATCGTACGGTCCTTATCACTTCGCTCCGCCTGCTAAATAATTGACGAAGTTTGGCGTCGGTGAATTCATGGGCGGGGAACAAGTCTTTGCGGTGAAACATGAATTCCTTTAAAGCAATTTCGAAATTGCTATCCAAGAGAATAAGAGCAATGCGATTCCTCGTTTCCAACTGATAGCGTTCAATGAGATCAATCGCATCGATTGCTTCGACTAGTCCAAGTGTCCACGGTTGTTTATCTGTTTGAGCTTGATTCTTACGCTTCTGCCGGACTCCACGGGGCCGGGTCTCACGTGGCAGTGCAGGGAGTATCAGACGCCTACCGGCGCGAGTCTCCACGGCTTGAGCTACTTCTATTTCTCCTTTGTCATATCGTGTTACATGTCCCGGCCAGTCATCCTTAAAACGCCTTGAAAGCTTGCTGAAGTGCGAAGTCAGATCGATTAGCGTCGGCCGCAGTGCGCGAAAGACAGGATGATCGAAATGAATACCACTTTTATTGCTAGTCCACGGCATGCCCTTTGCTGGACCTTCGAGTCGTACCATTGTACGGCAGAGCGAGATGTCGGGCTGCGGAACACCGGCTTCATTTGACACAAGGTACCCAACCTCGCGTCAGGAGTCCTTGCGCACGTCGGGGAAGAGCAGCTTGTTGAATCCGGTTCGTTTCGGACAGTTGGCGCACGAACCTGCCTCGGGAACGAGGGTTTCATCCTGCTTGTCAAAGGGCGCTGACGCCAGTTGGAGCAAGATGTTTGATTCAATCCATGCGGCCAACTCCCGCACAGGAATCAGGACTTGGTTGTTGCCCTCGCTGGTCCACAAGCCCCGAAAAGCTGCCGAGAAAGCCTCCTGCTGTTGCGAAGCCGGGAGCTTGGCGATCAGCAAAGCGTGGCCGATAGTGATCTGATCTTTCAGGAATGCTTCGGCCACGGGTGGGATGAGGTCCGCGAGTCGAATACGACCGTACACGTAAGCCTCACTTTTGCCAGCGCGGGAGGCGATAGTGGCGATGGTGTAGGGAGGTTCTCCAAGTTCCAAGAGTGACTTGAAACCGAGAGCTTCCTCTAGTGGATGGATGTCCTCGCGTTGCAGATTCTCCACGCACTGGGCTTCAATGGCCTCGGCATCCGTCAACTTGACCACGCGGACGGGAAGGGTTTCGAGTTCCGCCAGCTTCGCCGCTCGGAGGCGACGTGCCCCGGCTACGACCTCGCATTTGCTTTGCTCCAGTTCGCGCACTAGAAGTGGCGCCAGAATGCCTTGGGTCTTGAAGCTGGCGGCCTTTTGTGTCGTTGGTCATTTTGTGGCCGAGGGCGCGAAACGGCCCGTGAGAATGGGCGGTTCGCGTTTCAAAAGGGCACATAACGTGTGATAGCTGAGACTTGATGTACATACGCTGCTGTGAGAACCCGTCGAGGCTGTCAGACTCGGCTAAACCTCAATTTCTGAATTGCCCGTCATACCATCGGAAGCCCAAAACCGCTGATACTGTGCAGCAATGGTAGTCTCATCTACCGACCCGTGCTTGCAGAGACGGGCCCCGAGTCCAGAGTCACATCCTTCAGGTTGTCATCGGGAATGCGATCAATCAGCAAAGCGAACGGATCGATCCCGGCGGTGGCGGGCATCCGCGCCACGGTGAACGTGAACGTCGAATTGCGTTGCGTTATGTGCATGCGTTGCCTGAACAGAGTATCGCCGTACTTCCTCCCGCTTGCGGGCTTCGTGAACGCACCTATATCGATCCAGTCATCCACCGGTACCTCGGTCTCGTTACCGTTGCCATCGGCTTTGAATTTGCGCGCTTCAACTTCGATGGACACATCGTATTGCCCATCGGCACGCTTCCTCGCAGTCGCTGAGAGAGTTCGATTCGAAAACAGCGTGATGTCTTCAAACAGGTCCTTGATCAAGTATTGCAGGTTCGGCGGCGTCTGCTCGCGCAATGCATCAAGGAGCGCATAGGACGTCGGATACGGTGGCGGGGCATACGCGTACTTTGTAATCAACTTGCGCAAAGCGCGATTGACGGCATCCTCTCCAATCATCTCCTTCATGTAATACAGGGCTACCCCGCCCTTCTGGTAAAAAATGTAAAACTGCCGGTACTCGACGTTGAGCAGTGGACGCTCTTTCATTCGTTCCTGGCCGCGGGCGCTTAGGTACAGATCCGTTTCGTAGGCAAGAAATTTGCGCATCATGTCGTGGCCATACTCTTTCTCCATGACCATAAGCGCGGAGTATTGCGCCAAGGTTTCAGAGAGAAGAGTCGCGCCCTCCATGTTGGCGCCGATGACTTGTTCGTCCCACCATTGGTGCGCCATTTCGTGAGCCACGACGTATGCGACCGTATCGATGTCATCGGGATGATTCAGGTCAGCAATGAACCCGAGGGATTCGGAATACGGCATGGTGCCGGGAAAGGCGGCAGCAAAACCAGCGACGCGGGGGAACTCAACGATGCGGGCTTCCTTGTGCGCGTAGGGACCGAAGTTCTTGATGTAGTAATCGAGCGACTTTTTCATGGCGTCGATCATCCGCGGAACATTCCAAGGCTGTTCCTTGAGGTAATAGACTTCCAGCTTGACGCCATTCCAGCTATCGCGGGCGACTTCATAGCGGGCTGACGCGAAGCAATAAAGATTCATCGAAGGATGGTCGAGTTTGTACTCGAAGTAGCGACGACCATTTTGTTGCCATTCGCGCACCAGGGATCCGGGAGCGACGGCGATTTGATCCGGCGTCGTGCTGATCGTGGCGCTAATGTCGATCCAATCGGAGTGGCCGGGAATGTAAGTGTCCCGGCAATCCTGGTCGCAATCACGTTCGGGCGCAGGCATTAGGTCCGCTTCCCGAAGGCCATACTTCTTGCGCTCAACTGAATCGGTAAGCTCTCGCCAGTAGTTGTATCCGACGACAGGAGCCAGGTAGTTGGCCCCCGCGACAAGCGGACCAAGGTTGCTCAGGAATGTGCCGTTCTGGACGACCTGGAGGTTGGTCACATTGTTTTCAAAGCCGTGATTCTTGCTCTTCACAGTGAAGCGCAGCGGACGCTCCTCTCGCGGCTGTAGGGGTGAGATGAAATGGTACATCCGATAGGAGAGCCTTGGGTCATCTTTGGCAAGCTCAGCCCCTGGAATTTCAATCGAGGTATCGTAGCGTGGGTCAAGCGAAAAATCGATTTCGTCTAGTGGATGGGAGTAGGGATTGTAGATGACCTCCTCACCCTGGATACTCACATTCCGGTCCTCGGGAAAAACGTCGATGGCGTACTTGACGCTGCGTACGCGCGGCTGGAGCACTTTGTCCATAGTTTCATAAGTCTTCTCATATTCTGCTTGGACGCGCTCCAGGTCCTTGGGACCCAGGAGAGAATTCAATACTTCGGTGTTGTACCAAATCCAGCCTCCGCAGCCGGCGAAGGCCAGCAGGCAGACCGCGGTGGTTGCCTTCCACCCTGAAGTCAGCCGCAGAGCGGCGTTGCGGAAGCGCGTTCTTGTTCCGTCTGGCTTTCCCCTTGGCCAGAACAGCACCGTGGCGATGGCGACGAGCAGGCAGAAAAGCAGCCAATAGAGCGTGAACCAGTTCCACGCCTGGCGATAAGGAGCGTCGCCGAAGAAATCGGAATAGATAACCTTGGGCCGTCCCGCAAACTGAACAAGGTTGGTCGCGACGTTCAGTGCCGGCCAAACATAAGCGTTGACGCAATAAAATAGAACGAAGGCTAAATATCCGAGGTATTTGTTCGGCGCTAAGACGTGGAGAAAAAACGCCAGGAATGAGAGGAAGAGAAACGTTGAGGCGTCTCTCACAAACAATTCGTAGGCGACGAAACCCAGCTGGAATCGGTAGTATCCGGACGCTGCCTGCACGAGAGTGCCCGCTGCAAGCGCTACGGCCTGAACCATCATCACTATGCCGACAAGGCTAGCCAGCCGTGCCGCAAAGAACGTCCATTCCGCCGCTGGGGTCGCGTCGACGATTTCATCCATGCGCCGCTCGCGGTCTTTGCACACCATGGCCCCACTGAAGTAGGCAATGATAATGAGAAGGAAGAACGAAACGTCCTCGCGAATCAGATCGATGACTCGATAGGTTACGGGGTAGATTCGGGTGCCGTAACTCCCAGTGGCTTCGGTCAATAGAAAAGGAATATCGATCAAGATCGCAGCCGCGATCACAATGAAGAAATTGCTCTTCACCGTGCTCCAGAAATGAATCTTGAGGGATCCGAGGAACAGGGCCCACGAAGACCACCGCGAACTGCTGATCCCAATATGCGGAGTCACCGCTACGACCGGAGCTGACGCCGGTTGCTCTACTGATTCCGATACTTTGCTTTTCTCCCTTCGCGCCGTAAAGCTGAACCGCCTGTAAGCAGCGGCGAAGACCAGGCAACTGACACTCATCCAGATGAGGCGGTTCCAGAGCAAGAGTCCGTGGAGACCTGCCGACGACGCATTTTTATCCACGACTGTCCAATACTTGGTGACAAGTGCAAACGTCCTCACTGCAAAGGGATCAAGCAATGCTGCGAGGCGTTCGAACTGCACACCTTTCAGTTGCACATCGCAGACCAGGAAACCGAGAAACAAGACAAAAGCAGCGATGAAGGACATGGCCTCGCTGCGCGCAAGAACAGCGACTGCAAATAGAATCGAAACCGCGAAGATGGTATTGGGCAGCGCAAAGACCAGGATGCCATTCGCATGCGCGGCCCAATGAATGGCTTCCCATCGTGTCGGATCTGTCCAGGGCATGTATTTCGCCGCCAGAATTCCAACGGAGACGCCCAGCATTGGGATCACTGCGACCAAAGTCGTGCCGAAGAAACGCCCCAGTAGAAAGTCGCGGCGGTGCATCGGCGTCGAGAAGATGATCGGATACGTGTGATGTTGGAAATCCCGCAGCGCCGCGAAATTCACGAAGGCCGTGGACATCAACAGGCCGAAGAGGCAGAGAAAGGCATAGCGGTTCTCGATTACGAAGGGGGCATTGCGAAAGGTATTAGAAATGTTGAATCCGAGGGAAACCTGGTCGGCGCTGCTGGCGAAGAGCGTCAGCAAAGCAATGCTCACGAAGAAGATCCACAACATCCAGGAACGAAGCCAGAAGCGGATTTCAAACCACGCGACGCGCAAGAGCATTACGGTTTCCCCGGGGGCGCAAGGCACAAGTGCGGATTGTTCATTTCAGATCAGTGTCCGGTGTTGCGGGAAGAATCTTCGTGTCCACAGCGAATTTCTTGAAGTCGGAAAACGTATATTCGAGCTCCACTGCCCGGTTACTGACTAGTAGGACGCGAGCTTTTGCTTCCACAGATAGGCGTCGCACGAGCCAAATTTCATCGTTGACGCGGGCTTGTTGAAGTGCAAATCTTGTCCCCGGATGGAGCCGGGCAATGAAGAGACCAGCCGAAAGAGTTTCCATGACCTCTCCTTCGGCTTTCACCCAGTTGCCTTCCTGCTTGTCAATCCACACCGTGGCCTTGAGCTTCGACAGGAGCCCTGCATGGGGCTGGGTTGGGTGGAAGTCCTTCGATGGAGTGGCCCCAATGACCCAGGTATCGCGTCCGTCCACCGCTTCCTCGCCCGCAATCCGGAAGTCGTAAGCGTTGACCACATCGCGGAAAAATGCCCTTTGGGCATCGCGTTCTTTTTTCTCCCGTGCCAGACGCTTCTGGCGAATCGCGTCGCTCTCGTTCTTGCGCCCGTTGAAGAATTCTTCAAGCTTCTGTTCCTCGCGCTTTTCGTCTTTTTCATTGAGCGGCACGTCGTTCTTCTGAATCAGTCGTGCGTAGGGTTCGCCGTATAGATTGATGATGTCCCAAGTCTTGGTATAAGAAGACTTGACCTCGCCGTTCCGCCCCAGATGCTTTCTCACTTCGTAGCGCTTATATGTGTAGTTGCGCGACAGTTCGGCGGTCCGGTCATCGGCTTCGAGAGAACGTCGCACGATTTCTTTGGCATCGTTGAAGGTAGCGGCCGGAGTTGAGGCTTGCTGTGACAACGATTGCGCCCCGGACAGAGCCAGTAGTGCCGCAAGGGCAAGAGTGCGTAAGCTTAGGCTGACCATCGAATGACCTAGTTCCATGACCTGAGTTTGACGAAGAAAAAATCTTCCAAGTCAGGAACGCTTGGAGCAAAGCTCTCCAGAAGAGGCGAGGCGCTATAGATGTGAAGTCGACGGCGTCCGCCTACTAGCTTGGCGGAGACGACCTGGTAGCATCGCTCGTATTCAGCCAGTTCAGATTTCGCGATGGAGCATTGCCAGATTCGCCCGTTCAATTGCGCGATGGCATCCTGCGGATGCCCCTGATATAGCACCTGGCCCTTATGAATAATCGCCATCTTGGTACACAGATCCGTTACGTCTTCCACGATGTGAGTGGAGAGGATCACAATCACTTGTTCGCCAACCTCGGCCAGCAAGTTGTAGAAGCGGTTTCTCTCGCCCGGATCGAGACCGGCAGTGGGTTCATCGACAATCAGTAGTTGTGGGTTACCGATCAAAGCCTGGGCAATGCCGAAGCGCTGACGCATACCTCCCGAAAAGCTGGTAAGCGCCTTTTTGCGATGATCGTAAAGATTACAGCGCTTGAGCATCGACTCAACCGCGTCTTTTCTTTCTCGCGCATTGGTCAAGCCCTTGAGCAAGGCAATGTAACCAAGCATGTCTTGCGCCGAAGTGCGTGGGTAAACGCCGAACTCTTGTGGCAGGTATCCGAGCTGGCTTCGTACTTTGTCTTTCTGCCCAAGCACATCGATGTCACCGAGCCGAGCGCTGCCGCTGTCGGGTTCCTGCAACGTCGCCAGAGTCCGCATCAGCGTGGATTTGCCCGCGCCATTGGGACCTAGGAGCCCATACATGCCGGCTGGAATCGCGAGGGAGACACTGTCAAGCGCCTTCACGCCGTTCGCGTAAGTTTTTGAGAGGTTCTCAATTCGAAGTTCCATGCCCCTAGGCCCCCATTCTCCCTTCCAGAGGAGTACGCGCGAGACCGCCTTGAATCTTGTGTAAGTTTTGCAAATGCGCTGCCTGATCAAAATAGTCTGGCGGCGTGATTGCGTCAATGTCATAATGTGCAAAGTTATATTGCATTTTTATCAACATAGGAGTGATTCTTATGTTCGGCGGGCCCTGTGTTTGAGGAACTCAAAGCGCTGGTTGCGGTAGCGGAAACCGGTTCGATGGAACGAGCCGCCAACGATTTGTCGCTTACGCCCTCGGCTTTGACCCGGAGGATCCAGCGTTTAGAAATCGAACTTGGCGCCGTTCTCTTCGACCGACACTTCAAACCTCCAAAGCTGACGCAGGCGGGATTGGAGATTCTAGGGAAGGGCCGCGCAATTCTTTCGTCCCTCAGCGATCTTAAGAATTCCACGTCTGGGGGCACGCCTCCGGTTGGGCCTTTTCGCTTGGGTCTTTCTCACGCTGTGGCGCAGCCAGACATATCGAAGGTCATTGTCGAATTGGGCAAAGAGTTCCCGCTTCTTCAACCTCAAATTTCGAATGAGATCAGCTCTCAACTGCTGGCACGTCTGCGCCTCGGTGAGTTGGACGGAGCAGTGGTTCTTTTGCCGAAGGACGCTGCCCTGCCGGACGACTTGGATGGAATAACGCTTGCGCAGGAAGAGATGCAGCCGGTGCAATCGAGAACTTTACCCCAATCCAGATCCGGCAGATGCGCGGAATTTTATCGGCGAAATTGGATTCTCAATCCAGTCGGGTGTTTGGTGCGAGAGGAGATAAGGAAGCGCGTTGAACGGTTGGGTGCGCCACTCGTTGTTGCCGCAGAGTTGCATAGTCCCGGCTTGCAACTGTCGCTGATTGCCGGAAATGTAGGGGTGGGAGTGCTGCGAACCAGCTTCTTGCGGGCGCACCCGCTGCGAACCCGATTGAGAGTTATTGAACATCCGAATTTCAGCATTGCAATCAGGATCGCTTTTTTTCGCGGGAGGTATCTTGGCACACGAGAGCAGGTAGCCATAGAACTTCAGCGGATGCTCGTGAATCATTTTGAAAACGCCTCTGCCTGATTACAGGATCAACTTCAGTATTGCCGACGAAGCAGCATATAAGGGCTTGGCCTTCAATCTGTCCCGGCTGAAGTGCAGACTATTTCACGATAACGGATGCGGATAGGCGGATCATTGACCTCCATCGGAGATTTCCGAATGGAGGTTTTTCATGCTCGAAGACTATTACGTTAAGCCCTCAACCATCGACAGAATCCGTGGTAGTTGGCTGGCTCCACAAATAGAGAGCTACTTGGAATGGCTCGAAGCACACGGGTACTCTCGCCTCGTTGTCTATCGCCGCCTGCCGCTGCTGTTTCACTTTGCCGAGTTCACAGAGAAGAAGGGTTGCAGAGACATTGCTTCCTGCAGGGCCTATATAAAGGAGTTCGTATCGCGATGGCTGGAGCAGCACGGAGCCAAGGCAAAGACAGTAGTTGCGGTACGCAAGCACGCAATCGATGCTGAGTGTGGCGTACGACAGATGCTGCAGCTAGCCTGTAACGAGCCAGTAATTCGCAATCGCCGGCGACGCCCGTTTCCGTTCGAATCAGCGGTCCCGGGATTTGCTGAGTATTTGCGCAGTGAACGTGGATTCGCCGAAAGCACCATTCGCAACTACCGTCGCCACCTGAGTGAGTTTGGTCAGTACCTCAGCCGAACTGGCGTCACTTCTTTCAGCCAGTTGTCCCCGGCAGTTCTGGCGGCTTTCATTGTGCAGCACAGGCCGAAGGTGGCTCCCCGCACGCGCCTCGGTCTCTGCTGCCATTTGCGAGTTTTGTTGCGGTTCTGTCACCGCGAGAAAATCACGAGTCGGGATCTCAGCGGAGCTGTGGGAACTCCACAGATATATCGCCTCGACGATGTGCCACGTTCCATCACGTGGGATGAGGTCCGCCGCATGTTGGAAGCAGTGGAGCGAAGGACGATTCGGGGACGGCGGGACTATGCGATTCTGCTTCTTTTGGTGACCTATGGCCTGCGGGCGCATGAGGTCGCAAGGCTGACTCTGGACGATGTTGACTGGAAGCGCGAACGACTTCAGGTCCTGGCGCGCAAAGCAGGACACGCCACAGTTTATCCTCTGGCGGGAGTTGTCGCAGAAGCGATCATCGACTATCTCAAGCATGGCCGGCCTAAAACCGAGGATCGCCATCTGTTTTTCCGCATCTACGCGCCGCAAGCTCCGATCACCTCCGCGGCCGTGTCATCCAGTGTTGCGCTTTATCTTCACAACGCGGGGATTCAAGTACGCAGGCCGGGATCGCACACGCTTCGGTACACCTGCGTGCAACGTTTGATCGATGCTGAGTTTCCACTAAAGACAATCGGCGACTATGTGGGACATCGCTCGCCGGAGTCCACTCGCGTGTACAGCAAGGTTGCAATCGCATCCCTGCGGGAAGTCGCCATGGGCGATGGGGAGGAACTATGAACTCTCCCGTTTTCCTGAGCTTTCTGGCGCCCTTCCTGAATCATTTTGTCCAAT
>Ga0209007_1000554_pt1 | contig 13662 bp, 12 predicted proteins | sample JacPinW_OM1H0_O2_FD_187961 | JGI IMG/M metagenome (GOLD analysis project Ga0209007, IMG submission 187961) | Forest soil microbial communities from Algoma, Ontario, Canada - Jack Pine, Ontario site 1_JW_OM1H0_O2 (SPAdes) (version 2) | ecosystem: Environmental > Terrestrial > Soil > Boreal...
TAACGCCGCCCGGCAGCAGCTCAAGCGCGCGGCGATACAGCTCAGCCGAGCGCGTGTCTGTCAGGGATGCCGGCATCGGATCGTTCTGAGCGCGGCGCGAGACGCTTCAAACGCCGGCGTGCTCGCGTTCCCACGCCTTGAACTCGTCGGTGAAGTAGAGCAGGCGGATCTTCTTGTACTCGGTCGAGGAGTACAGCGTGGCGCGCTCCTCGATGCCCGTCATTTGCGCGATCGCGTCGAGTACGGCGTCGCACTCCTCCTTGGAGCGACCGTGGGCCATCGTGAACACCGAGTAGGGCCAGTCGGCGTAGGTGGGCCGCTGGTAGCAGTGGGAGATGCCGCGCACCGCCGCCATCTGGCGACCGACGTCGTGGATGTGCTCGTCGGGCACCTTCCACACACCCATGCCGTTCGCCGAGAAGCCGGCGCGGCGGTGGTAGAGGATCGCGGCCACACGCCGCAGCAAGCCGCGCTCCTGCATCCCGGCGAGATGCTCCAGGAAGCGCTGCTGCTCCTGGCCGAGCACGGCAGCCGCAGGCGCGTACGGTTCCGCCACGATCGGCATGTCGCCCTGTAGCGCCCTGATGACTTCGATGTCGCGATCGTCGTATGGCTGGCGCTCGAGCTCGATCGGCTCGGTGGCCACCGCTGCCTTGGACAAAGCCTCGGTGTCGCCCTCCATCTCCAGATCCATCCTGATCTTGAACAGCTTCAGCGTGGGCAGCTGGCGCACCGCCTCGGCGCCGGCCTCAGTGGCAAGCGCTTGCAGCGTTCCCTCCAGCCCAAGCGGCGAGTCGGGCTCGGTGGCGATCGTGAACCACAGGTTGAACTCATGGTTGCGCAGGTAATTGTGGGACACGCCGGGGTGGGCGTTGATGACCTGCGCGGCGCGGTGCGGGTTCTCGGGATCGACCTTCGCCGCGACGAGCATCGAGGAGTAGCCCAGAGCGCGCGTGTCGAAGATCGGCGTGACCTGGCGGATGATGCGCTCGTCCAGCAGGTATTGCACGCGCGCAAGCACCTCCTGCTCCTCCACCTCGGCCAGCTCGGCCACGCGCAGGTAGGGCCGCGGCTCGATCGGGAAGCTGCCCTGCATCAGGTTGAGCAGGCGCTTGTCGAGCTCATCCAGCGGGATCGCCGCGCCATACTTGCGGCTGCGCGTCTTCAGCCCGGGTCGCCCCCTGGCGGTGTCTGCCGTTATGCCGTCTGTGGTCGTGTCGCTGGTGCTTGACATCGGCTGCTCTCCTAGTCCGCCTCGGACAGCCATCGGGCGGCGTCCTTGGAGTGGTAGGAAATCACGATATCGGCACCGGCACGGTGCAGCGAGGTGATTATCTCGGTGACGGCGGCGCGCTCGTCCAGGCCGCCGGCGGCCGCGGCGGCCTTGACCATCGCGTACTCCCCGCTCACGTTGTACGCCGCGAGGGGCAGTCGCGTCGCCCGCTTGACGGCCGCGATCAGGTCTCCGTAGGCAAGCGCCGGCTTGACCATCAGCATGTCTGCCCCCTCGCTCGCGTCGAGCAGCGCCTCGCGCACCGCTTCGCGGCCGTTGGCGGGGTCCATCTGATAGCCGCAGCGATCGCCGAAGGCGGGCGCCGAGCCGGCCGCCTCGCGGAACGGGCCGTAGAACGCGCTAGCGAACTTGGCCGAGTAGGCGAGAATCGGGGTGTCGGAGAAGCCTTCGCCGTCAAGCTCCGCGCGAATCTCACCGACGCGCCCGTCCATCATGTCCGAAGGGGCCACGATGTCGGCTCCGGCACGCGCGTGACTGACGGCGGTGCGGGCGAGTAGCTCGAGCGTCGCGTCGTTATCGACGCGGGGCGAGCCCGAGGTCGAATCGAGCACTCCGCAGTGGCCGTGGTCGGTGTACTCGCACAGGCACACGTCGGTGATCACGAGCAGCTGCGGCAGCGCATGCTTGATCGCCGCGACAGCCTGTTGCACGATCCCATCCTGCTCCCAGGCGCCCGACCCTTCGGCGTCCTTTTCGGCGGGCAGGCCGAACAGCAGCACCGCTCCCAGTCCGAGCGCAGCCGCCTCGCGGGCCTCCTCGACGAGATCGGCCAGCGGCAAGCGCTCGATGCTGGGCATACCCTCGACGGGCTCGCGCGTGGTCGCGGTCTCCGAGACGAACAGCGGCAGCACGAGCCGGTCGGCGCGCAGCTCGGTTTCGCGCACCAGCCCGCGCAGGCCCGGCGAGGCCCGCAGCCTGCGCATACGCGTTACGGGAAAGGCCATCGCGTTCGAGGATACTCTCCCCTCACGACCCGCCCGCACCACCGCGCACCGGACCGGCACGTGGCAAACGCAAGGCGCAGAGCTATTCCGCGCGTCGCAATCCCAGGCGCGCCAGCGCGCCGAACAACAGCGCCAGGCCGGCCAGGTGCGCGATCGACACGCCGACGCCCGGCGAGGCCCCGTTGACGGCGGCGTCGAGCGCCTGCAGGGCCGCCTTGTATGGGAACACGAACGAGACGGCCCCGATCACGTCGTAGAGGCCGCTGGCAACCGACCCGCTCGGCACCAGCGCAAGGAAGACGAGCGGCAGGGACAGCAGGAAGGCGAGCAGCGAGGCGGCACGCACCTCGCGGGCCAGCGCACCGATCGCGACACCCAGGGCTCCGAAGCCGAGCGCGCCGAACACAAGTGCCAGCACCCACAGGCCGATGCGCGAGGCGTCGAGCGATACGAAGGCGCTGACGCCGAGCAGCATCGCCAGGGCGACCACGAAGGCGCAGCCGGCGGCGAGCAGCACCTTCTCGGCGAGCAGTCCCCCGGGGGAGATCAGCGCCCTTCCCGCACCACCACGCGAGCGCGAAGCGGGCGATTCGCCACGCATCGAGGTACCCGGCGAACGCCGCGTCAAGCGAGCCAGCACGTGCTCTTCGCGCTCCAGCGCGACGCCACCGGCGGCGAGTAGCACGCACAGAAACATCAGCGAGATGCTGACCGCGACCACCACCGCGTAGGTGTCCAGCGGCGTGCGTTTGCCGTGCAGCAAGGTGCTGTGCGCCGCGATCGGCTGACTGACCGTGGTGAGCACGTCGGCGGCAATGCCGAGGTTGTTCGCGGCGAGGCTGGCAAAGCCCGCGATGCGGGTGAGCGTCGCACGGTCCTCGCCAGGCGGCAGGCGTCCGGCGATCGCGCCGAGCTTGGCAGGAAGGTGGCGCAGACCGATGATTTCGTGCGTGCCGAGCGCGCCGAGCTGACCGCCTGATAGCAGCAGGTTGAGGTCGTGCACGGCGACGCTCTTGATCTGCTCCGACAGCGCCAGATTGGCCTGCGCGAGCGTCGAGTCGATCTCCGAGCGCACAAACGACTGCTGCAGTGCGTTGCCGTTGTAGATGACTTCGATCTGCGCCTGGCTCACGCCCGAGGAGAGCTTCGAGACGATGTCCGAGGGGATGACGATTGCCGCGAGCACGTCGCCGGAGGCGACCCGACTTGCCGCGGCCGCCCGCGTCGGCACGCGCACGACCTGCACCTGGCTGAACAGCTGGTTGGTGTATTCGTCGAGGCCGACGCGCGTGCCGCCGAGCACGAGCGTCTCGCCCGGTGGGGTTTCGTCGACGATCGCCACTCGCGGCTTGGAGGGGCCGGCGGAGATCGCGAAGCCGATCAGTAGCGCGATCGCCACGGGATAGAACACGAGCAGCGCCACCAGCAGGCGCGAGCGGCGCAGGATCAGCAGGTCCTTGCCGAGCAGCCATCTCATCGGCAGCTCCGCCGCCCGGGCCGGCAAGGCGCCGGCGTGCTGATGCCCGCGGGGCACCCTGGCACGCGTCTCATGCGCGCCCCCGCGTGCGCAGGAACGACACGAATGCCCGCTCGAAATCCTCGCCGCCGCCGCCCTCGCGAACCAGCTCCTCCGGCGCGCCGTCGAACAGGAGGCTGCCCTCGTCGAGCACGAGCACACGCCGCGCGTAGCGCGCGGCCTCGGCGACGACGTGCGTGGAGAACACAACGCTCGTGCCGCGCGCGGCGAGCGCGGCGATGAACTCCCACAGGCGCTCGCGCTGGGCGGGGTCAAGCGCGGAGGATGGCTCGTCCAGCAGGATCGTCGGGGGGTCGCCGAGCAAGCCAAGTGCCACGTTGACACGCTGCTGGTTGCCACCGGAGAGCGTCTCGACGCGCTCATCGGCGCGCTCGGCAAGGCCTGTTTGCGCGAGCATCCGCGCGAGCACCGCGTCCGGGTCGCCCACCCTCTCCAGGCGCGCGAACAGGCGCAGGTTCTCGGCGACCGACAGCTTGGAGTAGAGCGCGGGCTGCTGTGGCACCCAGCCAATCTCCCCCGCTGTGCGGCTCACGCTGCCCGAGTTTGGCGCCTGCACGCCGGCGAGGATCGAGAGCAACGTCGTCTTGCCGGCGCCGTTGGGGCCGATCACCGCGAGCATCTCCCCCGCATGGGCCGCGAAGCTGACGTCGCGCAGCGCTTCGCGCGAGCCATAGCGCTTGCCCAGTGACCGCACGCTCAGGACGGGCTCGTCCTTGGAGCGCTCAGGCGAATTCATGACAATCCCACGCGCACATGAGTGGCGTTGCCCGCCCGCTCACAGCAGCCCGCCGGAGGAGCCCCCTGAAGGGGACGAGCCCCCTGGCGGAGACAGGCGCTCCCACGGTTCGAGCTTGAGGTGGCGATGGAGGTAGACGGCGGTCTCCCTCAGCACAGAGAGGATCGGCAGCGCGAGCAGCGCGCCGACCACCCCGTACAGCTGCAAGCCGAGCAGCAGCGCAAAGATCACGAGCAGCGGGTTGATGCGCAGGGTGTGGCTGAATATCTGCGGCGCCACCACATGGCCCTCCAATTGCTGCAAGCCGACGAACAGCAGGCCGACCCACAGCGCGCTGACCGGGTCAGTGAACAGCGCCAGCACGATGGGCGGGATCGCGCCGAGGATCGGACCGATATAGGGCACCAGCTCCATCACGCCGTAGAACACGGCGAACGCGAGCGCGTAGCTACGCCCGTCAGGGAAGATCCCCAGTACGCCAAACAGATACAGCGCGAGGCCCGTGGAGGTGCCCATCACGACGCTGAACAGCAGCTGGCCGCCGACATAGCGCGACACGGCGTGCTGGACGAGCGTGGGGTAGTCGTCCCCACGCGTGCCGTCGCCCGGCGGCATCCAGGCGCGTGCGAGCCTGCCGATCGACTGGCCGTAGACGAGCATGTAGATCGACAGCACGAATACGAGCACGAGATCGACCAGCGCGCTGGCCACTTCGGAGAGCAGCGCGCCGCCGAAGGAGACGAACTTGGAGGCGCTCTTGGAGACCTTGTCCTCAATCGTTTGCAGAGCGGTCTTGCCCTGCGCGACGAGTTTTGCGTGGACGCCGTGTTTGTTCAGATAGCGCTGAAAGCTCCCGATCTGGCTGTTGGCTTCGTTGGCGATGTGGGGGAGATTGTGCGTGAACGTGCGAACCTGGTTGGCGATCGGGTTGGCGAGCAGGAAGCCCACTCCGGTGAGAGTCAGGAAGAATGCGACGTACACGGCCAGCACCGCCAGCCCGCGCGGCAAGCGCGTGCGCCGCTGGAGGAACGCGACCGGTGGGTTCAATATCAGCGCTATGACCGCGGCCACGACAAACACCAACAGCACCTTGCCCGCCGCCCTCGCGAGCACCCACAGCGCGAGCAATGAGATCGGTAGCAGCACAAGCTGCACCCAGCGCGGCACGATCACGCGCGGCGGCCGCGGGGGCACGCCGGCCTCGGCCTTGCCCGCCGGAGCGTCCACCAGCTCACGCTCGCCGGCTGTAGGCGGTTGTGCCTTCGCCTGCTCGCTCATTGCGACACTGGAGCATGCGCTCCAACCGTGGTTGTCATCGACCCTCCAGCGATGGGCAGAGTATGGCTGAGGGCGAGGCGGGCAAAACGGCGGACGGCGGCGCGGCGAGCATCCTGTTCGTGGGCGACCTCGTCGGCAGCATTGGTCGCCACACGTTGATCGAGTGCCTGCCGATCCTGCGCGAGCGCTTCCAGCCGACGTTCGTCGTCGTCAACGGCGAGAACGTGGCGGGCGGGCTCGGGATCACTCCGAAGGCGGCCGAGGAGCTGTTTCGCAACAACGTCGACGCGATCACGCTCGGCAACCACGCCTACTATCGCCGCGAGATCTACTCCTACCTGGATACCAAGGAGCCGATCGTGAGGCCGCTGAACTACCTGCCCAGACAGCCCGGACACGGCCTGTGCGTGGTCGAGAAAGACGGCGTGCGGCTCGGCGTGGTGAACCTCAGCGGCAACCTCTACCTGAAGACCGGCTCCTCGGCGTTCAGCGCGATCGAAGTGGCACTCGAGAAGCTCGACAATGTCGATCACATCCTCGTGGACATGCACGCCGAGGCAACCAGCGAGAAGGTCGCGCTCGGCTGGCTCCTGGACGGGCGGGTGACCGCTGTCGTGGGAACCCACACACACGTGCCGACGGCAGACGCGCGTGTGCTGCCGAAGGGCACCGCGTACATCACCGACGTCGGCATGACCGGCCCGCGAGGGGGCGTGATCGGGGTCAAGCGCGAGCAGGCGGTGGAGTCGCTCGTGACGCAGATGCCGGTGCGCTTCGAAACATCGACGGAGGACCCGTGGCTGATGGGTGTGCTGGTGCGCTGCTCTACACCGCTGCGAGCCGACTCGATTGAGCAGATCTTGATGGCGCGTCCCGCTCCGGCGCGCCCGGCCAGCTGAGCTGGGCCAGCAGGGCAAAGATCACCAAGCCGAAGAACCAGGGGATGTAGAGGTAGAACCAGTGGTCGATGCCCAGCTGCACCGCGATCAGGACGGCGGCGGCGGTCGCGGCCAGGCCGACGAGGTCTGCTCGGCGCGGTAGGAACGCGACCGCGATCGCCAGCGCGAGCGCGGCCCCCTGCACTGCCGCCTGTGCGTATTCGATGGCGGGCGGGCGTCCGTACAGGCCCCAGATCGAGAACGGCGATTCGCGATTGTCCTGGTAGGAGAGGGTGCGCTCGAAGATCGTGTGCAGCGAGTCGTGGGTGAACGCTGGGATCGACACGACCGCCGCGGTGACCACGAACGCGAGTGCGAACAGGCACACCGCACGGGCGCGGCGAGCGCGGGAGAGCCCGCCGAGACCGTACGTGCACAGGAGCGGCACAAGCGCCAATGGCGCGAACTTGGTGAGGCCCGCGAGCGCGGCGAACGCGCCACGCGCCGGCGGCGAGGAGGCGAGGAGCACGGCCGCGAGCACGAGCGCCGCTACGAGTGAATCATTTGAATTGCTCTCCAGGGCATACAGCGTGAAGGGGTAGGACACCCACGCGTAGGCGAGCACCACGCCGAGGCCCGGCCCGCGAACGCGACGGCCGAGCAGGAACAGCAAACCGACGCACAGCAGGTCGAAGAGGATCGCGGCGCCGTGTGCGGCGGGCAGTTCGTCCCAGCTGTTGCCACCGCCGAATGCCTGCTGGAAAGGCACGTATGCCTCGTAGTTGACCGGTCCGTAGGTGTCGCCGTGTTCGTTGTCGGCCGGGTAGCCGCCATACAGCGACTGCCCGTGCGCGAGTCGCTCGGCGCCGATCACGCCCGCGAAGCCGACGTCGATCACGTTGGAGTCGGTCACGTTGAGCGCGATGCGAAAGCCGAGCAGGAACATCACGGCGACGGCCAGGTAGGGCACCGGCACGAGCAGCCGCAGCGGCGGCGCGCGGTGCTCGCGCTCGGCGCGGGGGCGGCGAGCGACGCGCGCGAGCATCAGCATCCGCACGAGCAGGTACACCAGCGGCGGGTAGACCAGTGGCGTGGAGGCGTAGATGTGGGCGTGGTTGAAGAACGCGAGCGACACGGAGAACGACAGCAGCACGAGCAGGTCGAGGTGCAGCAGGCGCAGCGGTTTGCGCCAGTCGAAGAAGGCGGCGAAGAACAGCACGCACATGGGGATCCAGATGTAGAGCGCGTTCACGTGACGTCCGAAGGCGCCCGGATAGCCGCGCGCCATCGACCACGCGATCTGAAAACCGGTCCACTGTTCGAGCACTTTGCCGTTGTGATCGGCGATGTACACGAGCCCGATCTCGCTGCCTTGCTTTGAGAAATAGCTGACCTGCCAACGCGTGGCACCCTTCAGGTAGGCATCGCCGAAAGAGCCGCGATAGTGGGCGCGCACGGCGCGCATCTTGGGCAGCCGGTTGGCGATTTCGAGCACCTGATCGGAGGACAGGTGGCGACCGACCGGCGGCATGGTCGAAGCGGCGACGGGCACGGGCGCTTCCGGTTCGGCGGCTTCGGTCGTCGTCGCCTTGACGGCCGATTTGGAATTGACGGTTGCTCGCGGGGCTTCTTTGAAAACGACGGTCGCGGTCGATTCCGTGGTTGGGGGTTGGGTATGGATTTGAGGGTCGTTCCCGCGGTGAGAGGCAGCGGATACGGTTTTCACGCTGGTCGCCGCGGGCGTGGTTGCGGACACGCCGTTCGTGGTACTCGCGGCGCTCGCGGGCGGGACGAGCGCGAGCAGGGAGAGCGCGGGCGCGAACAGCAGGAGTGGCCGCACGTGCGCGAGCGGGCCGGCCAGGGTGCGCCCAGAGAACATCCTGCGAGGGTACCGGCGCACCGGTGTGCTCAGCGCGGGTGCAGCCCGAAGTGGTGCTCGATGAGCGCGGGCACGTCGCGGATCGCCCACTGGGCCGGTTCGCTGGGGGGCTCTACGCCGCACAGGATCAGCGCACCGAGCGAGTCTTCGCCGCGCAGCGACCCGTGTGAGCCGCCGCCGACATGCACCTGCCCACCAAGGTCGGCGAACTCCCTGCCGGGCGCGGCCGAGAGCAGCACCTCGCCGGAGGTGGCGCAGGTGAGCGCCGACCACACTCTGTTGAGCGCATCGGGGTGTTCCGGGGTGTGCAGCCGACCGTCGCGAAGCTCGCCGCCGAGCACCGCGAGAGTCCCTTCGGCGCCCCAGGAACGACCCCGCAAATCCAAAAAATCCCCACCCGGAGAAAACCGCATCTCTCCACACCCCGGGCGCGCGATCGCCGCCTCGACGGCCTCGCCACCGGCGTCGTGCTCGAGCCACATCACAAGCTCGACGCCATCGATACCCAGCGCGCGACGCACCGCATCGGAGCGCGTACGCTCGAGCCGGTCCTCATCGAGCACGTACACCATCGCCGCCCGCTGGGATGGGCACACGGCCACCCGCGCGCTCTGCCTGCGCGCGCGGCCCCCCGAGCGCCCACCGGGCGCGAGCACGTCCAGCTGCGCAAACTCCTCGACCAGGGGAACGCCAGCCGCTACCGGCGCCTGGGAGTGGTCGGCCATCACGATCACCGCATACTCGCTGAGGAACCGCTCCAGTCCGCCTGCGGCATTCATGACGCGTGCCAGCTGCACGTCGGCGAGCGCGAGCGAGGAGCTCTGGCCGTCGGGACCGGCGCGGTGGGAATGCCAGTCGTTGTCGGGCAGCGACAGCAGCATGAAGTCGCACAGGTCGTGCTCCACCAGGTAGGCACCGACACAGCCGGAGTGCTGGTCGCGCACGCCCGGCATCCCCAGGTTCGAGCGACAGCCCGTGTCGCGGCTGGCGAAAATATCTGCATAGAACAGCTCCCGTGGGCCCATCACGGAGTGGCGCAGCACGGTCGAGGCGATCCGCGTGAGCGCGCTGTCACGGCGCGGACGGTGCAGGTGGCGGCCGCGATACATCAGGTAGGTGGTGCCCGCCGTGCGCACATCCGCGTCGTCGAGCCGCTCGAACACGGTTGGAGTGTGGCGCGATAGATGTGCGCCGTTCATGTTGTAGACGGTGTCGGTCAGCTGCCGCGTGAGGCCCACGCGCTGGGAGGCACGAAAGCTCGACCCGTACTCGACATAGCGCTGCTCGGCGCGCGAGTACCAGCACATGCCGGGAATCTCGTGGCGATCCTGCCACTCCCCCGTCACGATCGACGCGGCGCACACCGGCGTCACCGAGGGAAACGCGGCCACGCAGCTGGGCACGTAGGTGCCGCGCTCCATCAGCGCCGCAAGCGTCGGCGCCTCGCCAGCCGCCACGGCGCGCTCGAGCATAACGGGCGCCATCGCGTCGATCACGCACAGGACGAGCTTCGGGGGTCGAGCGCCGTGGCTCGCCACGTCAGCTCGCGACTGTGGCCGGAGGGAGAAGCACGTCGCTAGCGCCGCAGGATTCGCAGGCCCGCGTACTTCTGCTCGGTGCGAGAGCGCATGCGCCACACGAACCACACGAGCAGCGCGACCGCCACGTAGCCGAGCGGATGCAGCAGCGCCACGAGGGCCGCGAGCAGCAGCGACGCGGAGTCGAGATACAACGTCAGCGCTTCGCGCGCCCCACGGTCGGGCAGGCGCTTGCGCGCGCGCACGACGATCGGTCCGCTTGCTCGCTGGGCGAGGCCGGCCGCGAGGATGCCACCAACGATTCCGGGCCAGGGCGAGTCGCCATGCGCGGCGAGCGTGCCCGCAAAAACGACCGCTCCTGCGCCCACGCTCAGGCCCGCGATCGACGCGGCGAGCGGGTCGGGTCGCGTGGTGCGCTCGCTCGGATCGATCGCCGGGGCGAGCCCGAGCAGCATTTGCAGCGCATAGGCGAGCGCCAGCGCGACGGCGACCACGAGCAGCCACCAGTCGGCCTGCAGGAAGCTGAAGGAGCCCGGGACGAACGTCACGCCCAGCGCATTGCTCGAAGCGAGGGCGCCGGCCAGCAGTAGCGGCAGGAATGGCCGCAGGCCGCACGCGGCGGCGAGGCCGAGGCCGAGGCCTATGTAGAAGACGAGACCGCTCATGGCGCAGACGTGATCGTTGCAGGAGATGTAAGCGTTTGGGGCGTGCGCTACCTTGGTGCGGGTATGAACCCACGTGAGGCGAGCGCCCGATGACGATAGACGACCCCCCCGGCGGCGGGCGTGTCCGTCCGCCAGCCGGCGCCCGGCAGGACGCGCCCGAACGGGTGACGGCGCACGAACTGAAGCGCTACGAAAATCTGTTTGCGCAGCGCACGCGCGGGATGCGCTCCTCGGCGATGCGCGACATGATGTCGCTGACCGAACGCCCCGAGGTGATCTCGCTCGCGGGCGGGCTGCCCGAGACGGGGACATTCCCGCCCGAGCTGTACGCGAAGCTGATGGCGAAGGTCGCCGCGGAGTCAACCGCACGTGCGCTGCAATACGGGCCGACCGAGGGAATGGCGTGCACCGTGCGGTGCATCGTGGAGGTGATGGCCGCCGAAGGCACCTCGGTGGACCCCGACGAGGTGCTCGTTACCACCGGCGGACAGCAGGTGATCGACCTGATGTGCAAGAGCCTGATCGACCCCGGCGACACGATCGTCGCCGAGGCGCCCACCTATCCCGGCGCGGTGCCCACGTTCGACGCCTACCAGGCGAACGTGGTGCAAATCGAGATGGACTCAGACGGGATGCCGATCGACGAGCTGGAGACGACACTCGACCGTTTGGGAGCGGAAGGACGCAGTCCAAAGTTCATCTACACGATCCCCAACTTCCAGAACCCGGGGGGCGTGACGATGTCGCTGGCGCGACGGCGGCGGCTCGTGGAGGTGGCACGCGAGCGCGAGCTGCTGGTGCTGGAGGACAACCCCTATGGGCTGCTCCGCTACGAGGGCGAGGAGCTGCCGACGCTGCACTCGCTGGACGCGCTTGCCGCGGGACGCGGGGGCGCATCGGACTTCGTCGTGTACCTGGGCACTTTCTCGAAGATCCTCTCCCCGGGCGTGCGCCTCGGGTGGGCGGTCGCACCGCGGCCGGTGCTGGAGAAGCTCAACCTCTGCAAGCAGGGTGCGGACCTGTGCTCCTCGCCGGTGACGCAGCTGTTCGTGGCCGCTTACTTCGAGGAGCGCGCGGCGGGCGGCAAGCAGCCGCTGTGGGTAGCGCATCTGGAGTCGCTGAAGGCGCTCTACCGCGAGCGGCGCGACGTGATGCTGGAGGCGCTCGGCGAGCACTTCGGGTCGGCCGCGAGCTGGACCAGGCCACAGGGCGGGCTGTTCATCTGGGCGACATTGCCCGACTACATCGACACCACCGACCTGCTCGCTCGGGCCCTGGAGAGCGAGGGCGTTGCGTTTGTGCCGGGCCGCGCCGCCTACCTCGACGGTCGCGGAGCATCATCGATGCGACTGAACTTCGCGGGCGTGCCAGAGGAGAACATCCGCGAGGGCATCCGCCGCATCGGCAAGGTCGTGCGTGAGCAGGTGGGGCTGTTCGGCACGCTCACCGGCACCGAGCCGGTAGCGCGCGCGGCCGAGCCGCAGGAGCGGGAGGCCGATCCGGGCATGGCCGAGGTGGTTGAGCTACCCAAGCGCGACGGCCGCCAGGCCAAGCGGCGCAGCAGCTAGGAATCGCCGGCGGCGAAATCCTCGGGGGTAACCTCGTCGAGGAACTCCTTGAAGCGCTCGACCACATCCTCGGACTCCTCCATGTTGTGCTCGAACTCGATCGCCGACTCGGCGATGACCTCCTCGGCGGCAAAGATTGGGGCGCCGGCGCGTACCGCCAGCGCGATCGCATCGCTCGGGCGCGAGTCGATCTCCATCTCGCGGCCACCCACGCTGAGCGTGATCGACGCGAAGAACGTGTTCTCGCGCAGCTCGGTGACAGCCACCTGCGTGCACTTGACGTCCAGCTCGCCAAGCATGTCGCACAGCAGGTCGTGCGTCATCGGGCGGGGGGTGCTTGCGCCCTGCAGCTTCATCAGGATCGACGCGGCCTCGGGGTGGCCGATCCAGATCGGCAGGAACCTGTTGCCATCGACCGTCTTCAGCAGCACAATCGGCTGCTTGCCGACCATGTCGAAGCTGACGCCGTAGATGACCATTTCCTGCACGACATTCCTCCAAAGGGGGAAATCCAGAGTATAGGTGCCCAACCTCGCGCCCCGGCCGAGCCGCGCACATCACGAAGGCGCGTTAGCCACGCATCCGAAAGCTCCACAGCTTGTTGCCAAGGAAGTTCAGCGGGGTGGATGCAGCCAGCGCCAGTACCTCGGCGACCACCTTGTCCATGCCGGCGCTCTGCACCAGAATCCGCAGCACGATCAAATTGAATCCGAGCGCCACGAGCGTGACGACGAAGAAACGAGCCGCCTGTGCGTGAAGCTGTCCGTCGCGCGCCTTGAACGTCCAATGGCGATTCCACACGAAGTTGTTGCCCGCTGAGACAATCCACGCGACCGTCTCGGCCACCAGGTACTCAACGCCGAGGACCTTTACGAACAGCGCGTACAGGATCAAATTGACCGCGTACCCGCTTGCGCCCACGATCGCGAAACGGATCAGCTGCAGCCAGTTGGCGGGGCGACGCATACCGTGCAGCACTCGCACGTGAGGTCGCGGCGCGGCGCGTTGCTGAGTAGCGCCGGGACGCACGTCCACGGCGGTTTCCTGCACGGGCATCCAACCAGGGTATCTAAGGCAGCCTCGGAGCGACCCTGCATGGCATCGATCTTGCGGAGTCGCGAGCATGTCTGGCCTTGGCCCTGCGCGCCGGAGTGACCCTGCGTGACCTTGACCTCGCTCAGCCTCGATCCCGTGAGCGGCGCGGTCGCGGGACCAGCGGCGCTAGCCTGTCCGAGGGTGAGTAGCGGGTCCGACACCACAGTCCAGCCTGGCTCTCGCGCGAGGCTGCCGCTTTCGCGCGGCGTGCTTGCGGGCGCTCTCGCCCTCGTCGCCGTCGTAGTTGTCG
>Ga0209007_1000555_pt1 | contig 13653 bp, 10 predicted proteins | sample JacPinW_OM1H0_O2_FD_187961 | JGI IMG/M metagenome (GOLD analysis project Ga0209007, IMG submission 187961) | Forest soil microbial communities from Algoma, Ontario, Canada - Jack Pine, Ontario site 1_JW_OM1H0_O2 (SPAdes) (version 2) | ecosystem: Environmental > Terrestrial > Soil > Boreal...
CCGTACCGGCTTTTCAGTGAACCGCACAAGGTAGTATTTTGCCGCGGTTGAGTGGGTGGCGCTAAAGGCAAACCCCGCTGGTAGTAACTCTTAGCGAGCGCCCATGCCTCAAACCTGTGCAAATTCCGGAACGGCCATTATCGACCTGCCCTAGAATTGTGCAACTGCGGCCGCTCGATTTGCGATCTTCTATCTCTAATATTTTAAATAAGTTAAGGACGACCACACGAAATCCATCGCAAATACAGCCTTCCCATCGGGACACGAACGAACCTCAAACCGCGGCTGCTTTTCCACAGGGATTTCCACTGCGCGGGTGCCGAGATCACATTCGCGGGCCAGCCGCAGGCCGCGCCCGGCCCGTTTCCCCTAATGCCTGGACTGGCTATTACAGGGATGCGTTTGCGGAAGTCGGCTGGGGGAAGCACGAATGCGACGGCATGATTTGGCGGCGTGCTTTCTGACTCCCGAAAGAACGGCGGTGACCTGGTAACCGTCGGCGGCGCTGGAGCCGGCGGCCCCGCTGAGCTTGATCACCTGCTGCACGTGGGCTAATGAAGCGAACAACGAGATGGGCGAGCGCCAGAAACGACTTGCCAGCCAGTCGACCAGGGGGGAAGGCTGGACTGAAAGTTATTCGAGGACGAATTCCTGCAGCCGGCGCGCGGTGGATTGCGGCACTTCCGCATCGAGAAGGAAGTGCCCATCGACAACTTCCGAGTTCAACACGCGCCCGCGCGCCTGCACCAGCGAAAGATGCCGGCCATCGGCGAGCGGCATGCGCAGCTTCAGTTTCACCATCGGGTCGACGGGCATGGCGGCATCGATGTGGACGAGCAGTTCTTCCAGACCCTCGCCGGTCGCGGCGGAAGTGAAAACATTGGCCTGACCGTTGCCGTTCGATCGCATCAGCAGTTTTCGATCTTCGGCGCTCAGGCGGTCCGTCTTGTTCAGGACGTGAAGGCGCGGCCGGTCTTCCACTCCCAATTCGCGCAGGACTTTCAGCACCTCCTCGTCCTGCTCGGCGTGATGAGAATTGGAAATATCGGTGACGTGCACGATCAGCGCCGCTTCCTGCACTTCCTCAAGCGTGGCGCGAAACGCGGCGATCAAATCGGGCGGAAGATCGCGCAGGAATCCCACCGTGTCCGACAAAAGCACACGCCGCTTCGACGGCAGGCGCACCGCGCGGATCGTGGGATCGAGGGTTGCGAACATTTTCGAAGAGGCCAGCACGCCGGCATGCGTGAGCGCATTGAAGAGCGAGGATTTTCCGGCGTTCGTATAGCCGACGAAGGCGACCATGCCCAGCGGCACGGCTTGGCGCGCGCGGCGCCGCGTGGTTCGCTGGCGACGTACGGTTTCGATGGCCGCCTTGATTTTCGCCACGCGGTCGCGAATGCGCCGGCGGTCGGTTTCCAGTTTCTGCTCGCCAGGTCCGCGCGTGCCGATGCCGCCGCCAAGGCGGGACAGCTCCTGGCCGCGTCCCGTGAGCCGAGGCAGCAGATAGTTCAGCTGCGCGAGCTCCACTTGCAGCTGGCCTTCACGAGTACGGGCGTGCGTTGCGAAAATATCCAGGATGAGCTGCGTGCGGTCGATCACGCGGCAGTCCGTGCCCTTTTCCATGTTCCGCAGCTGCACCGGCGTGAGGTTGTGATCAACGACCACCAGAGGCACGCGCCGCGCCTGCGCCTCCACGCGAATTTCGTCGAGCTTGCCGCGCCCGACCAGCGTGGCAGGATCCAGCGCATCCCGCACCTGCAGCAGGCTTCCGACGATATTGGCGCCGGCGCTTTCGGCCAGCTCCTCGAGCTCGAGGAGGGAATCCCGGCTCGCGACGGTAGGGCCATCGGCTTTGCCCCGCGACCGGCCGCGCAAGGCTACGCCTACGAGTAACACTCTTTCGCGGCGGTCCACTTCCTGGGCAGTCTTCATTCGATTGCGCTGCGGAGGGCGAAGCGGGAGCTTGAAGCGATCCATCTCATTGAGAGAGGAATGATACGCCGTTTGGGCGCGGCGGGCCAGCGGAGCGGATCGCGGGTAGTGGGTCAGTTTCCGGTAATGCGTTTAGCGGGAGTTAGCAGGGCAGGCGCTAGGAGCGCAGGTAAGGCTAAAGGACGCCTCTAGGAATCCATGGAAGGATCGCGAGTACTCCGCTTAGACCTATCAGAACGCGATACCGGCCTTTGCCCGCTATTGCCGCCACAATCGAATAGAAGAGCAAGCAGATAGCGATATTACTAACTGGATCTCGAACTCTCCAAGACTCAGTTGTGAAATGGAACCGGAGCCAAATTACCCAGCCCCACCACAACACGAAATTGGCAGTGCCAGCCAACAGCCCGGACAAAAAAACGATGGCGCGCCATTTGGGATGTTGAAATCCAGCTTGACGGGCCTAACCCCACCACGCAAATCCCAAGGACACGGGCGGAGCTGCCAGCGCGGCTAGATAAAGAGAGCCCAAAAGCCAATCTTGCCAGACCATTTTCCCAGATCTCCATACAATTGTCCCCAATTGTGACCCTTCAACGGAAAGAGCCTAGCGGGCAGGTCACCTAACTAGCACTGGAAGTAGAAAGTGTAGTCAGGCCGTAATGTTAATCGTGAGCCACTTAGCGCTAACCCGTTATCGGAAACTGACCCACTGCCGGATCGCGCGACAAGGCCATCGCGCGCCGGGGAATGCGCCGGCGCCGGAATATTGCCCACCGGGATTGCCTGACGGCGGGCGATGTCGTAGGCTGTACCGAGCTTAGGGGTATTCGGCGCCTCATTTTGGCCGGACAGGCCCTTTTCGCCGGCGGAGGCGCGCCGTGGCGAAGGGACCGGTGACCGGCTAACGACACAGTCGCGCGGCACGTGTTCGGAACTTCAGAGCGCCGCAGTGCGGAAAAACTGCGAGCGAGCTTTTTGAAAAACCATACAATTTCTGGGAGCAACGATGCGCGGGTGGCGGTCTGAATCGACGTTCGGCTGGCACGCTTCCGCTTTTCGTTGTCGAGCGATTCCGAAAGAGGCGAAGCCGGCCCTTCCGGACTGCTTCACTCCTCAGGAAGTCACCACCGCCCTCATGGACGCTCCTCGTTGAACACCGCAACCCAAAATGCCTTCCAGAAGCGGCCGAAGCTGCTTTTGTTCATCGGCTACGGGCTAGCAACGATCTGCCTCGTGTGGGTGTTGCACGATTTCCACATCGTCCAGGAACTGAAAAACCTCGCGAACGTGAGCTGGGAATGGGTGCTCATCGGGATGGGGTGCGACGTCCTGAGCTATGTGATTCAGTCGCTGCGATGGAAATTCCTGCTGTCACCCTTCGGGAAAGTACGGCTTAGCCGGTCGATCCGGGCTGTGTTCGCGGGCCTGTTTGCAAACCTCGTGTTTCCTTTGCGCCCCGGAGAAGTGCTGCGGAGCTACCTGCTGGCAAATTCCGAGGAAATCACGATCGGGCGCGTCCTGGGAGCGGTCGGCGTCGAGCGGTTCGTCGACCTGGTGATCGCGACGGCAGCGCTGGCGATGGTCTCACTGTATATTAACTTGCCGCGACCCGATCAGCGCGTGGCCGATACGCTCGCCTACGTAACCCTCTTCCTGTTGTTCCTGGTGGGCCTGCTGATCCTCTACATCGAAATTAAGCTCAGCAAGAATTCGCCGGTTGACGGCAAGAAGGCTCATCTGCCCGGGAAGTTCATGGCCGTTCTCACCGATCTGCACGCGATCGGGACTTCACCGAGCTTCTACGCGGCGGTTTTGACGTCATTGCTGCTGCCACTCTGCCAGGTGCTGGGGCTGTGGGCGGTGATGCGGGCGTATGGGTTGCCGCTCTCGCTGCTGGCGGCGGGCGTGGTGCTGCTGATCATCAATCTGGGAGTCTCGTTGCCCAATGCGCCGGCCAATGTGGGCTCCTACCAGTTCTTCTGCGTGCTGGGCTTGAGTATCTTCGACGTGGAAAAGACCCGGGCCACCGGGTTTTCGATCTTCGCCTTTCTTGTGCTTACGATTCCGCTGGCGTTTTTGGGCTTCGTGGCGCTGCTGCGGAGTGGCATGTCGTTCGGAGCCATGCGCCAAAAGGTGAAAGGCCTGGGCGGACGGGCGCGCTCGTAGTCCCACGCTGGTTCCGTTGTTGACCTGACGCGCGAACGGCACATCATCGACACATCCCCCGGATTTCGTTCAGAAGGCCCCGATGCCGCCGGGGTAGAATTCCAGTTACAGCCGCGCGACCGGCTTCGCTCTGGCGCGCGCGTGTACCCATGGCCTCCGACATCCAAAAACGCCTCGAAAAGGCCCGGCGAAGCCTCGAGAAAAACAAGCTCCGCGAGGCTGTGGCGGAATACGAGGCGATCCTCGATGAGGCACCGTCGCACAGCGAGGCCGTGCAGGGCCTAGCCGACCTTTACACCCGCCTGAACGAGCCGGAGCAGGCCGCGGAATATTTCGGAATCCAGTTCGACCGGCTGCTCGATGTGAGCGATGCCGCGAAGGCCACCGCGATTTTCGGGCGTTTTCTGCGGCCCTACCCGCAGCCTCCCGATCGGCTGATGCGCTACGCCACGCTGCTGCAAAAGCAGAACCACGCATACGAAGCGATCGAACAGTTCGACTCCGCGGCCGCGCTTTTCCTGGAGCAACAGCGCGGTATCGAAGCGCTGGCGTGCTACGAAAGCATGGCGCTGCTCGAGCCGGAAAATAGCGCGCGGCATCTGGCGTTGGGCGAGCTGGCCGAAAAACTGCGGCACGCCGATCTCGCCGCACGAAGTTTCCTCCGGGCCGGGCAGCTGACGCTTGCGAGCGGCGGTCTCGACGAATCGCTCGAACATTTCGGGCGCGCTCACAGACTCATGCCGAGGGACCGCACCGGCGCGCTGCTTCTCGCCGAGGCGAAGCTGCGCAAAGGCGATTCGACCGGAGCCGTGGCGCTGCTTGAACCGCTTGCGCCCAACGACAAAGATACGGCCTTTCTCGCGCTTTTCGGTGAAAGCCTGCTGCGCGCGGGGCACCTGGACCGTTCGCGCCAAGCCTTCGAGAACTATTACAAGCAGAATCCCGACGGCTACGAAAAGCTATTCGAACTCACCGGTGCGTACATTCGCGCGGGCGAAGACGCCAAGGGCGCCAGCCTGCTGGCACAGACGAAAGACTGGATGCGCGCCGGACGCAAAGAAAGCGAACTTTCGGCCCAGATGGACCGACTGGCCACGACGTATCCAGCTTCGCTGCCCCTTGCCGAAACGGTTGCGCACGCCTACGAGGAGATGAACCGCGAAACGAAATATTTCGACGCGCTGGTGCGGCTGTTTGACGTCTATCTGGGCGCCGCCCGGTTGAAAGAAGCTTGCGAGACGCTCGACCGGCTGGTGGATATCGATCCCTACGACTATCGCAACCAGGAGCGCATCAGCAAACTCGAAGGCAGAGTCGATCCCGCATTTTTGCAGAACGTGCTGTCTCGCGCGGCAAAAGCAGCGACGGTTTCAACGCGCACGGACGGCTTCACGGGCGCGGGCTCCGAAGCGGCGGCAGGTGCGGGGACCGTGACGGAAGAAGCGCGCGCTGCGCAGGCTCTGGAGGATCTGGTGGTGCAGGTCGAAATTTTTTTGCAGTACTCTCTGCAAAGCAAGGCCGTCGAACGCCTCGAGCGGGTCGCCGAGCTCTTCCCGGGAGAAGAAGACACGAACGAGCGGCTGCGCGCGCTCTACGAGCGTGCGAATTGGTGGCCGAAGGGCGCACCGCGCAAGGCGACTCCCGCACCGCCCATGGCAAGACCCGCGCCCGTGGAAGCGGCAGCTCCGCCGCCTCAGGCTCCCGCTGCGATGCCCGCCGAAACGCACCGCGACCTTGCCGCCATCGCCGAAATCAACCGGCTGCTCTATCGGCAAGCCACGCCGAAGGAAATCGCCGCCAGCGCTGCCGCGGAGATCGGCAAGTATCTTCACGTGACGCGTTGCCTCATCGCGGTAGGAGCAGCGGGCGAGGCTCCGCAACTGACCGCTGAATATTTCGCGCCGGGAACGCTGGCGGCGGGAACCGCGCGCATTCCCGCGATCGTCGCGCTGGCCGCCAAGGCCGCGCCGGACGCGCTCGGCGGAATCGAGCTCAGCGCGGCGAACGCTCCGGGACTCCGCGATTTCGGACTTGAAACCGCGCTGGCCGTCGAGCTGACTGACAAGGAGTCGCAGGCGCCCGCCGGAGTGCTGCTTGTGGGAGACGCCGGTGGCCGGAAATGGAAGCCAAACGAGAGCTTTTTCCTGCAAGCCGTGGGCGATCAACTGGTGATGTCGGTGAATCACACCCGGTTGCGCTCGCTGGTGCGTTCGCTGGCCGTGGCGGATGAAAAAACGGGCCTGCTCAGCCGCGGCGCGTATATCGATTGCCTTCTGGTCGAATCCAATCGCGCACGCACGCAAGGCACGCCGCTTTCGCTGGTGATCGTGCAGATCGATCGCGGCGGGGAGCTGCTGCGGGAACACGGCGACGCGGCCGTCGAGCAATACGTCGAGCAGCTGGCGCGCGCGCTTTCTTCCGCCGTGCGCCAGACCGATATCGCCGTCAAGTACACGGCGTGGTCGCTCGTGTTCGTGCTGCCGAACACTTCGCTGGAAAATGCACGCGCGCTGGCGGAAAAGCTGCGTCAGGTGGCCGGTACCGTGACGCCGCCGTGGGGCGCGCAGGATTTGACGGCAAGCGCGATCGTAGCCGAGGCGTCGGCACGGCCGGGCGACGAAACCGAAGATCGCGTCACCGAGTGGATCAATCGCGTCGAAGCCGGTCTGGACGAGGCGCGCCATCGAGGCGGCAACGTTCTGGTGCCGCTGGCAACTCCCTAATATAGTAGGGAGTGACAAATGGCGGGACACGCAAAAGTGAAAGTGCGCCCTGGCGGAAGCTCGGGTGCGGACGTTCGCCGACTGCGCTTTGGCGTGGTCGTCGCCGAGTTCAACGATTTCATCACGGACCGTTTGCTCGCAGGCGCGCTCCAGGCGTTCGTCGAAGCGGGTGTAGACAAACGGCAGCTGGAAATCGTGAAGGTGCCGGGATCGTTCGAGTTGCCCATCGCTGCGAAGCAAATGGCGGCCACGCGCCGCTTCGACGCGCTGATTTCGATCGGCTGCGTGATCCGCGGGGAGACCTCGCATTACGACTACGTCTGCTCGGAGACGGCGCGCGGCATCCAACTCGCCCAGCTCGATACGGGAGTGCCGGTGGGATTCTGCGTGCTGACGTGCGATACGAAGGAGCAAGCCCTTGCGCGCGCGGGCGAGAAGGATTCGAACAAAGGGTATGCGGCGGCAATGGGCGCAATCGAGATGGCGCAGCTTTCGCGAAAATATTCGCCGGCTGCGGCAGAGAAGGCGAAATCCGCCGCCCGGAAGACCCCGCTGCGCGCGGCACGCGGCCCCCAGCGGCGCCGATGAGCTACCACCGTCACAAATCCCGGGAATTTGCCCTGCAGATGCTCTTCGAATGGGACATGGCGCGGAAGGAACCCGCGCTGGTGAAAAGATTTTTCTGGCGAGGCGCCCGCGCCTCGGAGGAAACGCGGAACTTTGCGAACCATCTTTTCGATGCTACGGTAAAAGAATCAGCCGCGATCGATGAAATGGTCGGGAGGCTCTCTGAAAACTGGCGCCTCGAGCGCCTCGCTCCCGTCGATCGCAACATCCTGCGCCTGGCCATCTACGAGCTTCGGATCGGGCACAAAGACTCGCCCCCGAAGGTCGCCATCGACGAAGCGCTGAAGCTGGCGAAGAAATTTTCGTCCGAGGAATCGGCGGGGTTCTTGAACGGCATTCTCGACGCGGCGCTCAAGAGCATCGAAGCCAGCTCTTCCACGACCTAGAGACTGCGCGCGATGGCGGTGATTTCGTCGAGCACGCGCCTGGTAGTTTCCGGGCGCGTGGTTTCGGAATAGACCCGCAGCATGGGCTCCGTTCCCGAGGCGCGCACCATGGCCCAGCCGATGTCCCCGAGATAGAATTTTACGCCGTCGAGGTCTTCCCGCCGCACAACCGGCCAATCCAGGAACTTCTGCAGGTTCGGCGCGGCGAAATATGCGAGGGCTTTTTCCTTCTGGCCGTCCTTCAGAGTGAGGTCCACGCGCCCGTAGTGATGTTCGCCATGTTCGCGATGCAGCATGGCGACCAAGTCGCCGAGCCGCTTGCCGTGCCAAGCCATTACTTCCGCAAGCAGCAGCGCGCTCACGGTCGCGTCTCGCTCCGGCAGATAAAGCTTGGTTCCGATCCCGCCACTTTCCTCGCCGCCCAGCACGATATTGCCTTCCAGCATCTTTTCGCAGATGTATTTGAAGCCAACCGGCGTCTCCCACACTTTCCGCCCGAGCTTCGCCGCGATTTTGTCGATCATTTTCGTAACGGTGAACGATTTCGCCACGTCGCCCGCCAGATGGCGCGTGCCGGCGAGATGCCAGAGCAGGATCGAGAAAATCTGGTGGGGCGTGACGAACGTGCCGTCGGGGTCCATCGCGCCGATCCGGTCGGCATCCCCATCCAGCGCGAAGCCGGCATCGTAGCCTCCGGCGCGCATGGCACGGCGAAGAGCCTCGACGTGAGGCTCGATCGGCTCCGGATTCACGCCGCCGAAAAGCGGATCGCGATTGCCCCGAATTTCAGCGGCTTCGATGCCGTTGCGCTGAAAAAGCTCGAGCAGCAAACCGCGCCCCGCGCCGTGCATGGGATCGATCAGAAACCGAAATCCCGCCTGGCGCAGGCGCTCCCAATCGACGAGATCGGAAAGCGTAGCGAGATACGGTGTGCGCACATCGAGGGCCTGTATCAGGTCGGGGCGCGGCGCAAGCGCAGGTACTCCGTCGCGCAGCACGACCGTCAGCTCCTGCTCGATTTGCGCGATGATCGCCGGCGACGCCGAGCTTCCATAGCTGGCCTTGAATTTCACGCCGTTCCAGCGATACGGATTGTGGCTCGCGGTGATTTGGATCCCGCCCGCGGCTGCGCGCTGGCGCACCAGCAGCGAAACGGCGGGAGTCGGACAAGCCTCCCGGGCCAGAAAAACGCGCGCGCCCGCAGCGGCTAAAATTTCCGCGGCTACGCGAGCAAACCGTTCGGAGCCGAATCGCACATCGTAGCCGACCACAATCCCCGCACCCGGTGTTTCTGAGCGAGCCGCGTATCGCGCGATCGCATACGCCACTTTGCGCACGTTGGCGTCCGTGAAATCCTCGGCGATGACGCCGCGCCAGCCGTCGGTGCCGAATTTGATGGCGATTTCGGAAGCGCTCGAATTGTGGGGATTAGACAAGGCGGTTCCGTCGCTGCTCCTCGAGCCATTTCACGATCTTACCCACGTCCTGGGAGCGCTCGCGCGAACAAAGCAGCAGGGCGTCCTCGGTTTCCACGAGGACCACATCGCTAACGCCGATCGCGGCGATGAATTTCTTTGGACTCCAGAGGAAGTTGCCCTGGGCGTCCAGCGCAAAGGTCGCGCCCGCCGACACATTCGCGCCTGGTTTTGTGGCCAGCAGCTCGTAAACGGCGGCCCAGGAACCGATGTCGCTCCATCCTACGTTCGCGGGTATGACGAAGACGCTCGATTGTGCCGTATCGCGCGTCGCCGGCTCCATGATCGCGTAATCAACCGAAATATTCTGGAGCTTTGGATAAGCGCGGTGGAGCGCTGATCGATAGCGCCGCGTGCCGACAACCTTCCCGAGCTCCCTCATGGCCTCGTGCGTGGCAGGCAGGAAGCGCCGCAAGTTGTCCAAGAAGGTGGACGCGCGCCAGAAAAACATTCCCGCGTTCCAGAAATACGCGCCGGAGTCCAGATATTGTTTCGCTTCCGCGAGTGCCGGCTTCTCGGTGAAGCGTCGCACGGCGTACGCGGCCACTCCGCGCGGCTTCGCAGCTTCGGCGCCGCGCTCGATATATCCGTAGCCTGTTTCCGGGCGGGTAGGCGAAATGCCGATCACCACCAGATTGCCCGGCGTGCGCGCAAGATCGAGCGCGGATCGAACCAGCGCGCGATACCCGGCCGCGTCGGCGATGTAAGCATCGGAGGGAAGCACGGCCATCAGCGCATCGCCATGCTCGTGAATCAGGTGGATCGCTGCCAGCGCGATCGCCGCCGCGGTGTTCACTCCGGCGGGCTCCGTTAGAATACGGGAAGGCGCAATTTCCGGCAGCTCGCGACGCATGGCCGACAGCTGCTCCTGGTTGGTCACGATCCAGGCATTCTTCGCCGAAAACAGTGGCGAGAGCCGCGCAAGTGTTTCGCGCACCATCGTCCGCGAACCGACGATATTCAGCAGCTGCTTGGGAGTGCGCATGCGGCTGCGCGGCCAGAATCGCGTGCCTCGCCCTCCGGCCAGCATCACCACGCAAGCCGGCAGCGTGGTGCTCTTCACAGGCTTTTTCTTCGCGCGCGTCATTTATGCACCAGCCGCATCCAGTCGTTTTCGGAAACGCCGCGTTGTCCCAGTCCAGAACCGAATTCGCCGGCTTCGCGCGGCACGAAAGTCCGCAACAGCGAGGTGCGCCCCAGCGGGGCGATCTGATACGCGCCCAGACCCGCCGGAATCATCCACACCTGCGCGGGCCCGAAATTCACCTGTTCGCTCTGCCAGCGAATCTCTCCGGAGCCATCCAAGAATACGAGCAGATCGAAACACTCCGCGGACGAACCCATCAGCACGGGCCCTTCGAACTCCCAGCGGCAGGTTTCAAAGTAAGGGCAGGAGACAAAATACGTCTTCTCGGCCCCCTCTTCCTGGATTCGCACAGGCTCAACTTTGCCGCCGAGCTGCTTGCCGAAACGCATCACATCGAGAGCCTTCTCGATATGCAGCTCTCTCGTGCGGCCCTGGGGGTCGCGGCGATTGTAATCAAACACGCGATACGTGAGGTCGGACTGCTCTTGAATCTCACACAGCACCATTCCGGGACCGATGGTATGCGCGGTGCCGGCCGGCACGAAGATCGCGTCGCCCGTCGATACCGGAGTGCGCATCAGGCAATTTTCTGCCGTACCGTCTGCAATCGCGCGCGCAAAACTTTCGCGCGTCACGTTCGGCTTCAAACCTACGAGCACTTCCGCCCCGGCCCGCGCGCGCATCGCGTACCACATTTCCGTCTTCCCGCGTCCACCGGCGGCCCCCTCGTGCGCCGCGGCATATTCATCGTCCGGGTGCACCTGCACCGAGAGTTTTTCGTCGGGAAAAATGAATTTGACCAACAGAGGAAAATCCCGGCCGGTATCGGCGCGCGTGCCGGCCCATTCCGGCGGCATTTCGCGCCAGGCGACGCGCAATTCGCGGCCGGCGAAAGGACTGTTCGCGAACCGGCATTCGCCGCCCGTCATCCAAGCCTCGCCCAGCGGCTCGGCAAGGCCGGATTTTTCCGGAAAGAAAGGCGCAAGGGAACGCGATCCCCACGGACGCGGGCTGAAGACGGGCTCCAGGCGCGCGGGACACACGATCATAGATTCACGCAGAGGCCGCGTTCACTTCGATTTGCCGAAGAAACGCGCCATCCGCTGGAGTCCTTCATCGATGCGATCCATCGAAGTAGCGTAGGAGATGCGAAGATGTCCGGGCGCGCCAAAAGCTGCGCCGGGAACGACGGCGACGTGCTCGCGTTCAAGCAGCAGCCGCGAAACCGCCATATCGTCTGCCATCCCGGCGTTGTAGTGCCGCGAAATATTCGGGAACACGTAGAACGCGCCCTGCGGCGCGGTGCACGTGACGCCGGGAATCGCGCGCAGACCCGCTACGATCCGTTCACGGCGCCGCCCATATTCGGCCAGCATCGTGGCCACGCCGTCCATCGGCCCGCGCATCGCCGCCACGCCCGCGTACTGCGCGATCGAGGTCGGATTCGATGTGGACTGGCTCTGCAATTTCGTGATGGCGTCGACCAGCGGCTTCGGCGCCAGCACGTAACCCAACCGCCAGCCGGTCATCGCAAACGTCTTTGAAAACGAACCGACCACAATCGTCGAGTTCTTCGATCCCGGAATGCTCGCCACCGAATAGGGCTTCCCGTCGCCATACGTGAAATGCGAATAGCACTCGTCGGCCATCAGCCAGATGTCCTTGCGCTGGCAAACGGCCAGAATCTTCGCGTACTCATCCGGCGGGATCACCGCGCCCGAAGGATTGCTGGGCGAATCGCAGATCACCATGCGCGTGCGCGCCGTGACCAGCCTTTCCAGCGCGGCCGCGCGCATCACGAAATTATCGGCCTCCGTCGTTTCCAGGATCACCGGAGTGCCACCGGCGTATTTCACGATGTCGGGATAGCTCACCCAATAGGGCGCCGGGATGATCACTTCGTCGCCATGATCGATCAGCGTGCAGACGGCGTTGAAAATCGAATGCTTGCCGCCAACGTTGACCACGCATTCCGCTGGTGTGTAGGAGGAACCCAGTTCCCGCGTGTGCCATTCGCAGATCGCCTTGCGCAGTTCCGGCGTTCCCGGCACGGGGGTGTACTTCGTGCGATTTTCGTCCAGCGCCTGAATGGCGGCGCGCTTGATGTGTTCCGGCGTGGGGAAATCCGGCTCGCCTGCGCCGAAATCGGCGACGTCGACGCCCTGGGCCTTCAGCGCTGCGGCGGCCTGCAGCACCACCATGGTGGGCGACTCATTGATGCGGTTGATGCGCTGGGATAGTTTGAACAGCTCCTCGGTTTTCACACCTACGGCCGGTTCCATTTTCTGACCCTTTTCAAATGTAATTTGGACAACAGCCTATTCTAGCCGACTTTGGCGCGCAGGCGCTCGGCAACAATCGGAGGGACGAGGTCCTTCACGGGGCCGCCCAGGCGCGCGATTTCGCGAACCAGGCGGGAGCTGAGGTAACTGTACGGCTCGCCCGGAAGCATGAAGACGGTCTCGATATCCGGCTCGAGCTTACGGTTCATCATGGCCATTTGCAGCTCGTATTCGTAATCGGATACGGCGCGGATGCCACGCACGATCACGCTGGCGCCCTGGTTGCGCGCGTATTCAACCAGCAGGCCATTGAACACTTCGACTTCGACGTTTTTCCATTCAAACGTGATCGCTTCGAGCATTTCGACGCGCTCTTTCACCGGAAAAAGCGCGTCTTTCTCCAGGTTCTGCGTCACTGCGACGATCAGCTGATCGAAGATCATGGCCCCGCGCGAGATCAGGTCGAGGTGGCCGTTGGTCACTGGATCAAACGAGCCGGGATAAATTGCCGTGACGGGTTTGCTCATTTCGAAGCCTTCTTACGTCGATTCTAGCCCAGAATCAGCGGCGGGCGGGTTCCAGAGATTCGGCATGGTTCCTGGGGCTCAATTCTTGGACGCAGCCTGCTGCTTGTTGTAGGCGTCCCAGGAAATCGAAATCAGGTAGGCGTGAATGGCGTCGACGTCCGCCTGCGTCAGAATGCCGTCCCAGGGCGGCATTCCGGCGTTCTTGAGAATACCTCCGAGGACAATCTGGCTGAACGCATCGTGCGTTTCCGGAGCCATCCGTCGCAGGTCGGGCGCCTCCGAACGCGGTTGATTCACGTGACAGACGGCGCAGCGCTGGGCGAAAAGCGCCCCGCCCTGCTTCACGGTATCGGCGGGGGCCGTCTCGGGGGGCGGCTGCGGAATCGGCTGGATGGCTGGAAGAGACGGAGGCATGGGAGTTTCGCCGCCATCCAGTTTAAAG
>Ga0209007_1000556_pt1 | contig 13646 bp, 8 predicted proteins | sample JacPinW_OM1H0_O2_FD_187961 | JGI IMG/M metagenome (GOLD analysis project Ga0209007, IMG submission 187961) | Forest soil microbial communities from Algoma, Ontario, Canada - Jack Pine, Ontario site 1_JW_OM1H0_O2 (SPAdes) (version 2) | ecosystem: Environmental > Terrestrial > Soil > Boreal...
TTCGCGTTCGCGCAGTTTTCGCGGCGATCGTGTTGCGTGAATCGCTCCGGAAGCGCCCAGGGTGGAGTCAAAGAGTCAATGGCTTCGGAGAACATGACCCGCTTCACAGGTTTCCTTGGGGTTTTCGCCATGCTGTTGCGGGCTTACACCGGCAAAGATGACATTACAGCGTGACCGTGCGCGGGCGCTGCAACAACTCGCGAAATGTCGGGTTGCCCGACAAATCCAGACGGTAAATGATCCTATTCAGAAAATAGCGATTAAGGGCTGAGTTTCACGGCGCCTACGGGTGCTTCCGCAGCGTGATCCAAGCCGTGCATCGTTGGTGGATAGTCACTATTCTTTCGGCAACGATCTCCAGGAAACTCCGAAAACACAAAGGGGTTTTCGTTTGAGATTTGACACACTTTACCGTTCGGCCTGCCTGGACATTCACTGAGGAGTTAACGACAGCCACGATTCTGCGATCGTTGTTCTGGACTACGTTGCCGATCTGTTCCTGCCTTCCACCGCCGACCGCATGATGCTGCACTTCCAGCGCTTGTTCGAGCAGGCTGTGGCCGAACCCCAAGCATGCGCCTGTCCGACTTCTCCCGGCTGATTGCTAGCGAGCGGGAACAGGTGGTTATGGATTGGAATGATACCTCTGCACAATGTCTATCCTCGGAGACAATTTCAAGCTGCTTCACTATGCAAGTTGCACGGAGTGGGGAGGCAATGGCTCTGCGATCGCCTCAGGTACAACTGAGCTGCCGCAAACTCAATGCGCATGCGAGTCTTGCTCACAAGCTTGCAAGGAAGGGGTTAAAACGGAAACCCCGGTGGCAGTCCCGATGGAACGATCCGGTGAGATGCTAGTCGCTACGCTTGCGATATTAAAGGCTGGCGGAGTTTATTTGCCCTACATCCCGCATATACGCAGAGCGCGTACGTTTGATTAAGGAAGACGCGGGCGCATACATTCGTGTATTCGTATCCTGCAACAGACTCCGGAATTCTTTCTCGGCCACAAACTTGCCATCGAACAGATGGATTTCGCGTCGCGCGCATGTGGCAAAGCGGGAGTCATGCGTGACCATGCAAATCGTGGCTCCCTCGCTGTGCAGCTCCTGCAACAGTTCCATTACGGCTTCACCATTGCGGGAATCTAAATTTCCGGTGGGTTCGTCAGCCAGAAGGATGGAAGGATTTCCTGCAAGAGCTCGAGCTACCGCCACCCTTTGTTGCTGACCGCCGGAAAGCTGAGAAGGATAGTGACGGACTCGATGCGCCATACCGACGCGTTCCAGCGATTCCAGCACACGATTCCTTCGCTCAATCGCAGGCATCTTCCAGCGATAGGTGAGCGGCAATTCGACATTCTCAAAGACTGTGAGGTCCCCGATTAGATTAAAGCTTTGAAAAATAAAACCGATTTCTTGATTGCGAATGCGCGAGCGCGCGGTGAAGTCTAAATTGCAGACGGGTTGGCCATTGAGAACATATTGTCCCCCACTTGGTGTATCAAGCAACCCAATAATCGAGAGCAGCGTAGATTTGCCGCATCCCGAAGGCCCCGACATGGCGACGTACTCCCCTTTGCGAATCGTAAGATCGATTCCGGAAAGGGCGTGGGTTTCGACTTCGTCGGTATAGAAAACTTTTGTCAAGCCTTCCATCTGGATCAGTGGATATCCTACTTCGTTCATAAGTCCTCCTTAGTTGCCTTAGTTAGGCCGAATACGTTCAGTTGTCTGTGCGCGACCTGCCGGACAAGGTCACGGTGTCGCTCACATTTCCTTTAAGAATTTGCAATTGGGTTCACAGAGACACGGCCATCCGCCGGCGTCGGGGTCGACTACGAACAAGCTATTCGTGCTGTCTCTTGCCCGAAAGCCGGGCGGCCAATCGGCTCCTACGCCCCCGTCCGGGATCGGATCGCTCAGGCGCTGCACAATCGACCGGAACTTTCCGAGTCCGATATGGATCTGGCCGACCGACAAAATCAGTCCAGCCACCGAAGAATGCTTTATTGCCTTCGCTCTCGCTTCAGCTTTTTATTGTGTGGGTCAGGATTGGCAGAACCTCAGAAGGCCGTCTACAACGCTCCGGGACGCTCCGGATAGTTCAACAGTGCCGAACGATTTCACTGGAGCATTTCAGAATAAATTTAACAATACCCCTCCGGACTAATATATCGGCGCTCCGAACTGGAGCACCTGCAGGGGCAGGTGCGCCGTGAATAGTCGCGAAAACAGATAAGGATTAAAGTACGGGATGGCGAATACACGCTCGAACAAACAACCGCTCGATTTGCAGCAGCTCGAGCAAAGGCCTCCGGTGATATATCAGCCTGGTGCTCGACGCATCGTCTGCTCTCCCTGACGCCAAACTCCCTTCGGACGAGTCAGTTTTCGTACAGCAGCACGCCCTCGTTCTCCTTCGAGTCCACGGGGCGATAGAAGAGCTTGTTGTCCTCGAGGAAGACCTCGATGAATGCCGGACGCACGTTGATCGTGCCCTGGATCAGCGCTTCCGACAGCGGATCTTCGACGTACTTCTGCAGGGCCCGGCGCAGCGGGCGCGCGCCGTAGTTGCGATCGCCGAGCGTCTGGTTGAGAATCCAGCGCCTGGCCTCGTCCGCCACCGTGACCGTGATCGACTTCTGCGCCAGGTTGGTGTTGAGCTGCGTAACCATAAGCTCCAGAATCTGGATGAGGTCGTTTTCGCTGAGCGCGTTGAAGATGATGATTTCATCGAGCCGGTTCAGGAACTCGGGATTGAAAGTGCGCTTCACTTCGTTCCTGACCAGTTCCTCGACTTTTTCCGACACCCAGTCTTCATTCGCTGACTGGAAGCCCAGGCCTTCGCGCTTTTCGAGGTGCCGGGCGCCGATGTTGGAGGTCATGACGATGATCGTGTTCTTGAAGTCAACGGTGTTGCCGAGGCCGTCGCTCAACTGGCCATCTTCGAAGACCTGCAACAGGATGTTGAATACGTCCGGATGCGCCTTCTCGATTTCATCGAGCAGCACCACCGAATAGGGCGCGCGCTTGACGCGTTCGGTGAGCTGGCCGCCCTCTTCGTAGCCAACGTATCCCGGAGGCGAACCGATCAGTTTCGAGACCGAGTGCTTCTCCATGAATTCAGACATGTCGAAGCGGATCAGGGACTTCTCCGTGCCGAACATGAACTGCGCCAGCGTGCGCGCGACCTCCGTCTTACCCACGCCCGTAGGTCCGAGGAACAGGAACGACCCAATCGGCCGGTTCGGGTTCTTCAGTCCCGCGCGGCTGCGGCGGATGGCACGAGCCAGAGCTCTGATCGACTTGTCCTGAGAGATCACGCGCGTGTGCAGCTCTTCCTCGATGCGCAGTAATTTCTGCGATTCTTCTTCCTTGATGGAAGCAATCGGCACGCCGGTCCACCGCGAAACCACATCTTCGATGTCTTCGCGATTGACCACGCCGGTTGCGGATTCACCGAAATGATATTTTTCACGCAGGATGCGCAGGTTCTCGCGCTCCTTACGCTCCTCGTCGGAATAGAAGTGCGCCTTCTCGAACTCCTGGTTGGCGATCGCGTTCTCCATCCTGTGCACGATGAACTTCAGCCGCTTCTGCACTTCGGTGATCTCTTCCGGCAGCGAAGTCTGACGCAGCTTTACGCGCGCGCCAGCTTCATCGACCAGGTCGATCGCCTTGTCCGGTAGGAAGCGATCGGGGATGTAGCGGTTCGAGTGTGCAACGGCGAAGCTGATGGCGTCATCGGTGTAAGTGACCGCGTGGAACTTCTCATATCGGTCTTTCACCCCGAAGAGAATCTTGGTGGCGTCGGCCTCGCTCGGAGGCGGAACTTTTACTGCCTGAAAGCGCCTCTCAAGCGACCGGTCTTTTTCGATGGACTTGCGGTATTCGCCGGGAGTGGTTGCGCCGATGCACTGGATCCCCCCGCGCGAGAGCGCCGGCTTAAGAATGTTCGCCGCATCCAGCGAGCCCTCGGCCGATCCCGCGCCCACGAGAGTGTGCAGCTCGTCGATGAAGAGGACGCAGTTCTGCGATTCCATCAGCTCTTTCATGATGGTCTTGAGCCGCTCTTCGAACTGGCCGCGATATTTGGTGCCGGCGACGATGAGGGAAAGATCAAGTGCAAGAATTCTCTTGTCCGCCAGGAACGATGGAACCTCGCCGTCGGCGATGCGCTCCGCCAGTCCTTCTACGATGGCAGTCTTGCCGACGCCCGGCTCGCCGATCAGAACCGGGTTGTTCTTGGTGCGGCGGCACAGAATCTGAATTACGCGCTCGAGTTCGTTCTCGCGGCCCACAAGCGGATCGAACTGGCTGTCCATCGCCGCCTGAGTTAAATCGCGGGAAAATTCGCTCAGCAAGGAGGATTCGCGCTGGCGCTGCGGCTGCGCTCTTTCCTGGCTGCTGCGGCTAAGTTCTTCGCGGATGGTCGACAGCCGCAGTCCGCGTTCGTGCAGAATCTCCGCGGCAAAGCACTTTTCTTCGCGCAGTAGGCCAAGCAGGAGGTGCTCGGTCCCAATATGCTGTTGGGACAGGTGCTCGGCCTGCTCCGCGGCATAGGCAAGCACCCGCTTGCACTCGTTGCTCAGCGGAAGATCGACGGAGGTGGAAACTTTCTCGCGGATGGTGGTGTGTCCTTCGACCTGCTTGCGGATGGATTCGACCGAGGCATGGGAACGCAAAAAGCGGTTGGTCAGTGCCTTATCTTCACGCAGCAGCCCCAGGAGCAGGTGCTCGGTCTCGATGTAAGGAGAGCCGAACTGGCTGGCCTCATATCGTGCAAAGTATATGACGCGCCTTGCTGTGTCTGTGTATCGCTCGAACATAACCCCTTCTCCCAGATTCCTCCGGAGACGCAAGATCGAGTCGACCCCGCTTCTCCAGAACCCCAGAAAACGTTGCGGTCATCGCGCCCATTTCCTCATGAGGATGGGCCTCTGTTTACCACGTTTCATGGTTACCAACGAGTTAGAGACCAATCACGAACCCTGACTCTTGCCAGAGAGGTCGCCGAAGCCAGGGCCATTTCAGGCGCCCGCTGCAACGGAACTCTTAAAGGTGCTGCACACGGCGTTCCCTTTGGAAAAATCCTCTCCAGCAATGGTACGGTCATAAAAGTAGTTACTAACGCCATCACCACCATCATGGAAAAAAGAGCCGGGGAGATGATCTTCAGATCGAGGCCAATATTGAGAATCACCAACTCCATAAGGCCACGTGTGTTCATCAACGTGCCGAGGCCGGCCGCATCTCGCCAGGACATGCCACTCAGCCGTGCCGCTGCTATCGATCCCCCAAATTTTCCAACTGCCGCTGCCAGGATGATCAGCCCACAGTAGAACCACATATCCAATCCTTTGAGCAATGTGATATTCGTACGCAAGCCTGTAAAAGCGAAAAACAGGGGCAACAGTAAAGTAATGGTAATGGTCTCGAAACGGTCCAACACGTAGCGCACAAATTTCGGTTCCTTCGGCATGATGGCACCCATCAAGAATGAGCCAAATAGGAGGTGAATTCCCAACCGCTCGGTGCAGAGCGCGGAAGCCAAAGCCAGCAGGATCATCAAAGCCATCCGATCTTCGCTCATCCCACCATGCCGGCGAAAATGATGCTCGAACCCGCGTAGCAGAAATCTCACGCCGTAGATCATCACTGCGGCGAATAGCAGGATGCCCCCTAGAGTCACCCAAATGGATGTGCTCTGGCGTGCCGCTCGAATAAGCACCACGATATAGGCTAGGATGCACCAACCCGTAACGTCATCGACGGCGGCACAAGCAATGGCGACAGTTCCAAGGCTGCTCTTGAGCATGTCCCGTTCGGTCAGAATTCGCGCCAGCACTGGGAATGCAGTCACGCTCATGGCCGCGCCCATGAACAGTGCGAAATGCGTAAAGCTCACTGTCTCGTCAGAGAGGCGCGGATACAGATAAAGCGCGAGCATTGCGGCCAGAACAAAAGGTGCGGTGATGCTGACGTGACTGGATAAGACTGCGGCATGGCTTTGATGCTTTAATTCCCTGGGATTGATGCCGAGGCCGACAAGAAACATGAAAATCACCACGCCCACCTGACTTAGAGCGTTCAGGAAACCGAGCCCCGAGGATGGAAACCAGGAAGCTGAAAGTTGCGGAGCAATCCACCCAAACAGGGATGGACCGAGCAATATGCCGGCAAACATCTCACCCACGACTCTCGGCTGGTGAACCTTACAAAATAAGGTTCCCATCACGCGGCAGGCCGCGATGATCAATGCGATCTGCAGTATAAGGTTAGACAGATTGTGCATCATCGTTCTCCATTCGACACGTTAGTGGGTTGCATCAAGGCGCGGAAGACGACATCGTGCTCATCGATCCTGAGTGTTCCGCTGAGCAGCTTTGGGACGGCGTGGGAATCGAACGTGCCTTGTAACAACCAGTCCCTGACAGTGCACCTGTTTTCCATCGTCCCGATCGACAACGGCGATACTCGCCCCTTCAGCAACGTGCCCTCGATCGTCCCCGTTGCCGTAAATTTCGGTTCAGCCAAAGAGGTCAGCACCAAATTCTGCCCCGACTGTCTGATGGCGAAAGTGCTGTTCGCCATTCCGACAATCGTGTTGCCGCAGATCGGCGATAACTCTGCCGCATCGATCTGCAAACTCCACGCTCCGTCCACCGATGCTGGGGCGCTTAGGCGACGTCCATACTTGAGGACTGCACCAAGACCGATCAGCGGCAATAGCACGAGCAGCAAGTACGCAATCACGAAGTTGTGGTTTATGCGAGACATGAGTACCCCCTTCACCTAGCCAGGTAACGCACCCAGCCGGCCCGTATGAGCAATGAAACAATTCACCTCGGCGTCAATGACGTGTATGCCGACAGTTCCGTCAAAGCTTCCGGAGCCGGCGGATGAACGCTCGACCACACATTTCCGTCGTCGCCATGCCCGTGCTGCACCGCTCCATAACCGACGTCGGTCACATCCGCGACGGAGTACCATTCTCGGTAGAGTTGACGGGCCTGCTTTTGCGTGACTTGCAAAAGCAATGTCACGCGATGATCCTGGTCGGCGATCCCCGCTTGCACCGACTGTAGCTCGATCCCGCGCCGCACGGCGGCATTCAGAATCCGCATCAAGGTTCCCTGCGTATTGCGATATCGAATCTGAAAGGTCTGCATTGAACGCCCCTAGAATTCATCCACTACTCGTCCGCGAACATCATCTCCGAAAGGGCCGCTCCCGCAGGCACCATGGGGTACACATTCGCCTCGGGATGGCAATCAAACACCAACAATTCGGCCTGCGGCGACCGCAGGAAACTGTCGATGGCTTCTCCGGTCTCAGCCGCCACCGGCTGCTCCAGCATGGCCGCCTCGTTCAGCCGCCATGCATGAATCTTGTAAGCCTTTGCGATCTCCACAAAATCCGGGTTGTCGCTTAAATCGGTCTCGGCATAGTTGCGCTGGTAAAACAGTTGCTGCCATTGCCGCACCATTCCCAGATGCTTGTTGTCGATGATCACCATTTTGATCGGCAGGCCCAGGCGATGAACCGTGGCCAGTTCCTGGATATTCATCTGAAACCCGCCATCGCCCGAAAGGCAGAGCACGCACGATTCCGGCTGAGCCAGCTGCGCGCCCACGGCCGCAGGCAGAGCGAAGCCCATGGCTCCCAGTCCGCCTGAGGTGATGAATCCTCGCGGCGAACTCGATCGACAGCGCTGCGCCGCCCACATCTGGTGCTGGCCCACGTCGGCAATTACCACGCTGTTCTGCGGAAGCCGCTTGAATAGCTCATCCAGAAACCGGATCGTCGGCTGCGCCAGCCCGCGGGGATCATCCTGCGTACGTTCCCTCGCACACGCCACCGCGCGCCACTCATTCCACTGCGGCAGCGAAGGCCGCTGCAACTCTCTCTGGAATGTCGGAATCGTCTCCGCCAGATTCCCGATCACCGGCAGGTCGCACGGACGCACGCGATCCAGTTGTCCCGGATCAATTTCGAAATGCACGATCTTGGCATGCGGAGCGAAGCGGGTCGGCTCGCCGGTCACGCGATCATCCAGCCGCGCTCCGAATACCAGCAGCAAATCCGTATCATGCAGCGCCATGTTCGCCGCACGCGTGCCGTGCATTCCCACCATGCCCAGGTAATACGGAGAAGCAGGAGGCACCGCGCCTAATCCATGCAGCGTCGCAAACGTCGGAATGTTCAACTCATCCAGCAGTTGCCGCAAGTGTGGAATCGCTCCCGACAACTTTGCGCCGGCTCCCACCAGCGCCACCGGGCGCTTGGCCTGCTGCAGCATCGCCACAATGGTATCGGTGAAACCACCATCGGCTTTGGCATTCCAAGGAGTGGCATGAGGACGGAACTCCACCGGGCCGGAAAATTTCTTCTTCGCCTTCAGAATGTCGGTCGGAATATCAATCACAACTGGACCCGGGCGCCCGCTGCGCGCCCAGTGGAATCCTTCCGCGATCACCGCCTGAATCTCATCCAGCGTGCGCACCATCCGGCTCCACTTCGTGAGCGAAAGCGTCATGCCGAAAACATCGGTCTCCTGGAATGCATCGCTGCCAATCAGCGGGCTGCGGACCTGGCCGGTGATGCACACAAGCGGAACCGAATCCATCTTCGCATCGGCAATGCCGGTCACCAGGTTGGTCGCACCCGGACCGCTGGTCGCGATCGCGACCCCGACCTTGCCGGTCACCCGCGCATAACCTTCCGCGGAGAACACCGCACCCTGCTCGTGCCTGGTCAGGATGTGCCGTACTCCGCTGCTGTCGAGCGCGTCATACAGGGGCATGATCGCGCCACCCGGATAGCCAAAAACCAAATCCACGCCCTCAGCTTCCAGGCACCACAAGACAATTTGGGCTCCACTAAGCATTTAGGACCTGCTTTCGTTCTTCTTTCCTGGGAGATTTGACCAGAGTCATCGCTTGCTTGGGCGATTTAGCCCATCATGCGCAGTACAGCGCTTCGGCCCAGAAGCTACACGCCTTTCCGGGCGCGAGGAATATAGAGCGTAATCACTTCACACATCGACGATTATCCTTGCCGCGGGTTGAGCCAGTCGCTCATCCACGTGATGAGAGCCGAGGCAAGAACTGGGTCCGCGGGCCTCTCTTCCGGGACCCGGCACCATGTTTGGATGATTGTTCGCGACGGATTCGGTGGTACGTCCTTCAGTGAATGGATGCTATGCACAAGGTTCGAAGCAGGTCCTGTCGAAAAACTCTGACGAACTCCGTCTTGTGATTTTGAATAAAGAAGTGGTCACCGGGGAATATTCGGATTTCACATTTCGCTGACGTTAGCTGTCCCCAGGCAGCTAAGTTCTTTGCGCTGACGATCTCATCCTTCTCTCCTCCATAGACCATGATGGGGCAGCCGAGGGCCGAGTCGGCAAGATATTCGTAAGTGTCGGTCATCTCGAAGTCTGCTCGCAGCAATGGCAGCCAGGCTTCTTGCAGTTCAGGATAGTCGAACAACTCCTTGGGTGTCCCGTTGAACTTCCGGATTTCAGCAATGAATTCGGGAAGAGGAAGGTTGAAAGTGTGCGGCAAACGTTTCTTGGCAACCGGGGACGGGTGTGCCGAAACAAACAGATGAACAGGTATTTCGCACCTTCTGCGACGGAGTTCGCGCGCAAGCTCAAAGCTTATGAGGCCCCCCATACTGTGCCCATAAAATGCAAAAGGCTCGTCAATCTGAGTACCAATCGCATCGGCCACTTCTTCCACCAGCGCAAGCAGCCGCGTATGAGGGAGTTCGCAGATACGCTGTGCCCGGCCCGGCAAGTGCACCAGACAAACATCTATTTCTGGAGCAAGATACCGCTGCCATTCGCGAAAAACATGTGCACTACCCCCTGCGTATGGAAAACAAAAGAGGCGAAGCAACGGTTCATAGGTTGTCGAGAGGCTTTCAAACCAACGGCTACTCAGTTTGTGCTTTAGCTTTGTCATTTGTGCTCCAGTAAAAGCGTATTCGTCGATTCAACTTTGGGATTCAAACTACTTACACTTCCATACGTGGGACTCTGATGGTCGCCCACAACATTCGCAGACTTGTAATCCTGGGGAGAGCTGAGATGCAACCGCGGCGGCTTTAGCCCTCGCGCAGTGTGTTCAGTGGATCGATTTTGGTGGCCATGAGCGACGGCACATAACAGGCAAGCAGTGCTAAGCCGGTCAGAAGCAGGGGCGCGCCGACGAGCAACCGGAGATCGTCGATACCGACCTTGAGCGCATCGACAAATACATTGGTCAGCGCCGACAGTGTTTTAGCTAGCGCAAAAGCGCCCAGAAATCCGAAGGCGGTTCCGGCGGTGACGAGGGTGAAGCCCTCATGCAGCACGAGCCGGAGCACCTGCCCCTTTCGGGCGCCCAGCGCCATTCGAATTCCGATCTCTTTGCGCCTTTGTGCCACCGCGTAGGCAGTGACTCCTGCGAGACCAATAGCGGCTAAAACCAAACCGAATATTCCAATTCCGCCATATGTATTCACGGCGAAACGCTCCGCGGAACGACTAAGATCCAAGGATTCGCTAAGCGTTCGCACATTGAAGACATTCAGTTTCGGATCGATGGAAGCGATCTCGCGACGGACGCCGTTTAGCGCATCCCAGCCCGCATCTGAGCACACGATAATGGTCATACCGTCGGCTGGTGGACGCCCAAAATTACGTTCCGTGAGTGGCAAGTAAATTATGGATTGGCTGATCCCCATGCCATCCTTCAAATCGCCCACTACACCAACTACTTCATAGGACTGTTGGTCCTCCCACAGGCGCTTACCGATTGCATTGCCCCCAGCGAAAAATCCGCGGGCGCCGCTCTCGTTCAATATGGCAGGCAACGCCTTCGATCCGTCGGTCTGGCTCCTTTGATCCTGTTCCACGAACTCTCGGCCTGTGAGCATCGGCTCGTTCAGGGTCGAAAAATAGCCCGCGCCGATGGTTTCCTTGATCACGGGCTTCTGCACCCGCGCGGTCCCCTGCGAATCTTCCGCACTCAGTTGACTATCGTCCTCTTCGATCGAAAATGGCGCTTGGGCAGCCAGTGCAATACTCCGCACTGGTCCGGAGGTCTTGATCTGTTCGGGGAGTCTCTCGAACAGAGCTTGCGCTTTCTCCGGGGTGTAGCCGTCACGAACTGGATCAATGGACAAAAGATACATCGTGTGCGGATCGAATTTAGTTTTGACGCCGCTCACTTTCGTGATGCCCAATACCAGAAAGCCCGTGACCAACAGCAGCATGAGCGATCCCGCGACCTGAACAATCATCAGCAGGTTGCGCACACCAATCCGCCGGTATCGGGCAAGCCGAAACGTCGAACCTTCTTTTAGCGCCGGTGTCAGGTCGATTTTCGTCGCTCGTAATGCAGGCGCGAGGCTGAATCCAACGCCGCACACGATCGCCAAAACGCAAACGAAAGCAAGAGCGTGCCAATCGGGAGTGAAATCACTTTCGAGTGGGAGCGTCGTGGCGGGAGTGAAATGGGATCTCAACCTCGCAAGACCATACGCCAGGGCGAATCCTGCGATGCCTCCCAGCGATGAAAGCAGTATGCCTTCTCTCACCATTTGCCGGACAATCCTGAATCGGCTCGCTCCGGCTGCCAGGCGAATGGCCAACTCTTTCCGGCGGTTGGCGCCCCGCGCCATTAGCATGTTGGCCAGATTCATGCACGCAATGGTGACAATCAGCCCCATCAGTACGACATAGAAACCAACCACTACGTGCTTCAACTTGCGGGGAAGCGGCATCATGGTGCCTGCCGAGAGTAAGGTCACACCTCTCCCTTTGTCAGCGCGCGGTCGGGCCGACGAATCTTCCTCGTCGAGACGTCGGGTGATCGTGTCGAGAGCAACTTCTGCCGAATCCAGGGTTACACCGGGCGCCAGGCACGTTATTGCCAGGAACTGCTTGGCGTGGCGTTGATGCAGTACATTGTTCGAGAGCTCCGGAGCCAGCGACGCCGGCACCGTGATCGGAATGAACAACTCCGATGGGTTTAAGGAGAGGGCACCGTTGAAATCTTTCGGTGTAATTCCCACGATCATCGCCGGCTGGCCGTTAAGGCGAAGAATTTGGCCCACGGCGTTCGGTGAAGAGTTGAGGTGGTTGCGCCAAAAACGATCGCTGATCACCACGACTGGGGCGTCGCCTTCCTTGTCAAGACCTGGATTGAGCACTCGTCCGCGCTGCGCTTGAACCCCCAGGACGGAAAAATAGTCGGCAGATACAAGTTGTCCAAAGACACGCTGTGGCCTCGCATTCGCGTCGCCCTCAAAAGTAAGATCGAATGGGACGCCGGTCTGAACGGCCGCCACCCCAGTGAACAGGCTCTTCTGAGCCCGATATTGCTCGATGTAGTAATAGGAGACCGGCTTGTCGGGCATCACCAGCCGCTCAGCGTTGGTTGCTGCCGCCAGAGGCCGAGATATCATTCGGTAACCCGAGCTGTATATCAGCGCGGTCAGTCCGATTCCGAGCCCCAGCGAAATAATGCCGACGAGGGCAAAACCGGGCGAATTGATTAGGGCACGTAATGCATACCGCATATCGCGGCCCGTTTCTCCCGCCAGGTACTGGCGCGGCATGCGCATCAATATGTCTACGAATTTCCACGTCGGTCCGCCAAATTGTTCTCTCTTCGCAATCTCTTTCATCACTCCTCCTCGATTAGCATCGCTCTGTTGGGTACGCTGATTTGAGTTTCTACGGAAAAGCTTGCGCAGCCGCCGGTCGACTTACCTTTTGAGTTTCAGCCCGCACTCAGCAGCATTGGGGCACGCGAGGTATGTTATGTACCTCTCCATCAGTTCCCGCGTGATAGGGGGGCGAGGCATACCCTCGGCTTGCAGCAATGGATGTATTTTTCGACGGGCGCCTCACCATTACAGAATCGAATTCGATGCGCGCAAATTCGGCCCCCGAGTGCTCCGCCGAATACCCGCTGGCGTTCCTTCTTTTTTCGCGGGGTCTGTTTTACGTCTGTGGTCTTTAAGAGTCGGAGTCTGCGCCATTCCCGCGCAGCAAACAATCAATCAGCGGAAGAGCAAGGTGTTGTCAGTTCGTTGTCCGCGAATGCTAAGCCATTCCAACCTTGGGACTGAGCGAGGTATGTTATGTACCTATCCATCAGTTCCTGCGTGATGGGAGGGCGAGGCATACCCTCGGCTTGCAGCAGACGATTGGTCTCCGGGTCCATCTCGACTTCCACTCGATCGCCCGTTCGCTTATTATGGATCGCTTGCCCGGGAAACATACTCTCCAAGTCGTCACTTACGTCACACCGCGAGAGCCAGCTTTCAAAGGAGACCTTCTCGATGGGAAACCCGGAGCTCCGCCCCCAGTTAACCAGGCTGTCGGAAATCCTACCCAGACTCATAGATTGCTCATTCACAACGTTCAGGCAACGCCCCAGTACCTCCTCATGCTGAGAGAGGACGAGAATTGCACGGCTCATGTAGTCGATCGGTAGCATGTTGATTCCTGCGCCTTCGTCATCGATCTCGGGGGCGCAGCCGAGTTGCAGGCAAGCGCTGATGAACCGGTTTAGAAAATCGGTTGGATTGCCGGCTCCGCTTTGCGGAGATCCGGAAATGAAGCACGGTCGATAAATGGCAAAC
>Ga0209007_1000557_pt1 | contig 13636 bp, 12 predicted proteins | sample JacPinW_OM1H0_O2_FD_187961 | JGI IMG/M metagenome (GOLD analysis project Ga0209007, IMG submission 187961) | Forest soil microbial communities from Algoma, Ontario, Canada - Jack Pine, Ontario site 1_JW_OM1H0_O2 (SPAdes) (version 2) | ecosystem: Environmental > Terrestrial > Soil > Boreal...
AGCTCCGCCTCGACTCGCTTGCGAACGGAATTGTCGGTGCCGATCAGTAAGTATCCGACGAGATCGCCGTAGTCGTCGCGCAGTGCCGTGATCGAGACGATGGCTGGAAAACGGCTGCCATCCTTGCGGATATAGGTCAATTCATAGATGTCTTCGATTTCGCGAGAGGCCTTGAACGCGAGCGCCTCAAATCCGGGGGCGATGGTCGTCCCAAGCTCGAGGCTCAAGGACTTGGCGCGCGCCATCACTTCTTGCGGATCGTGAATATCGCTAGGATTGATACGATTGACGACTTCTGCCGCCGTATAGCCCAACATCCGTTCAGCGCCCACATTAAATAGCTGGATGATGCCCTTTTCATCCGTAGCGATGATTGAGAAGTTTGCGCTGGTGAGAATGGCGGTTTGCAGCGCACCAGCTTTCACCAGGGCGGCGGCTTTCAGCAGCTCCTCTTGGCGGCGCTCAACTATCTCGCCGTTCGCGCCCTCTGCAGTGGCAGCAGTGGAGGAAACAGTTCCTGTATCAGCCATGCCGCAATCCCCATAGGCAACACGTGACGATCCGCTTAAGGGGCTTGATCTATCTGTCCGGCCGGCTAAAGCATGTTTGGATAGGCAAAGGTGCTCATAGCCCCGCCTTTGATTAAGCGAACCTCTCCGCAGGCTCTAGGAGTTTGGGGCTACCGTCTGTGCGGTGGGAAACATAAGGAAGCTTCGCCGCACGCGGCCTCATGGATGGAATGGCAGAGCTTTTATAGCGCGCAGATCAGACGGTCGCAGGCCGCGCTCAACACGGATCGCATTTGGCGTCAAAGTACTGGTGCTAGCGGAATCCGGTTGTCAAATCTCTAATCTTCCGCAAATGTCCCTCGCGTGCGTCGTTGGGATTGACACGGAACTTGCGCTTGGATCCGGTTTGCATCAGCGGATCGCTCAGAGCGACGTTAACCGGACGCACAGCGAGCGGACGGGCAATCATGTCAGCGTAGGCATACCAAGTGGCGTGCCCCAAGAGTGGCGCAACGATGAGCATTCCCACAAGCAGTGGTGCATAACCGATGATCGTCACCACCAAGATCAGCGCACTCCATAAAATCATAGCAGGAATGTTTCGAAGTACAGCGTGGACGCTCGCACGCATTGCTTGTCCGACTGAGGCACCCTGATCGACTATCATGGGGATCGTAACGACGGATACCGTGAACACCGCCGTGGCCAGCAATCCGCCCACGCAAATGTACCCCAAGACTTGCGATCGATTCGTCGAATCGAGGAATCCACGGTACAGCGTCCCGCTCATGTCGGGGGCTGCTACGTGGAATACTGCGCTGAGCAGAAGCGCGGAGATGAGAAACCACCCCGCGGCGCAGATCGCCAGAATCACACCGAACTTCATCAGCGCTGGTGCGTTTCGAACGAATCCCTCCAACGAATCTTCAAAGCTTGCCGACAGGCCCAGTGAATAGCGCCGTGACATCTCGCAGAATCCCGCAGACATCAGAGGACCCACCAGCAGAAAGCCGGATATCGCCGCAGCGATGTAATAGGGATGCGTGCCGCAGACAATCAGAAGGGTCCAACCGAGCCCCAGTATCAGTGCGCCACACCCAAGGCTTGCTCCCCAGTTCCGGCGCACGTCGCGCCAGCCGTTCCGCAACCACAAGAAAGGCGCGTAAAGTGGTACTTGAGTAGCCTCGGAATTCAGCGTGTGATGCTGACCAGTGACGAGCGTACTGTCCATGGCGCGATCCTCCGATTTGGTGGGGTAGCGGCCTTGAGTCTATTCCGATTTGTAACGCTAGGTACAAGCCCGTTGCGCGACTCAGTTGTGCGGCGCAAACAATGGACCGGGGACTTGTCATGTGCGTGCGCCGATACGCGCCAGGGGTACCGCTGCGCAACACACCTTAGAGTCTCGTGGATGCTGAGGCATCTGGCACCCGTGTTGCGGTTATGGAGTAGACGTCTGCGGCCATCAAAGGAATTGCTTCGGCCGCAGTCAGATGAGGATTCAACTCGACGCCCGTTATGCGAAGTCGGCCCATGGGCAATCATTGAAAGGCCCGCCTTATTAGGCGCGTGCGCCGTGAGCCGCTACGAGGAGAAGTGGGACCGAGTGATCGTCAGCTCTGTGCCCCAAGGGGCCGGTCTTCCAATGTCTGCAATGGTCAGATTGGAAAGCGCAATCCGGGTCTACTAATGGCAGGGGGATATATCCATGGCCATCGCGACATTTAACACCGTGAACGACTGACAGCTTTTCCTTGTTGACATTCACAAGATCCCACTGGAGAGTTGGAGGTGCATTTTTTTGGAGGTAACTCCCCCTTCTTACGAGACTCGGCTGTGGCTCATCGCGCCTCGCCTTTTTGCGTTGCCCTCTCAACAAGTTAAGGAGATATTCAATGCCGACGATCAAAACCCGTGACGGTACCGCGATCTACTATCGTGACTGGGGTTCCGGACCGCCTATCGTTTTCTCGCACGGCTGGCCATTGACCGGCGCGGCGTGGGAAGCGCAAATGCTGTTTTTCAACGACAAAGGCTACCGTACCATCGCCCATGACCGGCGGGGTAACGGCTATTCCGATCAACCTGGATCCGGTAACGATGTCGACACCTGGGCCGACGATCTGGATGCCCTCATCACCGCCCTCGATCTTCGTGATGCAGTATTGATCGGGCATTCGACGGGAGGCGGGGAACTAGCCCGCTACATCTCGCGCCATGGTACGTCGCGCGTCTCCAAAATGGTGCTGCTCGATTCGATCGTGCCGGTGATGATGCAACGCGACGGTATAGCCGGGGGCGCTCCCAAGGCGGTAATCGACAGCATTCGCAAAGGCGTCGCGCATGATCGCTCATCGTTCTACCAGGAGTTGTCGGCACCGTTCTTCGGCGCCAATCGCCCAGGTTCGCCCGCGACACAAGGCATGCGCGACTTGTTCTGGTTTCAGGGCCTGCTCGGCGGCGCCAAGGCTCAGTATGAAACGACCTACAGCTGGGAACTCGACTACACTGCCGATATCGCCAAGTGCGATAAGCCGCTACTCGTCATACACTGCGAAGACGATCAGATCGTGCCGATCGGTCCGACTGGCCGCCGCGTACCATCTGTCGTTCCTCACGCGATTCTGAAAGTCTACGAGGGTGGCGCTCACGGTATCGCAATCATCGATCCTGAGCGGGTCAACGCCGACTTTCTCGCCTTCATCAAAGGTGAGATGAAAAAATGAGCGGGGCCGTGGCGATTTAATGCAAGCCGACGCGGGTCAGAAATTGATTCTTCTGGCGTGCTGGTGCCCGCCACCATAGGCATGGTAAGTCGCTGCATGGTGCGGACGGTTGCGGAGTGAGCGCGGTTGGCACCGCGCCGAGAATATCTGCACCGTTACTCATTAAGCGCAGCGTCGACCGTACGAGGTCAGCGGCAACCGCTTCTCCGGGCGGACTGGGACCTGGGAGTGCGAGACAGTCAACGAATGCCCGCTTCCGGGTCGTGTGACCCGACTCGGTAACGTCCGCTCTTCGCCGTCTGCTGACAGATTGGCGCCAATCTTCATCGAGTTGCCCGAGCAGGACATCGCGATCATCGATCGTGCGGCGGATTTGCGTGGCTCTTCGCGAACTGAATTTGTCAGAGAGGCAGCAGTGCGTGCCGCTGAAGCAGTCATCATGGAAAATACACTGCTGCGCATGAGTCCACAGGGCTTTGATCGCTTTATAACGCTGATCGCGGCGCCGGCGAAAGCGGTTCCCGCCATGGTCAAACTTCTGAAGCGCAAGTCACCCTGGGAAACGGCTGGCAAACGGGCTTGAGCACTGCAGGTGGCGCTCTCTAATCCTGAACTGCTAACCGCGGAGCATGATCTTTCACAGTTTACGTGCGGCAAGCCGGCACTTGATCTTTGGCTCAAGACTCGCGCACTATCAGATCAACAGAAGGGATTTACCGTCGTTATGGTGGTGTACGACTCGGGCCGCGTCGTGGGTTATTACGGACTCGCGCCTACCGCTGTTGCGCCCGCGGGCATGCCGCGCTCTATCCGCACAGGCCAACCGCCAAACCCGGTCCCGTGTCTTTTACTTGGCCAACTGGTGACGGATCGAGAATGGACTGGTAGGGGTATCGGTACGGGGCTGTTGCGTCACGCACTTACGCGTTCGGTGGCGGGAGCGCACTTAGTTGGCGGCCGGGCTCTGCTTGTCAACGCGTTGGACGAAGAAGCCGCCGTGTTCTGGCGGCACCATGGGTTCATTCCTTCACAGGACGATCCTTTTATCTTATTTCGCTCCATCTCGGACATTGCCGCATCCCTGACGAAGGCGGGAATTAGCGCGCCTGCGCGATAACCCCACGACATTCAGATTTCGCTCTACTTCCCGGGTGCGCTCGATTAGAAGAATGCCAAAAGCGGTCACCTCGGCGCCCCCACCGCCGCATCCGCTTCTTCTAGGGAAGTGGTTAACTGGAGAAACGACGTCTAGTGAAGTGGTTAGCTGAAATCCCCCAGCCCGTTTCGGTCTGATGTCCGTCGCTGATCGGAGCATCGTGGAAATCAGGGGCTTGTACATTGATGTCGAGCCGCCTGGCGAGCGGCCTTCGTTCGCCAGGCTGTCGTTTCGTTTTCAAAATGAGATTTTGCATGCTTCATGACGCGACAAAATCAGGCGGTTGCGGCTGAGTATTAGCTCGAAATTTACGGGTGATCCTAAAAAGTCAGTACGGTCTTGCCGAGCACTCTGAGGTCTGCGAGTCGCTCTGCGGATTCTTCCTTTCATGACAAGACGAAGCAGATTTTTAGTAAGCGCCGACGATTACACCTTGACGTAACTACGAACTCGTTATCCGTTCGAACCACGGCCGAGCATTAAGGCAATGCGGCCGGCGATAAAGCAAGCTGCGGCGGCAACGGGCAAAGCCCATCCGACGGTGAGGCCTGCGTAGCGCCGCAAGACCCAAGCGGTGACGGACAGGCGCAAAGGCCGGAAGCTAAAGCGAACCAACCATTGGTCAGAGGCCATGGTCCTTGGCGAATGAGCATCGACAGTCCGCCGCCACCCGCGATCGCCATCCAAATCCAGCCGAGCGTGGCCCCGAGCACGGACAACGCTTTTCGCCAGAAATCCCTTCGGGGTTGTGAGATTGCCTTGAAGCTGTCCTGACTTTTCCTCAAAGATGTCATCAGGCAAGCGTACCGCGGTGTCCGCCGCTCTCGGCGAAAGCTCTTGTTTCTTTAAGGACGTCCTCAAGGCGAAGAAGGACGGGTTCTCGGAAAACTCACAGTGAGTGTCGCCGATTGATTGCGACAGGGCCGCTGACCACTGGGCTCGCGTTGCCGCCGGGATTTCGCGTTCGATGACCTCTAGTGCATGACGCTCGACAGTCGTCGCTGCTTCGCCAGCCAGTTCACTGAGGCGACGGCGGCCCGGAATGATGATCCGATGCTCGTAGAGGGTTCTGCGCGTCGCGGCGAGAAGATGATCCCCGAAGACGCCCGAGCGCACCACGTCGGTCAGCAGGCCCATCAACATCGTCCGGTCGTTTGCCTGAAACCGGCGCATCCCGAGATAGGAGATGGCCCACGTCTCGAATCTATCGAAGACGGCCCATCTGGAACATTCGTGTAAAAAGTACTCATGGCGTACAAAATGACCGAAAGGATAGGCGTTTTGACAGATCCCGATGCAGGAGTCGTCGTTTTGACGAATGCGCAGCCCGTTACGCAAATGGATTGAGTAGCCGCGCGCCAGTCGGCGCAAAGTGATCCGTATTCCGGGTCACCACCGTGAGATCATGAATGAGCGCCGTTGCTGCAATTTGCTTGTCGAGCGGATTCTCAGGATTTGGTACCCGCAGTCGCCCCCAGACGTGCGCCGTCTCTTCGTCGAAGGGTAAAATCGACTCGGCATAGATCGTCGTCACCTGTTTGAGCCAGCGGCCGAGAACCGTTGCCTGCGCGTCATCTCCTCGATGCCGGATGCGCTCCACGCCCTGCCGTAGTTCTCCGATCGTGACGACCGACAGATAAAGATCGACTGACTCGCGACTCGTGTCCTCGAAAAAAGCCCGCACGCCGGGGTTGGCCTTCTCGCCTTTACGGATCTCACTGATGACATCCGTATCAACCAGGTACATATCAACCCCGGTTGTCGGTCTGCTCGCGTCCGAAATCACCGTCCTCTCCGACATTGGGAATCGCCGCGAGAACGTCCGCCAAGTGTCGCCGCTTTGGACCCCGCAGTACGGATTTGAGGATTTCGCGATGCTCCTGCTCCGTGCTGCGATTGCGTTTCGCAGCCCGTTGCTTGAGCGCCTTGACCAGATCTTCCGACAGGTCACGTACGATGAGTTGTGCCACTGAAGCCCCCTCCGTTGTCAAGTCGCGCAATTCTACCGCTTCGACAGTTTAGATGCTAGCATTGATAGCAGTTAACCGGAAGGACGCCGACCGGGGCCCTTTCGCTAATTTTGCCGTTCAATTCTGCGTAAAGGTTGTTGGCACTCTGTTCCAGCCATAATAACGGTCCAAATAGCCGTGAGTGATAGGCGACGCCTTATCGTGCGCGGTGGCTGGTTACCTGCGCCCCATTGATTCGCTCATCTCGCACGTGAATCGATTCGGCGACCTCACCTCGCTCGGTTAAGGAGCGTAACGGGTGAATAGAAAATCGCGATCTTTGACAGGTACGTGACAGGCAAAACAACCACCAAGCCCCGCCGCATCGACAGGCTTGCCATCGTTGAACTGCGCGAATCCCCACCCACCAGTGGCTGCATATTTCTTCGAATCCTTGACCATGAACTGCACGTTGGTCGCCTCTCCCGCGACGAACGACTGCTCACGGCCAAATACTTTGTTGTTTTCCTCGGAAGGGACGTACTTCCAGGCGAGCCGGGCAATGATTGCCCCGTCCGGAAACGGAAGCTTCCCTTTACGATAGGCCTTGATCGCGATGTCATTCCCTAGGACGGCGCGCAGATCATTGAGGTTCCCTGCTTCGTGCGCCACGGAGACGACCTTCCAATCGCGGTAGCCGGCGGGCATTTGGTAGACATCGAAAACCGGAGTGGCGGCGCCGTCTGCATGTGCCGGCGCGAGGCTGATGTACGCGCCTGCTCCCGTAAGCAAGATAGCGGCAGTAAGGATATATCCGATCCGTCTCATGAATCTCTCCCCGAGCGTTGATTGGCGTGAGCGAGGGGATATCAGACCAGTTTCCTGCCAGCGAACATATTGAACTATGGTAGGGGACGCAGACGGCGAGAGGCGGCGTGCCTGGGCTCTATAGGCAACGGAACCTACTTGTTGCGCGAAGGTTGTGGCGCAGAAGCCAACCCGAGTCTTGCCCCCATATTCACAAGGTCCGCGAAGGACGCAGCCCTCATCTTGCGCATGACTTGCCCGCGATGCGCCTTCACGGTGATCTCCGCCATGCCGAGCTCCCCGCCCACTTGTTTGTTCAAGAGCCCCCGGACCACCAACGTCATGACGTCACGTTCACGAGGTGTGAGCTTCGCGTAGAGGCTTCGAAGCGCATGACTCTCGCTCTCTTGATCGAGTGTTATTCGGCTGCGTGCGATGGCACTGCCGATAGCATTGATCAAAACATCTTCCGCAACGGGCTTGGTCAAGAATTCTACTGCGCCGGCCTTCATGGCCTTGACCGTCATCGGCACGTCGGCGTGACCGGTGATAAAAATAATGGGCATGTCGATCCGATCGCCGGCGATCAAAGATTGCAGCTCAAGACCATTGAGACCCGGCAAGGTCACATCCAATACCAGGCAACTTGGGACCACAGCCCTCGGAAAACTAAGAAAATCCTGGGCCAATTCAAAGACTTGCGCGCGCCATCCGGCCTGAACAATCAGCGATTCGAGTGCCTCTCGCACCGATGGATCATCATCCACGACGAACACGATCGGTGTCGCAGAAAGCATAGGAAATGACCTCAATGCAGTCCGAAGTGCGTTGTTATTCATGTCTATCCTACGGGTTGGAAGGTCGCTTTGCATGTCGCTAGTTCACGCGAAGCGCAGTGTGAAGCGCATCAATGAGGGCCTGCTCACTGACGGGCTTGAATAGGCATTCCACCGCGCCTTCCGCCAGCAGCCGCGGTCGCAATGCTTCATCTCTCATGGCAGTAACAAAAATCACCGGGATGGCCTGCCGTCGACGGATGAGTTCTCGATGCAACTCGGGGCCGGTCATGTCGGGCATGGCGACATCGAGAATGAGGCAGCGTGTATCGGCAACAACGCTTGATGAGAGAAAGGCTTTCGCGGATGGGAAGGCTTGTGACGAATAACCCAATTCCTTGAGCAAATCGGGTAATGCTTCGCGCACGAACGCGTCGTCATCCACAACCGATACGAGCGATCGCTTGGCTGTCATGCATTTCTCAAGGCCGCTTCGCCCGTCTGGCGATGGGTCGGATGGCTGATGATTGAAGCGGCAACAGGGTCAAGCGGGATGGAAAAAGCAAAGGTCGCACCCGGACCATTCTTTGGCGCCGCCCATAAACGGCCGTGATGACCTTCAATAATCGAGCGGCTGACCGACAGGCCGATACCCATGCCGCCATGCTTGGTCGTGTAGAAGGCATCGAAGAGAGACTCGGCCTGCTCAGGTTCGAAACCCACGCCTGTGTCCTCGACGCTCAACCGCACGTGATCCCCGCCTTCTCTTTCGGTCTTTATGACAAGCTGTCGTGGCCGGTCCTCAACGCTGCTCATCGCATCCGCAGCGTTTAAGAACAGATTTAAAATCACCTGTTGAAGCTGTACACGGTCACCCGTGACTTGAGGAAGATCCTCCGCGAGATCCGTATGTAGAGTGACTTGAGCTCTTTGCAATTCCCCGATCGATAGCGCAACGACTTCTTTGGTCGCCTCATTAAGATCCACTGGTTCAGTGGTAGGTTCACGCTTCACAAACATCGCGCGCAGGCGCGTGATGACCTCGGAAGCCCGATTGCCATCCCGGATTATTCTGCGCGCCATTTCACATGCACCTTCCAAATTGGGGGGCTCACCGCCCAACATTCGAAGGCAGGTACTGGCATTGGTCGTGAGGCTAAAGAGGGGCTGATTGACTTCATGAGCGATCGACGCGGTCAAAGCACCGAGGCTTGTGACCCTGGCGACACGGGCGAGTTCAGATCGAACCTTGCCGAGTGCGGCATCGCTCTGAATCCGCCCGATGGCGATACTGGCCACGTACGCGAATTGCTTGATGAAGTCCTGCTCCAATAAATTAGGAACCCCGGGATCTTGGTAATAGACCGCGAATACGGCCAGGACCTGTCCGGACTTCGACATGACGGGTGTCGACCAACACGCCTTCAATCCATCGGCAAGCGCAAGCTGGTACCACAAATCATCCTTCCATCGAGATTCCGAAGGCAAGTCTGGTATGACAACTTGCTGTTTGAGGCACGCCGCCATGGCACAAGGACCAGACTCGAGTGTCAAAGGCATCGATTCAACCGAGGCGATAAATGATTGCGATAGGCTTGCCGCCACGGCACCCTGAAATGATGCGTGGCCGGGCTCGACCTGCATGGTGGTGCAAAACGCACCCGGCATCGTGGATTCCACCAGCTTACAGAGCTCGAAGAGAATACGATCAAGCGGTAAGTGCCCGGCGAGCATCTCGAAAAGCCGATTCTTCCCTTCCAGTAGCAGCTCGGCGCGCTTGCGGTCCTCGATGTCGGTGTTCAGCCCAAACCATTTCACGATGTTACCGTCTTGGTCGCGCAGAGGAATCGCCCTGCCGACAAACCACCGGTAGGTGCCGTCATACCGCCTGTGCCGACATTCATACTCGCCTGGCGTTCCTGTCTCCAGCGGCGTTCGCCAATACGCCATTACACCTGCGTAGTCGTCCGGATGGACGGTTCGTTGCCAGCCGCTCTTAATCGCTTCCGCCATGCTGATGCCCGTGTAATCGCACCAACCCTGATTCAGAAAATCGACCGTGCCATCGGGCGTCGTGCGCCATACATAACCGGGAATCGTGTCGATCATGGTCCGCAGCTGGCGCTCGGATTGTCGGAGCTCCTCCAGCGCCTGCGTGAGTGATCTTTGGGCTCGCTCGCGTTCCAGCGCAATGCTGGCGATATGGGCGATTTGTTCTATCAAGAACTGCATCTGCGGCGCCGGACTTTTCGGCTCATCATGGTAGATGGCAAATGCTCCCAGAACAGTGCCGGCAGATGATGCTATGGGCATTGACCAGCATGATCGAATCCCATGCGCTAATGCCATCGAGCACCACGAGTCCGCGGCCCAACGAGTCTCCGTTGCAAGGTCAGAGGCAACGACTTGTTGATTCAAGTAGGCCGCCATGGCACAGGGGCCAGAATCTTGGTTGACGGCGCGCCCAACGATGGAACTGACGAAACTTTCCGGAAGACTCGGCGCCGCCCCATGCTCAAGTCGAGTACCCGTAGGATCGATCAAAACGACACTGCAAAAACATCCCGTGGCCGTCTCTTCGACCAGGTGACACAGCGCCTCGAGGATCGATGGCGTCGACTGTCCGGTCGCCACCATTTCCAGCAGGCCCTTCTCCCCTTTAAGCAGCGCTTCGGCTTGCTTCTGATCATCGATGTCGGTGTGCAACAGGTACCAAAGAACGATACGGGAGTCCTTGTCTCGCAGTGGGTAGCCCCGCATGTGAAACCAACGATGCACGCCGTCGGCCCGGCGCAAGCGTGCTTGAAAGTCATAGGGGCGGCCGGTCACCACCGACTCGTGCCAGGAGTCGCGCACCGCCTGGGAATCCTCGGGGTGAAACCCTGATCCGATCACCCAGGTTTTTAGCTCCTCCAGCGTGACGCCGAAGTAATCGAGCGCGTAGCGATTCGCAAACTCGATTTCGCCGTCCGGCGACCGTAAGGTGACGAAGCCCGGCAGGCCATCGACGATCAGTCGGAATCGACGCTCAATCGCAATCTGGGCCTCTTCCGCCGCGCGGCGATCTTCGATGTCGGTATTGATTCCATACCATCGAGTCACATCTCCTGACGCGTTCAAGGTGGGCGAGGCACGGAACAGAAACCATCGATACTGACCATCATGACGTCGCAAACGCGCTTCCATGTCCCCCGGCTCACCACTTGCGCAAATGGATGCCCACCGCTTGAGAAGGTCGCTCATATCGTCGGCATGAATTGCGCTCTGCCACTCGAGTGTTGATACATCCTCGTGAGTTAGGCCGGTATATTCGAGCCATCGCGTATTTAAGAACTCGACGCTTCCGTCCGGGCGGGCTGTCCAGACCAAGCCGGGCAGCGCATCGACGATTTGGCCCAGATCGTTATCCATGTTGGTCCTTTTGCGGCTATCGCCGCCGGTTAGAGGATGCGCCGGTCAGCCACTAGCGTACACCCCTACTTTGGTTGGGGGTTTCAGGCGTCCGACAGGCCCAACGAAAGTTTCCCCTACCATCGTTCAATTGGCCAACCCTTCAGCCTCTGATGTCATCGCTCCTCAGTTGTTACCCATTCCAGGAGCCTGATATGACCGACACCACCAAAGTGCTTTTCACCGCCAAAGTTCACACCACCGGCGGCCGAGACGGCGGCGCTTCGCTGAGCAGCGACGGACGCCTCAACATCAAACATTCCATCCCGGGCACGCCCGGCATCGGTACGAACCCGGAACAGCTCTTCGCCGCCGGCTGGTCGGCCTGTTTTGAGGGCGCGATGGGTATCGCCGCCCGCAAAATGAAGATTTCGATGCCGGCGGGCATGGCAATTGATGCCGAAGTGGACCTTTGCTTGATCGCCGACGCTTACTTCCTGCGTGGCCGCCTCAATGTAGGCCTGCCCGGATTGGAACCTGAGGTCGCTCGCGAACTCATCGAGTCAGGACATCGGACTTGCCCTTACTCAAAAGCGACGCGCGGCAATATCGATGTGCTTATCAACCTCATCAAAGCGGATTCCGTGCCGCTGGTTATCGTTGATTCCAAGGCAGCGCCTGAGAAGAGGCTCTAAGCGTCATGGTTTCACTTATTACAGGGGAAGGTGAGTCCAGCATCCTATTTGCGGCGCAGACGGGTCAACGCCGGAAAGCGCGGCTAATCCCGGTCTGCATACGCACCCCACATGTAACGGTGACGGTGTTTCGCTCTACATGGCCACTCGCCCGAAAACCCAAAGCAAGAAACGACAGTTCCTCAAAGGGAGTGTGATATGCAGACCATCAAGACCGCAATTCTCGATGTGGCATTTGAATCGGGAGGCCCTCGCGGCGGACCTCCGGTTCTCTTGCTGCATGGATGGCCGGACGACGTCCGCGAGTGGAGCGCCATCACCGGGCATCTTGAGAAGGCTGGCTTCTATTGGGTAGCGCCTTGGATTCGAGGATTTGGCGCCACCCGATTTCTTTCATCAAGCACCCTTCGAGACGGCAGCGGGCTGGCCCTCACGCAGGATGCGATCGACATCGCGGATGCTTTGGGCTTTGAGAGGTTTTCGGTCATCGGCCATGATTGGGGCGCGCGCACTGCGTACACTCTAGCCGCGCTTTGGCCGGAGCGGCTTGCGAGCATTACGCCACTGTCTCTGTCTTATTCTCCCGGCGGACGCTTCGCGACGCCTACCTTTGAGCAATCCCAACGCTGGTGGTATCAGTGGTTCATGTCCACTGAACCGGGTGCGACAGCCGTGCGCAAGAATCCGATCGGCTTTGCCCGTCATCAATGGACATCATGGAGTCCACCTGGCTGGTTCAGCGATGATGAATTCGAAGCGACCGCGGAAAGCTTCAAGAATCCCGATTGGACCGCCATCACGCTGCACGCTTATCGGAGTCGCTGGAAGACAGAACCGGCGGATGAGCGATACCAGCTCTTGAGATTGCGACTCGCCTCCGTCGAAACCATCAGAACTCCTGCGCTGATGATTCAGGGCGATGTGGATCGGTGCAATCCACCGTCGGAATCTGAAGGTCAAGCGCGGCACTTCACGGGTCCCTACAAACGCGTGTTGGTAAAAGATGTCGGTCACTTTCCGGCGCGCGAGGCGCCCGAGCAAGTCGCACAGATTGCCCTGGCCCATCTGCAATCCTACGTTTGAATGACGTCCGCCGACACGGCACCGATACTTAACGTCGGCTTCCAATCACTTTCGTACGCAGTCATCTCGCTCGCAAAGTTCAGCGAGCGCCCCTAGTGCTGATCGCATCAAAGCGACGAGCAACCCGCGACCAAAGTATGCCCCACCATGGTTGAATTTCTTCAAACCTTCGTAACTGATCTGATGCACGCCGAATGTTAGGAATCTCATCCATCAGCAATCGGAGAACAGTTATGTCAGGTATTGCATCAGCATCGATTACGAATTATCTCTCTTCAATTTCGAAGGCCATGCGTGCCTTCAGCCTTGGTCTGCTCGCCCTACCCTGCTATGCCCAGGCCGTTTCCTCTGCTGATGTGAGCAGGCCAGTTTCGACGTCACGTGAAGGCAGCGTGCGGGACGATGCGATCCGGCCATTCACATTTCACGCATCTAATGAGGCACTCGCGGACCTGCGTCGGAGGATTGCGGCGACCAAGTGGCCGTCTCCCGAACTGGTCAACGATGCATCGCAAGGCGTTCAACTCGCCACCACGCGTGAGCTG
>Ga0209007_1000558_pt1 | contig 13623 bp, 12 predicted proteins | sample JacPinW_OM1H0_O2_FD_187961 | JGI IMG/M metagenome (GOLD analysis project Ga0209007, IMG submission 187961) | Forest soil microbial communities from Algoma, Ontario, Canada - Jack Pine, Ontario site 1_JW_OM1H0_O2 (SPAdes) (version 2) | ecosystem: Environmental > Terrestrial > Soil > Boreal...
CAGGCTCCGGGTCCATATCCGGATTCGCGATCGGCAGCGGCGGCACGCTCACGGCGATTCCGGGAACGATCCTTGCGATCAATCCGACCGGTTCGTCAAATATCGATATTACCGTCAGTGCGGACGGGAAATTCCTGTACAGCCTCAATGCGGGTACCGGAGCCGTCGGCATGTTTGCGATTCAGCCCACCAACGGTAGCCTCACGGATTTGGGCACCGCCGGTGATCTTCCTGCAGCGGCGGGTCTGAATGGAATTGCCGCGAATTGAAATGGAAAGCAAGGTCTAGTCCTCGGCCGTGCGTTGTGCCATGTGCAACGCACGGTTCGGCTCATCGGCGGCGAGAACGAATCTCGCGCACGCCACGTCCGAGCTTTCGCCTCAGCAGCGTACGCAGCGTTACACCATCCGAATAGCCAATTTCGGAGGCGATCCGATCCACGCTGGCTTTACTGGTTTGCAGCCGATGCACCGCGCGTTCCACGCGCAGGTCCTGGAAGTAAGATAGCGGCGATTTGCCGAGCACCGTTCGAAGACGGCGCGCTAGGGTGCGCTCACTCGTGCCCGCGCTGCGCGCCGCATCACTCAAGGAGAACCCTTGTGCGAGGCGGCCTCGCGCCCAGAGCTCGAAGCGCTCTACCAGTGGATCGCTGTGTGCCAGATGGTCGGGAATTATGAAGCTGGCTTGCGAAACACGAGGTTCAATCAACAGATAGTTCGCGGTGAGCGCGGCTAGCGCCGGGCTTCGCCTGCGAATCAAGCCGAGTGCGAGGTCAATGTGTGCCAACGCCGCACCGGCTGTTACGAACGCCCCCGACGTCACCAACATGCGAGATTCGTCCAGTTCGATGTTCGAGTAACGCTGACGAAAGAACGGAGAAAGCCACCAGGAAGTGGTCGCTTCGTGTCCGTCAAGAAGCGCGCTGTCTGCAAGAACGAAGGTGCCTGTACACGCGGCGCCAATCCACGCACCGCCCTGCGACCACTCGCGTAGCACACCCCCGGCATCCGCGACATCGGGGTGAGTCAATCGCTCCGCCAGCGTCGAAGGCGTTTTCGCGCCCAGCGCGGGCAATAGCACAGCGTCCGGACGAGGCGCTGTTGCCGCCGCAACCAGCGGGACTCTGAATCCCCGTGCGGTGAGCACTCGACTCCGCACGCCTACGACGGTGACTTTGATGGCTGCTGTCGGAACGGCCATCGCGGTCGCCAGTTCGGTGGCGGTTCCGAGCGTGTCGAGTAAGGCCGACAGCCCCAAATCGAACGTACCCTGCAGCGTCAGCACGAGAACATGCATGGCGAGAACAATACCATATTCGACGTTTTCGCCACTAGTCGGCCCGCGGCCGATGGCCGAGACTGCACTCCCTGTCAACAAAGGAGAGAAGCTCATGGTCAAAGTCGCATTGTTGGTTCGCTTGGAAGCAAAGCCAGGTAAGGAAACCGCCGTCGCACAGTTCCTCGAGGGCGCACTGCCACTCGCCAATCAGGAAAGTGCTACTCCCGTGTGGTTCGCCTTGCGATTGGGGCCGTCCACGTTCGGGATTTTTGATGCGTTTCGCGATGACGCGGGCCGCAAAGCCCATCTCGGCGGTCCCATCGCCGCTGCGTTGATGGCCAACGCGACGGAGCTACTCGCTCAGCCCCCTCAGATCGAGCAAGTAGACCTATTGGCGGTGAAGCTACCGACGTAGTGTGAGATCCGAACGCCAGCCGTTTGGGGAAATGGGCGCAGCAGCCTAACGTCCCGCCGCCATCGTTCCATGTTGACTACTGGGACGGGCTTGGGTGGCGGGACCGCTACTCGCTCGCGAGCGCCACCGAGGGTCAGCGCGTGCACGCCCGGACGCAGCGTCGGTCTTCGGTCTACACACCGCAGGTGGTCTTTGATGGCTCGCGCGACATCGTGGGTTCGCAGCGAGCTGCTGTGATGGAAGCTGTGTCCGGGCGTCGAGAGGGGGGAGGGGACCTCCGTGTCCGTCGGTGGCGGGACTATTCAGATCCATGTGGGTGCCGGATCGGATGCGGCCACCGCCGATGTGCCGCGCAGTTTCAATTTCGAAGCAGGAGCACAAAGGGATCGTACCTGGCCAGGTCGATTTCGCCGATTCCGACGATGACGCAATAAACAACAGTCTCTCTCGGTCTTCTTGTCATGCACAACAGACTTGATGTTATGGGACTGTCGCGATTGTGGCTCGCACGGCTCGCCTTTGTGCGTCCGCTCGCGAGCTTCTGGAATTTGCTGGCTCACAGACTGGCGTGGCCTTACGTCGAATTACTGATTCGTCTGTGGATTGCGAAACTCTTTTTCCTCTTTGGCGTCCGGGAACTCATGGTTTGGACAACAACCCTACAGATTGTCGTTGAGCAGAATCCCTTTCCGGCGCTCGCCCCGACGGTGTCGGCGTATCTGAGCACGGGCGCCGACTTGATCTGTGCGATACTGCTAGCGCTGGGGTTTATGACGCGTTATGCATCGTTGCCGCTGCTGATACTTGCGGCCATTACGCAATTTCGCTTCGAAGCCTTCGACACCCAGCTGTTTTGGATTGCGTTATTTGGCTGGTATGTCATCCATGGCGCAGGTCCGATTTCGCTCGACCATCTGCTGCGTCGCGGCCTCGCAGATAGCGCGATTCCACTCATTCCGGCGGCGATTCGATTCTCCCAATGGCTGAGGTCCGCCGGTACGCCGTGGTACCTCATGACGTTACGCCTATGGCTGGCAGCGGCACTGATAGTCGCCGCCTCAGCGGATGCGCGTCTATTGCTGGGTACGAGCGGGGAGAAATGGCTGCCGTTAGATGTCGCCATGCGTATGCCAATGGTTGGCGCGCTGATGGGCGGCATTACGTTGATATTGGGCGCTGGTACGCGACAAGTTGCATTGCTGTTGCTGCTTGGCCTATTTGCATACTCGGTGGTTGATCCTCGCCTCAGCGATTCGATCTACCTATTGATGCTCCTTGCCATACTTGCCATACACGGTGGCGGCGTGCTGGCAATCGACGGTGTGGCGAAGCGATGGCAAAGTCGCCTCTTTCCCAGTCCGACTGCTAACGAACTGGCTTCGCGGAATTGGCCTCGAGTGGTAATCGTCGGGGCGGGATTCGGCGGCCTGCGCTGCGCACAAGCCCTCAAGCACGCGAGCGTGGCAGTTACCCTGATTGACCGAAACAACTTTCACCTATTTCAACCCCTGCTTTATCAGGTTGCTACCGCCGCGTTATCGCCGGGTGACATCGCTGTGCCGACGCGGCAAATCTTCCGAGACGCCCCCGCGACGAAGTTGTTATTAAGCACAGTCACCGGGATCGATACCGATAAACGCCTTGTACTTACGGAGCGCCGCGAGATTCCGTACGACTACTTGGTGCTCGCCACCGGTGCTACCCATAGCTACTTCGGCAAGGATGAGTGGTCACGCCACGCGCCAGGGCTCAAGTATGTTGAGGACGCCCTCGACGTTCGCCGGAGAATGTTGACCGCCTTCGAACGAGCCGAGGAGAGCGTTGATCAGTCGGAGAAGGCGGCGCTGTTGACCTTCCTGATTGTTGGCGGCGGCCCAACGGGCGTAGAACTCGCCGGCGCCATCGCCGAATTAGCCCGATTTGGATTGAATCAGGACTTCAGGACTTTTGATCCAGCCCATGCACGCATCATCCTTGTACAAGCGGGCCCGCGGTTGCTGCCGAGTTTTCCCGAACGCCTGTCGCGAATTGCGCAACGCGAATTGGAGAAGTTGGGCGTGGAAGTTCGGCTCGAAAGTCGCGTGAATCATATCGATGAGCGCGGTGTTGGAGTTGACGGTGAACGTATTGAGGCGCGCACTATCCTATGGGCGGCGGGCGTCGCGGCATCACCCGCCGCGATGTGGCTGAAGGCGCCGTCGGATCGGGCGGGGCGCATCGTCGTCGGCGAGGATCTTCGCGTGCCTGGGATGAGCAATGTATTTGCCGTCGGGGACACGGTGGCTAGCAACGCATGGAATGGCCAACCTGTTCCTGGATTGGCTCCTGCCGCCAAACAGGAAGGCGCGTACGTGGCCAAGCAGATTCGGGCGCTCATCGTTTCCCGGGCCCCCTTGCCGGCGTTCCGCTATCGACACCTCGGCAGTCTCGCGACCATCGGCCGCAAGGCCGCCGTCGCAGATTTTGGCGCTTTCAAACTGTGGGGCGCCCCTGCCTGGTGGCTCTGGGGCATCGTGCACATAGGTCTTATGTTAGGCGTCAGAAATCGTGTTGCGACGCTTCTCAACTGGTTCTGGTCCTACCTTAAGTTTGGTGGCGGCATCCGCTTGATCACGGGCGATAAGGGATAGGCCATACGGGTGCGCATTAATTTGTCCCGGCAAAGGAATTGAATGATCAACGTCTCAGCGTTGAAGTTCGAATCCTCTTTGCGCCGCCGGCGTCCAAAGACTTCCCGAGGCATCGAACCCAATCAACTCGTCGGATGATATTGGCGCGAGATTACCAAAGCCCGATCGAGATCGGCGAGTTGCTGCTTCAGAACGTCAAAATATTGAGGTGTCCCATCAATCGACGCGCCACCCGGCCCGGTAATGTAGAGCTTACAGTGGTCAGATTCATGCTGCGCGAGCTGCGATTGAGCCGCGCGCTGCATGCGCTGCAAGATGTTCGATAATTCGGTTAGATCGATCATTTATGCCCCCATCCCGCACATTTAGGTGATATTTCTGCCCAAATCGCAAACGTGCGTTCAATTGCGATGTTCACGAAAATCATTTGGTAATAAGCTCGGCTGAATAAAGAAAATCAATCGGCGTGTCATAAAGCTTCATTGCCAACAAATCCCTGTCGCTGCGCGGGCAGTGAGTCGAGTGCTCGGGGTAAAGCAAAAGCCAATCGGCTGGCGAGGGCTTGCGGTGAAAGGCCGTGCCTTGCGGCTAGCTCGCATATTGAAGGGCCCAAGACCTGTTGGATTTGCTCTGCAGTCATCGGCCGGTTTGACCCAGGCAGTAGCCACGATTTCATTGTCGCTCGAAGGCCTGCGCGCTCGAATTGTGCCATGAGTCCCTCAACCCCGCCGTTGCCTCGAATGAGGTTACCTATCAGACTCGTCATATCGACTGTGTCCGGTAAAGCGCCTCTTGCTTGGCCATTCCCTTCATCCGAATCCGTTTTGAGGTCAGGTATGTCTCGATGCCCGTAGTCGCGTTCCATGGCTACCATTTAACGCTCGAGCAAGCCGAATCAGTGTAGGCGAGGGTCATTAGGGTCGGATGTGGTCGCCTTGAATTGGTGACAGATCCGTCCACAAGTAGTGCAGCCGTATCACTGACAATGAGCACAATGCTTTCATGGTCTCATTAAATTATCTGTGCGCTGCCCCACTTACCGCGATCAATCTCCGTGCCGGCAGGCGCTAAGATCGCGACTGGGGGATCGCAGTGACATTGCTTGTGTTTGCACGGCGACGAATGAAGAGTGATGAGTCAGTCGACCTTTGGTCCGAGCGCAACACGAGTGCCTAGGACCGATGAATAGTGTCGCGTGAACTCCGCGCCAAACAAGAAGATCTGCGCCGTGTAGTAGCGCCACAGCAGGAGCACCAGAAACGAGCCCGCAATTCCATACACAGATGAAAAAGCGCTCTTACCCAAATAGTAACCAATCGCAAATTTGCCAATGCTGAAAAGTATGGCGGTCACCGCACCGCCGATCCACACATCGGCCCATGCCATTTTTTCCTGAGGTACGTACTTGAATAGCAGCGCAAAGACGACTGCCGAGATGCTCAAGGTCAGAAGCACATCCATCATCACGAATGTCGTTCGCCAATGCCCCAAGAGACTTGATAACCATGCGCCAAGTGCCACCATAACGGTGCTGACAACCAATGAAACCAGTAGCAAGAAACCAACGCCCAACACTAATCCAAATGATAGGAATCGGGCTCGAAGAATTCGCCACAGGCCGCTCATCCGCTTACGCTTGGGTATTTCCCATATACGGTCGAGGGAGTTTTGCAGCTCAACGAAAACGCTGGAGGCACCAAAGAGGAGAGTCACAATGCCAATGAAAGTCGCGAAACGGCTTTTTCCTAAATAATCGGCGCTGGTGAGAATTTCTCTCACCGCGTTGGCCCCGGTGGGCCCAAGCAGATTTTGGATTTGAGACAGGAGTTCAGCCCGCAGCGCATCGCCCTGGACCACCATGCTTGCGATACCGATCGCAATGATCAATATCGGCGCGATCGAAAAGACGGTATAGAAGGCCAATGCCGCACCCATGGTGGATGCATCGTGCTCCAGCCACGCCGAACCCGCTTTAGCGATGATGCTTGCGATATTGCGAACAACATCGGTTCGCTTCGCTATCGCCCGCTGTGCTCGCATATCTGTTCGTCTCTAAACATATAATTAAACTACGCCATAAATCGCCCTCGTTTGTCCTATGTTTTGGGCGATTTAAGGTTTTGGGTGATTTAAGCGCTTCGGGTGTCCCAATCTACATTAGGGGCGCTTCTGCGAGTCAGCGGCAAGAAATCCCGCAGCCATTGAGTCTGACTACGCTCGATACAACATTAGAGCCGTTTGGCCTGCGGCGCTAGCGCAAGCTAGGGTTACGCTTCGTAAGACTCCGCCTACTCAACACCCGATAGCCGGGTGTATCATTCTAGATAAAGTGTTCGACCGTACAGACGCAACATCGTCGCTAAATTACGATGATCCATGTTGCACGATTTTTTAACGACAAACCGCACGCTCTTAATTGAACGGTGTCGCGTAATGGTGGCCGGCCGGTCCTCCGCTAAGCTAAAGCCTCCGGAACTCGCACACGGGATCCCCATCTTTCTCGACCAGGTGGCTAAGACGCTGGCGACCGAGCACCGCAACCCGGTTGCGAAGGGCGGGATTGTGTTGAACAACCCCGGTGGCCGCGATTCAGGCGTGGGTGCAATAGCGACGCAGCACGGCCGAGATCTATTTGAACAGGGATTTTCGGTCGAACAGGTGATCAGAGATTACGGGGATGTCTGCCAAGCGGTCACGAGTCTCGCCGTTGAGGTCGGGGTGCCGATCTTGGCCAGCGAATTCCGCACGTTTAATCGCTGTCTCGACGACGCAATCGCAGGCGCGGTTTCAGAATATTCTCAGCTGAAGGACACGCAGACGATTGCAACCGACACGGCAACGATCAATGCAGACTATGGAATTCCGGAGCTGAAGCAGTTGGAAACTGAGTTGACAGAATCCAAGATCGCCCTGGCCGACGCAGCGGCAGCCCTTTCCACAGCGCAACAACATGCACGTGAAGCCCAGTCGCGCGCTCTGCACGACTCTCTCACGGGGCTTCCCAATCGCGAATTGTTCGATGACCGCTTGACCCATGCGATTGCACTCGCGGACCGCCACGACTGGACGCTCGCGGTGATGTTTCTCGATCTGGATCAATTCAAGAGTCTCAATGACACCCATGGGCATACCGCTGGAGATGCGGCATTGAAGACAATCGCGCAGCGCCTGGTCCAGTATGTCCGAGACGAAGACACCGTATGTCGCAATGGCGGCGATGAATTTTTATATTTATTGATGAATCCGCGAGGCAAAAAGAATATCGAGCAGATTGCGCATTCGGTTTTGAGGACCATTGCTCAACCGGTCCCCATAGCTGATCTACAACTCACCATCAAGGCGAGCATTGGCATTGCCATTTACCCCGAGCACGGCGCGAGCGGCGGACAGTTGATCGCAAAAGCCGATGCGGCGATGTATTCGGGAAAGCAGCGCTCGCGCGGAGTTGCATTTTTCGATCATCAAAGGATGCGCGCCATTGCAGGATAGGGCAGCCTCTTGGGGTTTAGGGGCTAAAAGCCTCTTTTGAGGAGACAGCGTCAATCACGGGCTGTTTTCCGTTCGTGCCTGACGGTGCGGCGCATCTCCAGCGGCCGCCCGAAGCATTCTGCGTACGCCTCAGCGTAGTTCATCGGGCCGTCCCGAAAAGGCATGTGTGCCAGCTTCTGAGTATAGATTGCCACACGAATGCGCTCACGGCGGTCGTCGACGCTCAACCCTGTCAGCAACTCCCCGCCCGCGGCGAACTCCCTAATGAAGTCTAGCTCCAAGTCTCGATCAACGTGCAATAGCATCCCTTCGGACTCGGCCGGCGCTGGCCTATCGGCATTCATTGAATGCGGCGCCGACCAGTGAAGCGACTTGGGTTGATTCCAAAATATTCTCCTAGAGAGTCGGATGTGGGCGATCCGCACAGTGGCGCGCCGCCCGGAGCAGCGGTCATCAATAAAGCAGCAGGTTAGCTCGATACGTGACTTCCGTCTGTACGCTGGCGCGCTGTGGACGCTGATCTCCGTTGCGAGCAGCCGCTTCCCTTCGACTCTACGTCAATTAAGACCGAGCTAGGTCGAAGCAGAGATCGATGCGCCGGATGGGCTGCCGGCCGCGAGCGGTCGATCAAACACTGGATCCTGCGCGGTGTCAGGTAACGGTGAGATCGACAGACGTACCACGGTACTTAAGGGCAAGCGCACAGTGAATTGCGTGCCGCGTTCCGTGGTCGAAGTTACAGTAATCTGGCCTCGGTGAGCGTGCACGATCTGCGAGCAGATATACAGTCCCAATCCTAAGCCATTGCGATTCGGGGACACGGAATCCCGCCAAAACGGCTCGAAGATCTTCCCTATGCTCTCCGCCGGAATAGGTACCCCGGCATTCCACACCTGTAACACCAGGTCATTCTCATCCGTTCTTGCAGTGATTTTGATCGGAGTGCCGGATTTGCCGTGCGTCAAGGCGTTCCCAAGAAGATTCGACGCCACTTGTTGCAACCGACCTAAATCGCAGGGTACCGAACGATTTACATCGATGTGCGAGTGAATTTTGCAATCCGGTTGTGCGAGTTGAAGTTCTTCAATCACGGATGTTAATCCGTCAGTGATGTTATCGACGTCCGCCAATTCAAGACCGATGCCGCCACCCAAACGTCCGCGCGCAAAATCAAGCACGTCATTGATCAGCGAGGACATTCGCCGAGCGTGGGTTTTGATTCTTGATGCGATGATTCGCTGGGCCGGGTCGGTGAGTCTATGCTCCAGCAGTTCGCCGCCGGCAAACACAGCGTGCAAAGGGTTACGAAGATCATGGCCCAAAATAGCGATGAATTGCTCGCGCAGTTCATTCGTAGCGCGTTCATCCAGCAACGCTGACTGCTCCCGCTCGCGAGTAGAATCCTGTTCGAGCTGGGACGCAATGAGCGCAGCAAATTCCTCGAACATTGAAACAATACGCGGCTCGCGCAAGCGCGTAGGGTTCGAATCCAGCGCGCACAGCGTGCCAAAATGCCGCTCGCTACCGATGATGATCGGTACGGAGATGAAGCTTTGGATGGATCGAGGCGTCGGACCGCTCGGTGTGGAATCTGTCCCAGCCAGTTCGAAGACAATGGGAAGGCGTGCCGCTCGCCGGTCAAACCCGAGACTTGCCATGAAGCAGAGCTCGTCGCCGGGCTGTACTCCTAGCGAAAGATCATCCCTCACGGCATAGGCGGTCCACGTCGTTCCCTCGACGCGCGCCACTGCGGCAAATCGCATGCCGGTCATCCCGCAAAGCACTTTCAGCAGTGTCGGCACGATATCAACGCGACCGATCGCAGTGCTCGCGCACGCAATTGCCTGCGAGTTATCCATGTCAATTGACCTTACGCCGCAGAATGAACTAAGACTTCAAACAAATGAGCGCAAATCCCGATTGTGGGATTATCTACTATGCTGGGGTGCAGCGTAGGGGACGCGGAAAACCGTCGTCTGTGCGGTGCCGAACATACGTTGAAATATTTATTGGACTTTCGGAATTTGAGTGCATAGAGTTTGCTATGTTCGGTACCGAACAGAGTATTTATGTTGGTTACGGGAATACTGATTTGTTGGGCCAAAGGGAATTTGCAATCGATGGTGGACGCGCAACCACAGCAAAACCAGCTGCTCGACGCGTTGCCCGCGGCTGAAGGGCAGCGTTGGTTGCCGCTCCTTGAATCCGTCGACATGCCGCTCGGATCTGTCTTGTATGAGCCCGGCGTCGCCTTGAGTCACGTGTATTTTCCTACCACCGCCATCGTCTCGCTCCTGTATGTGATGGAAAATGGTGCCTCCGCGGAGATCGCTGTCGTCGGCAACGAGGGAGTGGTTGGCATCTCCTTATTTATGGGGGGCGAATCCACACCTAGCCGGGCCGTCGTTCAAAGCGCCGGCAACGGCCTTCGCCTTAAAGCGCCCGTTATGAAGGAGGAATTCAATCGTGCCGGTCCTGTATTGCATCTCATGCTGCGCTATACCCAGGCACTGATTACACAGATGGCGCAAACCGCCGTATGCAATCGGCACCACTCGCTGGATCAGCAACTGTGTCGCTGGCTGCTCCTCAGCTTGGATCGATTGCAGGGCAACAAACTGGTGATGACCCAGGAGCTGATCGCCAACATGTTGGGTGTTCGACGTGAGGGGGTCACCGAGGGTGCGCTCAAGCTACAGCACGCCGGATTGATTCAATATGCGCGCGGCCACATCACCGTGCTGGATAGGGCGGGACTCGAAAAACGCAGTTGTGAATGCTACGCGGTGGTTAAAAAAGAGTACGACCGATTGCTCCCCCACACCGTGGCGCGTTGAGGCGACATCAAAGCGCGACGCAATCCCTGTGCCAGGGGGACGGTGCTCCCCCGGCTCATAGAAATCGCGGTAGGATTATCTTCGGAAGTTAATGAATAGGCCGAGAATAGTCGCCGCGCCGATCAACTAGGGCGCTAACTTATGGTAGCGCCCAAGTACTTTGCCTCGAAGATGTCGCATGGCACGGGATGTCCGAACCAATAACCCTGTATTTCGTCGCAATTGAGCAGGCGCAGGAGACGCGATTGTTCCTCGGTTTCCACGCCCTCCGCGACGACATTCAATTTCATGGAATGCGCCAGGTTGATGATGGTCGACACCAGCGCCAACCCCTCTGGGCCCGCCCCCATTTCAATCACGAACGAGCGGTCGATTTTCAGAGTATGTACAGGGAGTCTTGCCAAGTAGCTCAACGATGAGAACCCCGTTCCGAAATCGTCAATGGCAATTCGCACGCCCAATGCGCGAATCGAGCGCAGACTGCCGATGCTGAGGCGAACATCCTCCATGATGAGGCTCTCGGTGATTTCCAGTTCCAGTCCGGCCGCCGCCAGTGGATCGGCGCCAATCGCCTGCCGAATCTCGGCGACGAAATCGCGATTGCGAAGTTGCATCGGCGAAACATTGACTGCGATGCATACTGCCCTGAGGCCGGCGATGTGCCAGCGACGATGAGTCTCAACGGCTTCATTGAGTGCCCAGCGGCCAACGTCATGCATCAAACCGGTTTCCTCTAGTATTGGAATGATTCGGTTTGGGCTGACCAATCCGGTCACGGGATCATTCCACCGCAGCAGGGCTTCCGCGCCGGTGATTTCCCCGCTGGCCAGATTCATCTTCGGCTGGTAGAAAAGTGCAAATTCTTTGCGTTCCAGCGCCAGCCTGAGTTGAGTCTCCAGTGTGAGCCTGCCCGCGACCGATACGGTCATATTGTGTGAGTAACACAGATACTTGTCCCCGCTGAGTTTCGCCTTCTTAAGCGCCGACTCTGCATTTCTAAACAATGTATCGGCATCGGTACCGTTATCCGGACATACCGCCACGCCGACCTTGGCGGCGATTCGAAACGCCGCATCGTTGAGCTGAAACGGATGCGACAAAAATGCCAACATTGTCCTCTTGAGCAGGCGCATCACATCGCGAACATTTTTGAAGTCCGGTACCACGATGCCAAAATGGTCCGCGTCCACGCGCGCCAATAGGTTTGCATCGCCCACGATCTGGGTGAGCCACGCTGCAACTTGCTTGAGGAGCAGATCGCCGGCCGCCCGGCCGAGGCTGTCATTGATATTCTTGAAGCGCTCTAAGTCGATTAAAAATAGGGCCAACTTGCGTCGGCCGTTCACAGCGCCACGGATATATTGTGCCGTGCGTTCGAGAAACAGGGCTCTGTTTGCAAGTCCCGTGAGAACATCGTAATAAGCCAGGTAGTCCAGCCGCTCCTGTTTCTCGATGTGATCGATCGCGAAGGCGATATCGCCCGTGAGTCCGGTCAACAGCCTCATCTCGCCGCTGTGAAAGAATTCAATCTCGTAGGCGTACAAGGCGACTACGCCCACCACGGTGCCGCCGATGATCAGTGGAAGAACCGCCATCGAGCGGATGCCTGCCGCAAGGTGTTCCTTGCGAAATAAGACGACATCGGCGCTGATTTCCAGATTATTGGCAACGCATGGCTTGGCCTCACGCACCGCTCGCGCCGTCATGGTATTGGCAAGGGTGGACCCCTCCTGGAGCGTAAACTTGTCGCGAATCTCCTCCAGGAATTCCTTGGGCGCCCCCACTGAGGCCATTGGAACCATTTTTTGCCTGGTCGGATCGACCAAGCCGATCCAGATCATCTTGAAGCCGCCTTCGTCGGTCGCAATGCGGCACGCCTCGCTGAAGAGCTCGTCCCGATCACGCACGCGCACGATGAGTGCGTTGATTCCGCTCAACATGGCGTGCACCCGATTGAGCTGAACGATTCGGGTCTCAGCCTCTTTTCGATCGGTCACGTCACGCATGATCGAGACAATCGTCCAACTGTCGCCTGAAGGATGAGCGTGCCGCCGAAGCTCGAAGCAGCCATTCGAACCATCGCTTCGGTGCCGCAGTACTTCCACCGGTCTTGCATCGACGCCGCTTTGGATCAGGCGATCGTACGTTTCCTTGAGGTCCTTCTCAGAGACGCCCAGGACTTGCGTCGGCGAGGAGGCGAGCAAGTCGGCGCGCGTCCGGGCCTGCATGCGACACGCCGCTTGGTTGACGTGGATGTAACGCATGCTTGAGCGATCGACCAGAAATAGCGCATCGGCAGTCGCATCCATGGCCGCGGCGAAGCGGCGTAGCGCGGCTTCGCTGCGCTTTTGATCCGTGATATCCAGGTGCATGATGACGGCGCCGCGCGGGTGGTCGGCAGCCAACGGTGTGGTCGTCAATAGGAACCAATGGCGCCCGGTGGGCAGGCCGCATGGATATTGCATGGAAAAGCTTGTTTGCTTACCGGATAGCACGGATCGAATGCCGGCGGCTGCGCGGCGCGCCTCGATCGAATCCGAGCCGCGCGCTTTGTCGCATTGTTCAAGATAGTTAATACCGACGCTGTAAGCGGGACCGTGCAGTGCGTTGCTCGCGGTCACTCGTTCCCACATCTCGTTCACCGACACTATGCGTCCGGCCACGTCGAGCACGGCAATGCACGCCGGTAAGGCGTTGAGGATGGCCGCTTGCTTGGATGCCTCGGCTTCGCGCAACTGGTTTTGTGCGCGCTGCAGCAAAAAAGAGCGGCCGTCGCGGTCGGAGACGGTGTCTACCTCGCCGGACGTCAGTTCCTCCAGGCGTAGGTCCGCGGCGCGAAGCGCCTTGATTACCACCGAGATTTCATCGCTGTCCCTGTCCCCCGGCGGCGGCGATTTGAGACTCATATGACGTCAGTGACTAATCCCAAAGTTTCCATGACGCGCCGCGTATCCACCAGCGTGCCGACTATTCG
>Ga0209007_1000561_pt1 | contig 13502 bp, 15 predicted proteins | sample JacPinW_OM1H0_O2_FD_187961 | JGI IMG/M metagenome (GOLD analysis project Ga0209007, IMG submission 187961) | Forest soil microbial communities from Algoma, Ontario, Canada - Jack Pine, Ontario site 1_JW_OM1H0_O2 (SPAdes) (version 2) | ecosystem: Environmental > Terrestrial > Soil > Boreal...
ATTCGCGTGTACGTAAACATTTGTAGTCTCGATGCTCTCATGTCCCAGCCACAGCGCGATCACGGCGATGTCGACGCCAGACTGAAGCAACGCCATCGCCGTACCATGCCGAACCACGTGTGGCGACACACGCTTTTTCTTAAGAGTGGTGCAACGCGAGGATGCCAGCTCAACCGCTTTCCGCAACAACAAATGGATAGCGAACCGTGTCAGCGGCTCTCCGCGAGTGCTCGGGAATGCCATCGCTTGCTCTGATTGTCCCAACTCGCGGAACCAGTCCCTCAGAACCCGCGCGGTCCTGGGCCACAAGGGTATCGAGCGATCTTTTCGACCCTTCCCATGCAACTGAAGGTAGCTCTTGGCACCAAAGCTGACATGGCTCTGGCGAAGACCGGAGATCTCTGAGACGCGAGCACCCAAGTTGTACATCGTGAGCAGCATGGCGTAGTCGCGCCGCCCGCACCAACGCGCACGGTCTATAGAAACCAAGATGGCCTCCATCTCTTCCCGCGTCACATACTCGCGCACTTTGGTATTAGCCCGTTTCAGCGGGATCGCCAACACGCGAGTTGCTATGCCGACGCTCGCAGGATCACGCAATGCGACCATGCGATAGAACGAGCGTATCGCCGTGAGCCGCAGGTTGCGAGATACGACGGTGTTGCCGCGGTCCTTTTCCAGAGCGTCGAGGAATCTGAGGATGATCTCGGCGTCAAGTTCTGGGATCTTCAGGGCAACAGGTTCGATGCCGGTTTCGCGATGAACGAACTGCAGCAGCAAGCGGAATGTATCGCGATAACTCGCAACGGTCTGTAGACTCAGGCGCCGCTGCGCAACGAGGTGGTCAGTGAAAAATGTCTGAAGGAGAGGCCCGATAAGAGTGTGAGCAATCATTGGTTCGATCCTCCTTCCATCGGTTGACTCTCAAAGCGACTACTGGCCGCGCGAAGAAGTTCGGGAGTGCCGCTCAGATACCAGTAGGTATTTTCGGGGCCCACATGGCCGAGATACACAGCCAGGTTGGGAAGAAGTTCATGCACGTCTCTTCTTTCGCGATGCCAGAGGGTCAGTCTCCTCACCGCGAATGAGTGACGGAAAGAATGAATGGATGGCCCGCGTTGACCAGGCACGGCCCGGATGCCAGCACGCCTCAGAAGCCTGAGAAACGTCAATCGCTGTCCGTTGTAGTCCAGGCGCTTGCCGTATCGGTTCATGAAGAAGGTCTTTATAGGTCGGCCGGCCAGCGCCTTCGATCTTCGAATCAGATACTTTCGCAACTGCTTCGCGACCGAAGGGTGAAGAACGACGTTGCGCGAGTTACCGAACTTGCTATTGGAAACGAGCAAATGCGGTGGGTCCGTGCTGAGCTTCACGTCATCGACGTTGAGAGCGAGAGCTTCGCCAATCCGCAGACCAGTGCTTGCTAACAGTCCTATCAGCGCATAAACCGTGGCCCGGCGGAAAGGAGTAACTGTCTGGAGCTGCCAGACCGCATCCATCAAACGCGCAATGTCGTCTTCCGAATACAGATGTGGAGTGCGCCGGCGGTACAGTGGTCGATAGATGTTCTCAGGTATCTCAGTTGCGGACTCGAATGTGCGGATCTGTTGCAGGAAAGCGCGTACGACATAGAAGCGACGCTGATCACGGTACGGGTGCTGGCGGTAGGATCCGACAGCAATCCAATCGAGGACCAAAGAGGACCGCATCGGCCACGGACATCCGCGATCGCGCCAGTAGGCAACAAAATTCCGAAGGAGCTTTTCTCTGTGTTTCACGCTCCTTCGATCCTGGGTGTTGCGATGAGGATCGACCTTGGCCACGGCGCGTTTCAATGCCAGGAACTCTTCTGCGTGGGCAGACAGGGTTGGGAAGTTCATCGTGCACCTCCCGGCCACGGCAGTGCCACCCGCATCAACGACTTCAAGTCGAGTTTGGCATAGATCAGAGTCGTAGTGATCGACTTGTGCCCTAGCACATCGGAGACATCCTTGAAGGATGCACCGCCATTTACCATCGCTGTTGCTGCAGTGTGGCGTAGGGAGTGCGATCCACGATCGGTGATGCCGGCGGAGGCAAACAGATAGCGCATGCTGTTCCCCACGTGATTGCGACGGCGTTGTTCGGTGAACGGAGGGCGCCTCGGTTCAAAGACGTGTGTGGGGTGTCGGCGCCAGACCTTCAAATAAGAAGCCATGGCCTCTCCCACATCTTGCGGAAGAGGGAGGACGCGCTCTCGATAGGTCTTCGCGCTACGGATTTTCAAACATCCGCTCCTCCAATCGATATCTGCGAGTGAGATGTTCGCGACCTCCTCGGCACGTAGTCCGAGACGCAGGAAAACCAGCAGGAGCGCCCGGTCACGAAGGTTGCGGGGCTTTCGACCCTCACTGGCTGACCAAAGCGCCCGCACCTGTTCCTGTGAGAGTCCCCGAGGCAGAGAAATGTGTTTACGAGTGACAATTGCCGGTAACGCGGCGTCCCAGCCCGAAGGTAGGTGGCCCTCGCGAGACAAATAGCGCAGCAAGCTGCGAAGGACCATCAGCCACGTTGTCTGGGTCCACCGATTGTGCAGCCTGGCGAACTCACTCGTCAGAAACTGCACCAAATCGTTGAAGCGAATCTCATTCCATCTGATGTAGCCGATCGGAAAACGCGACGAGAGAAGCCTGTGGACTACATGGTGGTGAAGGCTGCGAGTTGAGCGTGACAGCCCCCGCACCGTTAGCAAGTAGGCATCGTACTGCGACTCAAACATTGAAAGGGACAAACCTTCGGTCGTTGGATTCTGCATGGACCTTCTCCTCCGGCTTGTTGCCGGTGCAGAGAAGTTTGCGCCCACTATGTCAATCGCCACAACGCCATCAGGCAGTGTTCATGGGAACGGGGAGCAGGCACGCAAGGGCGAGTTCACATAGTCCGGCCGATGACATGAAGCTTTGGCAACATCATGCTGATTGCGCGGCCAGAAACCAGATGCCACCAACGTCGCTGGATTGAGGACATGGAACTCGCTTGGACGCTTCGTGAAACGCGGAGAAAAAGGCATCCTGATTCTGGCTTCGATGATTGGCCGCAAGAAGGCCGATGGCGCGGCAGAACCGACAGTGGATGCGAAGCAGCCCCAGTCCCAACTCTACGGATTCCGCGCAGTGTATGTATTCGACAGATTATCTCGTGATTTGCGGCCGAGCCTCTGCGTGCTCGATGGATTCCGCCTGGCCACTCTAGAAGCGCCTCTCGATAGCAGCAGGCACATCATCGCTCAACTGCTCTGCTCTGTGCAACGCTGTCGCCAAGAACTGCTGCAGGCGCGTCAGACGTTGAAAGCTGCAAGAAATCATTCGCATTAATGAGACCCAGGACTGTGCGGACCAGAAGCGGAAATCGTCGCCGCGTGGGGTCATGCACAATGACCGGACTGAAAAGCTGATACTGCACGCGACGAGTCTCAAGCTGGCAGCCCCCAGCGGCCAGTACATTCGTGACCCACCCACTATCTCGTCCGTAGGTGAGCGCGATGAGGAATCCGCCGGGCCGTCGAAAGACATTGACCGGCGTTCGGTAGAGCTTGCCAGACTTTCGACCGACGTTTGTAACGATAGCGAAGCCGGGCAATTGAGCGGCAAACCGGCTTGCGATTCGGTTCGTTATAGCTCGATGAAAGGCCGCTACCGACCTCTTGCGAAACCGAACAAGAACGATCAGAACAATCAGGATTGCCAGAAGCGAGACGATCGATGCGGCAATGACCATGGCCGATTGTCTTCTTATCCTCTATATATCGCTTACAGCTTGAAGCATCGCTGCCTTCGAATCTCTCGCAAATTTCTTCTGAAGCGACCGCGACAATGGATATCCGAGTCTGGCTAAAGGTTGACGAGGACGAGAAAAGGCAAAAATGTCGTACCAGACGTTGTCCTTGTCATCCCATTCGACTGTAAATCGTTCTTCTCCGCTCTCTGCGTGTTCAGCCAGCGTACCGTAGGCGAAACCAAATCGCCTCGTGGGCTTTTCTTCATCGACAATGTAGACAACACGACAGGCATTCACCGAATAAAAGCCGAGGTGTCGCACCGAAACCGCAACGTTGGTCCCAACCTGTATCGGGGCACTCGGCCAGTGGAGGCCCACCCACGGCATGCGGAACATTTGCCATGCGCGAATCGCCTCCACTGCATGCCGCCATACAACTTCGCCTCTGCCAAGCTGGATACGATTGTGGTCTACGTTGTATCCGGTGGGCGCGGCGGTAGCAGACGCTCCAACCTCCGAGTACGAGAAGCCTGAGTCATTCTGCCTCGAAATAAAACGGCGAATCTCATCTTCCGAAGGTGCTGTTAGGCTGAACACTGTCTACCCTTTTCTTTATGCCGCATCCGTGCTCGGCCAGGACTTTGCCTGCCACCTCAAAACCTGATCAGCCACTCGTGATCAGCCACACGTGCCAGACGAAAAGCCCAAGATAGCTCGCCGCGAGCGAAGAGAAGAGCAGGGTAAGGAGAGCGTGCCCCACGACGAATGTTGTTCCCTTGGGCCAGTCGGCATGGGAAAAATAGATCGCATCGACAAGAATCCGGGTAGTCCAGTAAATCCCGATGAAGCCGGCAAGCCCCAAGGCAGCACGGTCACCTCGGAGCAGCTCCCTATGGAGCGCTAACGTCAATGTGCCAAAGGCGATGATCGTCAACACCGTGAATCCACTCTGTACCCACAGCAATTTCCTGTTGAATGGCATCAATTGCTGTAGGTCTCGTTTCCAGGCAAGTCGATATGGCACTTGAAAGCTGGCGAAGAGGATCAGAAAATGGGCGGCGCCAACGAACCACAGGTCAATGTCAAACAGCCGCTGCACAAGTGCATTCGTCATAGCGCGTGAATCGCTCGCATGAATGGAAGTATTACACGCAGCACAAACCAGGGGTGAAAGAGACCAAATACGGGTACTACGAGGAACACCATCATGAAACACCAGCCGCGCGCTCCGTGCCCCAGCCCGAACCGCCCGCCGAACCGCGAACGCTCGATAGCGACTCCTGCACCTTGCAGCAAAAAGTAGAGCGTGGGGAGACCATAACCTCCGCGAGCAGGCAGCGATATCACCAAATCGTGGATCAGCCCGGAAACCACGAAGACAAGGAAACCAGCAGTGCCCGCCCCTAACGTTCTCCCGGGCCAGTGTTTGTTTCTTTTTCTTTCCTTTCATTCTTTCTTTATTTATCTATTTATTGTTTCGGCCGCCCGCCCGCGCGTGGGGCTCGTACGTGCGCTAGTGAGTGCGTTCGTGCCGCATAAGCGATGAGTGTAAGGGCGATCTTTCGCCAACTGCTGGCTAAGGGTGCCCTAGTCTTTCGACCACGGCGGGGTTACGCCTGTCATGCGGGCATAAGCGACAAGCTGCCCCATGTGCTCGTTGCAGTGAATGATCAGGCGGAGATAGACGGCATCGGCTGTCGTGCTTCGCTGGAAAAACTCAACCCTTCGCTCCAACTCTTTGGGGGTTTCCTTGGCCCGCGCGTCGCGCGCAGCATCTAACGAACGTTTCAGCCAGGAGATAACGTCTGCCTTAGCGGTTACCGATTTCTCAAATCCCGGTTTGATCACAGCTGGCATTATCTGTTTTCCGACAACGCTCACATAATAAAGATTGGCGACGGCGATGTGCATGTACACCTCACTCGTAGAGCGCACACCAGGCGATGGCCGCCACGCAAACTTATCTGTGGGCGTGGCTTCCGCCAAGTCCATCAGCTGACTGGTTACATGCTTTAGCTCGCCATCGTAGCCCTGTCCAATTCCCCCTGGAAGGGTCTGGGCAATTGCTGGTGAAATGAGACAAACCAGTAACAGCAACAATTTCCTCATACAAGCTCCTCGATACGTGCAGCGTCGAATTGTACTTGAATGGCGGAGCAGTACGCAGCAGGGTCGAGACTAAGTAATAACTCGAGTTTTCAACTGTCGCTGCGCATCTGGGTGCTAGGGCGATATGCCCGGTGATGCCAACCAACGAGACACCGAAGAGGCCGCGGCTACAAGCACTTCTCCCCCGGGGGAAACAATCCGGGTCACGGCGATACATTTGCGTAACCCAGGTTGTCCCGCAGAAGCTTTGTGCTCGCTCCCCCTTTGCGCTGGAATGCGTGGTGCGGAAATTAGGAAAAATCCTTTATTCGACTCCGCTGACCCCAAATCTTTGGAGAATCTGTCTGCTGACCTTCGCGGGCAAAGTGACTTTCGGCAGTGTGCGTGCGACGTCTGCCATCGACCCGTCTATGCTTTGGTTTACAGGCGTTGCGATAAAGGCGTGGATGTTGCCCGCATCTGGCCCGCTCTGAACGATTGCCATGCCCGAGATTTGTCCGCTTTCGTTGATCTTGTTCGCCATCGTGGCGAGGAGGTTGGAACTGCGAGGAAACAGCGAGTCGAGGTCGGTCATAACGTTGTTCTGCCAGATGAAAGCATGGTTCCAGTTGCCCTGCGAGTCGAAGTTGCTTCCCACGACTTGGCCCTTGTCGTTAATGCCGCTGGCTATGCCGCCAGCATCTCCCGGCAGAAGACCGAGGTTGATGAGGATGCCATTCTGCCAAAGCGTGGCATTCGGGATTCCGCTGTCGGGGGCGCCGACGAATCCAACAATTTGGCCCAGGTTGTTATTGCCGAAAGCCTCAGCGCCAGTTTGGTTGTCAGCAAGGATGCTTACTTTGTCGTGGTCCCACACAACGGCGTGATTCGTCGCAGCGCAAGCTCCCGTGAAACCCACGATTTGGCCTCGATCATTGATCCAAAGCGCATTCCCGCTTGGATCGTTACCTGTAGGAAGAGCTTTGGCCTTGGCTTTGCTGTTTTCCCACAACACCGGCAGCTGAGTCCGATTATTAGTTGTGCCAGCAGGGCATGAGGAGATGCGGAAGCCATTCGTCATTACAATGCGGGCGTGCGGATTGGCGAACTGTCATTTGGGCAGAACTTCGAGGGCTTCTCCCGTGGGGTGACATCGACAACCGGCCGTTTCTCCGCTGCATGCGCACGGCCTATGCTTGTGGCGTTCGGGTCGGTTCGAAGAGGCCGAACGTGTATTCGATCGCACGCTGTGGCTCCGTCTGACAATCAAGGCGTGCGGGGCCTGATCGGTCCGTTCCGGGAAAGACTCAACTGGGAAGATGATTGAGCATGACCTCAACGGCGATGGGTCAGCGAGTTGATATTGAGAAGCTGCGGGCCGCGATTCGGCACATGAGCCGCGGCAATCTCCTCAGCATCGCGAACCGGGCGATCGAACTTGTACCCCGGGCGCGACTTGGCTCGCTCGTCGCGGGCAGAGTTCGGCTCGATCTGCTAAGCGAGGGGACGCGCGATGTGTCCCTGCTTGACGAAGTCCGGACATTTCGCGACGCCTGCTTGCGTGGGGACTACTTTGAGAGCTTCGACGTGAATTCGAAGAACTACATGGACACTTCGAAGGGCACCGAGCCTAAATTTAGGCTCCCCTAAAACTTTATGATTCCATTGGTTGCGGGGGGGGTGATCTGATACAACACTAGGACTTCTGGCCAGCGTCGAAGGTCCGCAATCAAGTGTCGCATCCGCTCCGCATTGACTCAGGCAGAAGCAGCAATCGCAATCGCCACCTCTCTCCATCGGTAAACACTAGCCGACTTCTAGTCCCGTTCAACTTCGTCGAAGCCGTTTTCTGAAATTAACTCCCTGTTTGCCGGCCATCCATCCCCAATTTGCCCCTCAGGAGGGCTTGCTCCGTGCAGGCCCGCACCGAATCGGGCAGCGTTTCGGGTTCATAGAAGCGATCGTAGAAATCGATGTCTACGCGGCAGACCTGGAATCCAATAACGGTCCGAAACGGCGCCGTATAGGCTGGAAACCTTCCGTAGTGGCGAAAAACATAATCGCAATACGCTACGGTCGCTTGCACCGTCGCTGCGCTCGGCGCCGGTATCTTGGCCGCACAAGAAGCCGATTCGCGCCATGCACTCTGTTGCGTTCCACCTCGGTAGGTTCCATCTTCCCCGAACTTCGCTTGCACGAAGGCGCGGACTGCATTCTCCATGGATTGGTAGTAGGGCGGGCAGAATGGCTTCAGCAGCAGCTGGTTGTTCTGTTCCAGCCCTACTGGATATTCCAGCACAGGGTCTTTTCCAAGCCACCGCGCGAGAGTAGACATCAACCGGGGCGCTCCGGCGTAGCGGCTGGCCCCCATGGATTGCATGCGGAAGCCGGCGGCCTTGAACCAGCTGTATTCGTGCCGCGCGAAATTCGGGAAACCGCCCAATCCAAGCGCCTCGGCCATGAGTGCAAGGTTCTGCAAAACCATGCCATGTTCGGTGGCCATCGATTCCAGCACCGACGATTCCATCATTTGAATCGTCGCTGAGCGGAGGTCGCGCGGTTCGTCGTGCAGGTGTCCGCCCCGGCTGCGTGCAAAGCGACCAACCCCTGCGGGACTGAACCACGCCCGCTCGTCGCGCAAGAACACTCCCATGTCTTCTCCGAACAACTCGAGGATCGCGTTGATGGTGAGTGCCGTGGTTTCGATGATCGGCAGAAAGTAAGTTGTTCCGGGAGCATAGAGCGACCATCGGTTGATGGAGAAATTATGCCCAGGATCTAATGGTGGCGCCGTTCGATTGGCGGACAACTGAATTCGGGTGCGTTTATAGAGGTCAGTAAGTTCGCCCTTTCGCGCGAGGCTGACCAGTTCCAGGAACTCGGCGGGAGCAAAATCCTGGGGGCGCTTCAGCAGCCAGGTTCCGCTGTCGTTTGTGACCAGCACCGACACAGCGTTCACCGCGTCAGGGCTCGCAACCGTGCGGCCGAGTCTCCCAACTAGCATAGTGCCACCTTCGCGGGCACCGTAAGAAAGATCTCCGAGGGCGTAGCCTGTGATGCCGCAGGCGGCGAATGCGAGAGCCGCCTCCTCATCCTCGGTGAGAGGAACCGGTGCGTGAGAGCTCTTGTATTGCAAGGGGCCAGCTGGAATAGTCATCCCCAAACCGAATCGCCGCGAACGGCGGTGAACGAGGACATCAAACAGGGTCGCTTTGAGCGGATCGAGAAACATATTCAGAAACTGCGTCCTGCGGCAGTGCCGCTCTTGCCCTGTTTCAAAAGCATGGCCGCATCGGGGCGCACCGCGCTCAATGCCTCCGCCACTCGGGTGTCAATTGCGAGTAGGCGCACTCGCGTACGCGCACGGATGCAGCAGTCGAGTTTTGGGCGGGCGCCCTCGCCGAAATAATCGCCCGCCTTCAGCGACTGCAGGATCGCCTCGCCGTTCCCGTCGTTCGCGACTACGTCGAGGTCTCCCGACTCCACAAGGTAGTGATAGCGCCGGGTCTCGCCCGCCGCGACAATGATTTGGCCCGGTTCATACAGAACGTGCCAGATCGCTCCGCGCTCGTCCATGCGAGGATTCACGACATCGCGACCAAGAATCAGAGTCAACCACCAGTCGAACATGAGGCGGACCCGCCGCGTCCAACTAGGCACGAACATGGTGAGCACAATGAAACGCCATCCGATCCATGCCAGGAAACCGGAGGCGGGGATTCCCTTCATGTGCGCAATCGCGCTGCGATGTCCGAGCGTGCAGGCCTCGCCAAGTCCGTTGAAGGAATATGGCTTAGGCGGCTTGCCGCCGGTTGTGCGCACGATATTCGCGCCGATCGTGGAGCCGGCCTTTTGCGCATAGTGCGCCAAAGGAGGGCACGTGCCTCCGTCTGGGTGAGGAACAGCAGCACAATCGCCCCCGGCCCAGATGTTGGTTGCGCCCGGCACGCGGCAGAACTGGTCGGTGACCAGCCGTCCGCGCGCGTCGCGCTCGTATAGAAATTGGTCGAGTAAGGGGGACGACCTCATGCCGGTGCAGGTGATGAGAGTGCGCGTGGGGATGCGTTCACCCGAGTTCAGAACTGCTCCTTCCGCGGTGGCGGCCTGCACGCCAGTATTGAGGTGCATCTCCAGGCCCAATTGCAGGACGCGTTTCTCGGCGTAGCTCACGAGGGACGGAAGACGTTTCCCCAACTCCGGCAAAATGCGCGGGCCAGCCTCTACCAGCGCCACTCGGAACTCTTGGAACTTCAACTCCGGATATCTCGTTCGCGAGAGAAAGCGGAAATAGTCCACCAGGTCGCAGGCGACTTCGATTCCCGCGTAGTTTCCGCCGGCGACAACAAAAGTGAGCAACCGCTTGCGCTCTTCAGGATTCGTCTCAATGGATGCCATCTCCAGAACGCTGACCAGATGGTTGCGCAGCCGGTAGCAATCGGCGAACGTCTTCAGAGGAAAGGTGTGGTCTGCGATCCCAGCGTATCGGGAAAAGTCCTCGATGGAACCGACGCCGACCACCAAGTGGTCATAAGGCAGGGTGCGGGTCCGGCCGTCGAGCGAACTCCGTGTCACCACGTGCTGATTGCTGACGTCCACCGATTCAATCTCGGCGTTATGGAGATGAGCTGGCACAATCATTTCCCGCACTGACGAATTGATCTGCTGTGGTTGTATCTTGCACGTCAGCATTTCCGCAATCAGTCCGTGGACAGTGGAATAGTTATCACGGCTGACCACGGTCAGCTTGACCTCGCCTTTTCGTACCGCAGGACGCAACGCGCGAGCCAGGTAAATGGCTACCCAGCCACCGCCCAGACACACTACACGTACGGGATCTCTCATCGGGTTCCTCCGTCGGACGCACGCCCGCTCGCGGATTGTGGCTCCGTCTCACCTATCTGGGAGTCGGACTGATCTGTGCGAACCGCGATCCGGCGAGGGATCACGAACTCTCCCGTACGACCCTTCAGACCGCGCTCGCTCAACAAATGTCGGAACGCTTTCGGCCCGGCGACTTTTGCCAGAGCTTGCACGCGGGTACTGAACCTGCGCGCGGTCTCTATCACCCAAGTCGCCGGACGAACCGCTGGCAACAGCCACTTCCAGCGGGTATTGGGGAACCCAAGAGCGTTGGCCTGCTCATCCCCAATCAGAGCGCGCGAGAGCCCGTAACAAAGGTTTACGCTGCATAAGTGTCCTGCTTTGAAGTTGCGGACATACGTGAATGAAGTCTGCATCAGGGCATCCACTAACGCTCGTGAATCGTCATCCGGTTGCGGTTCGAAGGCAAACATCAGATCAAGTAGTCGGTGACCCTCAAATTCGTCGGCTATCAACAGTTCATGATCGACTCCCAGCAAGTATCCGGCGTAACGCCATACATGGACGAGAGCCTCCCGTTCGACACGCTCGAAGTGGTAGCCGAACCGCGATAAAGCGTCGAGCACGCCAACGGAAAACATGACGTTGGTGCCAGCCATGTGGCACTGATTGATGGGTGCTCCCCAGACTTCCGAGCGCCATTGACCGGAGTCGAGAAGCAATCTCCGCACTTGCGCATGGATGAGGCGCACACGCACGGTCATCGCAAACCCTTCCGAAAACCGGCCCAGGCCATCGGGCTGACAAACGGCGAACACGTATCGCGTCGTATCTTTGAGTCGTTGCGAAGCACGATGCACCAGTTGACCCGACAGCGCGAGCGGCTTGTTCCCGGCCGGCCAACTGTAGATGATCGGCAACGCAAGCATCGCAAGCGCTGCAAAGCCCATCCGGCAGCGCAGAAATGTTGCTCCACCCAGATTGCATCGGTCACGATCCACCCAAAACGGAACGCTTTCCAGCTGGTGGAACAATGCTCGCAACGACTCTGGTGCATGAGGGACTGCGTCCACACCCTTCGCCAGCGCCAGATCCAGCAGCGCACGCCATTCGCTTTCGGGCATGCGGGCAAATTCATCCATCACGGCTTCAGCTAGAGGATCGGTGGTCCAGAGAAGCTCCACATACTTCTTCGAGCGGGAGCCTCGGAGCACGTCGGCGGTATTGAGGCCGGAGTATCCCGACGGTACTTCGTGCTTCGCTTCCGTCATCAGTTGTGGCCGCTGTTTGAGGTGAAAGTATCATATGCCGCACCATCCATCCCCTTGCTGCCTCAGGTTCGGGTTACGGCCGTAACATCATTCAATGATGTGAGCGCTCCATCCTCCCCGCGGGCTGACGTGACACCCAAGCCTCAAACTGGAACAAACGCTCCCGGATTGGTCCTGACAAACGTTAGGTTCCTATCGGGACTGCCCCGTTAGGCGAGGCAGGTTGAGCGGTTCTTTAGGCCGGGGCAGTTTCGACAGGATCGTTTGAACTGAGCCGCTGGCGTTTGCGGCGGACGCGCTGATCTACCTGCATTTTCAATCGTGCCGTTTGGCTGATCGAGGCCAGTGGAGGGCACAATTGAACCAAGGGAGTCCAGTCGCCGATGTCTAACACGGCCTCCTCACCGTCATAGCTTCGCAGCTTCCATCCCACTGCACCTGCAAGGCTCTCGTGTGCCCACAAGCTGTCCAAGTACCCTGTACACGATCGGGGGAGCTCCGTAATTGGGCAGAATTGAGCCTTGCAAGGAGTGAGCGAGTGGGAGACCGAGAACGACAAAGAGGGAATCAAGCGATTCAGCCCTCCGCAACAGGAACGCGTGACGGTCAACGAGATTCTCGATGAACTGGTCGGGCATTACAAGCGGGGAGGCGAGAAAGGCATTCCGCGGGAAGTGTCACCACAGATGACTTCCCATCTCAAACCATTGCGCGAGTTCTTTAGTGAGTTTCGGGCGATGCAGGTTGGGAGCAGGGACCTTGAGGCGTTCAAGTCCCAACTGAAGGTCGCCAAGAAGGCCAACGCTACGATTAATCGATCGCTGCAACTACTCTCTCAGGCTTACAGCTATGCCCTAAAGTCTGACCCTCAAAAGCTGAATCGTGCTCCCATGATTAAGCGGTATAGCGAGAAAGCCAACGTACGCAAGGGCAAATTCACTCCCGCCGAGGCCGAGGCAGTGTTTAACAATCTGCCGCCATACATGTCCGATGTTGCCAGATTCGCCTATGAGACGGGCCATCGTTCCAGTGAGATTCGGAAACTGTGCTGGTCTCACCTCGAGCCCGATGCCATTCGCATCCCAGGATCAATAACGAAGAACGGAGAGGAATGCCAGATTGTGTTGACTGAGGAAGTAGAAGAAATCCTCTGTCGCAGAAAGAGCGACAGGCGCCCGGGCTGTGACCTGATCTTTCACCACGACGGGGCGCCGATTGTCGATTACCGCAAGTGCTGGCGTTCGGCCTGTGTCTGTCTCGGACTGGGCGCCTACTACTGCCGTGATTGCCGCGATGCTGAGTGCAACTACAGCTCCAAGCTGGATGCCAGCAAGAAATGCTCTGCGTGTGGAAAGTCATGGAGCGAGAACCCGAAGTACGTCGGCAAAATCTTCCATGACTTTCGGCGTAGCGCGGCACACGAGTCATGGAAATCCGGCAGTTCGGTGGAGGATTGCATGAAGATCACCGGACACAAAACCTCCAGCATGTTCAAGCGCTATGCAGACCTGTTCAGCGATGAAGAGCAGAGGGCTCAACAGCGCGCAGTTCAGAACCGCCGGCGCG
>Ga0209007_1000564_pt1 | contig 13476 bp, 5 predicted proteins | sample JacPinW_OM1H0_O2_FD_187961 | JGI IMG/M metagenome (GOLD analysis project Ga0209007, IMG submission 187961) | Forest soil microbial communities from Algoma, Ontario, Canada - Jack Pine, Ontario site 1_JW_OM1H0_O2 (SPAdes) (version 2) | ecosystem: Environmental > Terrestrial > Soil > Boreal...
TCGGCCGCGCCGCTCGTGGCACATGCTGCGGAGGCGCAAGGTCGCAAACGAGCCGCACCAAGCAGCAACCGTTTCTTTCGACGTTCTCAACTGTCGTGATATTGTCCTTTCGTTCTTGCCCTCGGCGAATGCCAGAATTGCCGGTGCCCGCCGCGTCAGCAGTCGGGGGAATTCAGGATACGATGCCCATTTTTCCAGCACCCATCGTTCGTCCGGCGAGAGGTCTAGTCGAGGAGTCAGCTTTGCCATCCCATCCCCTCTGTTCGCTCGGGGCTTCGCGGACCTGCAGACCTAAAAGTCCATTCGCAACGCAAGCTGTCCAGTCCGATCGCCGCCAGAGCCTTGCGGCAACACGGACTGTAGGACACCGAAGGTGGCCGGATTGCTGATGTTCGTCTGGGGCGGCGCGAAATTGGAGCGGTTGAGAACGTTGGTAAACGTAGCTTCGAACCGCAGGCGGAAGCGCTCGCCGATGTTGAAGTTCTTCGCCAGTCCCGAATTAACCCCGATGAGGTTTGGCCCTTCTAGGATGCCCACGCCACAATTGCCAAATCGACCGGCGCCTGCGGGTGTTGGAGCAAACGCGTTGATGTTGTAGAAATTCTGGGTCGTCTGACCTGCAATGGGATTTCCAACGCAGTCCGGACGGGCGATCGCCCCTCCCCCGGATCGCGTCACCATGTCCGTGTTGGATTGATCGTAAACTGGATTGATAGTCGGCGTGAGCCACTGACCCGTCTGTATCGTCGTAACCGTGCTCACATCCCAGCCTCCCAGCACAGCGTTCAGATAGCCTGGCTTGTTCCACAGCCGCCCCGCCCCGAACGGCAGTTGGTAGACGCCGCTCAGCAAGAGACGCTGGCGCGGCGTTGCCGCTACATTGCCACGGTCGGACCGCAGATTGAAACGATTGGCAATTTCGACGGCATAAGCCTCCTCATTGGCGAAAACCGTCGGCGCATCGCTCCCCTGCGCATCGCTGAGGTTTTTCGCAAAGGTGTAGTTACCCTGGAATGAAAGCCCGTGTGACAACCGATGGGCCACTTCGACCTGCCCTGCCTGATAACTGGCGTTGCCCATGTTCTGGGAGGACATCAACAGGAGCCAGTTCTGATAGGGAGCTCGCGGATCGACAAACATTCCCGACGGCACGTTGTACGGAGTCGTGCTCGCGGGAATCTGATTCAGGTCCACGGTAACGGGCAGGCGGTAGGTGGACATCCCCACATAGCTCACGCGCAGCGAGGTGTTGGACGTTAGCTGCCGCTCGACAGTGAGGTTCCATTGAGCTGCCTGCGGATCGCGGAAATGCGGATCGTTGGCCTGCTCCAGGCTCCCTCCGCCCAGCACCACGGTCTGGGAAGTCGGAGCCGTTTGCGGGAACTGGTACAGCGGCGCTTGCAGCACGTTGCTGGCGTTATAAGCCGCATTCACATTGGTGAGTAGATTGGAGGTGGGGTTACCTGCATTGTTGAACGACATGGGGCCAAGCGTGGTTACGGTAAAGACGCCAACGCCGGCGCGAATCACAGTGTTGCTATTGTTGAATGGCCGGTATGCCAGGCTGATGCGCGGATCGAAATCGCGCTTGTACAGCGCTCTTAAGCCTTGAGTCACATGGTCCTGGCTGGCGGTGGCGACGTTGGAACACGGCAGCGCCATGTTTCTATTAGGCAGCGAACACGCGTTGAACGATTCAAGAAATCCCGTGTAAACGGTTTGCAGGGCTGGGTTGTTTGTTACTGTTGCCGACTGCAGAAGCTGATTCGGAACCAACGCGCTGTTGGTACGGGGGTCGAAACTCCCTAGGTCGCCTTGAGTTTCATCAAAGGGCGGAAGCAATTCCCAGCGCAACCCGAAATTGAGGGTCAGATGGCTGTTCAACTGCCATTGGTCTTGACCGTAGACTCCCCACTGCGTCGACAATGCGTTGATCTGAGGGCTGGTGATCGCGAAAAACGATTGCGTCGGCAGGCCCAACAGAAAATCTCCGAAGGAGTAGTTTGTGAACGTGCCGGGATTGAAGGTGAAATCACCATAATCGTCGGAGGGTTGGAAGAACATGAGCGCGTTGTAACGCACGCGGCGCGCATCCACGCCAAACCGGAAAGTGTGCTTGCCCATTATGCGGGTGAAATTGTCCGTGATCTCGGTTGTGTCAGAAATCGTAGTCCCGGTCCTATCCTGCCCGATATTGGAAAATGTGCCGTCGCTGAACGTGAATGTCGGAAAGGCATCGCCGGTGGGATGGGCGCTGATGTTGATCCCTTGTAGGCCCAGATCGGAAATCGCCGTGCTTCCCTGAATCGGGAACGTATCGTTCTCGGTGAAGTGGGTGAACCCGAAGCGCAATTCGTTGAGCAAGGTGGAACGAATCGCATAGTTGTAAGAGATCAGGAAGCTGCGATTCTGGTCGTGGGCTTGCACGTTCGGCAGGAATTGGTTCGCCAGCAGCCCGCTCGCACCTTCGCTGGTGAGTAGATTCTTCCAGCTATAGCGGGCATAAACCGACTGTTTCGATGTGATGTTCTGATCGACGCGGAGATCCCAGCCATCCGAACTCGACGGAATGGGCACCAAAGTCTGGTAGTTATAGGAAGGACCGGACACGCCGGACTGGGGATAATACGAAGCACCATTGACATTTGGCAGCGGATAACGGCGCAGCAACGCTATGGCCACCGGATTAATGCAACCCCCACCTCCTCCGCCAACACAGGCCGGAATAGTATTGTTCGGGAAAGGCAACCCCGTGAAGGGGTCCATGACTGACCCCGCTCCCTGCGCCGAGACCAGGGCCTGCAAGTTTCCGGATTGCATCGCCTGGGTTGGAACCAGAAGCAGTTCGGGCGCCGATGTAGACTTCCGATTTCCTTCATAGTCAAGGTAAAAAAATGTTCTGTTTTTCAGAGCACCCAGGCCGGGAAGAACGACCGGGCCGCCCAGACTGCCGCCAAAAGTGTTGAAGCGTTTCGGCGCCTTTTCCGGAAAGTTGTAAATCGTGGCATCCAGAGCGCTATCCTGAAAATACTCGAAGGCGGTTCCGTGCCATTGGTTTGTGCCGCTCTTTGTGGTGAACGTTACGTCGCCGATCTGTGCGAATTCGGCGTTGTTATTGAATGCTGTGACCTTCATCTCAGCGATTCCTTCCGAAGAAGGGTAGGCATCCTTGAGCGCGCCGTTCTGCCGCACGTTAGCCGTCGAGATGCCATCCACGGAAAAGCCCACCTGGGCAGCCGGAGCTCCGCCTACCGCAAAATTCCCTTGGCTGTCCTGAACTACGCTTCCGGACAGAGCGAGTCCTGCGAGCGGACTGGTGGAAACCGCCCTTGAGTTTAGCGGCATCTGGCTGAGGTCCTGATTGATCACGGCGTTGCCGATCGTTCCGTTTTCAGTATTGACTTGCTCGGCGACGCCACTCACCTGCACCACTGTCGCTGCGGTTGCAATCTTGAGCGTGATTGGAATACGGAGGTCCTGTCGAGCATCGAGCATGACGGAATTGACGACAGCATCTGCGAGCCCCTCACTATGCACCGTCAACTTGTAGTGACCAGCTTTGAGACTTTCGACGAGGAAACTGCCAGAGGCGTCGGTCGTGACTTGCCGGTCAAAATCCTCGTCCAGCGAATGCACGGTCACCAGAGCGCCAGCAATTACGGCACCCGAAGCATCCAGTACGGTACCCCGAATGCTTCCAAAGGTTGATTGGGCATGGGCACCGGGAAGAAACACGATGCACGTGAACAACAACGCTACGAGCGGATAGAGTCTACGCACGGAATACTCTCCTGTCCTGCTGCTCGCCGCATCCTCGCCCTGCCTGCAGGCGTCTTACCTGTACTTGAGGAACCCGCGGCGAATCACAATGCGACAGAAGTTAGCATTGACAACGTGAGGAAGGTGTAAGGGAGGCGTAATTTGATCGTAAAGACGGCCCTCAAAGTTTCTTTGCTCTCAATCTAAACTTTGAATGCCAGAGCCCGCTGACCGAGAGGGTGCAGGCTATGGTGTGAGGATGGAGGCTCGAGACCAGGCACGAAGTTGTGTGCGACAACGGTTCCTCGCGACCCTTTCACAGGGCGTGAATGCAGCGTTGAATCGCTGTCGACCTAGCAGATGAAATGATGAGCAACGAACTCGTGGAACAACCAGCCGCACTCAAACCGGGCATGCGTCAGCACTCAATTTGATGGCCCGTTATTGGCTGCGCCCGGAATCGATAGCCGTAATGTGAATCCGTGAGTAAATACTCCGGCTTTGACGGATCGTTCTCTAATTTCTTGCGCAGCTGGCGGACAAATGTACGGAGGTATTCCGACTCGTCTCCGTATTCACTCCCCCAGACGGAGCTAAGCAGACGGGCGTGCGTCAGAGGCTTACCAGCATTAGCCATGAGGCAGTGCAGCAGATCGAACTCTTTCGGTGTTAGGTGGACAATGCTGCCGGACCTTCTTACAAGTCGGTGATCGAGATCGAGTTCGATGTCTCCGATGGCGATTACGCCGTCGTTCTGGGAACGTCGAACAGCAGCCCGAACGCGAGCCATCAATTCGCCAACGTGGAAAGGTTTCGTGACGTAGTCATCTGCACCAGCATCCAACGCTTCAATCTTGTCCTCCGCGCTGTCGCGCACAGTCAGCATCAGAATCGGAAGCCGGGGAGACAACCGGCGGATCGCGCGGCATGCTTCGATGCCACCCATCCCCGGCATGTTGATGTCTAGTAGAGCAGCGTCATACCGCTCCCTCCGCACAAAGGTCACCGCCTGTTCCGCTCCCGAGGCTTCCTCAACGTGGAACCCGAGCGAACTCAACGTGGTGTGAAGCGCACGCCGAATGGACGGTTCATCGTCGACCACCAGAACTTTAGTTTGCAATGGGCTCACGTTCCCTCCTTGCAAGCGCCGGAAGAGAGAGGAAGAAAGTGGTGCCGGTCTCTGGCTCACTCCTTACCCAGACATTCCCGCGGTGTGCGACGGCCAATTTCTTTGCAACCGCCAGACCTATCCCACTGCCGGCAGCCCGATGCTTTGAAGTCGGGCTCCGGTAGAAACGTTCAAAAATCAGTTCTCGTTCTTCAGGCGCGATCACAGGGCCCTCGTTATGAACCGCAACCACAACCCGATCATCCCGCCTTTCGGCAGAGACGGCTATCGGGGAATCGACCCTGGAATACTTTGCGGCGTTCACAAGAAGCTCTGTAATCGTCATGGCTAGCAGCTGGCGGTCCGCCGGAACCGCCAACTCGTCATCCGAAACGCACACTTGAACCGAGTGTCCGTAAAGATCATCTGAGCACTCGCCGAGTATTTCCTGGACCAGTTGAGGAACAGCCACCAGCTCGCACCGCAGCTGCACTTCTGTCGAATCGAGCTTCGCCATCCGAAGGAAGCGGTCCGTCAGCACATTGAGCTGGATGGACTGTTGATCGATCATTTCGACAAGCTCCGTCTGTGCCGGGCTGAGATGCTTCATCTCCAGAAGCCCCGATGTGCCGGTATGGATGACGGTGAGGGGCGTCTTGAAGGCATGCGCCAGTCCATCGAGAACAGTTTTTCGAAGTTGCTCACTGTAACGGGTCGCCTCAGCGCGACATTCTTTATCGAAAGACCGAGATCGCTCCAGCGCGGTGGTTACCAGTGATGTCACCGCATCTACAATCATCGGAGTCAGGTCTCCTCCGCATAGCGTCACTGCGCCAATCGGACTTGACCCAACCCGGAGAACACGCACCCACTTCTGCGATTCCAGATCGTCATGACTCGTGTTACACAAATATGCATTTCGAGCCAACTCTTCGTCTTGCTGGGTACAGCGTCCAGCGGTATCCGATCGTACCAACGTAGAATCGAAAAGGGTAACGGCATCTACTCTGATATTTGCGATGATTAGCCTTGCGATCTGAAGCCCAGGCGGCTCTTGCCGATTGAGCAATAGAATGCTACGGCTGAGTTGGTAGAGTTTCTCCGCATTGCAGCGATGGACGACTGCTTGTCGTACCTGGTTCTGTACCTGGATCGAAAGGCGACTGACAACCAGCGCAGTGAATTCAAATGAGGCCAGGGCCAACCAGTCCTGAGGATCGACGATCCGGAAACTTAGGATTGGAGGAGTGTAGAAATAATCCAAGCATGCTACTGCCACCAGGGACGAACCGGTAGCTTTCCAGAATCCGAAGTTCAGGGCGGTTAGAACGATCACCAGCAGACTGATTGAGCTTGCAGTCAAAAGATTGAAGTGCAGCCGGAATGCACCATAGTCTAGAAGCAGGGCTACCGCGGGACCAGCAACAGCTCGAATAAGTGATCGAACCGTTTCCCTTTTTCTACGAACGTTCGTAGTGGGCATGGTGGTTGAACCCCGGGGGCCTAGCGCGTGCCACGATCAGAGCCTCACGTCGTCAGGACAACAAGGGTAATGCGGAACAGATAATAAAGTCGTAAAGAAATGCATGAACAATTTGTATCGGTGCGATTGCTTTTCCAAATTTGGGTTGGGGTTGTAGTGCGACGCCTACTGAACTCAGATCATTGATGTTATCGTTAGGTCTGCTCAGACAATCCGGATCAGTTAGAACGAACGCCGTATGCGTTCCCATGCCCGAACCGAGTCCCGGGCAAGCCACGCTCTGCGGCGTAGATCTTGGACAGGGCCTTCAGGCCGAATGCAGAATCACTAGGTTACGTGTTATGGAACGTGATGGAGTAGTCCGACTCCCCCATTCCGCACCAGTAACGAATTTAGAATGAATAATTTACAGATCTGTTTTGGCGTCGTACAAGAGTCGCACAATGTTTCCGACCCCCGGAGTATCGTCGCGGCTTACGAGCGGTCTTCTGATTATCTGATTTTCCGGTTGTTCAGCAAACCGCAACTGCCAGGGAGGCGTCGATCCGGGGCGTGCGCAATTTATGGTGCTTTCCTCGAAGCAACCGGATCATCAGAAGCTGTCTTGACTTTTCGGGTGAGACCTCCCCGCGAGTCTGATTGGATATGTGGATATCCTGGCTCAGATTCTGAGTAAAGGAGTCACTCTTTATGCGTCTGATCGTAGGTCGAGGATGGCGACGCTTTCAATCCCATCTCCGAGTTGCCGGTCAAGTGGCAGAATCTCCAAGTGTCCACTCTCAAAGCAAGATCAATACTTGAGCCAGTCGTCACAATCCCGGAATCCAGCGGATGGCGTTGCTGCGAAATATTTTCTGAAGGACCGGCTGGGGCAGGTTCAATCCACGCACCTGCTTGCCCGCCACGCTGAGGGTCTCGCCGGTCGCCAGGAATTTCCAGTCCCGCGCGTACCTGGACTGCCATTCGGTCAACTCATCCGGGACGTTAGCGTCTGAGTATAAATCAAGATCCGTGCCATATAGAACGCGGTCTTGATACTTGACAAGAAATGCGCTCACCTTTTCCGGTGGCATTAGCATGAGGTATTCCATTCTCGCCGCCGTGTCGATGGCAAAATTTGGATACTTGTCCAGGTGGCTGGCGATGTTGTCGAGATCCCGTTCCATGCTGCCCAGATGAACTCCCACCATGCGTAGTTTGGGATGGTTGGCGAGCACATGATCACGGGCGTCGAGAATCCTCTGCTTAGAGGGAAACCCCGGGCGGTTTGCGAAGTACCATTGCGGATTTTCCCGATAGTAGGACCAGGACGGATCGGACGCGTCCGCTGGCCCCCAGGCCACATCAGGTTCGGCCTGATGTGTCATCAGCGTTTTGCCATGGTCGGCGATGTCTCTGTAAATCAGCTCGAACTTCGGATCATCGGCCATGACATATTGGCCGTTGCTGTCCTTGATTTCCATTCCGATGTTTTTCCAGATCTTGACCGCCACGGCTCCCTGCTCGAAATCGCGGTCGATCTGCTTGATGGCCTCGGCCCCGAACGAGGCACTCCCAAACTTATATGGATCAAAGGTCGTACACAATGCTACATGGCCACGGCTCGACTGCACGAGCGCCAGTGCATCATGGATCTGCTGATGCAACTGCTTGCGCCTGGGGTTGGTGTCGTCTATCACCAGGATATTCAGCAGTTTCAGGTTCAGCCGTTCGAGCATTTTCTGAAACGCGGGCTCGGTCTTGAAGACATGAACGTGAACATCAATGGGACGGATCGCTGCGAACGCGCGAAGGGTTCGTTCGTCATCGCCGGGTTTTGTGGCAGTACCTGCCGAAGTGGGCGCTTGAGCCGTGGCCGACAGGGCGATCGAGAACCCTAGTATGACTTGAGCGATCGTTCGCGAAAAACCGATCATCGGAAGCTTCCCATCACGGCAGAACCGCTTTCATTGCACCCTTCTCGCCGTAAGCCGCGGAGTCCGCTGCCCCCACGCCAAACGGAGTCAAGTGTCGACTCAAGGCTTGACTCCGCTTGCCGGTTGGGTTTCAAAAATAGAACTTCAACGCAAATTGAATGAACCGTGGATCGTGCGCAGCTTGCGCGAAGCCAAACGCGCAATTGGAATTTGTGTTGCCGTTTGTGCATCCGGTCTCCGCCGCTGTTTCATCCAACCCGTGCTGGGTAGCGATATTTGTATTAAAGCTACCGGGATTGTCGAACTCCGGATCGTAATGATTGAAGGCATTAAAGAACTCTGCCCGGAACTCGAGGCGCTTTTGTTCGCCGATGGGGAAAATCTTAAACAAAGAGATATCCCAGTTCTGGGTGCCTGGCCCTTGAATGATGTTTCGGCCAGCATCGCCGAACGATCCGATGACTGTGTTGGTGGCAAAGGCGCAGGTGTTAAACAGTGTTCCCGGTACACAGGGGCGTCCGTTTGGATTTCCGACCACGTTGGGCCGTGATGCGCTGGCGACCTCTCCGCCACCATCGGACGTGGAGAGGTTGGTGGCAATGTCGGTGGGTGTATACCAGTTTCCCGTGGTTGCGATCGTGATGCCTGCAACCTGCCAATTGCCGATCAACTGATTCCATACGCCGGAAGCGTTTCCTCCGAATGCCTTGTTCTTGCCGAAGGGCAAATCGTAGGCATAGCTCAAAACGAATCGTTGACGCACATCAAAATCCGCGTTTCCGTACTCCAGAAGAGGATCGTTTTGGAAGCGGAAGTCGCCCGCATTCTGCGATCCCAGGCTGGCGCTGGAAGCGTCATCGAGGGCGTGGCTCCAGGTATAGGCTGCCTGAAACTGCAGCCCATGGGTGGGGCGTTTCTCGAAACGGACCTGCAGAGAGTTGTAGTTAGAGACGTCGTTAGAACGGAATGTTGCAATGGAGGTATCAAACACGGGATCGCAGTTATCCGTGACGCTCAAGTTGCAAGTAGATCCCGGAGCAGAGCCAGGAGCCACCCCATTTGCAGGTCTCCGCTCGGCAGTCGGGCAAGCCAGCAGGCCGCCAAAATTTGCAATGCAAAGCGCTGCGAACTGTGGGAGGGTCGCAAGCGCGGCCTCATTGCCATTATAAAAGCCAAAGAGTTTCAGGCCACGCGAGCCCGCGTAGGAAACGTCTAGCAAGGTATCGGCCGGCATTTGATATTGCACGCCAAAGTGCCACTGCTGGGTATAGGGAGTTCGCAGATTGGGAGAGACGGAATAGAGCTCCGGAGTGTTGGGGTTCGAGAGCGCGGTCGGCGGGAATCCATTGGCCAACGTGTTCGACCCATTCATATTGAGGGAAGCAACGGAGCAATTGAGCGGTTGCCCAGGCGCGACGGCCGGATTGGCAGCCAGGTTCCCGCACGGCGTCGAAAAGGACTCGGAGGAGAAGAACGGAGGATTGAACCCCGGGCTGGGATTGGAGTAAGGCCCATTCTCTTGGCCGCCGTAGAAAATGCCGTAACCGCTGCGTACCACGAGTTTGTTCGCGGCCCGGAAAGCGAAACCGATACGCGGCGCAAAATTGTTTCGATCAGGACTGATCAGTCCACGCGAGCCATGCTCAATCGGGATGCTGGCTCCGATCAGCTGTGTGAGCGGTTCATTCTGTCCGCTGGGAACAAGCATAGAGTTGGGGCCGTAAACAAAGGTTCCTTCCTCATTGTTGTGCTCCTTGACCGTGCTGAAAACCTCATAGCGGAGACCCAGATTGACGGTCAGGCGGTCGTTGGCCTTCCAGTCGTCCTGAGCGAAACCGGCGTAAATTTGCCGGCGATAGTCAATGTCATGCAGGCTGGTAATTCCGCCACCATCGGCAACGCCCAGCAACATGCTCGCGAAGGAACTGCCGCCAGTTCCCGGAACCGCCGGGTTGTCGGTAAAGTCGTTGCCAAAGGTCAGAGCGCCGCGCGCTTCAGCGGGCTGGAAGATGGTGAACTGTTCTATGCGCACTTCGCTGCCGAACTTCAGCGAGTGGCGTCCCCGCACCCAGGTCAGGTTGTCGGTGAGAACAAAACTGTTCTGTTTCTCAATCGAAGGCAGGTAGGTGGAGCTTCCGATTCCAGCCGTGCCATCGCCGAAGGTGATATTCGGCAAGCCGCCGTTGTCTAGACCATAAGGCACATTGGGAAAGTCCAGTTGAGCACTGATGTTCTGGTCGGCGTTAATCTGAAAGCGGTGGGAATGGATTCGGTTGTAACCCAGTCGGAATTCATTGATCACATTGGATTTAAAGAGGTGAACTTCGCTTAAGGCCAGGCTGCGGTAAGAATTATCCTCAGTCCCGTCGAAGAACCCTCCACCATCCAGCAGAGTGTTAAAAGGCGGAGGAATGAAACTGGGTTGGTTCTCATAACTGAATCGGCCGAAAGCGTTGTCCTTGTCGCTGATCTTGTGATCGATGCGGATGTCAAAGTTGTTGCGGCTCTCCTGGCGATGCGGATCCGAAAGAAAGTTGTTGCCTCCGATGTCGGCATTTGGAGTTGGCCAATAGGTGGACAGGCGGGCTGCCAGCGGATCGACCGCGGGAAATATGTTGGTGGGAAAGCCTCCGCTGTAGCCGCCGATAGGGACGCCGCAAAACCCTGTAGGACTCGAGGCCAAGGGTTGTGTAAGACGGGTGTTGAATATTTCGCCGGCGTAAGTGGGCTGCCCGTTGCAGTCGGTGCCCGTCACAGTAGAGGTGAGGAGACTGGAGAAATCCCCGCCAACCTCCGCTGGGGTGGGAATTAACTCCAGAAAGGGCGTTGCCTGCCGGATCCGCAATCCCTCGTAGTCGCCAAAAAAGAAGGTGCGGTTCTTAATGATCGGTCCGCCCAAGGTGGCGCCAAACTGATTCTGCTTGTAAGGCTGTCGGCCAAATGCATCAAACGCGTTGCGCGCATCGAGTTTCTCGTTCCGGATGAACTCGTACAGGTCGCCGTGGAAGTCGTTTGTTCCCGACTTGATCACCGCATTCAGAATCGCCCCGTTTCCGCGTCCGAACTCCGCGCTGTAGGAGTTGGTTTGCACTTTGAACTCGGCAATGGCATCTACCGAAGGCTGGATGACGAAAGCAGTCTCATTCAGCAAATCGGCCAAATTTGAGTTGTTATCAACCCCGTCCAGCAGAAAGTTGTTCTGTTCCGACCGCGCTCCCCCCGCGCTGAATCCGTAACTGGCGTTAATTCGTGAACCGGGTTCGGCGGGAGCCACTCCCGCACTAAGCTGCGCCAACTGGGCAAAGTTTCGGCCGTTCAGTGGAAGAGTCGTGGCCTCCTGGCCATTCACCACATCTCCGAGCTCGGACGTTTCCGTCTGCAGTTGTAGTCCCTCGGATGTGATCGTCATAACCTCATGGATGCTGCCCACGGTCAGCGTAATGTCAACCTCTGGGTGCTCCTGGATGTTCACGGTGATCGGTCCTACCACCGTTTTCTTGAAGCCTGCTTTCTCCGCAATTACGCTGTAGCGTCCAATTTTGAGCGGACTCGCGACGTACTCTCCTTGGGCGCTGCTTGTGACCACCGTCTCGGTGCCATGATCAACATCCTTGACGCTGATCTTGGCATCGGGAACTACGGCTCCAGCGGAATCACGGACAATTCCTGCGATGGCACCGCTGTCTTTCTGCCCGAGTGCTACGGGCGGCACGGCCATGGCGACGAGCAGCACAGCAAGGACAACTGGCAACAGGTTCCGACAGGTTCTTTTCATGGTCCTCCGCCTCCTGATCCCTTCTCGAAAAGGCTTGCGTTCTATTTCCTTTTGTTTACCGGACTTTCGTTTTTGATTAGAAAGGTAACGATTGCCAATAACGGCTCGTTTGTCAATCATTTTGTTCATTTGTTGAATTCCCGGCCGACCTTAATCTCCGAAACGCGCTCCTCGTGGTTTAGGAGAGGATTGCCTTGATTCCCGTAATCTCACAAAAATCAATTAACGCCGGATAGAGCTCTTCCCCGTAGCCGAGGCAAGCATATTCGTTGGTCCAATGCTGCAGCAAAACATCGAGGTCACCATGCGTCGTTACGAAACCGTGAGGCCAGAATGGGATGCCACATTCGTTGAGCCGCCTTTCGATCTGCTCAGGCGCGGGCTCGAAAACGCTGGCTCGGGTAATGACCATCTGAAACTCGCCCTTCACTCTGCCCAGTCGGGCTAACACTCCTTCTCCCACTTTGCAGATCAACTTTACGGAGAGTCCGCCCGCTTCGCCTTCCGTGGGGATTCCGTGCGCCGAAAATCCGGCTGGACCTAGCTTGCTGGCCAAGGAAGGCGGACAAGCCCCGTCCCCGATGATCTTGATTTCTTTCGTTTTCATGTCCATGTGCTGCAAATCGCCGTAATACACTCTGTCCTTGCTCAGTTTGGTGAGCAGGAGAACGGTCAGCGCAGTGTTGAAGTCGCCCAGCGTAGAAGTGCCAACTCCATCCTCCAGCATCATGCTTTGGGCAAAGCAAGTGGCAGAATAATCGGCGGCAAGACCGGGAAAGGATTGAATCGTGTAGAAGTCAAATTTTTCCTTCGCAACAAGTTTTCTTAGTGCGAGATATAGGCGCATCGAACGCTCGGTCACTACATTTTGCTCTGGGAACTTGCCAAACAACTGCTTCAGCCTGGGCTGAAGTTCATCCAGTTCGCTGGTCGAGATCCCTTCGGCAGTTTGCTTCAACTCCGTCGTGTCGCGGGAGTCGATATCGATCCCAAACATCCTCATCCATTGGGAAGGATCGGCAACGCCGCAGGTTTGTCCCATCCCACGTCCGCCAAATGTGCCGATGGTAGACATGTTCAAGAAGCTCTTCAGATGGGAGGCTTGGGCGTAGCTGACGATCTTGCCTACGGTGTCTGGCTCCTCCAGGCTTCCGTATACAAATTTGTGTGGGACGCCGATTTCAAGCAGACCCCCGTGCAGCACGAATCCCCCAACTGGACGCCAGCCTTGAGACCCGGGGTGCGTCCACAGAAGCAAGCCTTTGCCGCTGCCGGAGTAATCGCGAACGGCGGCGACCAGGTGCGCCGCCCAAACCCAGGTACCGGAAAACAGGACGACCGCATCGACCGCATCGTCGCATTTCATTTTCTTGAATGCGACCCGAGCCTCTTCTTTGCTGGCGACGACCACACTATGCTCAACAACTTTCAAACC
>Ga0209007_1000565_pt1 | contig 13473 bp, 10 predicted proteins | sample JacPinW_OM1H0_O2_FD_187961 | JGI IMG/M metagenome (GOLD analysis project Ga0209007, IMG submission 187961) | Forest soil microbial communities from Algoma, Ontario, Canada - Jack Pine, Ontario site 1_JW_OM1H0_O2 (SPAdes) (version 2) | ecosystem: Environmental > Terrestrial > Soil > Boreal...
GGGGCAGTGGCGCATGCGCCACTGCCTTCCTACCAATGCACGCCCCGCATCAGGTTCGCCATCGCCAGTTGCTCCAGCGACGCGCGCTCGTCCGTGCCTTTCTCTCCGCGCGAGGCGGCCGAGTCGGGGAACACCTTGTAGGCGAGGTGCAGGATGCGATCGACTACGCCCGGTGCCAGCGCGTACAGCACCTCGCCGGTCGTCCCGAGCGTCGTGCCCATGTGCTTCGGACGCGTGCGCAGCGCCTCGCAGATCATGTCCGCTGCCTCCTCCGGGGTGATCGTGGGGAAGGCGTCATACAGTTTTGTCGGCGCGATCATCGGCGTGCGCACCAGCGGCATGTGGATCGTCGTAAACGTCACCCCGTCGCCGATCGTCTCCGAGGCCACCACGCGCGTGAACGCGTCGAGCGCCGCCTTCGACGCCACATACGCGGAGAAGCGCGGCGGGTTTGTCTGCACGCCGATCGAGCTGATGTTCACGATGTGACCGAACCCGCGTGCGCGCATTTGCGGCAACAGTCCGATGATCAGCTTCACTGCGCCGAAGTAGTTGAGCTGCATCGTGCGTTCGAAGTCGTGAAAGCGGTCGTAGCTGAGCGCGATCGAGCGTCTGATCGAGCGGCCCGCGTTGTTGACGAGCATGTCCACATTGCGGTGATCGGCTTTGACTCGTTCGATCAAGCGGTCGATCTCGTCCATGTCGGACACGTCGGTCGCATACACGTACGCCACCCCGCCCGCCGCCACGATTTCCGCGCGCACCTCCTCGAGCTTCTCGACGTTGCGCGCCACCAGCAGCGGAATGCCGCCCGCGGCGGCCACCTTCACGGCCGTCGCCCTGCCGATGCCCGACGACGCCCCTGTGATCAGCACGCGCTTGTCTCGCACCGCTTCGCCCAGCGTGCGCCCTCGACTGATGCTCGGGTCCATTTCGCGCTCCCAGTAGTCCCATAGCTGCACCGCATATTCACGCAGCGCCGGGGGGTGCTCGAACTCTGAGCCAGCCAGCGCGCGCTCCGCTTGGCGTGTGTTGAACGTCGGCACCAGCTCGATGTGCTCCAGTACCTCCTTGGGGATCCCCAGCTCGCGCAGCGTCAACCGGCGCGCCTGGCGCAGCGGCGGCACACGCATCAGCAACGACAACGGCCCGGTCGGCACGACGTCGAGCACGCGCTTGTCGACGCTCACCGCAAAGCGCGGCGCGTGCGCGGCCGACGCGATGTCGTTCATCGCCTCATCCACGCGCTGGCCGCCCGGATATGTCAGGTGAAAGGCCCGGCCGTCGAGTCTCGGCTGGTGGGCGATGTGGTCGAGCGCGCCCGCCACCCAATCCACCGGCACGATGTTCGTTCTGCCGAGGTCCAGCCCCACCAGCGGCATCCACTGCGGCACGAACTGACGCATACGCTGGATTGCCTTGAAGAAGTAATAGGGACCGTCGATCTTGTCCATCTCGCCGGTCTTCGAGTCGCCCACCACGACCCCCGGTCGATACACCCGCCACGGTACGAGCTCCTGCTCGCGCACCGCTCGCTCGGCCTCGAACTTGGTGGCGTGATAGGGCGAGGGCAGCCGCTGTCCCTCGTCGAAGAAATCCTCGCCAAACTCGCCCTTATAGGCGCCCGCCACAGCGATCGAGGAGACGTGGTGCAGGCGTCCCGCTCGCAGCGCCCCCGCCAGTTCGATCGCACGGTTGGTGCCGCCCACGTTGACCGCCGTGTCGAGCTCGACGGACGCGGTCATGTCGTACACGGCGGCGAGATGGAAGAAGTGCTCGATCGTTCCATCCAACTCTGAAACCTGCTCGTCGGTCAACCCCAGCAGCGGCTGGCGCAGATCCCCGACGACCGTGTGCACACGTCTACTCACGGTCGCCTCTGAAACCCTTTCCCAGCGTTCGATCAGCTCGTCGAGGCGACCGAGCGAGTCTTCGCGCACCAGTACGTGGATCTTGCCCTTGCGCTGCAGCAGCCGCTCCACCAGGCGGCGGCCGATGAAGCCGGTTGCTCCCGTCACGAAATAAGCCATGTGCTCTCCTCGCGGTCGATAGGTCGAGGATAAGCCCTGGGTGCGCTACGCGCCCGCGCCGGCGCCGCCGCGACCCTCGCCGGAGGCGAAGCGCTGTGCGCCGTTGATGGCGGCGAGATACGTCTCGGGCCCGGCCTGGGACTCCAGCGCTAGACCCTCCTGGAGCGTCATCCCAAGCCCCTCGATCGCCGCACGACGGTCGGCGAGCATCGTGCTCTGGGGAAAGCGCGCGAGATTGTTGGCAAGCTCGATCGCCCGCTGCAGATGCGCGCCCTCGGCGACGACCTCGGTCAGCATCCCCATCGCGTGTGCCTCGCCGGCGTCGATGATGCGGCCCGTGAGGATCAAGTCGAGCGCACGGCCGAGGCCCACGATGCGTGGCAGTCGCTGCGTGCCGCCGTCGATCAGCGGCACCCCCCAGCGGCGCTCTGGATAGCCGAGCTTCGAGCCCTCGGTGGCGATTCGCAAATCGCACCACAACGCCAGCTCGAGGCCACCGGCGAGGGCGAACCCGGAGATCGCGGCGATCGTCGGCTTGGAGGGCGTCAGACGCGTAAACCCCATCGGGCCCTCCGGTGCCATCAGTCGTCCGCCGAACGTGTCGATCGCCTTCAGGTCGGCGCCGGCGCAAAACGCCACCCCGCCCGCGCCGGTGAGCACCATTGCGCGCGCATCCTCTTCGCCCTCGAAGCGCCGCAGCGCCTCGTGCAGTGCCTCGGCTGTCGGCCCATCCACGGCATTGCGCCGCTCTGGGCGGTCGATACTCACCACGGCAGCCGCGCCATGGCGCTCGTAGCGGACTGGGTCTTGGTCTACCAACCGCCGCGCCAGCGCGCGTCGCCGAGCTGCGCTTTGTGGGCAGCTTTGCGCGCCTCTTTGCGCTTGTCCAGGCGCCACTGCAGCAGGCTCATCAACAGCACGAACGTCGGGAAGAAGATGATCAGGATGAACCCGGCTTTGGTGATCACCTTGTCGTTGGTCGCCCCATAGAACCCGCGTCCGTCGTTGTACGCGAGCGCCGCGGGGGCGAGCACGAGCAGCAACAGGGCGGATGTGGCCAGGGTGGCAAGCAGTCGGCGCATGCGAGCGCGAATCTTATATCAGCAGGTCCCTACCATCCTCGACGTGGCCCTACTGATCGCCTCCGACCTGCGCAAGGACATTGCCGGCAAGCCCCTGCTCGGGGGCGTGTCGTTCAAGTTGGAGCGCCGCGAACGGCTCACGATCGCCGGGCGCAACGGCGCCGGCAAGACCACCTTGCTGCGCATGATCGCGGGCGAGGAGCGCATCGACCGTGGCGAGCTGAGCGTCGCCAAGGGTGTGCGCATCGCGCTGCACGACCAGCGCCCGCCCAGAGAACGCGGCATGTCGCTGCGCGACTACGTGCTCTCGGGGTGCGTGGAGGAGCTGGCGGTCGAGCGCGAGCTTGCCAAGCTCGAGGACGAAATGACTCAGGGCGCGAGCGGGGAGGCGCTACTCGACCGCTACGCGCGTGCCCAGGCTCGCCTTGAGTCCTACGGCGGCTACCTGTGGCGCGATCGCGCCACTGTGATGACCCACGGGCTCGGTTTCTCCAGCGCCGACCTCGATCGCGGCCTCGACACGTTCTCCGGCGGCCAGCTCACGCGTGCCTCGCTCGCGCGCGCGCTCGCCACCAGCGCTGACGTGCTGCTGCTGGACGAGCCCACCAACCATCTCGACATCGAGTCGTTGGAGTGGCTGGAGCGCACGCTTGTCGATCTCGACGCCGCCGTGATGCTCGTCGCCCACGACCGCTGGTTCCTGGAGGCCGTCGGTACGGCGGTGCTCGAGCTGTACGGCGGGGCGGGCGGGGCTTCATCTCGTTCGCGCTTCTTCGCCGGCAGCTGGCACGCGTGGCGGCGCGAGCAGGCCGCGCAGGAGATCGCGCTCGGCAGGGCGATCGACAAGCAGCAGGCCGAGATCGCGCGCATGGAGCGCTTCGTGGAGCGCTTCCGCGCGAAGGCCACCAAGGCGCGCCAGGCCCAGTCGCGCGTCAAGCAACTGGCCAAGATCGAGCGCATCGAGCCGGGGCCCTTTAGGGCGCCGCGCGACGCGGCGACGCTCGAGTTCGCCTTCAAGGCGCCCGAGCGCAGCGGCCGCGTGATCTTCGAGCTGCTCGACGGTCGCGTGCAGATCGAGGGCGCCGGCGAGGGCGGCGGGCCGCTGGTGCTGCTCGACCACGGCGAGCTGTGGTTGGAGCGCGGCGAGCACGTCTCCCTCGTCGGTCCCAACGGGGCCGGCAAGACGACGCTGATCGAGACGCTTGTGGGACGGCGCCCGCTTGGCGCCGGCAAGCTCTCCACCGGGCACAACGTCACGGTTGGCTACCTCTCCCAGCACGCGGAGGAGCTGGGCGCGGGCGGTCCGCCCGGGCAGAGCGTGGTCGAGGCCGCGGCGCGCGCGACCGGACTCACACCGGGCAAGGCGCGCGCGCTGCTCGGCCGCTTCCTGTTCTCGGGGGAGGACGCCGACAAGCCACTGGAAGGGCTCTCCGGCGGCGAGCGTCGCCGGCTGTCGCTGGCAATTCTGATGAACGGCACCCCCAACCCTCCGAACGTTCTGATCCTCGACGAGCCCACCAACCATCTCGACATCGAGAGCCGCGAGGCGTTGGAGGACGCGCTCAGCTCATTCGAGGGTGCGCTGCTACTCGTCTCTCACGATCGTGCCCTGCTCGATGCTGTGGGTACCCGTACGGTCGCGATCGAAGACAGCTCCCTACGCAGCTTCCTCGGCGGTTGGCCCGAGTATGTGCGGGTGCGCGAAGAGCGGCTTGCCCTGGGCGAGAGCACCGGCGGGAGCGGGGCCGGGGGGCACAGGGCCGGCGGAGCCGGCAATAATGCGGCGTCCCGCCCGAGGGGCGGAGCGCGCGAGGCCCTCGAGGCACCAGCGCACGAGAATGGCAAGCCCGTCGCTGCCGACACCGAGGCGAAGAAGGCCGCGCGCAAGCCGGCCGGACCGTCGAAGAACCGCGTGCGCGAGCAGGCCAAGGCAGAGCAGGCGGTCGAACAGGCAGAGGCTTCGCTGCAGGCGCTCGAAGACGAGCTGGCAGACCCGGCGGCGTGGGCCACGAAGTACGAGGCCGCCAAGTCCGAGGCCCGTCACACGGCAGCCAAGCGAACGGTCGAGGCGGCCTACGAACGTCTCGGTGCGCTTGTCGACTGAGCCCTGGTCGGTGTGCGAGCGTCACGAGCGCGCTTGCCGGTTGAGCGCCGTGCTGCCGGGCAGTTTAAAAAACAGGCACCGGGGCTCTCTGACCTGAATGACGAGTACCCCGGTGCCTGCCAACCAACCCTCGTTCCGGTCACTAGGACCGAATGGGCCTCCCCAGTATAACGCAAAACACACGTCGTTGTGGAAACGTCGGATAACGCCCAAGCACGAACCCGGACGTTGCGAGTTTTTGCTCGCCGAGGGGTGTCTCTACACTGGACAGCCCGTGATTAGAGTGACGTTATGGATCGTTTGAGGATTGCGCGCAACGTCGCGATTGTCGCCCTGATCGCCGCCGCTGTCGAGTTCCTGCCCGGGGGAGGCCGCGCCGCTTCGGCGTTCGCGGCGGTTCTGTGGGTGGTGTTCGCCGCGGGGCTAGCCTTCTTCGCCTACCGGCTCTATCGGGAACACCACATCAGCCTCGACGGCCTGGGCGACCGTCACCGCGCGCTGCTCTACGGTGCGGCCGCCGTCGGCTACGTGCTCGCCGCCGCGCGTGTGCGAATGTGGCAAACCGGCTTCGGCGAGCTCGCCTGGTTTGTGCTGGTTGGCATCGTGGTGTACACGCTGCTCGCCGTCTACCGCTACTCCCGCACGTATTGAGCGACGCCGACCAACGATGGGACAGCGATCCCGAGCAGCATGGGATTGACAGCGCCGAGCAGCGACGAGCGAACCTCCTGGCGCAACGGCGCGCATTGCCCGACAAGCCCGGCGTCTACCTGTTTCGCGACGCCAAAGGACGCGTTATCTATGTTGGCAAGGCGAAGTCGATCCGCAAGCGCGTCGCCTCACACTTCGCAAAGGCTCAGGTTCCGTCGAGCCCCGGGCACGCCGAGATGGTCGCGACCATCGATGCGATCGAGTGCGTCGTCGTCTCAAGCGAGGCCGAGGCGCTACTTGCCGAGCAGAGCTTCATCAAGCAATACCGCCCGCGCTTCAACATCCGCCTGCGCGACGACAAGTCCTACCCGTTCATCGCGATCTCGCTCGACGAGGACTACCCACGCGTCTATTTCACCCGCGAGCGCCACCGCTCCGGGCGCGCCTACTTCGGTCCATACTCCAGCGCCAAGCGGGTGCGCTCGACGCTGGAGGTGCTCGCCAAGGTATTCATGTATCGCTCCTGTACCGGTCCCGAACCCGGGCGGCGCAGCGGTAGCCCATGCCTGGACTACTACATCAAGCGCTGCGAGGCGCCATGCGTCGGGTATGTCAACAAGGAGGACTACCGCCACGGCATCGACGGCGTGATCGACTTCCTCTCCGGCCGCTTCAGCGCGATCGAGCGCGACCTGGAGGAGCGGATGCACAGCGCCTCGGCCGCGCTCGACTACGAGCAGGCCACACTCGAGCGCAACCGCCTGCGCGCGGTGCGTTCGCTGATGGAACGCCAGCGCGTCGCCAAGAGTTCGATCGGCACGTTCGACGCGATCGCGGTCGCCGTCGACGGGCGCGACGCCAATGCGCAGGTCTTCCAGGTGCGCGACGGCATCCTCTCCGACCGCCACTCCTTCTACCTCTCAAACGAGACCGAGCGCGACGTCGCCGAGGTTGCCGAAGAGTTCCTGTTGCAGTACTACGGTGGACCCACGCAGATCCCGGCGTTGCTGGTGGTGCAGCGCGAGCTGGCCAAGCGGCCGGTGCTCGCCGAGGCGCTTTCGCGCCGGCGCGGCGGGCCGGTGGAGCTGCGTGCCTCCGAGCGCGGCGACAAGCACCGCATCCTCGAGCTGGCCGAGCGCAACGCCCTGCTCGCGCTCGACCAGGAGCGCCTGCGCGACGAGCGCCGCCACCAGCAGCGCGCGCAGGCGCTCGAAGGACTACAGCTCGCGCTTGGACTCGACGCTGTGCCGGTGCGGATCGAGTGCTTTGACATCTCAAATCTTGGCGGCACCCACACGGTCGCCTCGATGGTCGTGTTCGAGGCCGGCGCGCCGAAGAAGTCCGACTACCGGCGCTTTAAGATTCGCACGATTAAAGATCCCGCCCGCCCCGACGACTACGCCTCGATGGCCGAGGTTCTATCGCGGCGCTATGCCCAGTGGCAACGCCAGGCCGATTTCTCACCACACGATCCGAACTACGACGCGAGCTTCGCGGCGCTGCCCAACGTCGTCGTGATCGACGGCGGCAAGGGCCAGCTCGCGGCCGGTGTGTCGGTGCTGCAGGGCTTCCTGGAGCGCGGCGTGGCGGTCGTCTCGCTCGCCAAGCGCATCGAGGAGGTGTTCGTGCCGGGCGCCTCGGCGCCGCTGGTGCTCGACCACTCCACGCCCGAGCTGCAGCTGCTGCAGCGGGTTCGCGACGAGGCACACCGCTTCGCCATCACCCACCATCGCAGCCGCCGCGACAGCGCGATGAAGGGGTCCCTGCTCGACGGGCTGCCCGGCATCGGCCCCGCGCGCAAGCGTGCGCTGATCGCCCACTTCGGCTCGCCCGAGGCGATCCTCGCCGCTTCGCGCGAGGAGCTGCAGTCGGTGCCGGGGCTGCCCGCGAAGACAGCCCGCGACATCCACGCTTTGCTGCACAGAGCGGGATGAACGCTCGCCGCGAGCAAGAACTGTCGCGTTCGTCCGTGGGACTGGGCACAATGGGTAGTAGATGGCCGCAATCGTGCCCGTGCCTGTTCTGAGAGAAAATGGACCGACCGTGGAGTCGCGTCTACAGGATCTTGTCGTCATCACCGGCTTCTCCGGAGCCGGCAAGTCCACCGCGATGAACGTGTTCGAGGACGCCGGCTACTTCTGCGTGGACAACCTGCCACCGGAGATGATCCGCTCGCTGGTCGAGCTGTTCGTGCACGAGGGCTCCAAGGTCGAGCGCGCGGCGGTCGTCTCCGACGTGCGCGGCGGCGTGTATTTCGAGGCGCTCACAGCGGTCGTGGACGACCTGCAGGCGCTTGGCATTACCCACCACGTGCTGTTCCTCGAAGCCGCCGAACAGACGCTCTCAACCCGCTACAAGGAGACGCGCCGTCGCCATCCGCTCGCGCCGACCGGCAGCGTCGCCGCCGGCGTCGCCTCCGAGCGCGCTCTGCTGGAGCCGCTGCGCTCGCGCGCCGACCTGGTGATCGACACGACCGGCATGTCGGCCGCGACGCTGCGCACCCGCATCGCGGATGAGATGCTGCCCCGCCAGAACGTTGGCCGGCTCGCGCTCACGTTCATGAGCTTCGGCTTCAAGCACGGCCCCCCGCGCGAGGAGGATCTCGCCTTCGACGTGCGCTTCCTGCCCAATCCCCACTATGAGCACGAGCTGCGCGATCTCACCGGCCACGACGCGCGCGTCGTCGAGTACATCGCGCGCGACGGGCGCCTGGACGAATTCTACGATCGCCTGCATGCGCTGCTGGACTTCCTGCTGCCCGAGTACGTCACCGAGGGCAAGGCCCATCTCGTGATCGCGATCGGCTGCACCGGCGGCCACCATCGCTCGGTCGCGATCGCCGAGCATCTCGCGGCGCGCTACCGCGACCGCGAGGAGCTGACCGTAGCCGTCGCGCATCGCGACATCGACAAGCTCTCGCGCGAGTCATAAACCGCCGTCTCGCGCGAGTCATAAATCCGCCGTAAAGAGGCGCTGATAGCCTTTTCGGCCTACGCCGGGCATCGGAGCGACGCTTTCCGAGGCCCGGCATCGTTCATTTTTCGACATTTTCCTATAGGAGGCTGTGCATGCCCGTACGCGTGGGAATCAACGGATTCGGCCGCATTGGCCGGAACGTATTCCGCGCCGCAATGGCTCGGAGGGACGTGGAGGAGATCGAGTGGGTTGCCGTCAACGACCTGACCGACTGCCGCACGCTGGCGCACCTGCTCAAGTACGACTCGATTCTCGGTCCCTACCCGGGCGAGGTCGAGATGGGCGACGAGCACACGATCGTCGTCGACGGGCGCGAGCTGCGCGTGCTCGCCGAGCGCGACCCTGGCGCGCTGCCATGGGGCGATCTCGGCGTGGACGTGGTGATCGAGTCCACCGGGCTGTTCACGGACCGCCCCAGCGCCGCCAAGCACCTGGCGGGCGGCGCCAAGAAGGTCGTGATCTCCGCGTTCGCCACCGACCCCGACGTGACGGTTGTGCTCGGCGTCAACTTCGAGCAGGTCTACGACCGCGACAAGCACGAGGTCATATCGAACGCCTCCTGCACCACCAACTGCCTGGCGCCGGTCGCCAAGGTGCTGGTTGACACGGTTGGCATCAAGCACGGACTTATGACCACGATCCACGCCTACACCGCCGACCAGCGCCTGCAGGACCTGCCCCACAAAGACCTGCGCCGCGCTCGCGCCGCCGCGATCAACCTGATCCCCGCCTCGACCGGTGCCGCCAAGGCGATCGGACTGGTCGTGCCGCAGCTGCAGGGCAAGCTGCACGGCTTTGCCGTACGCGCGCCCGTGCCGACCGGCTCGGTCGTGGACCTGACGGTCGAGTGCGCGCGCGAGACGAGCGTGCAGGAGGTCAACGCCGCTCTGAAGGCCGCCAGCGAGAGTGGGCCGCTGGAGGGCATCATGGCCTACACCGAGGATCCGATCGTCTCCAGTGACATTGTCGGCTCCCCCTTCTCCTCGATCGTCGACTCGCAACTCACGGCCACGATCGACGGCACGATGCTGAAGGTGGTCGCTTGGTATGACAACGAGTGGGGCTACTCCAACCGGCTCGTGGACCTTGTGCAGAGGGTCCTATGACCACGCCTGCCCGCCGGCCCGCCAGCGCAGCGGGCAGAGCGAAGAGCACCGTGCAAACGGCGGCACGCACCGCACCGCCGGTGAGCGCGGCTAAAGAAACGGGAACCACAAGGACGATGAGGGTGAAAGGATGAGGAGCATCGACCAACTCGAGGTGGCGGGGCGGCGCGTGCTCGTGCGCGTCGACTTCAACGTGCCGACGAGCACCGACGCCGAGGGCGCGACCACGGTCGCCGACGACACGCGCATCGTGCAGGCGCTGCCGACGATCGAAGAGCTGCGGGCGCGCGGAGCGAGGCTCGTGCTCGTCTCCCACCTCGGCAGGCCCGAGGGCAGGCCCGAGGCCGACCTGTCGCTGGCGCCGGTGGTGGAGCGCTTGCGCGAGCTGACCGGCGCGCACATCGTGCTGGCGCCCGAAGTCGTCGGACCGCGCTCGAGCGCACTCGCCGAGCAGCTGAAGGACGGCGAGATACTGGTGCTCGAGAACGTGCGCTTCGTGGCCGGCGAGACCGCCAACGACCCCGAGCTTGCCCGTGCCCTGGCCGCGCTCGCCGACGCTTATGTCAATGACGCGTTCGGCGCCGCACACCGCGCGCATGCGAGTACCGCCGGGGTCGCGCATCTGCTGCCATGCGCGGCTGGTCGCCTGCTCGAACGCGAGGTCAGCACCCTCACCGCGATCCTCGAGCACCCCGCGCCACCGCTCGTAGCGATCATCGGCGGAGCGAAGGTAGCGGACAAGATCGGCGTGATCGACCGCTTCCTGCAGCTGGCCGACGTGGTGATTATCGGCGGCGCGATGTGCTTCCCGTTCCTGTGCGCGCAGGGCCACACGGTCGGCGAGTCGCTGTGCGGCGAGGAGGACACCGAGCACGCCCGCAGGCTGCTCGCGCAGGCCAGCGACACACACTCGCCGCAGCCCGGTCACGCGCGCCTGCTGGTGCCAAGCGACCTGGTGATCGGCGATCGCCTCGCCGACGATGCCGAACACAGTGTGTTGCACGGGGTCGAGGTGCCGACGGGTTGGATGGGGCTCGACATCGGACCCGCCACGGTTGAGCGCTACAGCGCCGAGATCGCGCGGGCTGGCACCGTCTTCTGGAATGGTCCGATGGGAGCCTTCGAGTACGAGCCGTTCGCGCAGGGCACGCGCGCGATCGCCCAGGCCGTCGCCCGTGCGTCCGGTGTGACGGTCGTCGGCGGCGGCGACTCGGCCGCGGCACTCGCGCACTTCGGCCTGGAGGACACCGTCGATCACCTCTCGACCGGCGGCGGCGCCACGCTCGAGCTGGTCGAGGGCCGTGTGCTACCCGGGGTGCAGGCGCTGCAGGGCGCCGGGATCGCTTGATGGTCGCCGAGCGCACGCCGCTGATCGCGGGCAACTGGAAGATGTATAAGACCGAGGCGCAGGCTGAGGAGTACATCCAGGCGCTGCTTCCGCGCGTGTCCTCGACCAGCGGCGTGGACATCGCGATCTGCGTTCCCTACACCGACCTGCGCGCGATGGTGGACAGCGCACGCGGCTCGCGCGTGGAGGTGTACGCCCAGAACATGCACCACGAGCCCGAGGGAGCCTTCACCGGGGAGATCTCAGCGCCGATGCTCTCAGAGCTGGACGTCGCCGGCGTGGTGCTTGGCCACTCAGAGCGGCGCGAGCTGTTCGGCGAGACCGACAAGGCGCTCGCGCTGAAGCTGCCGGCAGCACTCGCCGCCGGGCTACGGCCGATCCTGTGCGTGGGGGAGACCGAGGCAGAGCGCGACGCGGGCGACACCGAGCGCAAGCTGCGCCACCAGGTCGGTGAGAACCTCGCCGGCGTGGAGGAAGAGCAACTCGCTCAGATCACGATCGCCTACGAGCCGATCTGGGCGATCGGCACCGGCCGCGTGGCCACGCCCGAGCAGGCGCAGGAGGCGATCGCGTTCGTGCGCGCGCTTGTCGCCGGGCGCGCCCCGGAGGTCGCCGAGCAGGTGCGAATCCTCTATGGCGGCTCGGTCAAGCCGGAGAACGCGGCCGAGCTGCTCGAACTGCCAGACGTGGACGGAGCGCTCGTCGGCGGCGCGTCACTGCAGGCAGAGTCGTTTGCGGCGATCGTGAGCGCCGCCCAGGCATGAGCGCGCCCGGCGGCTCGCAAACGGCGCCGGTGCCGTGCGTGTGTCTGATCGTGCTCGACGGGTGGGGCCTTGCCGAGCCCGGCCCCGACAACGCCGTGTCGCTCGCCGACACGCCCATCTTCGACAAGCTCTGGGCCACCTACCCGCATACGACGCTCACCGCCTGCGGTGCCGCCGTCGGTCTGCCCGAAGGCCAGATGGGCAACTCCGAGGTCGGCCACCTCAACCTTGGCGCGGGTGCCGTCGTCAAGCAGGACCTGGTGCGCATCGGCGAGGCGATCGCCGACGGGTCGCTCGCGGAGAACCCGGTGCTGCGCGCCGCGCTCGCCGGTGGCGAGAGCGCGGGCGCGAGTGGCGAGCTTGGCGATGGGGATGATGGATTTGGGGTCGTTCCCTCCTCGACAGCGCGCGGAGCGCCATCACGCGTGCACCTGCTTGGTCTCGTGTCCGACGGCGGCGTGCACTCCTCGCTGGATCATCTGCGCGCCCTGATCGCGTTGGCGGGGGAGATCTCGCCATCGACCGACCTGGTGCTGCACGCGTTCACCGACGGTCGCGACACGCTGCCCCACGCGGGCGCCGGCTACCTGACCGAGCTTGACCACACACCGGGCGTGCGCGTCGGGTCGGTTGTGGGGCGCTACTGGGCGATGGACCGCGACCGCCGCTGGGAGCGCACGCAGCGCGCCTACGACATGCTCGTGCACGGTCGCGGGCGGGCGGGATCGGTTCCTGCCGCAAGCGGTGAGCAGGCCGTGCGCGACGCGTATGAGCGCGGGGAGACGGACGAGTTCGTCGAGCCCACGCTCGTCGGCGCCGAGGCCCGCATTCGACCTGGCGACAGCGTGCTGTGCTTCAACTTCCGCCCGGACAGGATGCGCGAGCTTGTCAGGGCCCTGGCCGAGCCCGGCTTTGGCGAGGGCACGGGGCACGGGGCCGCGCACGCCGGCGGAGCCGAAGCCGAGTCGCTGGCGGAGGCCGCGGAGCTGCCGGGTTGGGAGGGCCGCGGCGGGGCGCCGCCGGTGAGCTGCCTGGCGACGCTCACCGAGTACGAGGAGGGCTGGCCCTACCCGGTCGCGTTCGCCCCCCAGCATCCGGAGATCACGCTCTCGCGCGTAATCGCGGCGAGCGGCGCCAAGCAACTGCACGTGGCCGAGACCGAGAAGTACCCGCACGTCACCTACTTCTTCAACGGCGGCGAGGAGGCCCCCTGCAAGGGCGAGCGACGCGAGCTGGTGCAATCACCGCGTGACGTGCCCACCTACGACCACAAGCCACAGATGAGCGCTCGCGAGGCCGCCGACGCGTTCGTGAAGGCGTGGCGCGAGGAGCAGCGGGCGGGCGGGCTTCGCTTTGGCGTGATCAACTTCGCCAACGCCGACATGGTTGGCCACACCGGCGTCATCCCGGCC
>Ga0209007_1000567_pt1 | contig 13442 bp, 7 predicted proteins | sample JacPinW_OM1H0_O2_FD_187961 | JGI IMG/M metagenome (GOLD analysis project Ga0209007, IMG submission 187961) | Forest soil microbial communities from Algoma, Ontario, Canada - Jack Pine, Ontario site 1_JW_OM1H0_O2 (SPAdes) (version 2) | ecosystem: Environmental > Terrestrial > Soil > Boreal...
GGCTCGGCGCGGCGCTCTTGGCCGCGGGCGCCACCCTGGTCGCCGCCTGCTCGCTCGCGCCGCACTACCGGACGCCGGCGACCGCACCGCCCGCCCCTGTCTACAAGGAGCTGGACGGCTGGAAGCTCGCCGCTCCGGCCGACAACGCGCCGCGCGGGCCGTGGTGGCAGATGTTTCACGAGGACGAGCTCGACTCGCTCGAGGCGCGGGTGAGCGCCGCCAATCAGAACCTGAAGGCCGCGCTCGCCCGACTCGATGAAGCCTCGGCGCAGACGCGGTTTGCGCGCGCCGGCTTCTTTCCCACGCTCACGGCCAACGCCAGCGCGACGCGCGAGCGCCTGTCGGCCAACGCGCCGGAGTTTCCCGCCGGCGGCCAGACGCTCTACGACGACTTCGTTGCCGGCGGCGCCCTCTCCTGGGAGCTGGACGTCTTCGGACGCATCCGCAACACGGTAGCCGGCGCCCGCGCAACCGAGCAGGCCAGCGCCGGCGATCTCGCCGCGCTCGATCTCGCCACGCACGCGCAGCTCGCGAACGACTACTTCATGCTGCGCGGACTCGATGCGCAGCAGCAGCTCCTCGACCACACCGTGGCCGACTACGCCAAGGCGCTGGCGCTCACCCAGGACCTGTATCACGGCGGCGCCGCCGCGCTCTCGGACGTCCAGCAGGCGCAGGCGCAGCTCGAGACCGCGCGCACCCAGGCCGAGGACACCCGCCTGCACCGCGCCCAGACCGAGCATGCCATCGCCGTGCTGGTCGGCGAGCAGGCGTCCGGCTTCTCGGTCGCGCCGCGCCCGCTGCCGTCCGACGTGCAGCCGCCGGCCGTCGATCCGGGGCTCCCCTCGCAGCTGCTCGAGCGCCGCCCGGATGTCGCCGCCGCCGAACGCCGGGTGGCCGCCGCCAATGCCAACATCGGCGTGGCCCGCGCGGCTTACTTCCCCGACTTCAGCCTGCAGGCCGCCGCCGGCTGGCAGAGCGTTGCCCAGTCCACCTGGTTGAGCGCCCCGAGCCGCTACTGGTCGGTCGGGCCGCAGGGTCTGCTTACCGTGTTCGATTTCGGGGCGCACGCCGCGCAGGCTGCCGAGACGCACGCCGCCTACGACGAGCAGGTCGCCGACTACCGCGCCACCGTGCTCACCGCGTTCCAGGACGTGGAGGACAATCTCGCGGCGCTCCGCCAGCTCGAGCGCGAGAGCATCAGCCAGGCGGCGGCGGTCGAAGCCACCCAGGGCGCGCTCGATCAGGCCAACTACCGCTACAAGGGCGGGATTGTCACCTATCTCGAAGTGGTGTCGACTGAGAACGCCGCGCTCGCCGCGCGGCTCGCGGCCCTCGGCATCGAGACCCAGCGCCTCACCGCGACCGTGCAGCTGGTGCAGGCGTTGGGCGGTGACTGGCAGAATCCGCGCCGCTGACCACGGCTGTCACGCGGCGTCAGCGCAGGTAGGCGTGCACCACTTCGATGAGATGCTTCGCGCCGCGGGCGCGTTCGCGATCCCGGTCGTGGGTTGGGTCCGAGACGTGCATGCGGATGTGATCCTCGAGCAGCTCGGCCATCAGGCCGTTGGCGGCGCCGCGCGCCGATACCGTGAGCTGCATGACCCGGGCGCAGTCCGCATCCTTCTGCAGTGCCCGCTCGATCGCCTCCACCTGGCCACGCAGCCGGCGCACGCGCTGCAGCAGGCGGGTCTTGTCCTGGATTGTATGGCCCATCAGGCCGGTACCTCGCGCTCAATCCACCTCATAGGGTGGGGGGTATAGTATCAAGAACTGAACGGATACGCCCCGCTCATTGCGCAGCAGGACGCGCCGCGCCAGCAGGCGATGCTGCTGCCGACACATCAGACGGCTGCGGTCCCCTGGGATGCCGCGGATCGTACAGTTGCGCCGCGGACCAGCCGCCGCCCAGATCGCCGATGAGGTTCACCGTATCCACCAGCCGGTTCTGTCGCACCGTGATCGCACTTTGCTGGTTGGTGAGCTGGACCTCCTGAGCCGTGGCCACCGTGGTGTAGTCGACGGTGCCGGCCTGAAACTCGGCCAGCGCGATCTGCGTTCCGCGGATGGCGTCGCTTACGGCGACGTCGAGCGCCTTAGCCTGCTCGGCGAGGATGCGCAGCCCGGAAAGATCATTCTCCACGTCCTGGAACGCGCTGAGCACCGTGCCGCGGTAGCTCGCGACCGCACCCTCGTAAGCAGCCCTGGCGGCCGCGACCTCGGCATGGCGCTCGCCGAACTCGAACAGTGTCTCGGTGCCGTTGGCACCGAGCGACCAGACGTGGTTGGCGGTATGCAGCAGGCCATCGAGGGGCTGCTGGGTAAAACCGGCGGCCGCGGACAGCGATAGCGTCGGGTAGTACGCCGCCACGGCGATGCCGATCGCCGCGTTCTGCGCGGCCATCGTACGCTCGGCGGCCGCAATGTCCGGCCGGCGCTCGAGCAGTGTCGACGGCACGCCCACCGGGATGTCCGGCAGCGTCGGCATGATCTTGCTGTGCGGAATGTCGAGCTCCTCCGGATTCTTGCCGACCAGTACCGCGACGGCGTGGGCGTACTGGGCGCGCGCGACACCGAGTCCGATCAGGCTGGCCTGGGCCGTTTCCAGGGCAACACGCGCCGTGATGACCGCCGAAGGCGGAGTGGCGGTGATCCCCGCCGTAGCCTGCTGCTCGGTCACGCGCAACGCGTCCCGGTAGGCCGCGACCGTCTGCTGCTCCAGGTCAATGTCCGCGTCCGCCAGCCGCAATTCGATGACGGTGGTGGCAAGCAAGGTCTGCTCGGAGAGCGCGGCATTGGCGAGCGTCGCCTGGTCGGCCTGCGCGGTTGCGGAGTTCTCCTCGATCAGGCGGCGCACCGAGCCCCAAAGGTCGGGCGTCCAGCTGGCCGTGCCTTCGAGCGAGCCGGCGTTGATGACGCTACCGGGCGAGCGGACGCCCGCGGCGGTGGTCCCTGCTGCGCCGGTGGTGCCGGCGGCCGGCCCCCCGGTTCGGGTTACCGAGCCGTTGATTCCAAGGATCGGGAATAATTGCGCGCGCGCCACCCTTACCTCGGCCAGCGCTTGCTGGTAGTTGGCATAGGCCTGGCGCACCGTCTGATTCGACACCACCACCTTGGGTTCGAGCTCGTCGAGCAGGGGATCGTTGAAATCGATCCACCAGTCGCCCTTGGGGGCCGCATCCGCCGGCGCGGCCCCCGTCCAGCCAGGCAATTCAGTGAACTGCGCCGGCACTGGCACCGCGGGACGGTGGTAGTTGGGACCGACCAGGCAGCCGCTCAAGAGCCCGCCCAGCACCACGATCGAACCGAATTTGACGCTGCCGGTATTCATGCGTTGGCACCCAGATCCCTGCGCCAGGGCGCAGCGGCCATTGACTCGCGCAGCCTGACCCGCAAACGATCGAGATAGAGATAGATCACTGGCGTGGTGTACAAAGTGAAAATCTGACTCAGGATCAGTCCACCCATGACGGTGATACCGAGCGGCTGGCGGAGCGAAGCGCCCTGGCCGATGCCGATTGCCAGCGGCAGCGCACCGAGCACCGCGGCCGCCGTGGTCATCATGATCGGCCGCAGACGGATTACCGCGGCCTCGTGAATGGCTTGCCGCGCCTCGACCTGTTGTTCGCGCTGCGTATGAATGGCAACGTCGATCATCATGATGGCATTCTTCTTGACGATGCCGATCAACAGGATGATGCCGATCAGCGCGATCACCGAGAACGGAGTGCCGAAGATCAGCAGCGCGAGTGTCGCGCCGATGCCCGCCGACGGTAGCGTGGACAGAATGGTCAGCGGATGAACGGTGTTCTCGTAGAGGATCCCGAGCACGATGTAGACGGTCGCGAGCGCGGCGAGAATCAATAGCGGCATGGTCGACATCGACTGGGCATAGACCTGTCCGGCACCCGCGAAGCTGCCGTGGATCGTAGCCGGCATGCCCAGATCCCGCATGGCCTGGGCAATGATCCCGGCGGCCTGGCTGAGCGACCCGCCGGGCGGCAGGTTGAACGAGATGGTCGCGGCGACCAGGCCGCTCTGATGGTTGACCTGAGTCGCCGTATGGTTGCTCAGGTAGGTGGCGAGCGCTGGCACCGGCACCATGGTCTCCGCCGCCGTGGTGTCCGCGCTGCCGGTGGATGTCCCGCCCCTGCTGTTGGAAATGGCGTTAGTGACCGCATTGGCCTCGGCGCTGGCGTTGTTCGAGCTGGTGGACGCCGTGGTCTGCGCGGTGGCTTCGGCGGCGTACGGCGCCACCGCACTCAAGGTGTCGCGCGGCGCCTGGGTCTGCTGACTACCGCTCGGGTTGCCCGCCGCGGTGCTCAGGTAGATGCGATCGAGCATCTGCGGGTAGTGCCAGTACTTCGGTGCGACTTCCATCACCACGAAGTACTGGTTGAACGGGTTGAAGATCGTCGACACGGTGCGCTGGCCAAAGGCATCGTAGAGAACGTTGTCAATCTGATTCGGCGCGAAGCTATAGCGCATCGCAGTCGGGCGATTGATCGTCATGTAGAGTTGCAGGCCGTTCTGCTGCAGGTCCGAGCTCACGTCCTCGAGCAGGCCGTGGGACTTGCTGAGCTCGGTCACCAGCTGGGGCGTCCACGCGTACAGCGAGGCGGTATCCTCGCTGGTCAGGGTGTACTGGTATTCCGCGGCCGTCTGCCGGCCGCCGATGTGCAGATCCTGGACGGCCTGCAGAATCAAGCGCCCGCCGGAGACCTGATTGAGCTTCGGCCGCAGCCGCCCGACCACCTGGTCGGCCGACAGGTGCCGCTGGGCGAGGGGTTTGAGCTGCACGTACACATTGGCCTGATTGAGGGCGCGTCCGCCGACGAAGCCGATCACCGAGGCGACGGCCCGGTCCGCCTGCACGATGCTCTGCAACTGCTGGAGCTTTTTCTCCATCGCCGGGAAGGAGATGCTCTGATCGGCGGTGATCTGGCCGAGCAACAGTCCGTTATCCTGCTCCGGGAAGAACGTCGACGGCACCAGCCTGAACAGGAAGAAGTTGAGCACGATCAGCGCGATCAGCGTCAGCCCCACGAGCAGCGAGTGGTCGAGGACCGCGCTGAGCGAACGCGAGTAGGCGCGCTTGAAGCGCTCGAACTGTGCTTCGACCCACACCGCCCACCTGGCGTCCGAGCGCACCGACGTGCCGCGGCCCAGCAGATACGCGCACATGGTCGGTGTGACCGTGAGGGAGATCAGCAGCGAGAACAGGATTGCGATGGAAAGTGTGACCGCGAATTCGTGGAACAGCAGGCCGACGATGCCCGGCATCAGCAGGATCGGGATGAACACCGCGATCAGCGACAGGCTCATCGACAGCACGGTGAAGCCGACCTCGCCACTGCCGCGCAGTGCGGCTTCGAGAGGCTCCATGCCGGCTTCGCGGTGCCGCACGATGTTTTCCATCACCACCACGGCGTCGTCCACGACGAAGCCGGTGGCGATGGTGAGCGCCATCAACGAAAGATTGTCGATGCTGTAGCCGAGCAGATACATCGGTCCGAAGGTGCCGATGATGGACAGCGGCAGGACTACCGCCGGTATCAAAGTGGCCCGCGGGGATTGCAGAAACACGAACACCACACCGATGACCAGCACCACGGCGATCCCCAGGCTCCGCTCGGTGTCACCCACGGCCGCGGTGACCGATTGGGAACGGTCGAGCGCGATGTTGAGCTGGATCTCGGGCGGCAAGGTCGCCTCGACCGCCGGCAGTACCTTCTTGATCTGGGCGACGGTCTTGATGATGTTGGCGCCGGGCAGCGGAAAGACGATCACGCCCACCGACGGCTGCCCGTTGAAGAGCCCGGCATTGCGAATGTTCTCGTTGGAATCCTCGACGTCGGCGACGTCATGCAGCAGCACCGGGGAGCCACTGCGATAGGCAATGACCAGATCGCGGTAATCCGCCGCCCTGCTCGCCTGGTCGTTGGAGAGCACCTCGTAACGCTGGTCACCCTGGTCGATGTGGCCCTTGGCGCTGTCGGCGTTGGCCGCGGCGATCGCGGCGCGGACATCCTCCAGCCCGATGCCGTAGCTGCTCAGCTTGTCGGGCTCGAGCTCGACCCGTACCGAGGGCAGTGCGCTGCCGCCAAGCGTGATCTGGCCCACCCCGTTGACCTGCGACAGCTGCTGCTGCAGCACGGTATCGGCCGAATCGTACAGCTGCGCCCTGGTCAGAGTGGCCGAGGTCAACGACAAAATGAGGATCGGCGATTCCGCCGGGTTGTATTCGCGATAGGTGGGGTTGTTGCGCAGCGTCGTCGGCAGATCGGCGCGCGCCGCCTGGATCCCCCCTTCCACGTCGCGCGCCGCGCCGTTGATGTCGCGGCTGAGAGCGAACTGGACGACGATGGTGCTGGTGCCGACGAAGTTGCTCGAGGTCAGCTCGTTCACGCCCGCGATCGTCGCCAGGCGCTTCTCCAGCGGCTCGGCGACGGTCGAGGCCATGATCTCCGGACTGGCGCCCGCCATGGTCGCCTGCACCACCACGACCGGAAAGGTGATATTCGGCAGCGGTGCGACCGGCAAACGGAAATAGGCCAGCAAGCCCGACAGCGCGATGGCGATCGCCAGCAGCGAGGTCGCCACCGGCCGCTTGATGAACAGCGCCGAGAGGTTCACACCGCGCTCTCAGCCGCCGGCGGCCGCGGCTGACCAGTCAGCCGACGCGACAGGCGATCGAACAGCAGATAAATCACCGGTGTGGTGAACAACGTCAGCAACTGGCTCACGGCGAGACCACCGATGATGGCGAGCCCCAGCGGCCTGCGGAGCTCCGAGCCGGTGCCGGTTCCGAGCAACAGCGGCAAGGCACCGAGCATGGCCGCCAGTGTGGTCATCAGGATCGGCCGGAAGCGCAGCATCGAGGCCTCGAAGATCGCCTCCTCCGGCGGCTTGCCGTGCTGGCGCTCGGCTTCGAGCGCGAAGTCCACGATCATGATGCCGTTTTTCTTGACGATGCCGATCAAGAGCACGATGCCGATGATGCCGATCACGTCCAGGTCGTCGCCGGCCATCATCAACGCGAGCAGTGCGCCGATCCCGGCGGAAGGCAGCGTCGACAGGATCGTCACCGGATGGATATAGCTCTCGTAGAGGACGCCGAGAACGATGTAGACGGTGACCAGCGCGGCTATCAGCAGGAACACCTCGCTCGAGAGAGAATCCTCAAAGGCCTGGGTGGCGCCCTGGAAGGAGCTGGTGATCGACGGTGGCAGCTTCACTGCCCGCTCGGCCTGCTCGATCTCATCCACGGCCGTGCTGAGCGAGGCGTCCTCGGCAAGATTGAACGACACGGTGACAGCCGGAAACTGCTCCAGGTGGCTCACCACCAGTGGCGACTTGGTCACCTTGAAATCGGCGATGCCGCTCAACGGCACCTGGCCGCTGCTCGCGGTCTCGCTCGGCAGGTAGAGGCTCCCTAGCGACTGCAGGCGCGGCAGACTCTTGGGCTTGGCGACCAGCACCACACGATATTGATTGGATTGGTTGAAGATGGTCGAGACGATGCGTTGGCCCAGCGCGTCGTACAGCGCGTTGTCGATGGTCGCCGGAGTAATGCCATAGCGGGCGGCCAGTTGCCTGTTCACTTCGATGTCGACGCTCAGCCCCTCGTTGTTCAAATCGGTGGTGACGTCGGTGATCGACTTGATCCGCTTCAGCCGCGTGACCAGCTCGGGTACGTATTTCTCAAAGTCCTGCTGGCTCGGCCCGCGCAGCACGAATTGATACTGGTTCGGTGACACCGTGGTGTCGAGCGTGAGGTCCTGCTCGGGTTGCAGGTACAGCTCGATGCCGGGCACGCTGGCAACCTCCTGGTGCAATCGCCTGGCAATCTGCGCCGCGGTGAGCGAGCGATCATCGTGCGCCCGCAGATTGATCAGGAAGCGCCCCTCGTTCAAGGTCGTGTTGGTGCCGTCGATGCCAATGTACGAAGTCAGCGAGGTCACCTCGGGATCCTTGAGGATCGCATCCGCGAGCGCCATCTGGCGCGTCGCCATCGCCTTGTAGGAGATGGAATTGTCGGCGACGCTGATACCCTGGATCACGCCGACGTCCTGCACCGGGAACAGGCCTTTGGGAATCGTGACGTACAAAATCCCGGTCACCACCACCGTCAGGGTTGCAACCAGCAAGGTCAGACCCTGGTGACGCAATACCCATTGCAGGCCGCGCCGGTAAGCTGCCAGGGTCCTGTCAAACAGCCCTTCGCTCACTCGCTCGAAGCGGCTGGGGCTGCGTTCAGCCTTACGGCGCAGGATGCGCGCGCACATCATGGGCACGAGAGTCAGCGACACCACGGCGGACAGCACGATGGTCACGGCGAGAGTGACCGCGAATTCGCTGAATAGCCGGCCGATCACGCCGCCCATGAACAGCAGCGGAATCAGCACCGCGATCAGCGATATCGTCAGCGACATGATGGTGAAGCCGATCTGCCCTGCGCCTTCGAGCGCGGCTTCCAACGCGGTCTTGCCTTCCTCCAGATAACGCACGATGTTCTCGATCATCACGATCGAATCGTCGACCACGAAGCCGGTCGCGACGATGAGCGCCATCAGCGACAGGTTGTCGATCGAGTAGCCGAGCTGGTACATCACCGCCAGCGTCCCAATCAGCGACACCGGCACGGAAATGCTCGGGATGATGGTCGCCGGCGCGTTGCGCAGGAACACGAAGATCACCAGGACCACCAGCAGGATCGCAAGCCCCAGTTCGAGCGCGGCGTCGGTCACCGAGGCGCGGATCACCCCGGTGCTGTCGGCGACGATCTGCACCTGCATCGCCTGCGGCAGGGTCGCGAGCAGCTGCGGCAGCACCTTTTTGATCTGGTTGACCGTGGCGATCACGTTCGCCCCGGGCTGGCGCATCACGTTGAGCACGATCGCCGGTGTGTGATTGACCCAGGCGCCCTGCTCCACGTCCTGCGCCGCCTGGCTGACCGTGGCGACATCGCGCAGGAACACCGGTGAGCCGCTCTGATAGGCAATCACCGAGTTCATGTAATCGTTGGGATCGTCGATCTGATCGTTGTCGTTGATGGTGTAATCCAGGTCCGGCCCATCAAAATTCCCCTTGGGCTGGCTGACGTTGATGTCGGCGAGCAAGGTGCGCAGATCGTCGATATTCAGCCCGTAGCCGGCCAGCTTCTGCGGGTCGACTTCGACCCGGACCGCCGGCACGTTGCCCCCCGATGGGGTCACCACTCCAACCCCGGATACCTCGGAAATCTTCGAGGCGAGGCGGTTGTTGGCGATATCCTGAAGCTGGGTGAGCGACATCGACCTGGAGGTGACCGCCAGCGTCAGGATCGGCTGGTCGGCCGGATTGACCTTGGCGTATACCGGAGGCGCGGGCAGGCCGCTCGGCAGCAGGCTGTTGGCCGCGTTGATCGCCTCCTGGACATTCTGCTCAGCGACGTCGAGGTTCAGCGACAGATCGAACTGCAGGGTGATGACCGAGGCGCCGGCGGAGCTCGCGGAAGTCATCTGCGCCAGACCCGGAATCTGACCCAGCTGCACCTCGAGCGGCGCAGTCACGGTGGTCCCCATCACCTGAGGACTGGCGCCGGGGTAGAACGTGAGCACCTGGATGGTTGGATAGTCGACGCTCGGGAGCGACGAGACCGGCAGAAACCGCACCGCCACCAGGCCGACCAGCACCAGCGCGATCATCAACAGCGAGGTGGCGACCGGCCTCAGTATGAACAGACGGGAAATATTCATCAGGCGCGCGCCGGCTGCTTAGCGTTACTTGGCCGGCGGCGATTTCGATTTCGATGCGGCCGCGGAGCCTGAAGCCTTCTGTGCCGTGGCGATACTGATCTTCGCCCCATCGTTCAGCCGGTCGGTGCCGTTGGTGACGACGGTTTGCCCGACCGAGAGGCCGGAGAGGATGGCAGTGTTCTGGCCGTCGCTCGGACCGGGAGTGACCTTGTGCACCGATACCGTATCGTCGGCATTGACCAGGTAGACATAGTCGCCCGGCGCACCGCTCAACATTGCCGGTGTCGGCACCAGCACGGCCCCGTTGAGCGTATCGACCAGCATCTTGATGTTGACGAATTCGTTGGGGAAAAGCGCCTCATCCTGGTTGGCAAAAGTGGCGCGCAGGGTGACCGTGCCGGTGCTGGTGGTCATCTGATTGCTGAGCGCGTAGAGCGTACCGGTGGCGATCTCGCGGTTGTTATCGCTGGTGTACGCAGTGACCGGCAGCTTCGCGCCGGAGTTGAAGCGCTGGATCACCCGGTCGAGATCGTTCTGGGCCACGGTGAACTGCACCGTAGTCGGCTTCATCGTGGTGATGACGACGATGCCGGGAGAGCTCGAGGCCGTCACATAGTTGCCGGGATCGACCAGGCGCAAGCCGACCCGCCCGGCGACCGGCGCGGTGATGTGGCAATACACCAGATCGAGCTGGGCCTGAGCGATATTCGCCTGGTCGCTCTTGACCTGCCCCTCGTCCTGCTTGACCAGGAACTGCTGGTCGACGACCTGCTGCTCGGCGATGGCCTTTTGCTTCTGCAATTGCTCGTAACGCACCAGATCCGAGCGCGCCTGATCGAGGCTCGCCTGATCCTTGAGCAGTGCCGCCTGCGCCTGCTGCAGGTCGATCTGGTACTGACGTGGATCGATCTGGGCGAGAAACTGTCCCTTGGTAACGTCCTGGCCTTCCTGATAGCCCACCGCCGTCAGGTAGCCGCTCAACTGCGGCAACACCGTCACCGTGGCGTTCGGCGTGACCGTGCCGAGCTCCGTCAGCGTCTCCGGCATGCTGCCGCTCACCGCTTTGGCAACGTTGACCACCTGCGGCGGCGATCCCTTTGCCGCGGGCTTGGGTGCGCACAGGTGTACCAGCACCAGGATGATCAGTACCGCGCCCACCGCGGCCACGATCAGTCGCCAACGACTGTGCCGGGGGCTGTGTTCTGTCGCCGTGTCCTGCGTTGTGCTCATGCCGTCCCCAGATTGCCCAGATTCCTTAGCTGGCAACCGCAAAGCTCAGGTCCGCAACGGCGATGATAATCTCCGGCGGCGATTCGTTGGGATTGAGCGCAGGCCGATGTTATACCCGGTGGCCTCGCCGTGCCGTCGCAATGCTCACAGCTCAGTTCCGCAACGGGTTCCGAGCTGCCTTTCCAGGCGGGCGCGGTGTATGAGCCCGCGAACGTGGCTGCGGTTTACCGTCTCGCTCTCCAGCACCACCAGATGCTCGGCCTCCGTTGCCGCGAATATCTCCACCAGATCGCGAATCTGTGCCTGCTCGATGACCTGCCAGTCGATCGCGGGCACGTCGGCTGAAGGAGTCATGACATCCGCGACCCGCAACGGCACCGCCCCTTCCATGGCCAGGCTTTGCGCTTGAATCAGGGTGTGATCGCCACGCACATGCTCGGCCGTAATCAGACCGATCACGATGCTCTCGCGCACCACCAGAAAGCATCGGACTCCCGCACGGAACATCTCATCCAGAACCTGCTCAAGCGCCAGATCCTCCGCTACCGTCAGCGGCGGATCGCGGCGAAAATCGGTCATCGCGCGCGCCGCCGGGTCACTGAGCCGCAGGGGCTCCTTGTGGTGGTGACGGCGCGGCGACGTTACTGCGATGGCGTGCTTGTCTCGCGGCAGAAGATAGGGACGATCCACGTGACCTCCTTGCGAATTCCATTTCGAGTCGGGCTCCCGCCAGCGATTGACGCCAGTCTGCGGGCAAAGTTGCCGGCGCTCGGAGTGATTGCCATTGTTTTGAATATTCTTGAGAAATATTCGCACTGCCACCACCGTGAGTTGCCCAACTCCCGGATGGCGCTTCAACGCGCACGGGCAAAATCGATGAAGCCGCGCTCGACGTCCGTGTGGGTCAGCTGCACCCGCACGCTGTCGCCCACATCCAGGCCCTGGAAGCCGCTCACGACGCGCCCCTCGGCGAGCGGATGGGAGATGCGCACCCAGGTGCCCTTGTCGGAAGCTCCCGTGACGACCGCGTCGAATTGCTCGCCGACACGGGAGCCAAGCAGCATCGCGGCAGCGGACTTGCTCACCTGCCGCTCGACCTTGGCAGCGTTACCCTCCTGCTCGGTGCAATGGGCGGCGAGCCGGCGCAGCTCCTGGTCGCCGTAGGGGGCGGGCCGGGCCGCCAGCGCGGCCTTCACCAGGCGCTGCGTCAACAGGTCCGGATAGCGGCGATTCGGGGCCGTGGCGTGCGTATAGTCCTCCACCGCCAGCCCGAAGTGCCCCTCGGCCGGCTCGCCCGGGCGCTTCAACGCATATTCGCCGGCGCCGAGCAGCTTCACGACCGCGAGCGACAGATCCGCGAAGCTGTCGGGCGCTGCCCGCTGCCGCTCGACGAGGAAGGCGCTGAGCGCGGGAGCATCCGGCGCGGCCGGCAGCTGTGCGCCGAGCCCGCGGGCCAGCTCCACAATGCGTCCCCAGCGCTCCGGCACGCGCAGCACACGCCGCAGCGACGGCGAGCGCTTCGACTCGAGGAAACGCGCCACCTCCCCGTTCGCCGCAATCATGAAGTACTCGATCAACTCCTTGGCGCGGTTGTCCTCGTCCGGGCGCAGGTCGATGAGCGCACTGCCCTCATAGACCGCCTGTGCCTCGAGCGTCGTGAGACCGAGCGCGCCGGCCGCCTTGCGCACACCCTTGAGCGCCTGGGCAACCCGATCCTGGAGGCGCAGCTGCTCATCCATCCCCGCCACGGATGCGACCGCGGCCGGGGCTGCGGCCTTGCCGTCGAGCCAGGCGGCCACGCCGTCATAGGCGAGCTTCGCCTTGTTGATGACGGCGGCGCGGTAGACCTCGGAGCTGCTGACCTCTGCGCCGTCTGTCACGGTCATGTCGATGACCAGGCTGAGCCGGCGCTGCTGCGCGGCGAGCGAGGTGAGATCGGTGGACAGCCGCTCCGGCAGCATCGGGAAGACCGCCGCCGCTGTGTACACGCTGGTGGTGTTGACGCCGGCGTGCGCATCGAGCGGTGAGCCAGCCGCCACCGTCGCATCTACGTCCGCCACCGCGATCAGGATTCTGACGGCGCCGCCGGCGAGCGGCTCTGCTACCGACAGCTGGTCCAGGTCGCGCGAGTCGTCGTTGTCGATCGAGCACCACAGCAGCCCCGACAGGTCGCGCACTGCACTGTCGGTGGTGACTGCGGCTGCGGCGATACCCTGCAACTGTGCGAGCGCCGCGGGCGGGAAGTCCGGCTCGAGGCTGCGCGCCAGCATGTCGCGGCGCGCGATCTGCAGCAACCCATCCTGGGGAGAGTGCGGAACCGCCATCCTGCCATGATACCGAACGCTCACCGCTGTCGGCGCCGCAAAGGGAGCCGATCGGGTAGGGGGTGAGCTTACGCTCACTCCCCTCCCACACCACCGTACGTGCGGTTCCGCATACGGCGGTTCAACGAACACACTGGAGTCGCTGCTG
>Ga0209007_1000569_pt1 | contig 13393 bp, 10 predicted proteins | sample JacPinW_OM1H0_O2_FD_187961 | JGI IMG/M metagenome (GOLD analysis project Ga0209007, IMG submission 187961) | Forest soil microbial communities from Algoma, Ontario, Canada - Jack Pine, Ontario site 1_JW_OM1H0_O2 (SPAdes) (version 2) | ecosystem: Environmental > Terrestrial > Soil > Boreal...
CCGTCCGCCCGGCCGCGCCAGCGTCCAGCGAAACGGAATCTTTACTCCGCCCGCGTCCCGATAATCGTCATAATCAATCTGCGTCGGCAACCGTCCCAAAGGAGTCTCTCCGTACCGCACCAGCCGCACCAGCAGCCCGGACTTCTCGTCAAAATAAAGTTGCAGCGGCGTCTTGCCCTCACGTTGCCCAACCACCAGATAGGTATCGTGGTCTCCGATCTTCTCCATGCCTCGCACTTTCGTCTCGCTAAACATCGCCTTCAGGTGCGCGGGAAATTGCAGGTCCGCGTCCATCGACGCCGCATCGATATCGGGCCCATGCATGTCGTGTATCGCATGCCCCAAAACGCCCAACCATCCTGCGTGCCCGTCGAACGCCGTAATGCTGTCGCCATCGGGCGTGTGCGTGATCGAAATCCGCTTGTCCGGACCCTTCGAAAAAATCTCGATCGGAACATTCCGGTCGCCGAACGTAATCGTCCCTGTCATTACCCGGCTCGTAATCTTATCCAGCGCCGCAGCTCCGCCCACCGCCTGCAGATACTTGTCGATCAACTGATCCGCGCCCGGCCCGCTCGCTTCCTTTACTCCTCCACCTTCGGAGTTCTTTGCCTCCTCGGCTCCCGCCTTCGCATCCGCCATTACCAAAGGCGTTCCCACAGGATGGATACTCCCACGGTGGCACGAATAGCATGTCACCTCGCGATGTCCGTCAAAATTATCTTTATTAATGGCGAACATCATCTCCATCATCTTCCGCGCGGCCTGCTTCGGCTTCTTGTCATCCTTTTCGAACGCGCCCTCTACGTGGCAGAACTGGCACTCCACACCCAAGGACGCGGTGATGAACTGCATCGCCGGAATCAATTGGTCGGCCGGAATACCTTTCAGCGCCTGGATATTCTTGAACTGCTCCTCGGCCTTCTTCGGCCCCGTCGAAGTAGCAGCCGGCGGAGCCGACTGCGCCCGCGCTCCGCCAGTTACGATGACGCAAGTCACGAAGACGGCAGCGACTATCAAGAAAAATGTGGGGACGGCCGCCCCCGGCCGTCCAATCGAGCGAAGCTCGATGCGTTTCTTCCCGCTCATCATTTTCGCCTCGTTCTGGAATCGAGAAAGTCTATCAAAACTTTGCCGCCCGAATGTCCGTACGAATCGTCAAATGTGCTCCGACTTTTCAATCGCCCGATGACCAGATCGCCCAATCGCTCAATGGTCTCCGCTCAATGATCTCCCCGCCGAATAAAAAATCTCTCCTTATCCATCCCCGCCGGAACCGCCACGTCAAAAAACCCCACCATCATTTCCTGCGACGTTTGGTCACCCCAAGTAACCGTCTTCTCGGGATCGGGATTATGCGGATTATTTTTCGAATTGTCATACCACGCCACCGCCCGCAACTTGGTACCAGCCTTCAGCTCTCGCGGCTCCGCCAGCTTGTAACTGAGTTGCCAGTGAAAATGATAATTCACTCGTAGCAACGTCTCTACGCTTCCATCGTCATGCACAATATCGTATTCAAACCGCTTGCCCCGCAGATGCATGTGCGGAAACAGGCTCAGCAAAGTTGCATCATTCGGCAAAGTCCCCTGCACTTCCACACGAAAATCCTCCGCCTCTGGCGGAATCACCAGTGCATGATTATTCAACTGCAGCGTGATCACACGCTGCTTCGGCGGAGTTTTTGCAAACACCAGTCCCACGCTCGTTTCATCGCTCGCGGCCTCGCCGTTGGTCGTGTAATGCATCTGAAACACCAGGTCGGATCCCGCCGGCACAAACTTTGCCATCCCATCCGACCACTGGTCCGGCGCGCTCCCCGGCGCATACACCAACAAAAGATCGCTGGTGGTTTCATGCGCCTCGCGCCGTTCCTGCGGATTGCTCAATATCGATGCCGTAAACGGTTCGCCTACGGGCGCATGCCGCAGCCACGTCGACTCCGGAGGCCGAATGTAAACCACCGCATGGTGCACATGTGCCGCGCTCGAAGGCCGCACCTCCACCATCTGCACCCACTTGTCCTCGGTAAAATGCGTGGCAACAATTTCGTAGGTGTATTCCACGTCGCCTCGCGCCGGAATCCGCACTGCCTTCGGCATCTTCACCACAACATCCGGCTGCGGTATATTCCATCCCTCACTCCACTGCCGCGGCGCAGGCGCATCGCGCGCATCTCCCGCGGGTGCGCCGGCCTTTTGCCACGCGCCAATAGTTGCAATCTGCTCCGCACTCAACGACGGATCGTTAGAAAAATGTCCGTAACGCGGATCGGCGAACCACGGTGGCATCATCTTCATCTCCACTGCAGCCGCGAGTTTTCCCGCCCACGGCCGCGTCTGCTCGTAAGTCATCAGCGGCATCGGCGCAGCCTTGCCCAGTCGATGGCAGCTCTGGCAACTATTCTGAAGTATGGGAAGAACCTCTTTATAAAAGGTCGGCGGCGCAGCCTTCTTGTCCAGGCTGCGATCTGCGCCCGGTGCCTGCCACGCCGTTCCGATGGCGATGAGCAAGAAGGCGGCGAATAGCGACCCGAGTTTCTTCACCGACCCAGAAACCCCGGAGTCAACGCCAACGCCTGCCATGCCGAGGCTCATCCAAGAATGCTACAGTAGTTCGTTCATGTCCGCGCCCGACTCCATCTTTGTTCGCGCCTGCAAATCGCAGCCCGTCGAACGCACTCCCGTCTGGTTCATGCGCCAGGCTGGACGCTACATGCCCGAGTACCGCGCCGTTCGCAAGCAGCATTCGCTGCTCGAAATCTGCAAGAAGCCTGCGCTCGCCGCCGCGGTTACCATCACCGCAGTGGAAATTCTGCAAGTCGACGCCGCTATCATCTTCGCCGATCTCCTGCTTCCTCTCGAAGTCATGGGCCTGCCTTTCCATTTTTCTGCCGGAGAAGGCCCCGTAATTGAGAAGCCAGTTCGCTCCAGCGACGATGTAGCTCAGCTCCGCACCGATCGCGCCGCCGAGCTAGGCTATGTCTCCGAAGCGGTGAGTATCGTCGCCAAACACTTCGCCGGAAAAATTCCCGTCATCGGTTTTTGCGGAGCGCCGTTCACCCTGGCCAGCTACATGATCGAAGGCGGAGGCTCGCGCCACTATCTCCACGCCAAGAAGATGATGTACAACTCTCCCGCCGCGTGGGACGAGTTGATGCGCAAGCTGGTCGACGTCACCGCCGAATATTCCGCCGCCCAGGTGCGCGCCGGAGCCGACGTCATTCAGATCTTCGACAGTTGGGTCGGCTGCCTCAGCGTGGAAGATTATCGACGCTCTGTTTTGCCGCATGTGAAGAGTTTAGTAACGCGCCTGCAGAAGACCGGAGCGCCCGTCATTTATTTCGGCACCGACAGCGCCACGCTACTGCCCGCGATGAATGAAACCGGCTCAGAAGTCATCGGCCTCGATTGGCGCATTCCCTTAGATAAAGGTTGGCGCGATCTCGAACATCGCTGCGCCGTACAGGGCAATCTCGATCCCGTTCTACTCTTCGCCGATTGGAAAGAATTGAAATCTCGTGCCGAACACATTCTTCAACTCGCCGCCGGACGCCCCGGCCACATCTTTAATCTAGGCCACGGCATCCTGCCCGAAACCCCAGTCGAAAACGTGAAGAACCTGGCCAGCTTGGTGCAAGAATTTTCGTCCGTGTAGATTATTTTGGATTCGTGCCTCGTACTCGTGTCTTCGTATTTGTATCTTTGGATTCGTAATTTGGATTCGTACCACTGGATTCGTATCAGGGTATGCCTTCAGGCATACCGCAAATCGTATCAAATCCCCAGCCGGCTTTAGCCGCTGTGGAGAGTCGCCCGAAGCCCGCATTCATGACACGCATCGCCATCATCGGCGGCGGCATCTCCGGACTCACCGCCGCTTTCACCCTCGAAGAGCATCGCCGCGCCGGCGCCATCGAATACACACTCTACGAATCCTCGCTGTGTCTCGGTGGAGTCTTACGAACAGAAAAAATCCAGGGCTGCATTGTCGAAGCCGGACCGGATTCGTTTCTCACCGAAAAGCCGTGGGCCACCGATCTCTGCCGCGGGCTTGGCGGTGAGCTCATCGGATCGAATGACGCCGATCGCAAAACCTATATCCTCATCCGCGGCCGCCTCATCCCCATGCCCGACGGCCTGATGTTCATGGTTCCGACGAAAATCCTGCCCACCGGATGCTCGCCACTTTTTTCATGGAGCACAAAGCTACGAATGGCACGGGAATTATTCCATCCCCCGCGCGCTGCCATAGCCGACGAAAGCGTTGCCTCTTTAGTCGAGCGTCACTATGGCGCGGAAATGGTCGACCGTCTCGCCGACCCCCTGCTCTCCGGCGTCTACGGAGGAGAAGCCGCCAACCTTAGCGTGCGCGCAGTCCTTCCCCGCTTCGCCGAGATGGAGCGCACTCACGGCAGTCTTGGCCGCGCCATGTTCGCCGCTCGCAAGAAAATTCCGCACTCCGCAAACCAACCTGCGCCACCGCTTTTCACTTCACTCAAAAACGGCATGCAGCAGCTCATCGAGACGCTTGTTCCGCGCCTCAACCAGTCATCACTGCTCACCAATATCCCGGTGCAGTCAATTGAGCCCCAAGCCGGAGGCTGGCTGGTCTCGGCGGGATTAAAATCCGATCAGTTCGATGCCATCATTCTCGCCGTGCCCACGCACGCCGCCGCGCAACTGCTCTCGAGCAGTAGTCCCAATCTCTCAGCCGAACTCGCCGCCATCGCTTACAGCTCTTCGATCACCGTCGGCCTCGGCTACGATCGCAACGTCCGCCAATCGCTCCTGCCCGGCTTCGGATTTCTCGTTCCCCGGAGCGAAGGCAAGCGCCTGTTGGCCGCAACTTTTGTTCACAACAAATTCCCGCACCGCGCTCCCGAAGATCGCGCCCTGCTGCGCTGCTTCTTCGCCGGATCTGTCGCGGAAAATATCTGGCAGTTTTCCGATGACAAAATCATCGCCATCGTCCGCACCGAACTGCAGCAGATCCTCGGCCTGCGCGCGGTGCCGCTCTTCGCCCGCGTTTATAAATGGAAGTCGGCAATGGCTCAGTATGGCGTCGGCCACCTCGAGCGCCTCGATCGCATCGAGCGCCTGCGCCAACAGCTACCGAAAATCGCGTTGGCAGGCAACGGCTATCGCGGTATCGGCGTCCCCGATTGCGTGCGCAGCGGCCGCGACGCGGCTGAGCAAATGCTGAAGCAACTGCCGTAGGATGATGCACGGTCAGGATGGAGCACCGTAGGATAGAGCACCCATGCGATTCATCGACCGCGAAGAAATCAGCCGGCGCCTCACCTATGAAGTGTGCATTCCAATCGTGCGCCAGGCGATGATTGCATTCTCGCGCGGCGAGACCAAGCAACTTCTGCGCTCGATCCTTCCTCTCTCCGAAGGCCGCCTGTTCGGGGTTATGCCCGGAGCCATGGGTGCGCACGCTGCCTTCGGCGCAAAGCTGATCAGCGTCTTTCACGGCAATTTCGCGCGCGGAGTGCAGTCGCATCAGGGACTCGTCATCCTCTTCGATCCCGAAAACGGAGCGCCCGTTTGCGTCCTCGATGCCGGCGAGATCACGGCCATCCGCACCGCAGCTGCCAGCGCCGTCGCCACCGATGCGCTCGCTCGCAAAGATGCCCGCCGCCTGGCTCTTCTCGGCTACGGCGAACAGGCCGCGACCCACGCTCGCGCCATCGCCAAAGTTCGTGATCTGACATCAATTGCGGTTTGGGGACGTTCGCTTGATCGCGCTCAAAACTTTGCCGAGCGGATGCAGCCGGAGCTCGCCATTCCCATCGCGGTCGCCGCAGACGTTCGCGGGGCAGTCGCCGATGCCGATATTATTTGTACCGTCACGTCGGCCGCCGAGCCCATCCTGCAAGGCGACTGGGTCCGGCCCGGAACTCACCTCAACCTCGTCGGCTCCAGCCACGCCGGACCATGCGAGGTCGACAACGCCCTCGTCGTCCGCTCACGTTTCATTGCCGATAGCCGCGAAGGTGTTTTAAATCAAGGTGCGGAGTTTCTCCGAGCCAAAGCGGCCGGATTGATTGGCGAAGAACACATCGTTGCGGAGATTGGCCAGGTACTGGCGGGCGATATCGAAGGCCGGCGATCGCCCGAGGAGATTACTGTCTACAAGTCACTCGGACATATCGTCCAGGATTTGGCCAGCGCCTGGGCGCTCTATTCACAGCCTGGAACTGCCACGTAATTCAGAGAATCTTTGTTCATTCCTATGCCGGGACTTGTGCTTTCCTCGAAACCTGTTCGCGGCGCAGCTTCCCCACCACCAGTTTGATTTCGTCATACGTAATCTCCGGCGGCAAAATATCCTTCAGTGGCTTCAGCCGTTCCATCCCGATCTTCATGCACGCCGCTTCAATCACCGACTGTTTCTCCCTGCTGATCCATTCCGATTGAAACTCCAACTGCCCGGTCTCAAGCAGATTCGCGACCGCGCTCACGATTGTGGAAAGCTGCCGCCCTCGCATCTGTGCAATCTCTTCCAGAGTCTTGCTTTCATTCAACAAACGCAGAGTCTCATCCGCCGGCTTGATTTTGCTCTCCGATTCCGAGGCCCGCGCTCCTTGCCTATATTTTTCCAAAGCATCCAGAATCAGCTGCCCATAAACCTCCGCCTTGCGCTCTCCGATCCCCGGAATTTCCAAAAGCTCCGCCAAAAACTTGGGCTGCCGCCGGCAAATTTCCTCGAGCGAAGAATCGTGCAAAACGATATAGGCGGGAACGTTCTTCTCTTTTGCCATGACTCGCCGCCACTCGCGCAAATATTCCCGTACCTCTTCGGCTTCGATACCCACAGCTGGAGCCGCAACCGGCTGCATCGGCAACCGCTTTCTGTCGACTGCCGTGCTCTTTCCCGGCGCCACGGACTTCCCCATCCACTCCGCCACGCTTCCGCACACATCGCAAGCATCACAACTCTCCCACTTCGGAGCCTCTCCAAAATGCGCGCAAATCTGCCGGTGCCGGCAACGTTTCGACTCCACAAACTCCCGAATAATCCGGTAGCGCTCCCAGGCCCGCTCGCGCTCCGCCGAATCCGTAATCTGATTCGCGAAAAATCCCAGCAGCCCCGCATCTTTCTTCTGCCAAAGCAAAACGCAATCCGCGCTCAATCCATCGCGCCCCGCGCGTCCCGCCTCCTGGTAATATTGCTCAATCGATTTCGGCAGCGACAAATGAATCACCGCCCGCACCGCCGCCTTGTTAATGCCCAAACCAAACGCGATCGTCCCCACCAGCACCCGCACCTCGTCTGACATCCATCGTTCCTGGTTGCGCCGCCGGTCGTCGGCTCCCATCTTGCCGTGATATCCCACCGCGGCAATGTCGTGATCCTCCAGAAAATCTACCGTCTCCTCCACACGGTTGATCGTCGGCGAATAAACAATCACGTTGCTGCCGGAATAACTGCGCAGCGCGTTCAGCAACATCTGCATCTGCATCTGCTCCAGCCCAGCGCACTCACGCACCAGGTAGCGCAAGTTCGGCCGGTAAAAGCTGGCAATGTATTTATCGGGATTGCGCAACTGCAGTTGCGCCAAAATGTCATGCCGCACATGCCGCGTGGCGCTCGCCGTAAACGCCGCAATCGGACGATCGGGAAACTTCGTCCGCAACTTGCTCAACTGCCGGTACTCGGGACGGAACTCATGCCCCCACTCGGAGATGCAATGCGCCTCATCGATTGCAAAAAATGCAATCGGCACATGCTGCAACCAGCCCATGGTATCGCCCCGCGCCACCCTCTCCGGCGACACATACAGCAACCGGTAAGCGCCTTCCCGCGTCCGGCTCATCACCTTCGATTGCTCGGCGTCGCTCAGCGTGCTGTTCAGCACCGCCGCCGGAATCCCCATCTGCGCCAACTGCGTCGCCTGATCCTGCATCAGCGCGATCAGCGGAGAAATCACCACCGCCGTCTTCTCCGACACCACCGCCGGCAGCTGATAGCACAAAGATTTCCCCCCGCCCGTCGGCATCACCACGCAGGTATCGTGCCCCGCTAGCAAGCTGCGCACGATGCGCTCTTGCAGCGGACGAAACGTGCTGTACCCCCAGTACCTGCGCAGCGGGACCAGCAGATCAATTTCGGGGTTCACAAAGCGAGTATAGACTGAGGCGAATATTAGGAGAAACAAGATCGGAGATTTTTGCTACTGCACTTTCCAAATCGGAACCCCAGATTTACCCTGTGATCCCGAGCCTGCCCTGAGCGAAGCCGAAGGGTGTCCTCTGTGTTGAAGATTCTTCCTTACCCCACACAATACTTCACTTCCCGATACACTCTCGCAAATACCACCCACACCACCCCAATCACCACAAAGCACAACACGCTACCCTCCGGACCAACCACCCCTCCTGAAAGCCAGCCCGGCCCGTGAAACGATGACTGCATTAGATGACCAGGAAAGACCGTCCCGCTATCCGGCACGGAATAAAAGAATGTCTCTCCCCAATCCCATGCCGCATGAAATCCCACCGCAAACCACAGCACCCCCGTGCGCCGCAACGTCAAGCAGAAGAAAAAGCCAATCACCGCAGCGGCCAGCAATCCCCTCCACTGCTCGCCCCCATTCGACATGTGAACCAGCCCAAACGTGCACGACAATGCAAACGCCGCCGGCCAGAAGCCGATCGCCCGCGTCAAAGTGAATTGCGAATATCCGCGAAACAGGAAATCTTCAAACAGTCCCACCAGCAAAAAATATCCGGCCCAGAAGCCGGCAAATTTAACGATGCGCGCGCCGTGCAATGCCAGGTGTCCTACTTCAAACACCCGCAGCCCGTACATCAGCCCAATCAACAACGTGATGCTCGCGAAGCCCCACACCGCGCCCACCCAAAACAATTTCCCAAACGCCTGCCGCAACGGCAGACCGTACGCACCCCACGGCCGCCGCTCAACTTTCGCCAGCACCAGCGCGGGAGCGACAGCCGCGACCAGAACCATGAACTCTTCCAGCATCATTGACCACAGTTCGTTTCCATTCTCAAACGATCCAGCCCACCGGTTGACGATGGATCGCAGCACATAGAGCATCAACACATAAAACGCAAATCCCCATCCCGCCCGCAGCCCATCGGGACCAAGAAACACCGTCCGAACATACGAGGGCTGCACCGCAAAATCCGGCGCTGGCGCAGCCGCCGAAGTCGTCGTCTCCCGATTCACCGCTTCTGAATCACGCGTCGAAATGTCCGTCCGATCATCCATCGCAGAAGTTTCTCGCAAACCGGCTCGCTCATGGTAAAACACTTCGTCCCGCCTTATGACCCGATTTTTCACGCGCGAACGCTTCGGCCGTCCGCAATTTCTCGCCGGAGCCTTACTGCTGGCTTTCCTGACGCAGGGAATCTGGCTGGTCCGGTGCGACCTGCGTGCGTCCGACGGCCCCGGCGAGCTCGAGCAGGTGAGAATCGGCGCAGGCTGGCGGCAACTCCACGGCGGGGGCATCGCGGGCGCTCCTTATCCTGATCTCCCAGGATCTCTTCCTTCGGATGTCTCGCGCGACGCCGCGGGCTTCGATACCGAACACTCCCCGCTGTCAGCGCTCGTCAGCGCACTTCCCCTCTACGCCGGCCCGCAGTCGCTCAACAATTCCCTTTGGCGCTGGCTCGCGCGCATTCCTTTTCTGTTGTGCGGAGTCGCCCTCGGCGCTTCGCTCTGGTACGTTGCCCGCCGTTTGTGCGGGAACTCCGGCGGATTCCTCGCCCTCACTCTTTATTGCTTTTCTCCATCGATGATCCAGGCCAGCGCCGTCTGGCACACCGAGCCTGAAATCCTCTCTGCTTGGGGATCATTCGGCGCAATCTTCACCGCCATCGCCGTCGCCCACACTCTCTATGCCCCGCGCGAAGTCGTTCTCTGGAACTGGCGTCGCATCGTCCTGCTCGGAATCGCGCTGGCCATCGCCATCGGCTCGCAGTTCTCCATGATTATCGTCGTGCCCTTAGCGCTCGCCTTCCTGCTTTATCTGGCGCCCATCCGCCGCCCGGCCGCCATCATCATCTGGACTGTGTCCTGCGTAGTTGCTCTGGTAATTCTTTTCGCCACCTACTTCTTCCATCCCCGCGCTTTTTCCCAAGGCATGCAGCATGCCTCCTTTTGGGGAGCAACCTGGCGAGGCTTCGCCGTGCCCGGCGTCTACCGCGAGGTTGCAGCGCAAATCCTACGTGCCTGCCCCGCACTAGCCATTCTGTTGCCCGCCGCGATCGCCACGTACTTTCTCTGGCCCCGCACCCGCTACTTCGGCAACACCGCGCCCGGCCTAATCGCCCTGCTCTTCATAGGATTAGGCATGGCCCACCCCCACGTAGCCGGCGCAGGATTCTTACTAGCGTCCATCCCTTTCCTGCTGATCTTCGTCTCCGGCATCCTCGCCGACCTGATGGAAACACCCGCCCGCCAGTTGGTTACAGCCTGCGTAGGAGGCCTACTAGCCGCCTACATCCTCTGGAGCGTCATGGCCCTATCCCAAATCCCCCGAGGATGAATTAAGAAGGTTTACCCTGTGAACCCGGAGCCTGCCCTGAGCGAAGCCGTAGGGTGACCCTGTGGTTAAAGGTTTTGACGTTGACCTTCCCGTCCCGAAACTACAAATCTCTACAATTTCCCGGCATCAACGAAGCCGCCCCACGATCTAAAGTGTAGCAATTGGAGGTGCGCCATGACTTTCCCCTTGGAGTATCATAAGGATGTGGAAAGCAGCGTCCAGCCGTTGATTCCGGCTTCGCTAGCCCTATGCGGGGCACTCCTGCTCCCGCTGCTTCTTGTCTCCAGCAGCCCCGCTCAAGCGAACAATACATCCGCAAGTTCTACGCACGCCAGTGTCCCAGCATCCAGCGCTGCACCAGCTGTGCGCAACGTCTCTGCGCCGGACAAATCGGTCGTGGTCATTCCTCCCAAACCGCATCCTCCACAACCCCCGATCCACAACCCGAACGGCAACAACAGCAGCCAACACAACCCGAGTGGCGTAGCGTATTACCCATACTTCTACCCAGTACCCTACGCCGTGGATGCCAGCGCCGCTGATGCTGACACGACCGACGCCGGTGCGCCTAATGCCAACGCGGCTGATGCCTCGAACGACAGTGGCAATGACAATAACAACGACCCCGAGTACCAGGGCGGCCCGACCATCTTCGACCGTCGCGGGCCGGGCACGGCTTCCTACATAGCAAGTGCTTCGCCCGCGCAATCGAGTGCGGAACAAGCTCAGGCAGAGGCCGCCGACTCCGACCCCGAACCGCCCCAGGCTCCCACCATTCTCGTCTTCAGAGACGGACATCAACTTGAGGTCACAAACTACGCCATCATCACTCCCACGCTCTACGATTTAACGGCGGGCCATCCCCGCAAGATCGCGCTCTCGGCTCTCGATCTCGCGGCCACCGAAAAACTTAACGACGACCACGGCATAGTCTTCGAATTGCCGTCCTCGGCCCAGGCAAATTAATGCGCGCCCCAGCAATCATCGATGCGATTGTGTGGCGCGGACACTCTTGTCCGCGAAATGCGTATAGAGAAATTGCCCATGCAGGAAACTTCTGCTATCGCCTCGCGCTCTTAACCCTGCTGGCAGCAGTTGTGATCCCTAACGCCTCTGCCCAAAGATCCGGAGCGCTCGGTCATGCAGGCTCTTCAGGTCACGCGGGCCAGCGGGGCGGCTCTGTTCACGCACACTATCAGTCATCCGCATCCCGTCGCACTTCCTCTTACTATTCTCCCTACACATCCCTTCCATTCCCATTCTTCGGCGACGCCTTCGATCCCAACGACATCTACTCCACCGGCTATCCCGTCGCCGCCGACCCGCCGCCATTCCTGCTGCAAGCCGCGCGCTCAATGGCTGGTCCCGCAGCCGGTTCGATGGACGCGAACATGAGTCCGTTCGCCAACCGTGAATCTCACTCTGTGCAGCCGCTAATGATCGAACTCCAGAACGGCCGCTATGTTCGTGTCAGCAGTAACCACGTCAACGGCGAAGCTCTGCAACTTCCCCCAGCCCCCGCAGTCGCTGCCGCACCGCCGCGCGACCAGCCCTCCGCCGTCCTCATCTTCCGCGACGGACACACTGAAGAAGTCCACGACTATGCCATCGCCGACGGCATCCTCTACGCCCGCGGCGACTACTACACCGACGGCTACTGGAATAAGAAGATCGCGCTATCTACGCTAAACGTAGCCGAGACTCTCGAAGCCAACGCCACCCGCAACGTAAAATTCGTCCTGCCCGCATCGTCAAACGAAGTAATCACCCGTCCCTGATAATTTAATGGGCGCCGAAATGCTATGTGAGGGGAAGATATTCGGCCCGCGGCCAAAAAGACGTGGGAGCAAGCCTTAGAGCAGGTACGACAGTACTTGAGGCCACAATGAAGACGAGTCTTGCAATCCCGGTTGTGCTTCTCCTGGCTTCATTTTCAGTTTCAGCACAGCAGCCAGCACAGAAAGATCCCTTACTTGATCGTCTGACCGGCGCTTGGATTCTTCAGGGGACCATTGCCGGACATGAAACCACGCACGATATCGAATCCGAATGGGTGCTGGGCCACGAGTACCTGCGACTCCACGAAACATCGCGCGAGAAGAACGCCCAGGGTCAGCCCGCGTATGAAGCGATCGTCTTTATCGAATGGGATGCATCATCGAACGAATACAAGTGCCTGTGGCTCGATTCGACCGGTGGCGGTGGTCTCTCCGCCCCTATTGCCCAGGGCAAGCGCGGCAACGACGAAATCAAATTTTTGTTCCGGGACAAAGATGATAAAGACAGCGGCGTTCGCACAACGTTCGCTTACACCAAAGGCGCCGACACTTGGAGCTGGCTTATCGATAACGAACAAGGCGGCAAGTTAACGCCTTTTGCGCGAGTAAAGCTCACCAGGAAATAGGAAATACATCACGCGGACCTTTACTTAAGGCGCCCCGTCCACCCTGAACCGGACTTTGGCCCCGAAGATACCCGCACCAGGTTTCGTACGGCGTTCACCGCCTTATTCCGTGGTACAATATCATTCGAGTAAAGCTCAACTAACCGCCTGTAAATGCAATCATTTACCCCCAATTCAGCGAAGATCAATAAAGCTTGCACCAAAGCCCAACTCGTCCGAAATAACAAGAACGAAAGAGCCAAAGGCCAAGAGCTAAGACCCAAAAGCTAACCATGCCAGACGATCAAAATCCCGAACTCCCCCTGATCCCACCGCCCGGAGGCGACGGCCCCAGCGGTCCCGGCGCTCTGCACATTCAGCCCGTCAACATTGAAGACGAGATGCGCAAGTCGTATCTCGACTATTCCATGTCGGTCATCATCGGCCGCGCTCTGCCCGACGTTCGCGACGGACTCAAGCCCGTCCAC
>Ga0209007_1000571_pt1 | contig 13353 bp, 17 predicted proteins | sample JacPinW_OM1H0_O2_FD_187961 | JGI IMG/M metagenome (GOLD analysis project Ga0209007, IMG submission 187961) | Forest soil microbial communities from Algoma, Ontario, Canada - Jack Pine, Ontario site 1_JW_OM1H0_O2 (SPAdes) (version 2) | ecosystem: Environmental > Terrestrial > Soil > Boreal...
ATCGCGAGCGCTATTATTCCCGACCTGATTTCTAGAACCCAGAATTCCGATTCCAGATTGTTTCGATTCGATCGCAAGTCCGGATAGCTTGCGGATGAGTACTCGACGCTTCGGTTCCACCTCGAACATCGGAACCCAGTTCTGGTGATTATTAGCGGACGTGAGATTGCATTTATGCGAACACCAGTGCGTAGGTTCAGCAACTTGTTTAGAGCTACCTCTCCTTTGGCCTGTGGACCGAAGCGACCATCAGGGGTCCTGCAAACATCTTAAACAACCATTTTGGATGTATTTAATGCAGCCGCGATGGGAGCCTTTCCCCGGGGGCTTCATTGTGCATTCGCCATCCGCGCTCTTATGATGAGATCCAATGAAGACCGACGCCGATATTTGCCCGCCGCAACGCCGGCAGGCCGTACTGACTAAGCGCCGTCGACTGAAGATGGCCTGCTCCGCGCATGCCTACGTCCGCGGGAGCACCCTCAATTTTTACGAATGGCTGGATTCGTCTATCGGGCGATCCCTGCCGCAGGGTCCGCCCGTCTGGATCTGCGGCGATTGCCACCTGGGAAACCTAGGGCCTGTAGCCAACGCCGAGGGCCGGGTGAAGATTTCTATCAGAGATTTGGACCAGGCGGTTATCGGAAATCCGGCTCACGATCTCATTCGCCTTGGACTCTCGCTGGCAACCGCTATCCGGGGATCGGACTTGCCGGGCGTGACGACCGCGCTCATGCTCGAACAAATGATGGACGGGTATGAAGGTGCCCTTGCCAATCCAAGGAAAATACCAGCAAAGTCTGCCGCGCCATCGTCCGTGCGGCGTGTGCTGAAACGTGCGTTGAAACGGCGATGGCACCATCTGGCCGAAGAGCGCATTGAAGACGTGAGGCCGCAGATTCCGATGGGTAAGCGTTTCTGGCCTATCACAGCCGCTGAGAAGAAAGAGATCGACCGAATATTCAAACTTCCGGAAGTACGCGACCTCATCACGTCGCTTAAAGACCGCGACAAAGGTGACGAGGTGGAAGTCGTGGATGCAGCCTACTGGATGAAGGGCTGCAGTTCCCTCGGCCGGCTGCGATTCGCCGTTCTGCTGGGAATCGGTAAAAAGAAGAAAAACAGCGAAGGGTTTTGCCTGATCGACATCAAGGAAGCCGTTCCGGCGGCAGCACCCCATTCCGTTAAAGCGTCCATGCCGCGGGACTATGCAAAGCGCGTCGTCGAAGGTGCGCGGAAACTATCTCCTTTCCTCGGACAACGGATGCTGGCGGGACATTTTTCGGGGACTCCTGCCGTCCTGCGCGAACTGCTCCCGCAGGACCTCAAACTGGAAATGGACCAGCTCACGCGTGACGAGGCGATAGGCGCGGCGCGATTCCTGGCATCGGTCGTCGGCGAAGCACACGCGCAGCAGATGGACAAGGAGCAACGAGGAGAGTGGCGCGCATGCCTGAAACAGAATCGCAGCAAAAAGCTGGACGCGCCGTCGTGGCTCTGGACGAGTGTCGTTCAACTTGTCGCCAGTCATGAGTCTGCTTACCTTGAACATTGCCGGCAATACGCGCGGGACGCGGCGGAGACGCGATGAGGTAGGTTTTCCGGATTCTGCGGTTTTCGCGCCAGCCGAAAATAAAACGGCGTTCCGGAATTGCCGGGAACGGCGGGTCTTGTAAGAACGGTTTGGAACATGCACCTATGCCGCCTTGCGAGATTATTTCTTTGTTGGCGCCGTGCCTTCTTCGCTCGTCTCCGCGCCCTGGTTTGCCTGCGCATTGATGTCGCCGGGCAAGTGCGGTGAGTTTCTCGTCCGTTCGCTTCTTCGTCTTCGAGCGACTGCCTCACAAATTGTGCTCCCGCAATTCCCCTTCTTACCTGGATTGGCCGGTTAAACGCTCAAACCCCCTCAACGAGTGCTAACGCTTGTTCAAACAGCCAAACGGAGAAACGGAGTCAGTGACCATATGCCGTGACGCTAGCTTCGGGAAGAGGAGAAGTACGCTCATCGAACAGCGAAACTTTTTCCCCGCGAAGTGTCTTGCTGAGAAAGTCACGGATGAATCGCGTGATCAGGTCCAGATTGTGCAGCACAACAGGAGTCTCGGGAAACCCGTCCTGACCGTGGAAGAGAAGCGGCACATCGCTGAAGCTCGGGTGGGCGATCTCGGGAGAGTGCAGCACCACGGCGTAGGAGCCCAGGGGTAATTCCTGAAGCTGCTGTTCCCTGACTCTTTTGTATTTCGCGATCTGGTCAGGCATGCCACCCATCCTATCGTCGGAGTGGTAGGCCTCGAGAAACAGGAGCGGCTGGCGCATCATTGGATTGTCCTCATAGAGCGGGAGAGCGGCGATAGGCACCATGCCGCCGTCGAGGTCGACGCAAGCGTGGATGCGCGAGTCCTGCTGGCAGGCGCGCGCGGCGAATTCCGCTCCTGCCGAGTGTCCCATTGCCGCAAGCCGCTTCAAGTCGATTGCGCCAGCTAGCGCGGAGTGCTGCTTGTCGCGGTCGAGCTCCTCCATGCGATCGATCACGAACCGAACGTCGGCGGCCCCTTCGCTGATACCGATCGAGACTTGTTTCATCATCCACTTTGGACGCTCGGATTGGGAGAGTCGGGCAGGTGGCGAATCGTTGTGTTGCATTACAACTCTGCCGTCCGGGAACCAGATCGCCGTCGCCGTGTACGTGTGTTCAATGCTGGCGACGACGTATCCATAACTCACCAGATGTTCGATCAGCACTGTATATTGGAACCCGGTGCTGCCGAGGCCGTGAGAGAAGGTGACAACCGGGAATGGCACGCCGCTCTTGGCGATCGGCGCGTGGTCAATTGCATGCGAGGAAATCTCTCCAGAAACAATCTGTGCCCAAGCGTTGCCGAACTCGCGGCTCATGATCTTATGGATCTCGGGAAGGGAGTCCATCTGAGCCGCGCCTGGCAAGTACTGTCCTTTTGTACCGGCGGTCTTCGCTGTCGGATACCAAAAGTAGACCATCAGCTCGCGACGGAGCTTGGGATCGTAGTCGTCGGGACGCGATGCGTCCGTCCAGTGATAGCCAATCCTGCCGATGCCGTAAGGACCTGTTGGCGACGGGATCTGTGGCAGCGCAACGGACGTCTCCGCGCTGCTCGATGCGCTCGGTGATTGAAGAGCGGCGACGGAAGCGCTGTACAAACAGGCGAGCAGAATGCGGGCAAAGAGTCGCGATTTCATACGCGTAAGGTTCCACGCAGACCTGCCGCCGTCAAGCGCACCTGACAATGCGACTCTCGATGGTTGGCGATAAATCTTAGGCTCCTGTCGCAGGTGCGCCGGCGCCGTGTAGTCGCGTGGACCCGACTGCGTCCCGCCGAGGCACTTGCGATAGGAGGATACGGTTTCCATGATCTTCGGGGCGGCGCCGACCTTTGAAGAAATCATGGTGTCAATCGAGGAGATCGACGCTGTCGCCAATCGTGTTCCTTGATGCCGTGACATTGATGGACGGCGAGATCATCTGCGTGTAGCCCTTGCTCGTTCGTAATCGTTTTATACGCCCACCCAAGTTCAGCAGTAAGGAATGCTTCGCCCTCGGCAAGACGTTCATGCGGGCCAGTATTTATGCCTGTCCGAGGGCACTCCCGGTAGCAGTGCGAGTTTCGTGATTGCTCCCCCTTCGCTACCGGCTAACGAATCCCTACGTATATGTCCACCTGTGCGTTCTGCGGATCGGCAGCACGTTGATCATAGACTTCAAAATCCGCTTGGTAAGCCCTAGTTCCTCCAGCTGCGGATTTGATTGCTGCCCAGATACGGCTCCAAGTCTCAGGAACCACCTTCCCAACGTATCCTCTTTCAGAAGTAAACACTGCATATCGCCCGGCTGGAACTCTCTTGGCCACCATCTCCGGAGGAACGAGCTTTGTCGAGCTTACCCTCGCGCCTATCATGAAGGTGTACGCACCGTTCACGTCGCTCTCATAATCGGTGTAGACAGCCAGAATGTTCGAATCAACCTTGTTGGGAATCTTGCTCAGCAGGTCCTCTTTCATGAAGCGGTTCCATTGCTGTGCGATGACACCTTTCCCAGACATCTCCTTTGCGTTCGTAGTTCGGGTTGCGATTCCGATCACGGTGAAACCCTTTTCCTCAACTACTTTCGGAGTCAAGTGGACATCTCCTACGCTTGGCGTCGTGAGGCTGATCGCTAGAACACCGATTGCTACCCTGCATGCAGACATCTCGCTTCGGCCTCATCTAAGCGGCCTTCCCCTTATAATCTGCCCCACCATGGCAAATTCCCCCTCCGTTGCTGGGTCAAACTCTAAATTTAGAAAACCGTGGTAGTAACTTGACGCAATTCTTACTGCGCAGCCGGCGCCGCCACCACTTTCGTAAACGTCGATTCCAGATCGGATCTCCAGGTGTTGCCGTCATCTGTGGACGATTCATATTTCAATCTGTATTGCGTTTTGGAGACTTCCTTTTCGGTCAGGCGCGTCTTCATCGGCTTACCTTGCATCGTCGTCTCGGTTGTCCACGTCCAGGTGTCGCCGCTGACATTTCCTTTGGCCGTGATCAGTTCGCCCCAACTGTCGAATGCGTTGTAGGTGTACATTTTTGTTTCCGGGTCATATCCCAACACGGCCATGATTTTAAAATCACCTACGGGCGATTTGTTGTCCGAATGACCCACAATAAAAAAACCTCCGGACACCCATTCCCACTTTTGAGTTGACGACACCGGGCCGGCCATACCGTGCGCAGTAGATGTGCCCTCTTCTTTCCAGTTGCCCACAAAATATGCGAGCCGTTTCACTTCTAGTCCTGGTTTCGGCGGTTCTTGCGGAGGCTGCGCCTGAATCGAAACTCCCAGCAACAAAACACAAATCGCAACCGACCCGATTATCCGTTTCATGTGAGATCTCCTTGGCGTTGGAACCACGGCTACGCTTTTTCAGTGCACCTACATTCTGGGCAAACGTACGCTCCAACATTTCCGCGCCGGGCTGTTGACGGAAATCATCCGGAATTTCCTTTTTGCCCCCAACAAATGGCCGCCATTGTCTCCCACAATCTCTGTTCGCGTCAATGTGAAGCACGTTTCACCTGGATCGCCCTTCGGCACGAAACCTCGAACCAGCACTGCCGAAATTGCGCCGTCTGCGGCCCACTCTTGCCACACCTCCCCCCTTACTCTAAGGCCGTAAACCGATTCCCCTGCGAAACGAACCGCCATCTTTCTTTCCCGTCGGTACCGGGAGCAGAGCAATCCGACCCAGCATCGCCCCGAACCGCCGCCGCGACAGATGTCCTTCCGCCAGCAATAGCCAGTAGTAACGCGCATGTTTGGCCAGCCGCCCTGCGGTCTTTACCAGTCGTGCTGCTGGCTGGTGAGCGACCAGTTCTCAATCCCTCTCGGCAAACCCAGACATCGCCACAAATTCCCCAGGTTGTTGGCCAGCAGGCTCAGTGCCAGCCGCACTTGGTTCGAGCGGAACCGATGCCAAGAGAGCCGCGTCATCTTCACCGCGCGCTTGCCTTCTTTGATCCATTGCTCCGCCGTACCCGGCGGCCCTTGGAGGAAGGATGGAAACTTCTAGTTATTTCACTCCATGCAAGAGGCCGCGACATTGAATCTAGGAACTGCTGGGTCGGGATGGTGGCCAGATTCAGCCACTACCCCCTTATAACTCCCTCTTGACTTCCTTGAGGAGGCTGAGGATGCGGTGAACAAGCGGGTCTACATTGCCACGCGACCATAGAGCAAACGTGTCTAACGGTCCGATGGAAAAACCTGGAGTTCGTAATACGACCCCATCAGGAACAAAGTCTTTTGCAGAAGATGGAAGGAACATATATCCCACACGGGCCTTTGTAAGGTTGACCCCGGTCTGAAAATGCTCCGCCATTTGATATCTGTCCAGCGGCATGTGATTCTTCAGAAAGGCCGCCGCGATCATTTGGTGCACACTCGGCAGCAAGTCTTTCGAGGGCATGATGAGGAGCTCGCCTTTGAGGTCACTTAAGTTCACGTACTTCTTGCCGGCTGCCCTATGCCCTTTTGGGAGAGCCACAACAAGTCTCTCCCGAATCAGCAGCATGCTCTCGATTTGGTCATAGGGACGGCTCAAATGACCAATGCAGATATCAAAGGTTCCCGAACGTAGTCCTGTGATTTGCGGGTCTTCAGGCCCTTCTTTAAGCTCCACGTTCACAAGAGGAAGAGTGCTTCTGATCTTCTCGAGAAGCATGGGAAGAATCTGGAAGGTCGCCGTCGGAATGAACCCGAGCCGGATTGTTCCTACCTCACCACTCTCTGCATGAAGTGCCGCTGCCGATGCCTGCTGAAGTCTCAACAGGATTTCTCGTGTCGCGGATAAAAAGACTTCGCCCGCACGGGTAATTTCAACCCTCCGCTTTGATCGGCGAAAAAGGGCAACCCCCAGTTCATCTTCAAGGTGTTTGATTTGGACGCTTAGAGACGGCTGGGAGACATGCAGCTGTTTGCCTGCCTGCCGAAAGCTCAAGGTTTCGGCGACCGCAGCGAAGTATCGCACGTGCCGGAGTTCCATGAATGATAATCCCCGCCTATCAGAGTGACATGAACAAATTAGCACGCCATATCACTATGCAGACGAATCTTACAAACTGTAACGCCAATGAGAGTGGCGAAATCAGTCAGTAGGAGGTGGGATATGAAAATAGGTTTTCTCGGAGCCGGGAACGTAACACGTACGATCGGCCGTCACTTGATCATGGCTGGTCACACCATAGTTGTATCCAATTCCAGAGGTCCGGAGACACTGGCTGATTTTGCCGCCGATCTCCGTCCAGGCGCCATCGCGGGGACCAAGGAGCAGGCGGCCGAGTGCGACATCATTATTCTCGCCGTCCATTGGGTAGATGTGCCTGAAGCGTTGAAAGGTGTCGATTGGCGTGACCGAATCCTGATCGATGCGACGAACGCGCATATGGGTCCTAAACCCGATATCAGTCTGGCGGGAGTCACCAGATCGCGGGCCGCGTTGAAAGGGCGCACATCGAGCGAGATAGTCGCTGAGATGGCGGTTGGCGCACGGCTAGTTAAATCGATCAGCACCATGCCGATGGCCTGGATACAGGACTTTTCCCCGAACAAACCCCGTACCGTCATCTTCACATCCGGCGACGACGTCGAAGCCAAGAAATTAGTAATTGAATTGATCAATAGCACTGGGTTAGTCGCGATTGATCTCGGGTCACTCGCCATAGGCGGTGCTATGCACGAGGTTGGCGCTCCTTTATCCGGTATCGATCTCCACTTCGTTCGCCGGCTTCGGTGAGAGTCACCCGAACGCCGACTGACAATTCCTTGCAAGCGCCACAAGTCGAAGGAGAAATCAATGCAAGCCGAAATCCGCGAGAACACAGCAATCAAGGACTCTTGGTCCGTGATCCATCCCCCCAGCCCTGAAGATTCTGCCGCAATGACGGCGCTGAGATCTGCAGTCGCAGGCATGAAGGGCAGGCTCGAAGGGACCGCCGCTTGCGGTCCGTTCAACAGCATCGTGGAGCGCGTCGCCGCCCCGGGCGGCGTTACCTTTGAGGCCGACACAAATCCAGCCCTGAAGAAGGCTGGCGTCGGGTTCAACTCCGTCCTGGCCGCCGAATCAATAAAGCTTAACAATTCCCCAGCGCGCGTTCGTTACCGCCCGAATGCGCGGAACGAATTCTCAGCCTGGCCGACGACTTTCGTCTGAATGGCATACAACCCGCCAGCCAGTCGGTCTCCCGCGGGCGCCTCGGCCTTCGCCGTGGTGACGTAAAGCGTCTTGCGATCGGCCCCGCCAAACGTGCAGGTCGTAATGTTCTGTACAGGCATTTCGACGACGCGATCAATCTTTCCATCGGGCGCAACGCGAACGATACATCCGCCAAAGAACCGGCAATTCCAGAGATATCCTTCCGAGTCCATGGCCGACCCATCGGGCGCGCCCCGCTCGAAGCCCGCAAGAAATGGACGTTCATTCTCGATCGTGCCGCTCGAGGCATCGTAGTCGTATTGCCAGATCACGTTGGCAAGGCTGTCGCCGAAATAGAAGCGCCGGCGGTCCGGAGTCCAGGTCAGAGTATTCGCGATTCCGATGTCTCGTCGCCACACTGAGACTTTGGCATCCGGATCAAGTCGGAACAGCACGCCATCCTTCCCACCTGCTTCGCTCGAAGTCCCATCAGGATTGACGTTGTTGCGCATGGTTCCCATCCACAGCGAACCCCGCGGATCCACGCGCGCATCATTCAGCCGCACTGCGGGCCACCCCTCAAGACAAAACAGCGGTTCCTGCCGCGTATCCGTAGCCGGTTCCCACAAAATCACGCGCGATCCCAGAACGACCGCCAGCACCTCCGGTCGATCCGTCAGGGTGAGCGCCGTTACCGGCTCATCGAAGAACCATGTTCGGACCGATTGATCCGCTGGCGTGAAGCGATGGATCAGGAAGCGGTTAATGTCGGTCCAATACACGGCGTTGTGCGCCGCATGCCAGACTGCGCCTTCGCCGCACACATCTCCGGTGGGCGCGACACAAACGGGATCACCGACCATTCTTGAGTTCATTGCACACCTATGCCCGCGAGCAATCCGCCGTCGACCAGATAATCGCCGCCGGTGCAGAATCCCGCCTTGTCCGAGACCAGGAATGCCGCTAACTCGGCCACTTCCTCGGGTGTGCCGATCCGTCCCATCGGATGCGCTTCGCCAAACCGCTCCATCACGGTCTCCACCGGCAACTCAGGTCCGAAATGCGCGGCGGCGCGCGCCAGCATCGGCGTGCGAATCGAGCCCGGGCTGATGGAGTTCACACGAATGTGATCCTTGGCGTGGTCGAGCGCAAGCGCCCGCGTCAAACTGTGAACCGCGCCCTTGGACGCCGCATAAGCCACGACACCGCGCTGGCACGCATGACCTTGCACCGACGAAAGATTCACCATCGACCCGCCGCCTCGTTTTTTGATCTCGGGAATTCCAAAATGGGCCAGCAGAAAGATGCTGCCAACATTCACGGCCATACACCGATTCCAGGAATCGGGCTCGGTTTCGGCGGCTGTGCCAAAGGGATGAATCGCCGCGGCATTGACGATGATATCCAGGCCGCCATGCGTTTTAACGGTCTGGGCAACGACCGACTTAACCTGCTCGGGCTGGCTCACGTCGCAAGTTTCCACAAGCAGCGATAATCCGCTCGCTTGCGCTTCCTGCTGCAGTTCATGGTTGGCTGACGACTCGATGCCACACGCTACCACGCTGCATCCGCCGGCGGCGAGGCGCTCTGCGATCGCCCGACCGATCCCCGTCGTGCCGGTAACGATCGCGACCTGGTTCTCAAATTCCTTCATATGCATGGCTCCTTCTGTGGATCGCAGCGGACCGCACTGTCTTGTTCGATCGACGGTGCAAACTTACTCGGCTAACTCTGGCATGGCATACTTCAGCCCTTGCACCACTCCTCGCAATTCAGCGAGGCCTTTCAACCTCCCGACCAGCGAGTAACCCGGATTCACCTTCCGTCCGATGTCGTCCGCCAACAAGTGCCCGTGATCGGGACGCATGGGAATCTCGCTGTCCAATCGGTTCTGCTTGCGCCGGCGAGCCTCCTCTTTTAACACAGCGCTGATCACGCCGACGATGTCAGAACTACCGTGCAAATGTTCGGACTCGTAAAACGAGCCGTCGGCCTCGCGCATCACTTGCCGAAGATGTACGAAATGAATGCGCGACGAAAATTCATCCACCATTCTAAGCAGATCATTATCGGCGCGTGAGCCGTAGGATCCCACACAAAGCGTCAATCCATTTGCCGCGGTATCAACTCCAGCAAGAATCGACCGCGCGTCCTCGGCGGTTGAGACAACGCGCGGCAGACCGAACAGCGGCCACGGCGGATCGTCGGGATGAATCGCGAGACGAACCCCGAGCTCTTCAGCGACTGGCGCTACCTCCCGCAAGAACGAAATGAGATGACCGCGCAACTCGGATGTGGTCACATTTCTGTACTGGTCTATCGACTCCCGCAATGTCCCGCGGTCGTAGGATCCTTCGGCGCCGGGCAGTCCGGCAATGATGGTCTGCTCCAGTTCATTGCGGCGGCCCTCCGACATCGCCTCGAAACGTGCTCGCGCTGCCGCAACCCGTTCTTCCGGGTAATCTCCTTCGGCGCCCACACGTTGCAGAATGAATACGTCGTAGGCGGCGAAATCACTCACGTCGAAGCGCAGGGCATATCCGGTGCTGGGCAATTGCCAGCGCAAGTCGGTGCGGGTCCAGTCGACGACCGGCATGAAGTTGTAGCAAACGATCTTTACGCCAGCCTGTGCGATGACCGACAGAGAGTCTTTCCAGGCGTCCGTGAACTGCCGAAACCGACCGCTCTGCAGCTTAATGGAATTGTGAATGGGAATACTTTCGACCACCGACCAAGTCAGTCCCGTCGCCTCGATCTCCGCCTTGCGCTTGAGCACTTCGTCGAGCGGCCAGACTTCCCCGCGGTAGAGATGATGCAATGCCGAAACAACTCCGGTTGCTCCCGCCTGCCGGACATGGTCGAGCGAAACACTGTCTTGCGGGCCAAACCACCGCCAGGTTTCTTTCACGCCGCTATCTTAAACCTTGGCTGAAACACAAGAGGGATTCATGCTCGAATCGGGCATTCTGGAGTAGACACGGAAACGGTTCCCGTTGGAAGACGAATGCAGGAGTACCAGAGGCTGAACGTCGATCCATCGTGAAAAGCGATCGAAGGCTGCGAAGGCCGTCATCTTCGATTACGGAGAAGTTTTGTGCCATCGGACCACGGCAAAAAATTGCGCGCCGTGGGAGACCTGCCCCCTTCGCTCCACGGGCAGGGAAGAGCCCGCCGCAGTCGGCGAGCGTCTTCCTGCTTCTAAAATCATCCAAGAAAACCTGTGCACACTCGACATCTAGGCACCTCCGACTTAGAGATTACTCCCATCGGTATTGGCGCATGGGCGATGGGGGGAGGCGACTGGGCGTTCTCCTGGGGACGGCAGGAATACAGGTGAGATAAGAAAACCGGAGCCTTCCCGCACTGGTATTTGGGGAACTGCGTTATCATCCCTACGTCATGAGCACCGGGACGACGAATCAGGTTCTGGAACGCCGAGTGCGTGAGCTTCTGCTGTTGCAGGAGACGGCGAAGAAGGTGAACTCCATACTCGATTTGGAGAAATTACTGGATGAGATCGTAGGCGGCGTTGCTGAGGCTTTTGGGTGTAGCCGGACGGCAGTGCTGCTGAAGGATGACGCTAGAAACGACCTGGAGATAATCGCCCTTCGCGGTTTTAGTAACGTTCATCTCAAAGGCTATCGATTTAAGGTCGGGGGTGAGGGCTTGGTGGGCCACGTGTCGGGGACCGCAAAAATGCGCTATGCACCTGACGTGAGGAAAGATCCCTATTATGTGGTCAGTGAGTCCACGACACTTTCCGAGGTGGACATTCCGCTTATCAGCCGTGGAAGACTGATCGGCCTATTCAACGCACAGAGCTCCGCAATTGATGCATTTTCTCCTCAGCAAATCGACCTGTTGCTTGCTTTGGCGGATAACATCGCCATCGCCATTGAAAATGCTCGCCTCTTCGGGCAAGAGCGATTGGAGAAAGAAAAGGCTCTCCGCGAGCAGGCGGAGGCTAGGCACATCCAGCGAGCACTCTTGCCGGAACGGGAACCTGTAATTTCCGGCTATGCAATTGATGGTTTCTGTCTGCAATTGAGTGCCGTAGGGGGCGACTGGTATGACTACGTGGATCTTGGTGATGGCTTCTGGGGAATCGCGCTAGGTGACGTTTGCGGTAAAGGGATGGCGGCGGCATTGCTCATGTCGGCGACGCGCAGTCTGTTTCGCAGGGCGGCGGAGGGATTGCAGTCCCCCTCGGAGGTTCTTATGCGTTTGAACCGGACGCTACTGAAGGACCTCCCTGAGGGCCGATTCGTCACCTTAATCTATTCGATCCTCGATACTAAACGCGCGACAATGAGGGTTGCCAACGGAGGCCATACCTATCCTATATTCCTCCGGGAACAGAACAACAGTACAGAACTCAAAACGGAAAAAGGCCTTCCTTTGGGGCTCATGAACTCAGAGTACTCCGAGATCGGGTTGACCTTACAGACTGGCGACCGCGTGCTGATGTACACGGATGGTGCGGTAGAGGCGGCGAACGGTGGAGGTGAGGAATATGGCACCTTGCGCCTTGTGAAATCCTTGCAGAAACCAGGTGTATCAGCCCAGTCGGTGTTGACCGAGGTGCAAGAGTTCGCGAGTGGCGGCACGCTCAGCGATGATGCGACCGCGATCGTCTTGCGCCGCGAATAGCTCTCTCGTCATGCTGATCGGTCTGTTCTCTAAACGAAATGCTGATCCAGAGGAAAACCATACCCAGGATTTTGAGTTCTTGGCTTTAGTCGATGCCAGGTTCTGAGCGAGTCGGAACTCAGAAGGAATTCTGCTAAACGAGTAAAGGCTTTTTTGGCATCGAACGTGCGGCCCGTTTGAACTAGATCGGTTGGATGCGGCCGTTGTGCTCAGAGACGTTGCTGCATTGCCGGGCAATCATTTTGAGGCGCTGAGAGGGGACTGCAAGGGTCAATACAGCATCCGCATTAATGACCAGTAGCGGATTGTTTTGAATGGCCTCGAGCAACACCCGGCCCGTTGAACGTGGAGATTGTTGATTATCACTAGGAGGAACATGATGGCGCTTACCGCTATTCACCCCGGTGAACATCTGGCGGAAGAACTGAAGGAACTGGACATGAGTGCTGCGGAACTCGCGCGGCAGCTAGATGTTCCCACCATCGCGTGATGTGATGGTCATTGGCAGAGCAGGTCTTGCTGACCTGTCTGCAGCGCTCCGCAAGGCGGAGGCGCGGCTGGGAAGAGAGGTCAACGTCACGGCCTATTCCCCGGAGGAATTTCGGGAGAAAATCAAATCTGGTGACCATTTCCTCACCGCCGTGTTGCGAGGGCGGAAACAGTTTGTGAAAGGAGGCCAGTGTGACTTGGACGAGCTTATTGGCAAAAAAGGGGGCATCAAAAGATACTCAAGTGGTGGCATAATCCGGATGCACGCGCTGCGCCCTTGGCGAGCGCGTGCATCGGGTGTTCTGCTTCACGGAACCGGAACTCCAACGGCGGATGAGCTGACGCGCGTCAACAACCACCGTCCGTCGATCTTTTTGGCTTCACCGTCAAGGTCTACGTGGCTCTTGGCTGTCCAAAACGGCTGGCCGGTGGCTGGATTCAATGACACGTCGAAGTAATGGCATTCGAAATACACCGATGATTTCCATTGGCCGTCATGATCCCTTAC
>Ga0209007_1000572_pt1 | contig 13323 bp, 14 predicted proteins | sample JacPinW_OM1H0_O2_FD_187961 | JGI IMG/M metagenome (GOLD analysis project Ga0209007, IMG submission 187961) | Forest soil microbial communities from Algoma, Ontario, Canada - Jack Pine, Ontario site 1_JW_OM1H0_O2 (SPAdes) (version 2) | ecosystem: Environmental > Terrestrial > Soil > Boreal...
TGCATTGAGTTCCGAACTTGCATGGAGGAGAAGAATCCCGTCGTGGAACTCGTTAGCGGCTCTCTGCCGGCGTTCGGCGAAGTCAGCACTCTGGGCGACGGAAAGAAGTGCGACGGCTGCCACCATCCAGGGGAAACTCCCTAGCAAAAAGCGCCTTACAACGACAGTTTGAAACAGCCGCCTATTGTCCATGAAAAATAGGCTACGCCTGGCAGCTAGGCGAAACAAGGGAATACCCTGGAGCGGCCACTCGCGAAATTCTATCGGATAATTGATGTTGCCATCATAGAAGTGCTCTCGAATGAATCCGTGGCGTTTGTGCGGGTGAGCGGTCACCCGCCGGATGCTTTGGGCGCAACATGGGACAATTTCCGACCGGATAGAAAGTCAGCCGCGACGGTAATCGGCAACTCGTAGACAGATGAGCACTGAAACGCCTCGATGCAGGTGTCGGTGGCAAGCTTCGAGCCAATGCTGCAAACCCTTCTTCTCAACGTTCGCCGGTGGGCGAGTTCCCGCTAGGAAGTTGTGCCCTAGGACAATTTGGCCTAAATTGAGCGTATGAAGCCCCGTGAATTTCGCGAACTCATCGACGGAGCGGGACTCAGCCAGTCTGAAGTCGCCCGCCAGCTTGAAATCTCTGATCGGACCGTGCGCCGCTATTTGGCAGCCCGCGCGCCGGTGCCGACTCTAGTCGTTCGAGCGGTGATGCATTTGATCACGGAGCGTCAAACGCCTTTCACGCGCAACAAACCCAGATTGCAGCGGGGTCGACACAATGGCTAAGCTAGATCTCGAGCAGCTGCGACGTACGCCGGCCTACTCCTTCGGCGAGGCTGCTCATTACCTCTCGATGCCGACGGCGACGCTTCGCGCGTGGTGCGTGGGTCAGAAACAGGGCGAGAAGAAGGAGTTTGTGCGCCTAATCGATTTGGATGGATCTCCCAAGGAAGGCCTTTCATTCCTGAATCTGGTCGAAGCGCATGTGCTGGCTTCCATTCGTCGCGTCCATAACGTTTCTCTGCTCAAAGTGCGAGAGGCTCTCGACTATGTGAAGAGGGACTTCAAGATCGACCGTCCGCTGCTGTCACCTAAATTCCAAACCGACGGAGTCGATCTCTTTGTTGAGGAACTTAAAGCTCTGCTCAACGTCACGACGCACGTGTACAGCTTCGAGGAAATCATGCGCGCGTACTTAAAGCGCATTCATCGCGACGTCAAGGGTGTTCCGATCAAGCTCTATCCCTTCTTACGCAACGAAGACACCGGAAAAACGGATGCTCCGACGCCGATAGAGATCGACCCAAGGGTCGCCTTCGGAAGGCCTGTGTTGATTGGGCGCGCTGTTCCCACGGGCGTCTTGGCAGACCGCTTCAAGGCGGGAGACTCGATCGAGGATCTGGCCGGGGACTTCGAAGTCACGCCCGCAGCCATCCAGGAGGCGATCCGTTGCGAGCTTGACCGACGAGAAGCGGCTTAAGCAGGCCGTCTTCTATCTGGACGAATCCATTTACTCTCGCGTGCTGGCCTCCGCGATGCAGGCGGCTGGCGCCAATGTTCGTCGCGTAGGGCCCGACATCCCCCCTGGATCTGCGGATGAGGTGTGGCTTGAGATCGTTGGGAGAAATAATTGGATTGCCTTGATGCGCGACCAAAGAACTTCCCGAGCCTGAAGCCGTCGTTTCCGAGATAGCGTCCTTCAGGGTACTGGTCTAGGCAGTCCGAGTGCGCAGCCGGCCCTCGTAATCGCGCTTTCCGAGCGGCACACCCCGCGTGCGCAGGATGTCGTATGCGGTGACAGCGTGGAAATAGAAGTTGGGCAGCGAAAACGAAAGGATGAGGGTCTCCGATGTGAAGGCCAGCCTCCGCGGGCCGATCTGAAGGTCGAGGTCCTTGGCCGCCCAGCTGTTGACCTCGTCGGGGGTGAACGCCTTCAACGCCGTTTCCGCCTTGCCGATCATGGCCTGCAGGTCGGCGAAAGGAACCGGTCCGACCAGTGCGGGCGGGGCGAACACGCCGGTCTTCGCGGCCTCCAGCCCCCACACTGAATGATGCCAGGCCGCTTCGATCTGAAAATGGAAGGGTGCCATATCGTCAAAGAGCCGGGCGTGCACGAGGTCGTCTGGATCTGCCCGGGTCTCCGAGCAGTGCCTGACCGCGCGGTCGAGGAAACCCCCGACGGCCCTCACGGTCTGCAGGAAGGTCGGCACGCTCAGATCGTAGAGTGATATCGCCATCGGCATCCCCTTAGCTTAAGCCGGCTTCCGCTAGTGCCGGCGAACCTGCGCTGTCGCGGAGGACAAAGACTCGTTGCAGGACGATCACAACTCATCAAGAATGTCAGGGATATTTCGGCGACCGTGAATTACGCCAGGCGAGCTGCTCGCTGCGACGCTTTTGATGCGAGACTGCCGCGACGATGGCGGCTTCGCGACTGCGATACGTCCCCTCGCGTACTTGAGAGGCTACGAATTTCTCAAGGGCGGCTGGCAATTTTATGGCGTTGGTCGGCATGGCCGCTCCAGTATAGGAGACAGGCGTGCATCGTCAAACCGGAAGATCGGCACCGTAGCGAAAACTAGTGTTTGGTGCCTTTTCATGCGCTACGGTGCCTATTTCGAGTGAGGGCGGGCCTGCTAAGTGGTTGAAAATCAAGAACCTATAAAATCATCGGTGCGACCTCGAACCAGGTGGTCGGCGGTTCGAATGTTCGAATCCGTCCGGGCGCGCTTTTCAATCAAAGGGTCCTAACCGGGCGATCGGTACGCTGTCATTCGGGAAGACAAAATGGACACACTTGAGAGCGTTCGAAGCAACTTCATAAAAGGGCCGCCCACGGTTTATTTTGAGTGGCCCGATCACAGAAGGCGCTTATGGCTCAGGGTGTCGGACCTTGATTCCGCTACCGTGATCGCTTAACAGCCGCTTTGGAGCGATGTCGCGGGTCTGGTGCCGCAAAGGAGGACGTGATGCGAATCGCCGCAATCGTGGTCATGGTTTTCAATGTCGGCATCGTTCAAGCGAATGATGTAGATACCGCTCGGATGATAGGTACGTGGAGCGTTTCGGACGTAGCGCCTCGCGAGAACCGCAATCATGGCGCGCCAAACGTGACCGCGCCGATGCTCATTTCCGAGAGCGAGATTGCGTGGGACGCAAATAATCATCGCCAGTGTACCGCTGGTTACAGCATAGTCTCGCGAGCAGCCTCTCCCACATTTCCCGGCGGCCCGATTGAGAATAACAATGCCGCCGACGCCTATACTATTTTCCAGTTGCGTCTCGATCAGCGAACCTGCGATCAAAGCATCGCATTTGTTACGCTGTCTTTCGCGGCAGATGTCACGGATATTGGACACTTTGCCACAATGAGCGCCGATCGTACGGTGCTGGCGCACGGCGCTATATTCCGGGTCTCCGATGATCGACAGGCAGCGGGAGCAACAGAGCCCTTCACACCTGATGAAATCGCCATCTACCGCGACTTCCTGGTTCACTATCCCGACCAGACGAGCAACATGATTGGCATGCAGGATACGACGGTAGCCTTTTACGCACCGCTGGCATTTGGCTACGAGTCAAATCCCCCTGACGTCATTACACCGACCCACCACAGCCGTAAGTTACCTTCCGAGGTGATGGCTCTGGCGGACGAAGCCGCGGTGACGGCGCGAATTGCGGCCGCAGGGAGGCTGATCGACGCCAAGAAGTTGAACGTGGACCAAGGCCCCGATGGCTATGTGAGAACCCACCTAACTTTGAGCGAAATCGCTTTCGATTCGAAGCATGAAACAGCCGTTCTGGTCTTCGCGGCGCATTGCAATGGCAAATGCGGCAGTCGCGGCACGGTTGTCTACAAGCTGGAAGGCGGCCACTGGAGTCGCACAATGCCCATTCTGAACTTTTGGATAGGGTAGGCACCCCTGCATATTCCGCCAACGCGGTCATCCGCCGTAGGCGTATTCGGCTGCTTATGTACGTTAAGAGACGGAACAGCATGCCAGGCAGGCGGAGAATTAAGGTGGGTTCCCTTGATGATATGCGGGCGGATTTTCGCACCCGAGAGTCTGTCGGCTGGATAGCCATTGCCGGTGCCTGAACATAAAATGACCATCAAAACTGAAATCGGAACTCCAAGCCGTGTCGGGTGAATTTCTCACCCAGGTGCTTGAGCATAGCGAGCACCTAAATGCGCTCATAAAGCAATCGGCCGAAGAGCTAGGCTCGGTCAATGCCAGCATTAAGCACGCACTTGCAAACGGCGACTCACGACGAGGAGTGGAAAGTGCCCTCAACAAAAACGAAGCGGTTGCAGGGCAATTGCAAGATGCGTCGCAGAAACTAACGGCAGTGAGTCAGGCGCTGCGGATTGAAATCAGAGATCGGACCATGGTCGATCACCAATTGGCAGCGGCGGTAGAGCAGGAGGAAGGCTCTCGCAGTGCCGCCTTGCATGACAAGTTGACCGCCCTGCCGAATCGCGTGCTATTCAAGGATCGGTTGGAACATGGAATTTCACAGGCGAAACGGCATCGGTGGATCCTTGCAGTTATTTTCCTGGATCTGAACAAATTCAAGAGCATTAACGACACGTACGGCCATCAGGCGGGCGACGCCGTCTTGCAAGCTGTTGCAATGAGGCTCAAGCACGCAACGCGCAACGAGGATACGATCAGCCGCTTTGGCGGCGACGAGTTTTTATGCGTCCTCACTCAGCTCCACGAGCCAAACGAAATCGCGATGATTGCCGCGAAGATCCTCAAGGCGATTCAAGCACCATGCGACCTGCGTGTAGGTGATGTTATCGTCAACCCACGTCTCGAGGCCGCTATTGGGATTTCGATGTTCCCGAAGGACGGCGCCAGTGCGGCTGCGCTGATCAAACGCGCGGACGAAGCCATGTATTGGGCCAAAGAGAACAAATCCGGGTTTGCGTTCGCACAATAGAATTGAGGAGAGGTCAAGTGCGGTGTCGCACAGACCGGCCTATCGGAAGGGAATAGGATTCCGAGGATGCTCCACGAATTTTTGACGACGAACCGTCAGCTATTGATCGGTCGCTGCAGGGAAAAAGTTGCCAAAAGGTTCGAGCACCATGAGGTCGAGGTAACGCTAGATCACGGCGTGCCGCTATTTCTCCAACAACTGGTCGAAACCCTTCGAGAAGAGCAAAACACGGACGTTCGGAATGCCGATTCGGAGCCGGCGCCAGCGCCCACGGAGATCGGTCGCACGGCGGCCTTACATGGCGCGGAATTGCTGCGTCAAGGCTTCAGCGTCGATCAGGTGGTGCACGACTATGGAGATGTGTGCCAATGCGTCACGGCGCTGGCGGTCGAACAGGACGTACCCATCTCCACAGACGAGTTTCGCACACTAAACCGTTGTCTCGACAACGCGATTGCAGACGCCGTCGCCTCGTTTGGTTCCGCCCGCCAGACATCGATCGAAGGGCAAGCGGAAACCTTGCAACAACGCCTGGTTGTATTTGCCGCCGAACACCGCCGGATAATCGATATCGCCATCAAATCGCTGGTTGCCATCCAGACCGGCAACATCGGAACAAGCGGACCAACCGGCAAACTGCTCGCTCATGCTTTAGAGGAACTACACTCCCTTACAGACCGAACGCTGCCAGAGATTCGTCTCGCATCCCCAACGGCAGAGGCTGTGTCTGCCTGAGTCCGGAGTAAACAACGATCGCAGTCAAGAATCGTTCGTGATTCAGGCGGATCGTCGTGTCGGTTCGCTGGCGAAATCGGCGGCTCGTTACCAAATTGCTTTTTGGGCGCTATGTGCGCCAGCAGACAGACTGCAACAAAGCCAGCAAGTTCAATGTGCTAGGTGCGCAAGGATGGTGCTATGCCTCAGACGGTGCTGCTGATCCATGACGATTGCGCGAAGGCCAAGATGGTGCAAGACGCGCTTCTCTCCTCGCTCGACGGGTTCTTCATCGTCGATTGGGTCGAGCGATGTGCTGATGGCTTGCTTCTCTTGCGCAAAAAGGGTGGAGAACGAATCGCAGCAATTTTGCTTAGCCTATATCTCCCCGACAGCGAGGGGGTGGAAACCTTCGATCGGATATTTAAGGCATCGCCCAATATTCCCATTTTGGTACTCAGCAGCCCAGCGCATGAGAACGCCGCGAAGCTCGCCGTCCAGCTCGGAGCGCAAGACTACGTCTTAGACGACGATCTCGATGGCTATCTGCTGCCGAAGGCACTTCGCAACATGCTCGAGCGCGCGGCGAGTGCCGAGGCCTTATTCAGTGAGAAAGAGCGCGCGCAGGTGACGCTCAATTCGATCGGCGATGCGGTGGTCTGCACTGACGCCGTCGGCGCCGTGACCTTTCTCAATCCGGTCGCCGAGGCAATGACCGGCTGGCTGGCCGGTGAAGCCGCCGGCCGGCCATTTGCTCAGATATTTCGCATCATCGACGTCTCGGATCATCGACGTCCAGTAGATCCGATGGCTTTGGTGATCAAGACTGACAAAACGTTGCGCCTGGCTGAAGGCTGCGTCCTGATCCGCCGCGACGGGGTTGAAGCGGCGATTGAAGACTCCACCGCCCCCATCCACGATCGCGAAGGACGAGTGACCGGCGCGGTCATGGTCTTTCACGATGTGACGCAGGCGCGTGCAATGACCCAAAAAATGACCCATCTGGCGCAATTCGATTTTCTAACCGACTTGCCAAACCGCCTGCTGCTAAACGACCGCCTATCACAGGCGATCTCGGCGGCACGCCGCCAAGATCAATCATTGGCGGTACTGTTTGTCGATGTCGATCGGTTCAAGCACGTCAATGACTCGTTGGGCCACTTGATTGGCGATAAGCTCCTGCTGTCGATTGCTCAGCGCTTGGTAGCCGGCGTACGCGAATCCGACACGATCAGCCGCCAGGGCGGGGATGAATTCGTGATCCTGCTGTCTTCTGTTGCGCATGCGGCAGACGCTGCGCTCAGCGCGCAAAAGATCCTTACCGTCGCACAGATGCCCTACCGCGTGGACGAGCATGATTTGCAAATCACCCTGAGCGTTGGAATCAGCATCTATCCCGATGACGGCGCAGACGCAGAGACGCTGGTGAAGAACGCCGATATTGCGATGTTGAGCGCCAAGGACAACGGCCGGAACAACTACCAATTTTTCCGACCCGCCATGAATGAGCGCGCGCAAGAGCGCCAGTCGATCGAAGGCAGCTTGCGTCACGCCTTGGAGCGCAACGAGTTTGTATTGCATTACCAAGCCAAATTGGATCTTGTGACAGAGACCCTCAGCGGTGCCGAGGCACTGATTCGGTGGCACCAGCCGCAGTCGGGCTATTTGCTTCCAAAGGACTTCATACCGATTGCGGAACAGTGCGGCTATATCGTACCCATTGGGCGCTGGGTGCTTCGTGAAGCTTGCCGTCAGAGACGCAGCTGGAACGAAAGCGATCTCAACCGGGTGCCGGTGGCGGTGAATATTTCCGCGGTCGAATTGCGGTCAACCAACTTCGTCAATCATGTGCGGGCCATTTTGGAGGAAACGGGACTGGAGCCGCGCTATCTGGAGTTCGAATTGACCGAGACGTCATTCATGCAAGACCCGCAATCCACCATCGCCGTCTTGCGCGCACTGAAGGATATCGGCATTCGACTTACGCTGGACGATTTCGGAACGGGGTATTCGAGCTTGAGTTATTTGAAGCGGTTTCCGATCGACGCCTTGAAAATCGATAAATCCTTTGTGAAAGGCCTTTGCACCGACTCTGACGACTCAAAGCTGGTCAGCGCCGTGATTAATTTGGGACGCAGCTTTCATCTGCGGGTCATCGCCGAGGGTATCGAGACGCGAGAGCAATTTCTAGCGCTGCAAGCCCAGAACTGTGCAGAGGGTCAAGGCTACTATTTCGAGAAACCTGTTGCGGCCGGTGAATTCGCCAAGCTGCTTGGCACAGACCTGTCTGCGACTGTCGTTCCGTGAGGCGACTAGAGAGCGACTGACGGCCTATTCTTGCTTAAGCGTCGTACGGGGCGGGAATCAAAGCGGCTTCCTACGGGTAGGGGAGATGTTTAATGGCATATTTTGGCCACGGACTCGAGCATCGATGGGGGGAGCGGGTCCGAGTCAATATACCGGTCCGCGTGCAGACGGCGTGGTTGCCGGAGGCGGACGGGTGCATGAAGAACCTCAGTCTAAGCGGAGCTCTCATGAACTCGGATTGCGATTTGCATCTCCATAGTCTCATCGAAATCAGCATTCCAATGCCGCCGCCATCCTCACGCTCAACAGTGATCAGGGCGCACGTTTCGCGCAAGTTCAAGGAGGGCGTTGGTATCGAATGGTATGAGTTCGCACCGAATATCATCAAGGACTTGGTGCGTTCCGCAGTTTTATGACCTGCTGAATTGGTCGTGCGAGTCATGCGGAAGTCGCCAAAGAGGTGCCCGCGAAGGATCGTCAGCGGCTCATGGGAATCGCGGTTGAATTATCTTTGGAAGATGATGATCAGGCCGAGCGCCGTCGCCGCGCTGATGAGCCAGGGGGCTGACTTGTGCCACGGCTGTACGGTATTCGATTCGACGGCCACGGCGTCTTTCTTCGGTTCGTTGGGAATGTTCAAATTCTGGCTCCTTCAAAGGAAGTTGAAGGTGCAGTGTGGGCCGGTGCAATCGGGAGTGATGTGACATAAGGACGGGTTTTGAACTCTCGCACTGGCTGCATGTACAGCACCGCGTCTGCGTTCAGCGGCCGATCTCTAATTAGTCGAGTCGCCGGAATGTTAGATAGTCGCTAATCGCTGCGCTGGGTCGATAGTGATTGGAGTACGCCAGCGTGATCGACTTCGAGGCTGAACTCGATCGGCTGGCAACAGATCTGGCAGTCCTCGACGTAGCGTGCGGAGCCGGAACTCGTGTCAACTGGCGTCTCAAAGCATTCGCCGCAATACGGGCACTCGACCACGTGCAATTGCACACCGCTTGGGTCGCCGCTGTCGTCCGCAGATAAACCGGGTTCGATTACTGGCTCGAGACCGTACTGCAGATCAATGCTCTGCGCATCGCTTGGTTTCGAGTCGGGCTCGGGTAGCCGCTTCCCTGGAATTGGCCGTTTCATAAGCGAACCATCCGCCAAACAGCAGATGCTCGTCAATGCCCGCACCGGCCCAGGTCCGCGGCAGAGCCGGTGGGCGCGTGGCTGTCATCTTTTGCCTCTGTACGCCACCGCACAGCGGAAATCCGCGCCTCGTGAAATTATTGCAATGCACCGCCAGCCTCAGGAGTAAATCGATGGATACGAATACTCAGGTTCTGCAGCGTTGTTTCGTCGAGGGCTCATTGGAATTAGATGCCGTCTTGCCGATCGACGCGCGGATCAATGATGACATCAGGCGCTCGGAGGACAACATCCTTCAGTGGATGGCGTATTTGCCTGAGGATTGCATTCAAATGATGATTGCAATGGGATGGGATGTCAGTACCTAGCGATGCTCCCACCGGCCTTGGGCCTAATCAATAAGCGCGGGCCGTCCATAGTTTCACTGCCAATATCGGACGTGCTTGGGGCAAAATTGTCCCGATGTTCAGTTACTACGCCGATCTCGCCTTTCGCAGCCTCAAGCGGAACCCGGTGCTCACCGGCCTCATGATCGCTGCGATAGCGTTGGGGATCAGCGCTTGTATGACCACTCTGACGGTGTTTCGCGCGATGTCGGCCGATCCCATTCCAGGCAAGTCGCATCAACTATTCGCACCTCAGATTCAAAACTCGGCGCCCACGGAAACGAGCCCTGGCGATGACGGCTTTACGAGCCAGCTGACCTATCTGGACGCGATGGCACTGATGCAAGCGCACGCCGCGAAGCGGCAAAGCGCCCTATATCTGACCGACCTCGCATTGCGCCCGACGGATCCGACGCAAAAATCGACCTACGAGTTCACGCGTGCGGCCTTTTCCGAATTCTTCGGCATGTTCGATGTGCCATTTCAGTACGGAAGCGCCTGGTCGGCCCAAGAGGACGCTGACCATGCGGCGGTCGTGGTGTTGTCGAGCGACATTAATAATCGACTCTTTCACGGCGAGAATAGCGTCGGCAAGAGCATCAATCTCGACAAACAAGCCTATCGAGTGGTCGGTGTATTGAAGCCCTGGAAACCCATTCCGCATTTCTATGACCTTCATGTGCTTCCTTTCGGCGAGAGCGACGCACTGTTCATCCCGTTCTCGCACGCCATCGACATGCACCTGATGATGGACGGCAGCATGGCCTGCCCCAAGCCGCCCGAAGAAAGCTGGGAGGGAAAACTTCAATCCGAGTGCACCTGGATTCAGTTTTGGGTGGAGCTACCCACGAAGACCGACGCGGATCACTATCGTGCGTTCCTGAACAACTACGCCTCGGAGCAGCGTGCCGCGGGCCGATTCACCTGGCCGGCGCACACTCAATTGCGCGATGTACCGCAGTGGCTTGCCTACAATGCCATCATTCCGAGCGAAGTGAATATTCTGATCATGGTTTCGCTGGGCTTTCTGCTGGTGTGCCTGATGAACGCCACGGGCCTGATGCTGGCTAAAATCATGGGCCGAGCCGGCGACATCGGTGTGCGGCGCGCCTTGGGCGCCAGTCGTCGCGCAATATTGTCTCAATTTTTGATTGAGACCGGGGTTGTGGGTCTGGCGGGAGGCCTCCTGGGTTTGTTATTGACGGTTGCGGGTTTGCTGACAGCCCGCTCATTGTTACCGAATGAATTCGTACTGTTGACGCATCTGGATGCCATCGACACGGCAGGGACCGTGGTACTTGCGATTCTCGCCACAATGCTGGCGGGCCTGTATCCCACCTGGCGCGCAATGCGTGTGCAGCCTGCCTGGCAATTGAAGGCAGCGCAGTGATGCGCATTCATCCCATCCTCGCGGCGATGACCCGCAATAAATTTGGCGCGATCCTGATCGCTGCGCAAATGGCGGTAACCCTGGCGTTCATCACCAACTCCTTCGCACTGATCGAGCAGCGCATTGCTTGGAGCGCGCGTCCGACCGGACTCGACGAGGCCAACGTATTCGTCATTCGCGCGAGCACCGAAGCTCACGAGGATCTCGAGGCGAGACGCACAAGTGAACTGGCCGCGCTGCGCAACTTAAGCGGCGTGGTGGATGCCTACATAACCAATGACTATCCCCTGCAAGGCCGCGGTTGGTCGGGATCGGTCTCGCTCAGCCCGGATCAAAAAACACCTTCGGCGCAAACAGCGCATTATTTAGGTGACGAGCACGCGCTGCATACCCTCGGCGTTACGTGGATCGCAGGCCGCAATTTCACACCCGAAGAGGTCACAACAGTTCGCGACGACGCACTTCCCACCGCGCGCGTCCTCATCGTCAGCAAGGCGTTGGCCAACACTCTTTTTCCCAAGGGAGATGCACTCGGCAAAACCATTTACAAGGGGGGTGGCGTCCCTGCACAGATCATCGGCATCGTCGATCGCCTTCAGGGGCCGAACTTCGCGGCAACCGGCCGATTTAGCACCTTCGCCGAGAATTCCATCATTACTCCGCACCGTCCGATCAACCAATATCCCAATTTCATGGTACGCGTGCAGCCCGGCCACTTGAGCGAAGTCATGAGACGCGCCGAGCAAACGCTGTCGAAGCTCGACAGCGAGATGATTCTAAGCTCGGTGTCCATGGAGCAAGCCCGTGCCAAAGCCTACCTGGGCAATCGCGGCCTCGTGACGCTGCTGCTGTCGATATCCACGGCACTCCTGCTCGTGACTGGCTTCGGCATCGTTGGATTGACCAGCTACTGGGTCAGTTTGCGCCGCCAACAAATCGGCATCCGCCGCGCCCTCGGCGCCACGCGATTGAACATCCTGCAACACTTCCAAAAGGAAAACCTCATGATCGCCGCCACCGGCGCACTTGTAGGAGCAATCCTCGCTGTCGCTCTGAACTTGTGGATGGTGCAGCGGTTTGAAATGGTCCGTATGGCCGACGGCCAGGTCCTCGGAGGAGCGCTATTGCTGTTGGTGCTGGGGCAGATCGCGGTGTTCTTGCCCGCGCGCCGTGCTGCCTCGATTCTACCTGCGGAGGCGATTCGCGGCGGTTAGCGCTGCGACGCGATGGACGGAATACGATTCGCCTAACGTTGCTCGATTGACCGAGGCTCGGCTTTCGTATCGTTATTTACTTTCGTCGGCTGATTCGAGTACCAAAGGGTCTCGTAAATGGCTTCCCGGGAGAGTGAACCTTTTTGTACAGTTCGCGAATTTCCCGCATCGCTCGGTGATCAGCATCTTTTACCGTCCGCCAAGATAGGCACTCAGCGAGGATGTAAAAACAGGTCAGGGCGGCGCCAATGAGCACAAACCCCATCAACACGTATGCGGTTTTCATCGAGTTATGGTAGCTCCATTTAGAGAGCCACTGTGCGGTATCGAGACTCTAATTCGTAGTGCAACGCGATAAAGGGGCCCGGATTCGGACCCCCGCGCCTTCTCCAGTTATCAGTGTTTGCCCTCGGTTGCGTGGCCGCGTCCGTCCCGCTCTTCGTTACCCTTGAAGTGGGCGGCGTCAACACGCTTCGCCGGTTCGGCTTTTTCGCCGCGGTTCGGCATCGGGCCCTTATAGCCGTGTTCCGGGTGGAAGGTGTTGTTTACATGGCCGCGAAAATTGCTCGAGCCGTGAAACCAGGGTCCGGCGCCGACGAAGATGCCTCCGGTGAACCATTCTGGGCCGTAGTAGCCGGAAGGCGCGCAGCCATAGGGTGCCGCGTCATAGTAGCCATAAGGGCATTCGGGGGCGATGCCAATGTTGACGCTGACTTGAGCCGTTGCCGGAACCAGTGCCGCGACGCAGCTTCCCGCGGCAGCAACCAACATTAGAGATTTAAGACCTCGCATAGATTTACCTCAGTGAGTCGATATTTCAGCACCCTGACAAATAACACGCGTGCGCCGTGGGGTCTGTTCGCCAGCCAACGGACAGGATCATGCGCATGACGTCGAGTAATGCACCAAGGCAGCCATTCCGAGATCATCCCGGTCTTGTGCGCACTGACGACAGTCGCTATCTTGAATGTAGGGAGAAAAGGCCTCATGCGGATTCTGAAGATCGGCGCGTCGGTGCTGGCTGCGCTGGTGGCGCTGGCGTTTGTCGGCCTGATGGCGGTGATCGTTCACGATCGGTTGAGCCAGCCCCCCGCGCCGGACGCCGCGACCCTGATCGCTCAGGCCGCGCACTATCATGCGCGCATCCAGCGCGACCATTTCGGCGTCCCGCACATCAGCGGCCCCACCGATCCGGACGTGGCGTTTGGATTGGGCTTTGCTCACTCTGAGG